>MEHZ011522778.1_pt1 | contig 11364 bp, 8 predicted proteins | sample 897221 | NCBI WGS metagenome assembly MEHZ01 (sample SAMN05514161, study PRJNA337945) | marine metagenome | isolation source: marine surface water | place: Arctic Ocean | collected 2007-12-13 | reverse complement strand
GGCAAGCATCGCTCGACCCATAACAATTATCTGACGCTGCCGGTCGTCCTCATGATGATCAGCCAGCATTATCCCATGCTATACGACAACAAGTATAGCTGGCTGGTCGTTACGCTGATCCTAATGATCGGTGCATCTATCAGACATTTCTTCAACCTGATGCACACCGGTAAACCGATCTTTACGCTGCGCTGGCAGTGGCCAACCGCTGCGGTTTTGATGGTGGTTCTGATTGCCTTTCTGAGCTGGCAGCCTGCGTCCGACCCCAATGCAGAAGTGATAGAGGTGCCGTCGGCGATCGATGTGCTGGCAATTACCCAGGCCCGCTGTGTGTCCTGCCATGCCGTGAAGCCGTCCAATCCTGACATAGAAAAAGCGCCGGGCGGTGTCATGCTGGAAACCGTGGCCGATATCCGGAAACACAGCGTGCGTATTCTCAAGCAGTCGGTTCTGTCGAAAGCAATGCCACTCGGCAACAAGACCAGGATGACTGAGGCGGAGCGCAAGGCGCTTGGGGTGTGGATTCGCGCCGGGATGCCGGAGGGGGAAAAAGAGTGATCCGCTTCACTCTCAATGGCACGCCGCATGAAGTGGGGGAGGTTTCTCCCACGACGACCATGCTCGATTACGTGCGCGAAAACCTCCATATGACGGGGACCAAGGAAGGCTGCGCGGAGGGCGATTGCGGGGCCTGTACCGTGGTCCGGATTGTCGACGGAAGGTTTGAGGCCGTCAATTCCTGCCTGATGCAGATCGGGCAGGCGGACGGGATAGAAATTCTGACCGTTGAAGGGCTGGAAGCGATAAATGGCGGGGCGCTGACACCGGTTCAGGATGCCATGGCCACGGGTGGCGGCACCCAGTGCGGTTTCTGCACACCGGGCTTTATTGGCGCACTGTTTGCGCTTGAGCAGTCGGGGGAGCTATCGGGCGATGACGCCTCCGACGACATTATACACGACGCACTGGCAGGCAATCTCTGTCGTTGCACCGGGTACCGCCCGATTGTCGAGGCAGCGCGGGACGCCTGCGGTAAGGTTGTCGACTATACACCGCAACCGGCAATCGATCGCGCATCCGAACACACTACGCGTGACCAGGTTTTTCACGCCCCGCAAACGCTTTCGGAGCTGATGCGCCTGCGCGCCGCACATCCGGCCGCGATGATGCTCGCGGGCGGCACGGACCTTGGTCTGTCGGTGAGCAAGGACCGCCAGAAGCCCGCCGTCGTCATTCTCACGGCGCATGTGGCCGAGCTGCTGGAGATCGAGGAGACGGACGATGCGTTGATCCTCGGCGCGGCTGTCAGTTACACCCGCGCCTTGCCCTTTATCGACCGGCTGTATCCGTCGTTTGCAGAGATGATGCGACGGATCGGATCGCGGCAGATCAGAAACCTCGGCACGATTGGCGGGAACATCGGTAATGCATCGCCTATCGGCGACACACCGCCCTGTCTGATTGCGCTCGATGCGACCATCACGCTGGCATCGACGGACGGCGAACGCGAACTCGCGATCGAAGACTTCTTTCTGGATTACCGGAAAACGGATCTTCGTCCAGGGGAGATCATCAGCCGCATTCGGATACCGAAACTGACCGCCGCGCAGTCCTTCCGGACCTACAAGGTTTCCAAACGCTACGATCAGGATATCTCTGCCGTCATCGGCGGCTACCGGCTGACGCTGGACGGCGATACCGTGACGGATGCCCGCATCGCCTATGGCGGAATGGCGGCGACGCCGAAGCGCGCCGTCGCGATGGAGGCGGCGCTTAACGGTGCTGCCTGGAGCGAAGAGACCGCGGCTGCCGCGGGGCTGAAAGCTGCGAAGGATTTTGCGCCGTTGACCGATCATCGGGCGACTGCCGAATACCGCGCACGTGTTGCTGTCAACCTGTGCACGCGGCTCTACCGCGATCTCGCGGGCACGGAAACCGAACTTGAAGTGGTGAGGGTCTGATGGACGGTGACGATATTCGCGGCGCAGTTCACACAAACATGCGCCATGACAGCGCGGTCAAACACGTCACTGGCCGCGCGGTCTATATCGACGACATGCCGGTGCCGCCAAACTGCCAGGAAACAGCCCTTGTCTTAAGCCCGTATGCGTCTGCGCGGATCGTGTCGATCGACACCTCAGAAGCTGCCGGTATGCCGGGGGTCTCGGCTGTGATCTCGGCGAAGGATATTCCGGGGATCAACGATATCGCGCCTGTGTTTGCGGATGAGCCGATGCTGGCGGACGCGACGGCGGATTATGCTGGGATGCCGGTCGCCGCCGTTGCTGCCTATACTTACGATCAGGCGCTTGCGGCGGCGAAGCGGATCAAGATCGAATACCAGGAGCTGGAACCGGTTCTGTCGATCGAGGAGGCCTGGGAAAAGGGGCTCTTCACTTACGCGCCGCCCAAAATCGTTTTCGGCGATGCGGAAGCGGCGATGGAAAAATCCCCCAACACTGTTTCGGGGGACGTGAGCTGCGGCGGACAGGATCATTTCTATCTGGAAAGCCATATCGCGCTTGCCGTGCCGGGCGAAGACCGGGATATGACCGTGTACTCGTCGACGCAGCATCCGACCGAGGTCCAGCATGGCGTCAGTCATGTGCTCGGTGTCGCGCAGAATGATGTGACGGTTGAAGTCCGTCGCATGGGTGGCGGGTTCGGCGGCAAGGAAAGTCAGTCGACGATTGTTGCCGGTATCGCTGCTCTGCTGGCCGTTAAATGCCACAAGCCCGTTAAACTGCGCCTGCGCCGCGACGACGATATGATCGCGACCGGCAAGCGTCACGATTTCCTGTTCAAGTACCGCATGGGCTTCGACGATACCGGGCGTATCGATAGTGCGATCATCGATATGGCGGCGCGGTCCGGCAATGTAGCCGACCTGTCCGCAGGCGTCGTCGCGCGGGCGTTGTGTCATGGCAACAATGCCTATTACATCCCGAACGTTCTGTTCCGCGGCTGGCCGTGCAAAACGAATACCGTGTCGAACACTGCCTTTCGCGGGTTCGGTGGCCCGCAGGGCATGATTGCGATTGAGACGGCGATTGAACATATCGCGCGCGAGCTCGGTAAAACGGTCGAGGACGTGCGGGCCGTCAACTGGATGGGCACGACGGACCGCAACGTGATGCCTTATGGCCAGACGGTCACCGAAAACATTATGCCCGAAATCGCGGAACGGCTGGCGCGCGAGATTGATCTCGACAGCCGCAAAAAAGCAATCGACGAATTCAACGCATCGCATACCACGCTGAAAAAAGGCATCGCGCTGATGCCGGTCACGTTCGGTATTTCATTCAATGCCCCGGTGCTCAATCAGGCGGGCGCGCTCGTCCATGTTTATACGGATGGCAGCGTTCATCTGAACCATGGCGGTACAGAGATGGGGCAGGGCCTGTTCACCAAGGTAGCCCAGGTCGTCTCGTCCGTATTTCAGATCGATATCGACCATGTGAAAATTTCGGCAACGCGTACCGACAAGGTGCCAAACACAGGGCCGACGGCAGCCTCCGCGGGATCAGACCTGAACGGCATGGCGGCCTTCAATGCGGCGGATGAAATCCGCCAGCGTATGGCCGGCGTTGTTGCCGGGCATTTCGGTGTGCCGGAAGACGAAATCGAATTTCGTCAGAACCGCGTTTATGCGGGGAATGAAAGTCTGTCCTTCGCACAAGCCGCGGAAAAGACCTGGCTTGAGCGCGTGTCGCTGTCCGCTGCCGGATATTACAAAACGCCCGATATCCACTGGGATGCCGAGACGATGACCGGCAGCCCGTTTTATTATTTCACCTTTGGCGCGTCGGTGTCCGAGGTTGTCATCGACACCCTGACCGGTGAATCCCGCGTCCTGACAACCGATATTCTTCAGGATGTGGGGTCTTCGCTGAACCCGTCGATCGATCTCGGTCAGATAGAAGGCGCGTTTGTGCAGGGCATGGGCTGGGTGACATCGGAAGAACTGGTGTGGGACCCGAAGGGACGCCTGATGACGCACGGCCCGTCGACCTACAAGATACCGGGCAGCCGCGATGTGCCGCCGCATTTCAAGGTTCATATTCTGGAAGACGTGCCAAATCCGGTGCCGACGATTTACCGGTCCAAGGCGGTAGGTGAGCCGCCGGTGATGCTGGCGATCAGCGTGTGGCTGGCGCTGCGCGATGCGGTCAGCCGAACCGGAGACCCCAAGCTGATGCCGAAACTCGATGCGCCCGCGACGCCCGAGGCCATATTGGTGGCGCTCGAAGATCTGAAACAACGGAGCGCCGCCTGATGACGGATACGCCGCGTCTCGAACTTATCGGCATCACCAAGGCCTATCCCGGTGTCATCGCGAATAACAATGTCAGCCTGAAGATCATGCCGGGTGAAATCCACGCTTTGCTGGGTGAGAACGGGGCAGGCAAATCGACCCTGGTGAAGTTTATCTACGGCGTGCAAAAGGCCGATGCGGGCCGGGTCCTGTGGGAAGGGCGGGAGGTCCAGGTCGCCAGTCCGAACGCGGCGCGCAAGCTCGGCATCGGCATGGTGTTCCAGCATTTCTCGCTGTTCGATGCGATGACGGTCGAGGAAAATATCGCGCTCGGGATTTCGTCCGAACTGACAAAGGGCGATCTGTCGGGGCGTATCCGTGATGTCTCTCTGCAATACGGACTGCCGCTCAATCCGGGGCGCTACGTGCATACCCTGTCGGTCGGCGAACGCCAGCGGATCGAGGTTGTGCGCTGCCTGCTGCAGGATCCACGATTGTTAATCATGGATGAGCCGACATCGGTGCTGACACCGCAGGAGGTCGACGAGTTGTTCAAGACACTCCGGCGGCTGTCCGAAGAAGGCGTCTCGATCCTGTATATTTCGCATAAGCTCGAAGAGATCAAATCGCTGTGTCACACGGCCACCATCATGCGGATGGGCGAGGTCGTTGCCGAATGCACACCGGAAAATGAAACGGCTCGGTCCATGGCGGAAATGATGATGGGTGCCGATCTGGTCAGTCCCGTGCGGACGGACCGGAAAGTCGACGGCGCGGCCAGGCTCGAGCTGCGCGATCTCAATGTCAAATCGACCCATCAGCACGGCACCGACCTGAAAGACATCAATTTCACCGTGAGGGCTGGCGAAGTATTTGGCGTTGCCGGCATTGCGGGGAACGGCCAGCGTGAACTGATGGAAGTACTGACCGGCGAAGTATCCTGCGATATCCCGACCGCTTTACTGGTTGACGGCGTCGCGGCTGGCAAGATGGACCCGAACCAGCGCCGCGCCGCCGGCGTGGGGCTGGTGCCGGAAGAACGTCTCGGCCACGGCGCGGTGCCGGATATGTCACTGTGGGAAAATGCTTTCCTGTCAGCGGCGACACGGATGAAACTGGTGAAGAATGGTTTTATCCAGGTTGGAGCCTCGACTGATTTTGCGCTAAAGGTGGTGGACGAGTTTCGCGTCAAGACACCGGGCGTCACCCATTTTGCGACCAGCCTGTCGGGCGGCAATCTGCAGAAATTCATCGTCGGGCGCGAGATCATGCAAAACCCCGGCGTCATTGTCGTGTTGCAGCCGACCTGGGGCGTCGATGCAGGCTCTGCTGCGGCAATCCGCCAGGCATTGATCAATCTCGCGGCGGAAGGGGCAGCGGTGCTCGCGGTGTCGCAGGATCTGGAAGAACTGTTTGAGATCTCCGACCGGATCGCCGTGATCTGCGAGGGCCGGGTGTCTGAAGCCCGCCTTGCCGAGAACGTCACCGTGGAGGAAGTCGGACTATTGATGGCCGGTATCGGTCTGGAAGGGGAGCCCGCTCATGCTGGTTAGGCTGGAGCAGAGGCCCGAAGCCTCCAAATCGATGGTCTATGTGTCGCCGTTGATTGCCGTCGTGCTGACGGTCCTGACGGCAATGGTGATGTTTGCGCTGCTCGGCGTCGATCCGGTAAAGGCAATAGAGACGTTCTTTGTCGAGCCGATCTCCAGCCTGGACGGGGTGGCGGAACTGCTCGTCAAGGCAACACCCCTGGTGCTCATCGGTGTCGGCCTGTCGCTCGGCTTTCAGGCGAATGTGTGGAATATCGGTGCGGAAGGGCAGCTCGTGATCGGTGCGCTGGCCGGCGGTGGTCTCGCGCTGGCATTTTTTGACCAGCAGAGCATTTTCCTGGTCCCGGCAATGCTGGTCTGCGGCGTTCTTGGCGGTATGGCCTGGGCGGCGATCCCGGCCTTTCTCAAGACGCGCTACAACACGAACGAAATTCTCACCAGCCTGATGCTGACCTATGTCGGGTTGCTGGTGCTGAGCTATCTGGTCCACGGGCCGTGGAAAGACCCGGAGGGAATGAACTTTCCGGAATCCCGGCTGTTTCATGATTCCGCGCTGCTGCCGATCCTGATCGACGAGACCCGCCTGAATGTCGGCTGGCTGGTCGCCCTGTTCGTGGTCGTGCTCGGCTGGATATTGATTTCGCGCCACATTATCGGTTTTCAGATCAAGGTCATTGGCCAGGCGCCGATGGCGGCGAGCTTCGCCGGGTTCAAGGAAAAGTACCTGATCTGGCTGACGCTACTGATCTCGGGCGGCTGCGCGGGACTTGCGGGGGTGATTGAGCTTTCGGGTGCAATCGGCCAGATCGTCCCGTCGATATCGCCCGGCTACGGGTTCACGGCGATTATCGTCGCGTTTCTTGGGCGGCTGCATCCTGTCGGTGTGTTATTTGCCGGGTTGTTGATGGCGCTGACCTATCTTGGCGGTGATTCCGCGCAGATCACCATGAACCTGCCGAACGCCGTCACGGGCGTCTTCCAGGGGATGTTGTTGTTCTTCCTGCTCGCGTCCGATGTTCTCATCAGATACCGCGTCCGTTTCGGCGCCCCTAAAATTGTGAAGGAGGCAGCGGAATGAGTGTCGACTGGTTGATCCCGGCCCTCCTGACCATCGTGACGGCGGCGACACCGCTTGTCTTTGCAGCCGTCGGCGAAGTGGTCGTCGAAAAAGCGGGCGTGCTGAACCTCGGCGTCGAGGGGATGATGATCATCGGCGCGATTGCCGCCTTTGCCACCGCTGTCTCGACCGGCAGCGAGGTGCTCGCAATTCTCGCCGGCGCCGGCGCCGGTATTCTGATCGCGATTATTTTTGGTGTGCTGACCGTCTACCTGCAGTCCAATCAGGTCGCGACCGGGCTTGCGTTGACGATCTTCGGTCTCGGCCTCAGCGCGCTGATTGGGCATTCCTATGTCGGCAAGACCTTCGATGGTCTGGAAAAGCTGAATATCCCGGGCCTCTCCGATATTCCAATAATTGGTCCTGTGCTGTTCGGCCATGATGCGCTGGTCTATCTGTCGGTGGTGAGCGTGGCCATCGTCGCCTGGGTGCTGAGGCGTACCCGGGTCGGTCTGTTGATCCGGGCGGTGGGCGAGAACCACGATGCCGCGCATTCCATCGGCTATTCCGTCACGTTGATCCGGATGGGCGCTATTATGTTCGGTGGTGCCATGGCCGGTATCGGCGGTGCGTATCTGTCGATCGCCTATACGCCGCTCTGGGTGGAAAACATGACCGCGGGTCGCGGCTGGATCGCTCTGGCGCTGGTGGTTTTTGCGTCATGGAAACCGTGGCGCGCATTCTTCGGCGCATACCTGTTCGGCGGGATCACGATTATCCAGCTTTATGCGCAGGGCATGGGGGTGGAAGTGTCTGCCCAGTTCCTGTCGATGCTGCCGTATCTCGCAACGATCCTGGTGCTGGTTATTATTTCCCGTGACAGCGCGCGCGCACGGCTCGATGCGCCGGCATGCCTCGGGAAAAACTTCCATGCGTCAGGCTGACGAAAATATGGGATAACGGGCTAACAAAAATCACCGACCACATTGATGTCCGGACGACGCCCGGATTTATAGAAGGAGGCATTTATGCAACTCAAATTTAAACTGGCGACGGGCGCCGCGGCGGTCATTCTGGCGGCGGGTGTTTCATCTGCGGCGCAGGCTCAGCTCAAGATCGGCTTCGTCTATGTCGGGCCGATCGGCGATCACGGCTGGTCCTATGAACATAACACGGGCCGTCTCGCCATCGAAAAGGCGCTCGGCGACAAGGTCTCGACAACCTATGTAGAGAAAGTGCCCGAAGGCGCCGATGCGCAGCGCGTTATCTCCAAGCTGGCATCGTCCGGCCACGGCCTGATCTTCACGACGTCGTTCGGCTACATGAACCCCACCCTGCGGGCGGCAAAGCGCTTTCCGAAAGTGAAGTTCGAACACGCGACCGGCTTCAAGCGCTCTTCGAACGTATCGACCTATTCGGCACGGTTCTATGAAGGCCGCTACGTGGTCGGGAAAATCGTCGGCAACATGACCAAATCCAATGTCATCGGCTACATTGCGTCCTTCCCGATCCCGGAAGTCATTCGCGGCATCAATGCGACGTATCTGGCCGCCAAGTCGGTCAATCCGGATATCAAGATTAAGATCGTCTGGGTGTCCACGTGGTTCGATCCCGGCAAGGAAGCGGATGCGGCCAAGACGCTGATCGATCAGGGCGCGGACGTGATCATGCAGCACACGGATTCGCCGGCACCGGTTCAGGTTGCCCAGCAGCGCGGCGTGTGGGCCGTTGGTCAGGCCTCCGACATGACCAATTTCGGACCCAAGGCGCATCTGACGTCGATTATCGATAACTGGGGGCCGTATTACGTCGCGCGCGCCAAGGCGGTACTCGATGGAACCTGGAAATCCACGGATACGTGGGACGGCTTCAAGCCCGGCATGGTTCAGATGGCGGCTTTCAACAAGGCTATCCCGGCAAACGTGATCGCCCTGGCGAAGAAAACGCAGGCCGACATTACATCGGGCAAGCTCTTTCCGTTTACCGGTGAGATCAAGGATCAGGACGGCAAGGTGCGGGTCAAGGCCGGTGCGAAGGCTGACGACGGCCTGCTGGCCGGCATGAACTTCTACGTCCAGGGTATCGACGGCGCGATCCCGAAATAGGACGACTTGTTACAAGAGGGCGGCGCGGATATCTCCGTTGCCGCCCTTTTTGTGCCTTCTGAATGGGAGTGGGTAAGCTGACCGAAACGTCTTCAAAACCGATACTGCTGACCGGGCGGACGCTGTCCTTCGACGGCGATCCGACCGTAAACCCGGACTCTGTTCGATACACCGAAAAGGGCGCCGTCCTGTTGAGCGATGGGCATATCGTCTGGACGGGACAGGCGGGGGACGAGCCGGCAGATCTCAGTGCCGGTGCCGACCGTCATGACTACGGCGATAATCTGATCCTACCGGGTTTTGTGGATGGCCATGTGCACTATCCGCAAATAGGGGTGATTGCGTCCTTCGGCGCACAGCTTCTCGACTGGCTTGAAAAATACACGTTCCCCGAAGAGGCCCGTTTTTCGGACCCGGACTATGCGGACCGGACGGCGAAACTTTTTCTCGACCTGCTGCTCGCCAACGGCACCACGACCGCGGCGGTGTACTGCACCGTGCACCCGGAATCGGCGGACGCGTTTTTTGCTGAATCGAGTGCCCGCAATCTGCGGATGATCGCCGGCAAGATACTGATGGATCGGAACGCGCCGGAAAGTGTACGGGACACAGCGCAGTCCGGGTATGACGAGACGAAATTGCTGATTAAAAAATGGCACGGGCAGGGGCGTAACCTCTATGCGGTGACGCCCCGCTTTGCGCCGACGAGCACGCCCGCACAACTCGAAGCCTGCGGGACGCTGATGTCGGAATTTTCCGATATCTATCTGCAGTCCCACGTGTCGGAAAATACCGAAGAAGTGAAATGGGTCGCGGAGCTGTTTCCGGACGCGCGCTCGTATCTCGATGTTTATGGCCGGTTCGGCATGTTGGGCGCCCGGGCACTTTACGGTCATGCGATCCACATGGACGACGCGGATCTGGCGCAGGCAGCTGGGACCGATACTAAGTTTGTCCATTGTCCGACGTCCAACCTGTTCATCGGCAGCGGTCTGTTCGGCATGCAGGAAACCCGTGCCGCGGGCGTCGATGTCATGCTGGGCTGTGATGTCGGGGGAGGGACCTCGCTGTCGCCCTTCGCAACGATGAAGGCTGCCTATGAGATTGCCCAATTCGGCGGTTATTCACTGACGCCTGAAGAAGCGTTCTGGCTGTCGACATCGGGCGGGGCGGAGACGTTGTCGCTCGGCGACCGGATTGGAAAGCTGCAACCGGGTTATGAGGCCGACCTGGTGGTCCTCGATGTCAACTCGACACCGATTATCCGCCAGCGCATGGACCGGGCGGACTCCTTGCGCGATATGCTGTTCGCCCAGATGATTCTGGCCGATGACCGGGCGGTTCGTGCTACGTATGCGGCAGGTGTTATGGTGTATCGGGCCTCCGATTGAAAGACCATTGAAAGTTCAAGGACGGGGCGCAGACGTGACGGATACAGTAACTTCAACCGAGCCGGTTTACACGACACTGGAGAGCCCCGATTTCGGCACGATCAACGTGGTGGAACGGAATTGCCCGCATTGCGGCCGAAACAATGCCGATCAATCCGCCAACCGCTATTCGCATTCCGTCTGGAAGGTCAAAGACTGTGCTGATTGCGGCTTTGTCTATATCGATCAAGCACCGGTCTATGAAGCGCTGAAATCGGAGATGGCGTGGGAGAAAACGACCCTCATCGAGGAAAAACGCCGCGCCGACATCCGCCCGATTTCGTATAAGTTCAGCAAGCTTACACGGGCTCGGATGCATCTGTTTCCGCGCACCAAAATGCCGGACCTGGTGCACGCCCATGCACTGCCCGGCAGGGTGGTTGATCTGGGCAGCGGCGCGGGAGATCAGCTCCGTGGACTCGACGACAGGTTTATCCCTTACGGCATAGAAATTTCTGCCGAACTCGCAGCCGCAGGCAATGCCTATTTCGGCGAACGCGGCGGACAGGTGATCTGCGCACCCAGCCTGGAGGGCCTGCAGGCCGTCGAGGACAATTTTTTTAGTGCGGCGACACTGCGCTCGTATCTAGAGCACGAAAGCCACCCGCAGGAAGTTCTGCGGGAACTGTACCGCACGCTCGTGCCCGAAGGCGTCGCCATCATCAAGGTGCCGAATTTCGGTGCGGTTAACCGCATGATCATGGGAAGCAAGTGGTGCGGGTTTCGGTATCCGGATCATCTGAACTATTTCACGCCCGCGTCACTGCGGAAGATGGCGGAAAAATGCGGATATAGCGTTAAATCGTCCTTGAGCCAGCGCCTGCCGACCAGCGACAACATGTACGCAATCCTGAAGAAGGCGGGTTAGGTCTTCAGTCTGCTTTGGGGCGGAAACTCAAAGAATTTAATTCCCCGGTCTTGTACCGGGGATCCATGGAAGCCCTCGATACGCTGGAAAAATGGACCC
>MEHZ011648054.1_pt1 | contig 11377 bp, 10 predicted proteins | sample 897221 | NCBI WGS metagenome assembly MEHZ01 (sample SAMN05514161, study PRJNA337945) | marine metagenome | isolation source: marine surface water | place: Arctic Ocean | collected 2007-12-13 | reverse complement strand
TAAATAAAATGAGTACAATTAATAATTTTTTCATTTGTTTTAAATTTTAAGGTTAAAATGACATTCTATTTTTAAATTAAAAGTCCTGTTTTAATCAAATTTACAACAAAAATACATTCTTTTAAGTATGTATTATGCTAGTAATTACATTATTAACAATAACAAGCTGAACTATAGCGGTTTATTTAAATTTTATTCATAAATTTGATCACTCAATTATTATATTAGTAAAAATATTACAAATTGAAACAAGAACTAAAATCAAAAGAAACGCAAGATCTTATAATAAACACTTCTTTTGAACTCTTTTACAAAAAGGGATACAACGCAACAAGTATTCCAGATATAATGAAAGAAACTTCATTGTCAAAAGGTGCCTTTTATCATCATTTTAAAAACAAACATGAAATTGGCACTAAAGTAATTGAAGTTATTATTCGAAAAAGAATAAAAGAAGGATTTATCACTCCATTAGAAAATAATGATGGTAATATTCCAGAACTTTTAAAATATGTTTTTACTAATAGAATTAAAAATTACTCACAGGAAGAGAAAGCTTTGGGTTGCCCTGCTAATAATTTAGTTGGAGAAATTGGATATACTGATCAAGATTTTAGAGTGATACTTAAAAGTTTATTTGAAGAATGGAGATCTGAATTAATAAAGACTATAGATATTGGTAAAAAAAGAGGTGAAATAAAACAAGAAATCAATAGTTCAGCTACAGCAATTTCTTTGATATGTGCTTTTGAAGGAGTTAGAAGTATTAGAAAAGTATATGATGATGATGATATTTTTTATGAATTCTTGGTATCTATGGGTGGTTTTATAAATAGTTTAACTACCTAAAATTTCCAACTGTCAGATCTAAATGATGACGCTGGCAGTCCTTTAGTATTAAACAAATTCCCTTTTAAATAATTTTTCCATCCATATCTCACGTGAACAGGATTTTTTACATCATCACTTTGAACTTCTAGTTGATTTCGTATTATTTTAGCATTCGCAGGATAAAAAACTTTATCCTCAGAAGCTAATTCAAAGTTGTTTATTTCTTCATCAGGACAATACAAACCATTTTTAGCATAATCGAACTCAATTAATACTTTATTTTCTTTAATTTCTAAAGATTTGAATACTGGACCCGAAAACTCTACAGTTGATAAACCATAATCTTTATTTAATGCCCAGTAAGCAAGCCTTTTACCTAAAATAAATTTCCTTGGTGGATGAATAGAATTTTCATCTCCAACATCAAGCGAAACTGCCATTCCAGTATTGGAAGTATTAAACATTGTATTAAGCTGAGCTTCTCTTAAAAAAGCAGAACTTGATTTATCATTTCCATCATATGTGTAAGGCGAAATTTGAACAAAATAAAATGGAAACGATCCTTGATTCCAAGCTCGTCTCCAGCCCTCTATCATTGAGTTTTTTAATTTAGCATAATTACTTGCTCTTGAAACATTACTTTCTCCTTGATACCAAATAGCTCCCTTTATTCTAAAGTTAATCAGTGGATTAATCATGGCATTATATAATGACGACGGTTCATCAATAGCTCTATCTCTATGATTTTTTATTTCACTTTTTATAAAATCATTATTTAAAGATTTAGAATCTGTCCAAGCTTCTGCCGGAGTCCCTCCCCATGAGGAATGAATAATAGCAACCGGCACATCTAGAACAGTATTTAAATATTTTGCAAATGAATAACCCACAGCACTAAAAAAAGGAGAATTTTCTTGATTTGAAACAGACCAATTACCCTCAAAGTCTTCAAGAGGAAATTGACTTGTATTTCTTTCAACTGTAAAAAATCTTATTTCAGAATTATTGGAATTAGCTATTGCATCATTGGCTCCTAATATTGGCTCGTTTCTATAACCGTTAAGATTCATCTGCATATTGGACTGTCCAGAAGCTAACCAAACCTCCCCCATTAAAATATTAGACATTACAACTCTTTGATTACCAGATTTTATACTGATTTTGTGACTTTTACCAGATTTTGGAGTTTTAATGTTTATAATCCATTTTCCATTATCATCACTCTCTGTTATTAAAATTTTTTCATTCCAACTAAGTGTAATTGAAATACTTGATCTTGATTTTGACCAGCCCCAAATAGAAACGTTAGAATCTTGTTGTAAAACCATATTGTCATTAAAGATTGATGGCAATTTTAAATTTTGAGAAGCAATCAAATTGATTGTAAAAAGAGAGATTATTATTAATAAATTATTTTTCATTTTGTGAATTTTAATAATATTTAATTTAATAAAAAAAATCTACCTTAGTAATAATCAGTATCAAAATGATCAAATTAAACTTAAAATTTATTTCATTTTTATTAATTCTCTTATTTTCAGCATGCAATACTGAAAACAAAAAACCTAATGTTATAATTATTTATGCTGATGACTTAGGTTTTGGAGATGTTAGCGCATATAATCAAGGCACATTAAATACACCTAATATTGACAGAATAGCAAATGAAGGCATTAAGTTTACAAATGGACATTCTTCATCTGCAACATGTAGCCCAAGTAGATATGCTTTATTGACGGGATCATATCCCTGGAGAAACTCTAAAGCAAAAATTTCCACTGGTGCTTCAATGATCATTAATGTAGATCAAAAAACATTACCAAAAATGTTTAAAGCAAATAATTATTCAACTGCTATTGTGGGTAAATGGCATTTAGGATTAGGTAATGGTCAAATTAATTATAATTCTAAAATATCACCTGGACCAAACGATGTCGGATTTGACTACTCTTATATTATGCCAGACACTCAAGATAGAGTTCCAACGGTATATATTGAAGATGGTTATGTAAAAAATTTAGATTCAAATGACCCATTATATGTTAGCTTCAATAAAAACTTTGACAATCAACCAACTGGGAAAACGAATCCAGAAATGCTAACAATGAAATGGCATCACGGTCACTTTAATTCTATTATTAATGGTATTTCAAGAATTGGATTTATGAAAGGTGGTGAAAAAGCTCATTGGAGTGATGTTGATATGGCTGATCATTTTTTAAATAAAGCAAAATCATACATAACTCAAAATAAAGACAAGCCTTTTTTCTTATTCTATTCCATGCAACAGCCTCATGTGCCAAGAACACCACATCCAAGATTTAAAGGAAAATCAGGCATGGGTCCAAGGGGTGATGTGATTATTGAAGCGGATTGGTGCATTGGAGAACTTTTCAAGACTCTTGATAACGAAAAACTTTTAGAAAACACATTAATTATAATATCAAGTGATAATGGACCTGTTTTAAATGATGGTTATTATGATGATGCTGTTGAAAAAATCGGAAATCATACTCCCTCCGGTATTTACAGGGGAGGTAAATACAGTTTATTTGAAGCTGGTACAAGAGTGCCTTTTATTTCGTTTTGGAAAGGAGTCACAAAGCCTAAAACATCTGATAAATTAATTTCTCAAATTGATCTTTTCAATTCTTTATCATCAATCATTGAAAGTAAAATTAAAACTAGTGACAGTTATGATTTATCTGAACTTTTACTAAAAGGAGATGGAAAAGAAAGGGAAGAACTAATTCTTGAAGCTTCAGGAAAAACTGCTTTAAAATACCATAACTGGGTCTTAATCCCCCCATATAAAGGAAAAGCTGTAAGTACGTATACTAATGTAGAACTAGGAAGATCTAGCTCATTTCAACTTTATAATTTAAAAACAGATCCAAGTCAAAAGATAAATCTAGTAGATCAAGAAAAAGAAAAATTAGCTGAACTTCTAAAGATTTACAATAAGGTTGTTAATGACTAAGAAGCGATATTAACAGCTCTTGTTTCACGAATAACAGTTACTTTAACTTGTCCTGGATAAGTCATATCAGTTTGAATTTTTTGTGAAATCTCAAAAGAAAGTTTAGCAGCATGATCATCAGAAATTTTTTCACTCTCAACCATAACCCTTAATTCACGACCAGCTTGAATAGCATATGCTTTAGTAACTCCTTTAAAAGAATAAGCAACATCTTCCATTTCTTTTAACCTCTCAATATAACTATCTAAAACCTGTCTTCTTGCTCCAGGTCTAGCTCCAGAAATAGCATCACATACTTGAACAATAGGCGAAATTAAATTATTCATTTCTATTTCATCGTGGTGAGCTCCAATAGCATTACAAACATCTGGTTTTTCTCCAAATTTTTCTGCCCATTGCATTCCTAGCAAAGCGTGAGGGGTTTCAGTTTCTTCCTCTGGAACCTTTCCTATATCATGTAAAAGTCCTGCTCTTTTAGCAATTTTAGGATTCAAACCTAATTCAGAAGACATAATTCCGCAAAGTTTAGCGACTTCTCTAGAGTGTTGTAAAAGGTTTTGACCATAAGAAGATCTGTATTTCATTCTACCTACAGCCTTAATAAGTGCAGGATTCAATCCATGAATTCCTAAATCAATTACTGTTCTTTTACCAACCTCAATAATTTCGTTTTCAATTTCGTTTTGTGTTTTCTTTACAACTTCTTCAATTCTAGCAGGATGAATTCTTCCATCAGTAACTAATTTATGTAAAGAAAGTCTAGCAACTTCTCTTCTTACTGAGTCAAAACATGATAAAATTATCGCTTCAGGTGTGTCATCTACTATTATTTCAACTCCGGTAGCTGATTCTATAGCTCTAATGTTTCGACCTTCTCTACCGATAATCCTTCCTTTTACATCATCAGATTCAATATTAAAAACTGAAACACAATTATCTATAGCTTCTTCAGTTCCAACTCTTTGGATCGTATTAATAACTATTTTTTTTGCCTCTTGCCTAGCAGAAAGCTTAGCATCTTCAATAATATTTTGAGTAAGCTCCAGGGCTTCAGATTTAGCTTCTTCTTTTAGTGATTCAACTAATTCTTTTTTAGCATCATTAGCAGACATACTAGATAATTTTTCAAGTTTTTCAACCTGCTCTTTATGTAGTTTATTAACCTGCTCACTTTCCTTGTCAAGAAGCTCAAGTTTTTTATCAAAAGAAGACATCTTGTCATTTAAGCTTTGATTATTCTTTTTATTAATAGAGAGTTCATTTGATACTTGAGACTCTTTGTCTTTAATTCTTTTTTGAACGTCAGTAAGATTTTTTTCTCTATTTAAAATATGCTTTTCATGCTCAGATTTTAGTTCTAAAAACTTTTCTTTTGCCTGAAAGATTTTATCTTTCTTAATATTTTCCCCTTCAATTGATGCAGATTTTAAAATATTTTCAGCTTCTTTTTTTGCGTTTTCAAATGATTTAGTTATTGATGTTTTTTCTAAAAATTTAGAAATAACAAAACCTATAGCTAACCCTAGAACAATAAGAACAAAATTGATTATTGTAAAATATTCCATAATAATTATTTTATTTAGATTAAAAAAAAAGCCTACATCATGAGGTTTTGTATAAACTCTTGTAAGACAAGATTAAGGCTAACTAACTGATCAAGGATCCTGTAAGGGCATGCTTTAGCAGAATAGACTCACCTTTTATAAAAAAATTCGCGTTGAGTTTATCAAAAAAATTGATGTAGGCAATAATGTATTTTATTTAAATGAACGTACTAGAGGTCAATAATTTCTTGAACAGATTTATTAATCTTTTCTAATCTTTTATTTACCTCTTCATTAATTTTAGCTTCAGAAATATTTTCTTGTTCAGTTTGAGTCGCTAATTGAAGAGCACACATTGCTAAAACATCTTGCTTGTCCTTAACAGCATAATTTTCTTCAAAATGTTTAATCATAATATCAATTTTTTTTGATGCAACTCTTAGTCCTTCTTCTTGCTCCACGGGGACATTAAGAGGGTAAACTCTATTAGCAATTGTTAATTTAATTTTTTGCATTTAATAGATTTATGAACTTAAACTTAATATACATTTATCCAACTCTTTGATAAGATTATTAATCTTCAGCTTTGTTAATGATTTATCATCACTACCTAAGAAAGTATTTGCAATTTTTAAGGAATGATACTTATCTTTCCATTCTTTTAACTGATTTTTTTGTTTAAGCAAAGATTCATCTTTCAATCTTAAATCTTTACTAAATTCCAAATTCTCATCTCTTAATTTATTTATTAAAGATTTTAAATTAGACAAATTAGCTTCTAAAAGAACAATATTTTCAATTGACTCAGACATTAAAACAATACTATCTTACCCAAATTTAGTGTTACTAATACTCTAAAACAAATAAGTACTTATATTTTAAAAATCTTAAAATTATTTTTAGTAATATTAAACATTAAATAAATATAATTCGTCACTAAAAAAATAATGAAAAAATTAATAATTCTATTTTTATTTATTTCAATAAACTTAAATTCACAAACAAATTTCCCTAAAGACTATTTCTCAAATCCATTAGAAATAGAATTAATTTTAAACGGAAATTTTGGTGAATCGAGACCTAGTCACTTTCATTCAGGCATTGATATTAAAACACAATTTAAAGAAGGTCTAAATGTGTTTAGTTCGGCTGAGGGATACGTAAGTAGAATAAGCATCAAACATGGAGGATTTGGAAAAGCACTATACATTAATCACCCAAACGGATACACAACAGTTTATGCACATTTGAAAAAATTTAATAAGAAAATTGAAGATTACATTAAGAAAATTCAATACAATAAGAAATCTTATCAAATTGAACATTACTTAAAAAAAGATGTAATAAGAATATTGAAAAATGAAAATATTGGAAGTTCAGGAAATACAGGTTCTTCTTTTGGCCCTCACCTACATTACGAAACAAGATTAACAAAAAATCAAAAAGCAATTAACCCACAATTATTTGGAATTGATATAAAAGACAGTAGAAGACCAATAATAAATTCAGTGTTTTTATACAAACTTGATAGTCTTAATAAAATTAGCGAACCAATTAAGTTAAAAATTAACAAAATTAATGACAGTATTTACCAATCAGAAAAAGTCACAGCTAATGGAACTATCGGATTTGGTGTAAACGGTTTTGATAGACAAGATTTAGCAAATAATAAAAACGGGATATACAAATACTCTACTGTTTATGACAATAAAAAAAACATTGAATTCAACTTTAATTCATTTTTTTTCGAAGAGTCAATAAAAATCAAAACATTAATTGATTACAAATATTATATTCAAAATAAATCAAGAATAGTAAAATTATTTAAAGATCATGGTAATAATTTGAGTATTTATTCAAATAATAAATCAGGATATATTAATGTAGAAAACGATATTTCTTTATATCAAATCACCCTCACTGATTTAAAGGGAAATAAATCCACTATTAAAATTCCGATAATAAAAGGTGAAATAATAAAGAGTCCATTAAAAAAAGTCAACTCAACAGTTTTAAACACTTCGTTAAACAATAAACTTGATTACAATTTTGAATTTGAAAATGCTGAAATAAAAATAGCTAAAAATACTTTTCTTAAGAATGTTAAATTAAATATAGATACATCAATTGATTCGATTAAAATAATAAATCCTGAAATAGCTGTTTTTAAAAACATTAAAATAAGTTTTTTAAATAAAGAAAAAAGAAAAGGCAATTATTTAGCTTTAAAAGATAATAATGGAAACGAATCATTTGCAACAGCAAAACTAAATAGTAAAAATTATTTTTATCATAAAACTAAATCTTTAGGAACATATTTTATAAAAAACGACAGTTTGCTCCCTGTAATAGAATTGAAAAACTTCAAAAACAATGATTGGATTACAAATAAAAATTCTATAAAAATTAAAATTTTAGATAAAGAAACAGGTATTAAAAACTATAATGTAAAAATTAATGGAAAATGGATGCTGTTTGAATATGAATATAAAAGAAATGAACTTTTTTACAAGTTTGATTCATATTTTATAAACAAAAAAAAGAATTTAATTGAAGTTTCTGTTGAGGATATGGCTGGAAATAAATCTCAAAAGAATTTTATATTTTATAGAAACTAATTTGAGTTTACAAAATCACTCAAAACTTCTACTACTTTGTCAATTTCAGTTTTATTATTGTATTTAGAAAACGAAAACCGTAAAGACGGCTTTTGTAAATCTGAGTCCTTCAATATGGAGTTCAAAACATGTGACCCAACACTACTACCAGACTGGCAAGCACTTCCTCTAGAACATGCAATTCCTTTTAAATCTAAATTAAATTCTAGAAGAATCGACTTGTCTTTTGAAACAGGAAGACAAATATTTAAAATGGAATAGGTACTGTCATGATTATTTACACAACTCCCATTGAACTTTAAATCAGGTATAGAATTAGTTATTTTCTTAACGAAATATGTTTTTAAATCTAAAATATAGTTTTTGTTTTTTTCAAAACTATTATAGGAATCTATAAAAGCTAACTCCATTCCGCATATATTATGAACTGATTCAGTTCCTGCCCTCAAACCTCTTTCTTGATTTCCTCCAATTAAAAGAGGATTCAATTTTAATTTCTTATTAATATAAACAAAACCGATTCCTTTTGGACCATGAAATTTGTGTGCAGATCCTACTATGAAATCAATATTAATTTTTGATAAATCAAATCTATATTTTCCTATTGACTGAACAGTGTCAGAATGAAAAAAAGCATCATATTTTTTACAAATATCTCCAACTATTGATAAATCTAAAACGGAACCAATTTCATTATTTACATGCATTAAGCTGACAAGTGTTTTTTGATTATTACTTTTTAAAACTTGATCTAAGTCATCATAATCTATTAATCCATTTGATTTGACTTTTACATATTCAACATTGACAGATTCTGTTGATTCCAGAAATTTAACAACGTTTAATACTGCTTTATGTTCAATTTTTGAGGTTAGAATTCTTTTGACTCCAAGATCTCTAACAGCAGAAATTAAAATTAGATTATCAGACTCTGTTCCACATGACGTGAAAAATATTTCGGCAGGTAAAACATTAAATTCTTTTGCAATTGATTTTCTTGCTTTTTCTATTAGAGTTCTAGATGACCTTCCAAAACTATGAGTTGAATTAGGATTCCCATAGTGATTAGACATTATACTATTCATCAAATCAATTACTGATTGATCAATTTGTGTAGTAGCAGCATTATCAAAGTATATGTTATTCACTTGTTTCAAATTCTTTTAAAGACTTCGCTATAATATCAACAGCAACATCAATTTCTGTTTTATTAATTGTAAGTGGAGGTGCAAATCTAATAATATTTCCATGAGTAGGTTTTGCCAATAAACCATTATCTCTTAATTTTAAACATATTTTCCATGCCGTATCACTTTCTTCATGATCATCAATAACAATTGCATTTAGAAGACCTTTCCCCCTAACTAATTTAACAATATTACTACTTAAAATGTATTCATTTAATTTTAACCTAAAATAATTTCCCATTTCAAATGAATTTTCACATAATTTTTCGTCTTTCACTACTTTTAAAGCAGCTATAGCAACTTTACACCCTAAAGGATTTCCACCATAAGTAGAGCCATGTTCGCCAGGCTTAATGGTTAGCATGATTTCATTGGATGCTAAAACAGCAGAAACAGGAAATACCCCTCCAGATAAAGCTTTACCTAAAATTAAAATATCAGGTTTAAAACCATGATGATCACAGCATATCATTTTCCCTGTTCTAGCTATACCGGTTTGGACTTCATCAGCTATAAATAAAACGTTATTTTTTTTACAAAGATTAAACGCATCAAGAAGATAATTATCATCCGGAACAACAACTCCTGCTTCACCTTGAATTGGTTCAACCATAAAAGCTGCTACATTAGGGTCTTTTAAAGAGTTTTCTAAAGCATCTAAATCATTATAGGGAATTATTTCATACCCAGGCATAAAAGGACCAAAATTAGTAGTACTCAACGGATCGTTGGAAGAAGAAATAGCGGCTAAAGTTCTTCCCCAAAAGTTTCCAGTAACAAAAATAATTTTAGCACTATTTTTAGGAACACCTTTTTTTTCATAAGCCCATTTTCTAGCTAATTTTACAGCAGTTTCTCCTCCTTCAACTCCTGTGTTCATTGGAAGAACTCTATCGTAACCAAAGTAGTTAGTAATAAATTTCTGATATTCTCCTAATACATTATTGTGAAAAGCTCTTGATGTTAAGGTTAATTTTGAAGATTGCTCTATTAACGCTTCATTTATTTTTGGATGACAATGGCCTTGATTAACTGCTGAATATGCAGACAAAAAATCAAAATACTTTTTATTGTTCACATCCCATACATAAATACCCTCCCCTCTTTCCAAAACAACTGGAAGAGGATGGTAGTTATGAGCTCCATGATTATTTTCAAGCTCAATAAAATAACTAGAATTATCTTTTGTCATAAAAACCAAATTATGTTAATATTAATTAAGAATATTACAAAACTAAACAATAATAGATCTAAATTATTGTTTTAATTTTAAATAATAAATTATATATATATTTTGAAATACATATCTAGTAAAAGCAACTCGGTTTATAAAAACATTTCTAAAATTTTATTCAAAAACAATAAAAGAAAAGCTAGTAACTCATTTATAGTTGAAGGCAAGAAAAATATAAATCTATGTTACGATTTCGATTTTAAATTTATTGAAATAATTATATGTTCAGAAATAATTTCAGATGATAATATAAATTACATTAACAATAATTATAAAAACATTATCATTTATGACTTCTCTCCAAGCCTTTACCAAGAACTGATTTACAAAAAAAAGGGTGATGGATTATTAGCTTTAGTTAAATCCAAAGACAATTCTCTAGAAAGTTTTAAAATTTCTAAAAATCCATATATTTTAGTAGCAGAATCGCCTGAAAAACCTGGTAATATTGGTGCTCTTTTAAGAACAGCTGATGCAGCGGGATTGGATGGGCTTATAATAGCTAATCCTAAAACTGAACTATATAATCCAAATGCAATAAGATCAAGTTTAGGAAGTATATTCACTATGCAAATAGCGACAGCTTCTTCCGATGAAATTATAAGATTTTTAAAAAAAAATAATATAAAAATATTTTCGACTTTTGTTGAAAACAGTAAAAACTATTTAAATATTAACTACACACAGGCATGTGCAATAATAGTAGGCAAAGAATCCTCATCTTTATCTGAATCCTGGCTATTAGAATCAGATGAACTGATTAGCATTCCCATGAAAGGTAAAATGGATTCGTTAAATCTATCAGTAAGTGCTGCAATAGTTATATTTGAAGGATTAAAACAAAGAAATGATAATTAGTCCACAAATATTATTTAATATACTTATAGCTATTATAATACTTAATTTTTTCAAAGACTCAATCTTAGATTATTTGAATTCTAAATATTTTGATAATGAAATTCCTAATATAATTAGTGATATTT
>MEHZ011332540.1_pt1 | contig 11383 bp, 8 predicted proteins | sample 897221 | NCBI WGS metagenome assembly MEHZ01 (sample SAMN05514161, study PRJNA337945) | marine metagenome | isolation source: marine surface water | place: Arctic Ocean | collected 2007-12-13 | reverse complement strand
AGTCGCCGATGTGCAACGTTACCCGGTGCTCTTGTCGAATGGAAATCCAACCACGCGCGAGATTTTGAGCGATGGGCGGCACCGAGTTGTATGGCATGATCCGTTTGTAAAGCCGGCCTACTTGTTTGCGCTTGTGGCCGGCTCGCTAAGCGTGATCGAGGACAGTTTTGTGACCTGCAGTGGACGCACCGTGGCGCTGCAAATATTTGTTGAGGACAAAGATACCGATAAATGCGCGCATGCGATGACATCGCTTAAGAAGTCGATGCGCTGGGACGAAGAAGTCTATGGACGCGAGTATGACTTGGATATTTTTATGATCGTTGCGGTCGACGACTTTAATATGGGGGCGATGGAGAATAAGGGCCTCAATATTTTTAATACCTCCGCGGTACTTGCCAACCCGGCGACCACCACCGATGCGTCTTTTCAAAACGTCGAGGCGATTGTCGCTCACGAATATTTTCACAACTGGTCTGGTAACCGCGTCACCTGTCGGGATTGGTTCCAACTCAGCCTTAAAGAGGGCTTTACGGTCTTTCGCGATGCGCAATTTTCAGCCGATATGAACTCGCCGACGGTCAAGCGGATTCAGGACGTCGCATTTTTACGCACCCATCAGTTTGCCGAGGATGGTGGGCCGATGTCGCACCCGGTTCAGCCGGACTCCTATATGGAGATAAATAACTTTTACACCGTTACCATCTATGAAAAGGGTGCCGAAATTGTCGGTATGCTGCACAGTATGCTCGGCAGTCAGATGTTTCGGCAGGCTACCGACCTGTATTTTCAGCGCCATGATGGACAGGCGGTGACCATCGAAGAATTTGTCGTTGCTATGGAGGAGACCAGTGGTCGAGATTTGAGCCAGTTCAGACTCTGGTACAAGCAATCCGGAACGCCGCGTCTGGATGTGACTTCGAGCTATTCTGAGGAGCGCCGAGAACTGACGCTCCAGTTTCAACAGCACTGTCCAGACACCCCCGGACAGACCGATAAGGCGCCCTTCCTGATTCCAGTCGTGCTCGGTCTGTTGTCAGCCGATGGCTCCGATGCGCCGCTGAACGCCGCCGGTGACCAGCAATTGGTGATTGATGTGACCGAGGCTGAGCAGCAGGTGGTGATCGAAAATGTGGCTGGCGAGGTGGTGCCATCGCTACTGAGAGGGTTCTCCGCGCCGGTCAAACTGCACTACCCATACACCAGCGCGCAACTCGCGCACCTGATGACTCACGATAGCGACGGCTTTAATCGCTGGGATGCGGGTCAACAGTTGGCGCTCAATATTCTTCAGCAGCAGGCGTTTAACAGTCAGCACGATTTACCGTTAGAACTTGATGGCACGCTGGTTGACGCCTACCAAGGCCTGCTGGACGACGCCGAGCTGGACGCGGCGATGGTAGCCTTGATGCTACAGCTGCCCAGCGAGGCTCTGTTGCATGAGACCGGCGCCGAGGTCAATCCTATCGCAGTGCATGACGGTCGTCAGTTCGTTAGGGCGACGTTGGCGGGGATGTTGCAAGCTCCTCTGGAAAGGCTCTATGAGCGGCATAATCAGCAACAAAATTACAGCCCTGAGGCGCAGCAAATTGGCAGTCGCAGTCTAAAAAATGCGGCGCTGGATTATTTGATGTTGACCGATGTCGGCGTTCAGTTGGCATGGCAGCAATTTCAAACAGCCGACAATATGACCGATAAATCGGCGGCGCTCAGAGCGCTGGTCAATTGTCCAACCGCCGGCGATTTCGCCAGTCGCGCGCTAGAATCATTTGAAAAGCAGTGGTCAGATGAGGCCTTGGTGATTAATCTCTGGTTGCAGATACAGGCAACAAATCCCCAGGCGGGAGGCTTGTCTCGGGTTGATGCTTTGCTCGAACACGCACATTTCAGTATTAAAAACCCGAACAAGGTGCGCAATCTGATCGGCGCCTTTTGCCAAGCTAATCTAGTTAATTTTCACGCCCCAGACGGCAGTGGTTATGCATTTCTAGCGCGATATATCACCCAATTAAACGCCATTAACCCGCAAGTTGCGGCGCGCTTGGTAACACCACTGACGCGCTGGAGAAAGTTTGCAGAGCCGCATGGTGAGGCCATGCGCCACGCGCTGCAACAGGTTGCGGACCACGGCGGCTTGGCCAAGGATATTCAGGAAATTGTCACCAAATCACTGTAGGTGCAAGCGCCGCCTCGGGCTTGATTCACTTACTCGCTGGGATGCGGATGGTCTCGATTAACGCTTGGACGTCGGCGGGCGGTGGCGCAGTGACGCGACTTATCAGTATCGCAATGGCGAAGTTTAATAGCATGCCAAGCGCGCCGATGCCCTCGGGCGAAACGCCCCACAGCCAATGTTCGGCGCTATTTAGTTGCGGCATGGCGAACTTGAAGTAGACGATATAGGCAAAGGTAAAGGTCAGTCCCGATAGCATGCCGGCAATCGCGCCCTCGCGGTTCACCGAGGTGGAAAAAATGCCCAGTAAAAGCGCTGGGAATAACGAAGCGGCGGCCAACCCAAAGGCGAAAGCGACTACTTGGGCTACGAACGCCGGTGGGTAGATACCAAACAGCCCAGCGATGCAGACGGCGACTGCGGCGGCCAGTCGAGCCGCCAGCAGTTCTTGCTGTTCACTTATTTGCGGCATCAGCGTCTGTTTTAATAGGTCGTGGGATATCGCGCTTGAGATAACGAGCAGCAGGCCCGCTGCGGTCGACAGCGCAGCGGCGACACCACCCGCGGCAACCAATGCAATCACCCAGCCGGGCAATCCGGCAATTTCCGGGTTGGCGAGGACGATAATATCGCGATCGATATAGACCTCGTTGGCACTGTCCGTGGGTGCATTGCTCAGTAGGCGTTCGCCAAGTTCGCCTCGGGCACCAGTGAACGCCGGTTTGGTTGGCGATAGGGCGCTCCCGGCGCGGTATTGCATGCGGCCATCGGCGTTTTTGTCCTGCCACGCAACCAGTCCGGTGTCCTCCCACTGGCTAAACCATGCGGGCGCTTCAGCGTAGGGCGTATTGTCCACCGTATCGATCAGATTGAGCCGCGCAAAGGCCGCGACCGCGGGTGCAGTCGTGTAAAGAATGGCGATAAAAACTAGCGCATAGCCAGCAGATAGTCGCGCGTCGGATACTTTTGGCACGGTGAAAAACCGCACCAATACATGCGGTAAGCCGGCCGTGCCAAACATCAGGGCGGCGGTAATCGCAAATACATCGATGGTCGATTTACTGCCCTCGGTGTAGCGATCAAATCCGAGTTCTGTCAGTACGCCGTCGAGTTTTTGCAACACCGATTGTTGCGATCCATCGTTGACCTCCGCGCCAAACCCGAGTTGAGGGATGGGGTTGTCGGTGATCATTAATGATATAAAAATTGCCGGTACCATATAGGCGAAAATCAGGACGCAGTACTGCGCGACTTGGGTGTAGGTGATGCCTTTCATGCCGCCAAGCACCGCGTACATGAAGACCACCGCCATGCCGATGATCACGCCAGTCTCGACCTCAACCTCGAGAAAGCGCGAGAACACAATGCCAACACCGCGCATTTGACCCGCGACATAGGTGAACGATACAAAGATCAGACAGACCACCGCGACCATTCGCGCGGTTTGCGAATAGTAGCGCTCGCCGATGAAATCGGGAACGGTAAAACGGCCAAATTTGCGTAGGTAGGGGGCGAGCAATAACGCCAGTAACACATAGCCCCCGGTCCAGCCCAATAGATACACCGAGCCGTCGCGGCCGATAAAGGAAATGATCCCGGCCATGGAAATAAAAGACGCCGCGCTCATCCAGTCGGCCGCGGTGGCCATGCCATTGGCGACGGGGTGAATCCCGCCCCCGGCAATGTAGAAGTCTTTAGTGGAAGCGGCCCGCGACCAAATTGCGATGCCGATATACAGCGCAAAGGACAATCCGACCAGCAGGTAGGTCAGTGCTTGAGTACTCACGATGTTTTCTCAGGATGGTGGTCTGAATCGGCTACGTCAAACTGGCTATCGAGTGCTTTCATGCGCCATGCATAGACAAAAATAAGTACCACAAAAACTAAAATAGCGCCTTGATGCGCGAACCAAAAACCCAGCTTAAAACCATAAAACGAAAATTGATCGAGCCAGTCGATCCAGAGAATACTGCAGCCGAACGATACCATAAACCAAATAGATAACAGCTTGGCGAGCAAGCTAAGATTGGCCCGCCAGTAGTTTCTGTGTTGTTGAGGGGGATTACTCATCGCGAGTCCCATTGTTGAGGTTGTTTTTTCCGATTGCCGACGCTCTCGGGCTTAGCCAAATAGATGTGCCGCAAAGCTTACCATCAGTGACAGGCGTTATCGACTCCCGCCGGTTGGATAGAGAGGTTGCAGCGGCCGCTCGCCGCTTCGCTGGGTTGTGGTTGGCTGTACCGTCTGTCGTCCGAGTTGATCGAAAAGGCGATCTAAATCGATGGTTTCAGAACTCTTCTGATTGTACAAGTGAGCATCGAGCGCAGCAAACTCGGTGTGTAGAATGCTATCCTGTAACTGCTTAGCCAGCGCTTGCAGTGTTTTTGGCGGCGTATCCGGCAATAGCGTTTGCCCCCACTGTAGAATGCTTTTACGCATGCCGAGTAAATTATTTTCAGCCGCTTCGCGGCGGATGGTTTTAAGTTGTTGCTTGAGACTTGCACGATTTTGATCGGGCCTATCGAGGTTCTTTGTGGGCGGCTGTACTGCGCTTCTTATTCGCAGTAATAACAGGCCGGCAATCGCACTTAACAGTAGCGCGTTGGCCGATAAAGAGAACGTTAGTAGGCGCGAGGGCTGCGCCGCATTCTCCGGCGCAGCGGATGCCGCGAGTGGCGTTTCGGCGCCCGGCACCGCCGATGTCGGCAAACTCGCTTGGCGTTCTGCAGCGGCGGCGGCTATTTGCAGTACGCGCCCCGCGAGAACTGTGCGTTCGGGTTGTCCAGTGCGAGTGTTCCACCACGCGACCTCGAGCGCGGGGAGCTGGATCTGTCCTTCGCGGTTGGGTACCAACGCCATGGATTCTATGCGCACACCCAGCGCACCATCGTCAGTATTACGGGTTTCCAATTGCGCCTTGTCTGGATAGACGCGGTGGTCATCAGCGGCGGCGAAGTTTAGCGGGTGAATTTGTGCGCCGGTGAGCCCCTCGGCGGTGATGGTAATGCTGCGGGTGACGGGCTCGCCGACGCGGAGCTCGCCAAGGTCGCTACTCCAGGTTTCGGTCAGTTCCACCTGCGCGCTTGGCATCCACTGATCTCCGGCGATTTGTGCGGGCCGCTGCAATGCCTCGATTCGTTTGCTGTCGGTATTGCGCAAGACCTGATTGCCGCGCTGACTAAAGCCGCCAAATTGGCGTTGGCGGGGGGCTTCAAACGCACCAAAGCGTTGCGCTGGGATGGTCAATTCGCCACTGGTTTGCGGGAAGACTGCGAAGCGTACTTCGATGACTAGATAGTCGCGCCCATCGACGCGCTTTTGATATTGATTTTCAGCCACCTGCCGCACGATGGCTCCGTCGACGGTGAGCGGCGTTAGGTTGTAGTCGGTCAGTGAAACCGAGGTATAAAGCCGCAGCGTCAACAAGATCTGTTGCTGCACATACACGGTGTCTTTGTCGACCACCGCCTCGGCAAAGATCGGCCGCACATTGGCACTGGTGGATGAGCGACTTGCGCTTGGTTGAACCTTTAATTCCAGCGCATTGCTGACTTCGCCGCTCAACTTGAGTGACGGAATCACTAGGTTGCCGGTACGACGCGGGATAAGCACCAGATTCCACTCGGTGGATGATTTCGCACGACCATTACTGACGGTGTACTGCTGTTGCCGGTTGTTGGAGATAATTTCGAAGTCGCTATTGAGAGCGCTGACATCCAGTTGTACGTTGCCAACTTGCGCGTCTACGCGGAGCGTTAGTTGCACGCTCTCGTTATCATAGACCGAGCTGCGGTCGATAGACGCGGTCAAGGCGGCGTGACCGTTGGATGCCAGCAAAAGGAGCGCTAAAGCGCCGACCATGTGGCGCATGACCATGATGGCTAGTGGCGTAATGTTACCGGCGAATCGTTTCATAGGGCGGCTGGCTCTTCGGTTGGCATGGGGTTGTGGGTCGACATTTAATAGCGCTCCGATGCTTCATTGTTGGGGGGGCTGGGCCGCCGCGGTTGGTTGGCTCGCTGGCGCGCCTGGTGTTCAAATTTTGCCCGCAACAATCCCCCAGGGTCGTCCGGCACACTGCGCAGTAACTGTTCGAGTTCCTGTTGCGCTTGACGCTCTTCTGGGCTTTCGGTGGCCGGCTCTGCTGGGCTCGGTTGCTGGCGCTCTTCAGGTGGCGTTTCGGTCTGTTGTTGCGCGGGCGTGTCAGGCGAATTTTGGCTTTCCGGATCGGCGGGTTGTTGCTGCTCATCGGAGTTATCGTCGGGTGATGGATCGTTATCTGGTCGGTCGTTTTGTCGATCCTGGTCACGCTTCGATTGTTGATCCTGCTCCTGCTCCTGCTCCTCGCGTTGTTGTTGTTGCTGCTGCTCGAGCAATTTCTCCACTAACTGCTTGTTGTGCAGACTGTCCTCGGATTCGGGTGCTAGTTCAAGCGCCCGTCGGTAGGCGTCGACGGCAGCCTCGAGATCGCCGGCTTTGGCCAGACTGTTACCGCGATTATAGTGCGCGTCGGCATTGCTAGGATCGTCAGAGTGGTTGAAATCCTCGGCGGCGCTGGCATAGTCGCCGGCGCGGTAAGCGGCACTAGCGCGCCACTGGCGGTCCTCAAACAGCGCTTGCGCGGTCTGCGCATCGCCATTGTTAAGCGCTTCGGTGGCTTGTTGGTCACGGCGTTGCCAGAGGTCGAGCCATTCGAGTGCGACGCTTTTTGATGGGTATAGCAGCGGCACCAGCGCCAGACATATCATCACCACCGTACCTCGCCGAAAGGCACTGATAATTAATGGCAGTAACAAAAAGATAAGCCAGTGACCGCGGTCGTCCCAGAGGTCAAACTCTCGCTCTAGCTGGCGTGTTTTATGGGGTATAACTTCTTCGGATATGGCCATTAACGCGTCGATATCGTTGTCATCATTGCCCAGTGAACGGTAGATGCCGCGATTGTTCGTAGCCAACTCGCGAAGCACTGATGCGTCCAATTTGGATACCAATATGTTGCCTTTATCGTTTTTCAAAAAGCCACCATATGCCAACGGTATAGGGGCTCCCTCGGCAGTACCAATGCCCAGTATTGAAAGTCTGTAAGACGTCGCATCGCGCATCGCTCGATCGATCGTGCGCATCGCTACGCGGGCTACGCCATCGGTGATAAGGATCAGATCGCCGCGTTCGAAACCGGCATTCTCTGCGAGTTTTAGCGCACTTTCGATGGCTTCCTCGACTTGACTGCCGTAGCTGGGCATCAGTGCCGGCGTCAGAGTCGGTACTATGCTGACAATAGTGTTGGCGTCCTCGGTGAGTGGCGAGACTACGTGAGCACTGCCCGAGTACACCACTAAACCGGTATACCCCTCGTTGCGTTTGGCGAGGATATCGATGGCCTTATAGCGCGCGCGCACCAAGCGACTCGGCACGATGTCCTCTGCCAACATCGAAGGGGATAGATCCAAAATTAGTATTAGCGCCGATTCCTGCTTGTGCACTGGTTGCGGCAGTTGTTGCCAAGTCGGTCCTGCCAGTGCCGCGCACGCCAGCAGCCAGGCGGCGCACCAGACCGTGGTTTTGCCCATGCCGCTGGGTTGTAAGGCCGCTTGATCGCCCTGGATCAAGTAGGGCAATAGCGCCGGATTGATGAGTTTTTGCCAGTTGCCGACGCTTTTCTTTTGCCATCGGCGGTGCAGTGCAATAGCCAGCACAGGCAATAACCCCAAAAACCATAGGGGACGTAAAAAATGAAAGTCAGCGAGTACTTCAGACATACAGCCTCCGGCGACTGCTAATCAATGCTAGGCACAGAGCGAGCAGAAATGCCGCGCCCAACGGCCAATAAAATAATGCCGCAATCGGACGAATGGTCTCAGATGACTGCTCGATGGGTTCGAGTTCGTTGAGTCGTTGGTAGATAGCGGTAAGTTCGGCTGGGTTGCGGGCGCGGAAATAGTTACCGCCGGTGGCTGCGGCGATCTCGACGAGTGTCTCCTCATCCAAATCGGCCGCGGGATTGCTGATCTGTCGGCCGAAGAGTCCCCATACCTCCTGACTCTCGGCGCCGATACCTATGGTATAGATCTTAACCCGCGCACGGGCTGCCAAACTCGCCGCTTTGAGCGGGTCCAACTGCCCCGCGTTGTTGGCGCCATCGGTGAGTAAAATCAGTACGCGATGGTTTTCCGGTCGCTCCTGCAAACGTTTGATCGCCACGCCAATCGCGTCGCCAATAGCTGTGCCCTGTCCGGCAAAGCCAATTTGTGCCTCGTTGAGAAGCGTTTGCATGGTCTGCCGATCGAAGGTCAGGGGGGTTTGTAAATAGGCTTTTTCGCCAAACAGAATTAACCCGAGGCGATCGCCTTCGCGCTTTATGACGAAGTCACCGACCACCGATTTAACCGCGACGAGTCGGTTTACCTGACGACCACCGATCTGCATGTCGTCGCGCTCCATGCTGCCTGAAATATCCACCGCCAGTAAGATATCTCGTCCACTGGTTGGCAGGGCAACCGGTTCGCCGACCCATACCGGGCGACCGAGGGCCGCCAGCGTGCTCAACCAGCAGAGCCAAAGGAGCAAGAATATGAGCAGGTTGCGCCATTGACTGCGGGCAATTGTCGGCTGGCTTTCTGCTGCAGCGACGAGCATTGGAGCTCTCAGAGCGGCGACCTGGAGTGGTTTTTCAGCGCGTAGCCAACGATAGACGATGGGCAGCGGCGCGAGTGCTAAAACCCATGGCCATAGAAAGCTCAGCATGCATTACCCCGACGATGATCGGTGCGATGCTGGCTAATCCAACGCCGCGTATCGCGGGCTAGGACAGTGCATAGTTGTTGGTAATCATCAGCGGTTGCGCCATTGTCCGAGGCATACAGGGCCCTTTGCAGGGCCTCTTGGTCACAGTCAAACAACTGGAGATGACTGCTTGCCTTGAGGAAGTCGATAAAATCTACAACCCCGAGGCTACTGAATCGCTGCTCACCATAGACGGTGTTTGCGGTTTGTCGCAACAGCGTAAAAAGGCGTTGTAGTTGCTGTGGGGAATGCTCCTCATCGATGATGCGCTGCAGCTGTTGCAGCGCCTGACGCCGATAGAGGCGCGAGCGATGGCGGTGATTTAATCGCCAGGCTAGCCAGGCGATTAATGCGAGGCACACGGTGATAACAACAAACCACCCCGGCGCTAGCGGCCAGATTGAAATGGCCTCGGGCAGATGGATATCGCGCAAGTTGGCAAGTGGATCTGGATTATTCATCTGCGATGGCTCACTTATCGCCTCGCTCGACTCGAACGTTTACCGTAAGCGCGAGCGAGAACGGGTAGGATACTGTCACACGTATTAAAGCTGAGAAGCCCGGCAGCTAATCGCTCGGCGGTGGCGCGCAGATCGTTAACACGCTCTTGGTAGGCCTCGGCGTAGTGGCGTCGCAGTTCGCCGCTGCGGCTGTCGAGCAGCGTCTGGCTATCGCCATCGCCAACCGCATAGACCGAGGGCGGCGGCAGTTCGACCTCCAAGGGATCGAAAACATGGCATAGATTGAGATTGCCATGGCGCGCCAATTCAAATAAGTGGCGGTGGCAGGACGCGTCAAAATCGTGAAAATCGCTGACGATAAAGAGCGTCGAACCGGGCAGTACAAAACGTCTCGACTCCTCGAGGATGTCAGCCAAACAATAGCGCTCGGGGCGAGATTCCAAGAGTTTACTACTAAAATCTTGCAGCGTATGAATATACTGCAGCACTGCATGATGGCTGCGTCGAGACTTGACATCTACCTGCTGTTGTTGACCAAATACCAAGCCCCCGGCACGGTCATTGGCGGCTATTCCTGCCCAAGCGAGGGCCGCTGAAATTTCACATGCGACCACCGACTTCAGGCGTTGGCTACCGAAAAACATTGCGCCGCGCAGGTCACAGATTACCAAAATAGGTCTTTCTCGCTCCTCGCTAAATATTTTTGTATGCGCCGTTTGTGTGCGCGCGGTAACTCGCCAGTCGATCGATCTAATATCGTCGCCGGGTTGATAGATGCGCACCTGATCGAAATCCATGCCGCGACCTCGAAAGCGCGATCGATGACCGCCGGCGGTTGCTTGGCGGGCCATCAAATTCGGAAAGTTGGTCAGTTCTCGTGCTGCATAGCGAAGACGCACCATGTCTTTAACGCTTGCGGTCGCGGGATTTTGATTTGTATCGACAGTGTCCACCATAACAATGCTCTAAGCTGACGGCACGGTTCGCAACAGCAAGTCGATGACGCGATTCGCAGAAACGCCGGCCGCTTCGGCTTCAAAACTTAGTATCAGGCGATGTCTCAAGATGTCGTGGGCGACGCTGCGGACATCGTCCGGCGTCACGTAGTCGCGGTTGTCGAGCCAAGCCAGCGCGCGACTGCATCTATCCAACGCTATCGTCGCCCGTGGACTGGCTCCGTAATCGAGCCAGTCTGCAAGATCGCCGCCGTAGTCACTGCTGTTGCGTGTAGCGAGAATAATCTGCACCAGGTAAGCCTCGACGGGCTCTGACATATGCACTTGCAATACCTGTTGGCGCGCGGTAAATAGCGTTGCCTGGTCAATTTTGGCAATCGTTTGCGACGCGGTCTTTAAGGTTTCCTGACGGGAGAGCTCGAGAATTAATTGCTCGGTATGCGGTGCCGGATAGTCGACCATTACGTGCATTAAAAATCGATCCATCTGGGCCTCGGGCAAGGGATAGGTACCCTCCTGTTCGATAGGGTTTTGCGTCGCCATAACCAGAAATAGATCGGGTAGGTTGTAAGTTTTTTTACCGACCGTGATCTGCCGTTCTGCCATCGCCTCGAGGAGCGCCGATTGTACTTTTGCCGGGGCCCGATTTATTTCGTCGGCGAGCACCAAGTTATGAAATAGTGGGCCCGCTTGAAATTCGAAAGTGCCTTCTTGGGGGCGATAGATATCGCTGCCGGTGATGTCGGCGGGCAGCAGGTCGGGGGTGAACTGGACGCGGTGAAAGTCGGCTTCGAGCCCCTCTGACAGCGTTTTGATGGCCTTGGTCTTGGCGAGCCCCGGCGCCCCTTCAACCAGTAGATGGCCGTCGGCTAAAAGCGCAATCATCAGTCGTTCGATCAGCGCCTCTTGGCCAACGATTTTGCCACTCAGCCAAGTTTGTAATTGATTGATTCGCGATTGCAATGCATTACTCCTGTATCGATGTTTTAAGCCCCGTTAATTTGTCGGTC
>MEHZ011618786.1_pt1 | contig 11388 bp, 6 predicted proteins | sample 897221 | NCBI WGS metagenome assembly MEHZ01 (sample SAMN05514161, study PRJNA337945) | marine metagenome | isolation source: marine surface water | place: Arctic Ocean | collected 2007-12-13 | reverse complement strand
AGAGCAGACGCTTTTTTATAGTCTCTAAGGGCCATCTATAGCTTTCCTTCACATTGACCGTGGTGCTGAAATATTGAGTAAACCTAACCCATTAGCAAGGACTTGTCGGACTGCATCTACCAAAGATAAACGCGCAAACCTAACAGCCTTATCCTCAGATAACACTTTATTGGAGTTATAGTAAGCGTGAAATTCTTGCGCTAATTGTCGCAAGTATTGAGGAAGTAAATGAGGCTCGTTCGATTTAACCGCGCTTATTAACACCTCTGGGTACCCAGCTAACATTATGGCTATTTTCCGCTCAGCAGCGGTGCTCAGATGTTTAGGGCCTTCCTCAGTCCAGGCCCACTCCCCTAGCGAGGAAGCTTGAGTCATAATGCTGCAGATCCGCGCGTGAGCGTACTGCACGTAATAGACTGGATTCTCATTAGTTTTAGAGACAGCAAGGCTCAAGTCAAACTCCATGTGTTGATCAGATCGCCGCATCAAGTAAAAGAAACGAGCGGCGTCAACGCCAACCTCATCAACCAGGTCTCGCAATGTGACGAAGTTTCCGGACCGAGTCGACATTGCGACGGGCGCCCCATCTCGCATCAAAACAGCAAACTGGACCAAAACGACATCTAAATCAACGCTAGATTTACCCATAGCTTCAAGCGCAGCCTTCACCCTAGGGATATAGCCATGGTGGTCCGCACCCCACACATCAACTAATTTTTCAAACCCCCGATCAAACTTGCCCGCATGATAAGCAATGTCAGCCGCAAAATATGTCTTCTGTCCATTATCTCTTATGACTACTCGATCCTTTTCATCACCTGATAAGGTAGACTTAAACCAAGTTGCACCATCCGAGACATAAAGATATTCCTTTGAGTCTAAGTGGTTAAGTGATGCCTCAATTATGCCTTCTGCATGCAAAGACAACTCCGAAAACCATGAATCAAAAGTGACTTCGAATACCCGCAGGTCGTCTTTTATACCCTCCAAAATGGCTTTAGTCGCGTAAGACCTAACTAGCTCGTAAGAAGATGTACCTAAGTGTGCTTTAACGCAAGCTATCAGTTCATCCATTGCTGCGTCAGTATCCACATCGGTTATTAAGCCTCCTAAGCCAGATTGATGAGATGACTCTAGCCAAGGAGATGAGCGATTAAAATCGCGCGCTATCTCTGAAATATATACTCCTTGATAACCATTGGACGGGAATACAAGAGTGCAGCCCTCCTCTTGTAAGCACCTTAAGTAAACGCTCACAGCGAGAATATCCATCTGCCGGCCGGCATCGTTCACATAGTATTCTTTATGCACAATGTATCCACATGCTTGGTAAAGGCTCGCCAGAGCTGAACCAATAGCCGCTCCTCGTCCGTGACCCACATGGAGCGGGCCAGTAGGATTCGCTGACACAAATTCAATTTGGACAGATTTTTTTTTACCAAGACTACTGCGCCCAAAACTCTCTCCCTGTTCTTTCACTGACCCGATGACAGCAAATATAGCTTCATCAGCAAGCTTGAAATTAATAAAGCCTGGCCCTGCAATCGAAACAGAATGGAAAAGCTCATTTTTTTCCAATAACGTGGCAGCTTGCTCTGCGATTTTTCTAGGAGAACTGCCCATAGATTTTGCTAAAAGCAATGCTAAATTAGTACTGTAATCGCCATGTTCGGCTTTTTTAGGCACCTCAATACGAAAGTCATAGACTTCATCGCCTTCTAAAACACCTAATTTTCTCAATTCAACTAGGCTTGCCTCTATGCAGGAATGCAGCTTATCTTTCAACAATCTTTCCAATATATAAATTCTAAGTCTATTCTAAGTCTTAAGGACAGATTCAATTCTATCGCTTATTGTGAGGTTATTCATACACGATGAATTTCTTAAAGAGTCTCCTGAGGATCGACGTCAATTGTCCACCGAATTCGCACTACCTTGGATAAGCTTTCTATTCGATCCAGACAAGCAGCTAACAGATTTTGGATCTCAATTTTCACAGGCGCCCTAACTATCAACAATGCCCTGACTCTTCCGGCGCGTAAAGCCATGTAAGCAGGAATTGGGAAACTAATGTCCACTTTAGCACTCTCTTTTTGAAGAATTTTCCTAACTCCTGTTAGAAATAATGTTGGTCGCTCCGGGTACTTAGACTCGGCCCGAACCAAGGCCATAGCAACATATGGAGGGAAACCTACCTCTCGTCTCTCAGGCAGGGCCAGCTTGGAATATATATCATAACCATCATCAATAATTCTTCTTAAAACCGCATTTTCTGGTTTTTGTGTCTGGACAAAAACCTCCCCGGCCTTACTGCCACGCCCAGCTCTGCCAGCCACCTGCACGAGCAACTGGGCCAATCTCTCCTCTGCTCGAAAATCTATTGAATATAACCGCGTGTCAGCATCAACCACGCCCACTAAAGTAACATTCTCAAAATCAAGGCCCTTTGAAACCATTTGGGTACCAATTAATATATCAATCTCTCCAGTACCTATTTCGCTTAATATTTTTTCTAGTACTTTAGCCGATCTGACGGCATCTCTATCCACTCGGCATACCGTCTTGTCAGGAAACAACTCTCGAACCACCTCTTCAATTCCCTCTGTACCGATCCCTAATGGTTCAGTCGCTTCTTCAGCACAACAATCTGCTTTGCTAAATGCAGATTTGCGGTATCCACAGTGATGGCAAATCAGTGATTGTTTTTGCTTATGGTAGACCAAGTAAGCGTCGCACCGCAGGCAAGTCATTAATACTCTGCAAGAACGACAGATCATAACCGGTGAGTACCCTCGCCTATTAAGGAAAAGAACAACTTGTTGTCCTTTCGCCAAATGCTCTCGCATATGTCTAATCAATGATTCACTCAGGCCACCTGTTAGTTTCAGTCCCCGCACATCGATAGTCTCGACTTTAGTCTTTGACAAGGCTAATGGGCGGCTTTTCAGGTGTGTTATCTGAAAATTTTTGTTCTCTACATTGACCAATGTCTCAAACGAAGGAGTAGCTGACCCTAGAACTACGGGAATACCCAATTGTTGCGCACGGACTATCGCAATATCACGAGCAGAGTATCGGAATCCATCTTGCTGCTTGTAAGCGGCGTCGTGCTCCTCATCAACGACAATCAGTTTAAGATCGGGGAGTTCTAGCCAAACTGCTGAGCGAGTCCCAAGTAGAATACCTACCTCAGCCTTCTTACATCTAATCCAAGTGGCGACGCGCTCTTTTTTACTCATACCAGAGTGAAGGGTTGCTACTCGGCTACCAAACCGCTGACGGAAACGCTTTACCAAATGCTTCGTTAGCGCTATTTCCGGAAGCAAGAAAAGGATCTGACCTCCATCTTTTAATACACTATCAATGACATCAAAATATACTTCTGTTTTCCCGCTTCCTGTAACACCGTACAGAACAGTGGGCTGAAACTTACCAAGAGTCTCATGAATATTTTTGGAAGCATGGGCCTGCTCTTTATTCAGGATAATCGGGCTATCTAGCGACCTAATTGGGGCGATCGGTTCAGACACAATTGACTTCATCACAAAGTTACGCTTCAGCAGCGCACGCATAGGACTCTGCCAATTATAATCCAACTCACCAAGTTCTTCCGAGCAAATGCAGGTATTATTCTGCAAGATTTCTAGGATATCCTTTTGCCGAAGCCCTTTCACAGAAAGCTGCTCAAGAGCCTGTCGTCCCAGCTCTGTAAGACTCCAGCTCTCTCGGCCCACAGAAGGAACCAAAGTCTTCGCTCTCAGAGGTGCGGGAAGAATAGTCGCTACTACTTCCCCTATAGGGTGGTGATAGTATGCGGACGCCCAAGAAGCAAGGTGCAGCATTTCCTCGGAGATAAGAGAGTCATCATCTAAAATTTCCACTATCGGCTTAAGCTTGGATACATTCTCGGTATTGACGTCCCTAATCTCAACCACGATCCCAACTCGAAATGAATGTCTCAAAGGAACCCAGACTCGGGAACCTATCGTTAATGGCCGATGCACGGCACTCAAAGCAATATAATCGTACATTCGACGCAATGGTGCAAAAACAGCAACAGTCGCGATCATGCTTCTTGGAGATGCTCAAAATATGCGAAAACTAATACACCAAAGTCGATTATCTTTCTCCAAAATTTATCGCAAGGTCACATACCCAAACCATCGTATTTAACTGTCGAACGCGAGTAGTATCGGTGAAATAAAGCCGCATGCACAGAAAAGCCATACTCTTGCGCACCTGTAATTAATCTAATACATAGGTAGACTTAATATTTACTAATAGTAAATTGCTATTATGTCTTAAACCAAGTCTATAGAGGAGAGGATTCGATTGTCGGTCATAAACAGAATTTTTCTCGTAGGCCCTATGGGGGTTGGAAAAACAACTATAGGGCATAGGCTATCCCAGTTGCTGAGCTATGAATTCATTGATACGGATGCAGTAATCGAGAAGAAGACTGGTGTCAAAATCGACAGGATATTTGAGATAGAAGGGGAAAGTGGCTTCAGAAAGAGAGAAGAACTCGTTATCGAAGAAATCTCATGGAACGATAAAATCGTTGTAGCTACTGGAGGCGGGGTTATTCTTAGTAAAAAAAACCGAAGCGCCTTATCTGAAAGGGGACTTGTGCTCTATCTGACCAGTCAGATCGGCACTCTTTTAGATAGAGTGAAAACTGATAAATCAAGACCGTTACTACAAGTTGAGGATCCACGTAAAAAACTCTCGGAAATTGTGCTCGCAAGGGATTCCTTGTATCGTGAGATAGCAAATCATGTAATATCCACTGATACGTCACCCATTCATCAAATTATTAAAACTATTAGTAAAAAAATTCATGCTAACCAAGATTAATGTCTCTCTAGAAAGTCGCAGCTACCCTATCTATATTGGCGACGGGATTCTCACTGACTCGAACTTAATTTTAACCGCTATCCATAGCAATCAAATAGTCATAGTTACTGATTCCAATGTGGCCAATTTCCACTTAAACGCTGTCAAACAAAACTTTTCTAAAAATGAGTGTCACACTTTCATCCTTTCTCCAGGTGAAGAATCGAAAAACTTTGCGGAACTTGAGCGATTACTCAGTTTTATGCTCGAAAACAATGTCAACCGAAATGCAACCTTGATTGCTCTTGGTGGCGGGGTTGTCGGCGATCTGGCAGGGTTCGCTGCAGCGAGCTACCAAAGAGGGATAAGCTACGTTCAGATGCCGACAACATTACTCGCTCAAGTTGATTCATCCGTTGGCGGAAAAACCGCGATTAATCTCCCTCTCGGAAAAAACATGGTGGGTGCCTTTTACCAACCTCAAGCTGTATTTATTGATACCTCCGCATTAAAGACGTTGCCAAATCGTGAGTTTAACTCTGGCATGGCTGAGGTCGTTAAATATGGCTTGATCAACGACGCAGACTTTCTTGATTGGATTGGGGCAAATATTCCCGATATCTTGGCGCAAAACAGCGATACGTTGAATTATTTAATCCAGCGTTCCTGCGAAAACAAAGCCAAGATTGTTTCAGCTGACGAACGAGAACGAGGAATAAGAGCCACCCTCAATTTAGGCCATACTTTCGGTCATGCAATAGAAACTGCATTGGGTTATGGGAGGTGGCTGCATGGTGAAGCAGTAGCAGCAGGAATTATGATGGCTCTTTTTATGTCCTGGAAGCTTGGTTTTCTGCGTAAAGAGCAGGTAAAAGAAATCAAATTGCTCTTAACTCATTTTTCTCTGCCTACTGAAGCTCCGCAACAAATCACACCTGAGCAATTTATAGCTCTTATGACCAAAGACAAAAAAAATATAGATGGTAGTATTCGTCTTGTATTACTGAAAAATTTTGGGGATGCCTTCGTGACCAGCGACTATTTAAAAGAAATCCTGCTAGAGACGATAGGAAAACATGATTATTGATTTCTCGAGCTAGACGAGTAAGCCACAAACAAAAATTATTTACCCCTTAAATGCAATCAATATTTATCAAATTCTTCTATAAGCGCCGAATGTCTATAAAAATCAGAACTTACAGTGCGGCCTCGTCTCGCAAGATTATCGCCTAAATACGTTGAACTAGGGCTCTACGCTCTATAATCACGTCGAATCCTACTCCGTCGGGATGACACGACATGCTAAATCTTATAAAATAAGGGCCGAGTGCCATAGTGCCTTCCCAAGCATGCGCTCGTTTTTGTGAAATTCGAATTTTATCTAGGTCGGCAAATTCGCGACCTAAGATGTAATCACTCACCAGCTGGCAAGTTAGTCAGTAAAAAATCTGTCCTGTCACGAAGGACATGGACACGTGGAGAAACTACTAGAGCATGGATGACGTTACCGAAGTAAAATTTCCAAATATTGGCAGACCAGAAGGTGGCTTATACGACGAAAGTAATGAGCACGATTCATGTGGGCTAGGGTTTGTTGCGGATCTGAAGGGAAGAAAATCTCACGCCACTATCACCCAAGGGCTTTCAATTTTAAAAAACCTATGGCATCGCGGTGCCACCGGGGCCGAAGAAAATACGGGAGATGGCGCTGGTATCCTGCTGCAAATTCCTGATAAATTTTTAAGGGCTGAGTGTCGAAAACTAGGGTTCGATTTGCCCACTATAGGCGAGTACGCTGCTGGCAATATATTCTTACCGAATAATTCGAGCGACAGAGAAGACTGCATAAGTAAATTATCCCAAATCGCCAAAGAGGAAGGACAGTTTGTTTTAGGATGGCGAGAGATACCTCTCGGGCCCGAAGTGATAGGACCCAGCGCTAGAAAAGCACAACCGTACTTCAGCCAAATATTTTTAGGCAAGGGTGCTGACACAAAAGTTGGAGCCGAGTTTGAAAGAAAACTTTACGTTATTCGTAAACGGATAGAGCATCTGATCTGGGCCAGTCAACTGAAAGAAAAAAGCCTTTTCTATATCCCCAGCCTGTCTTCTATGACACTTGTTTACAAGGGTATGCTACTTGCGAATCAACTAGAAATTATTTTCCCTGATTTACATGATGAAAGAGTCGAGTCAGCTCTAGCTCTAGTACACCAAAGATTTTCAACAAATACATTCCCCTCATGGACACTTGCGCAGCCCTTCAGATTTATCGCTCACAACGGAGAAATAAACACAGTGAGCGGCAATAGTAACTGGATGAAAGCAAGACAAGCTTTGTGCAAGAGCGAAGCGTTAGGCAGTGACTTAGAAAAATTATTTCCAATAGTTCTAGAAGGTAATTCAGATACGGCCTCTTTCGACCAAGTGTTGGAGTTTCTGCATATGGCAGGAAGACCACTGCCTCTTGCAGTTCTAATGATGGTGCCTGAAGCTTGGAGTGGACATGAAACAATGGACCCCGCCCGCAAAGCCTTCTATGAATATCATTCTTGTCTCATGGAGCCTTGGGATGGACCGGCATCAATAGCATTTACGGATGGACGATCGATCGGTGCGATTCTAGATAGGAATGGCTTGAGGCCCTCACGTTATTACGTGACCACAGACGATTTAGTGGTCATGGCCTCAGAAGTTGGCGTGCTCGAACTCCCCCCCGAAAAGATCAAAGTCAAAGGTCGTTTGCAGCCAGGAAGGATCTTTCTAGTCGACACCGAACTCGGACGTATTGTTGAAGATACCGAGCTAAAAGATACATATATCAATGAGCACCCCTATGGTGACTGGCTAAAAGCTAACAAACTTAGTCTTGAGAATCTTCCTAAGGTGAGTTCTGCCCCTGCTCTGAACGAGGCGGAACTGTTCGAAAAACAAATTGCCTTTGGTTATACCGAAGAAGAGCTAAAGCTTCTTATCCAACCGATGGTGGAAAGCGGAAATGAGGCTATCGGTTCTATGGGAACCGATACTCCCTTAGCTGTGCTGTCGGACAAGCCGAGGCTACTCTACGACTACTTTAAACAAAAATTTGCACAGGTTACGAATCCCCCATTAGATGGGATGAGGGAAAAATTAGTTACTCAGGTTTCCACAGTGGTAGGACCAGAAAAGAATATGCTGGAAACCAAAGATTTGAACTGTCGACGTCTCTTTTTAGATTCGATTGTCCTTAACAATAACGAGTTTTCTCAAATACAAAAAATAAACTCCCACGGCTTTTCCTCAAAAACCTTAAATATAACCTACTCATCGAACTCGGACGAGAGCGCGATTGAAGCTGTACTGACAGAAATTTTCCTAGAAGCAGACCAAGCTATAGACAACGGATTTGACTTTATTATCCTTTCAGACAGAGAAACAAATCGTGAAAGATCTGGGATCCCGTGTCTGTTGGCAGTATCGTCGTTACACCACCACCTGGTCAAAAATGGGAAGCGGTCACGGATAGGTCTGATCGTTGAATCAGGAGACGCTCGCGAAGTCCATCACTTTGCAACTCTAATTGGGTATGGCGCTGATGCAGTTAATCCGTATTTGGCAATCGATACAATCGCTAGTCTACTCGATCGCTCGGTTTTGAGCGACCAAGGTAACCGCTCAAATCAAACTCTATTAATTAAGAATTATGTCCGTGCAATTGATACCGGAATGACCAAGATCATGTCCAAAATGGGAATTTCTACTGTGCAATCCTATCGAGGCGCTCAGATATTTGAAGCTGTGGGGTTAGGCTGCAACTTTGTAAATAAATATTTTAAAGGAACATCTAGCAAAATTAGTGGGGTAGGACTTGAAGTAATTGCCAAAGAAGTAAATATCCGTCATGGAAAGGCTTGGCCACAGAGAAAATCTGGGGACCTTGCCTTAGAGTCCGGAGGCGAATACCAATGGCGTCGTGACGGAGAACACCATCTCTTTAACCCAGAAACAGTATTCAAGCTTCAGCATGCTACTCAGTCTGGACAATATTCTATCTTCAAAGAGTATACCGCCGCGATTGATAATCAAAGTAAGTCACGCGCAACGATAAGAGGTTTACTCAAGCTAAAACATTGCGCACCTATTCCCATCGAAACCGTGGAATCAGTAGAAAAGATAATGAAACGCTTCAATTCTGGAGCGATGTCCCTTGGCTCTATTAGCCAGGAATCGCATGAAACCTTAGCCATCGGACTCAACAGAATCGGCGGACGCTCTAACACTGGGGAAGGTGGCGAAGACCCTGAAAGATTTGTTGTTGAAAAAGGCAAAGATTCAAAAAGAAGTGCTATTAAACAAATCGCATCTGGTCGATTCGGCGTTACTAGCGACTATCTAGTAAATGCTGATGACCTGCAAATCAAAATGGCGCAGGGTGCAAAACCTGGCGAAGGAGGGCAACTTCCTGGACATAAAGTATATCCATGGATTGCCAAAGTTCGCCGTTCCACTCCGGGAGTTGGATTGATATCGCCTCCACCTCACCATGATATCTATTCTATTGAAGATCTAGCACAGCTAATTCACGACCTCAAAAATGCCAACCCTAGAGCCCGCGTACATGTGAAACTCGTAGCAGAAGCAGGAGTGGGTACGGTAGCAGCAGGTGTAGCTAAGGCATTCTCAGATGTGGTTCTCATTTCAGGCTATGACGGAGGAACTGGTGCCTCACCAGTGACTTCGTTAAAACATACAGGCGTGCCTTGGGAGCTTGGACTGGCGGAAACCCAGCAAACACTCCTGAATAATGGCTTAAGAGATAGAATAGTCGTGCAGGTAGATGGTCAACTCAAGACAGGATGGGATTGTATCGTAGCCGCCATGCTTGGAGCCGAAGAATTCGGATTCGCAACGGCTCCTCTTGTTGTCATGGGATGTATAATGATGCGGGTATGCCACTTAAACACTTGCCCGGTAGGAATCGCCACCCAAAACCCCGAACTCCGAAAGAAGTTCAATGGAAAACCAGAGTTTGTGGAGAATTTTTTCCGCTATATCGCGACAGAAATGCGAGAATATATGGCAAGCGTAGGGATTTCTCAGTTAGATGATCTAATCGGAAGGTCAGATCTTCTCGATACGATAGAAGCATCTGACCACTGGAAAGCGAAAGATCTAGATCTGTCAGCTATCCTCTATAGACCTGAAGAATATAAAGGCGCTTTAAGGCAAATAACTACGCAAGACCATAAGCTCGACAAATCATTAGACCGAACTCAAATAATTCCTGCTTGCACCGATGCCATTGAGTCTGGGAAGTTGGTGAATGCATCGTTTGCAATAAGAAATATCAATCGAACAGTCGGAACCCTCCTAGGGTACGAAATAACAAAAAAATACGGCAGTGCAGGGTTACCGAATGACACGATCAGACTGCATTTCAATGGGTCTGCAGGACAAAGCTTTGGAGCATTCCTCCCTGCAGGTATTTCGATGACCTTAGAGGGCGACAGTAACGACTATATAGGCAAAGGCTTATCTGGAGGAAAAATAGTCGTATACCCTCCTCGTATTAGATCCTTTGCCGCAGAAGAAAACATCCTTATTGGCAACGTCGCCTTATACGGGGCAACTGAAGGGGAAGCGTATTTTAATGGTATTGGAGGCGAACGCTTTGCTGTCCGTAATAGTGGTGCCAAAGCAGTAATTGAAGGAATAGGCGACCATGGCTGTGAATATATGACTGGAGGAACGGTCGTTATTCTTGGTCCCACAGGGCGAAATTTCGCAGCTGGAATGTCTGGTGGAACTGCATATATTTTTGACCCACGAGGTATATTCCCCTCACAGTGTAATCAGGAGATGGTGTTTCTAGAAAAGGTGAGTAAGAATGACGAGCCAGTCTTGGAAACACTAATTTCTAACCATCACCAAATGACTGCAAGCACTTTAGCTCAGGAAATCCTCTCGAGCTGGGTGGAAAACAAAAATAAATTTGTCAAAGTAATGCCTAAAGACTACAAAAGAGTCCTTGATGTCATCAAGACGGCTCAAAGTAAAGGTATGACAGAAGAGGACGCTATGATGGAGGCTATGAATGGCTAAGGCGACGGGTTTTCTAGAACATGACCGACAAACTATAAAATACCGTCCGGTAGACGAACGCTTGCGCGATTACAAGCAAGTCATCACGCCTTATGACCCCAAAACACTCACGAAGCAAGCGAGCCGATGCATGGATTGTGGGATCCCTTTTTGTCATCAAGGATGTCCACTGGGTAATTTGATTCCAGAATGGAACGATCTTGTGTACCAAAATAGATGGAAAGACGCTATCCAAAGGCTTCACAAAACTAATAATTTCCCAGAATTTACAGGCACCTTGTGTCCAGCGCCGTGCGAGGGCGCGTGTGTTCTGGGAATCAATGATGATGCAGTAACGATAAAAGGAATAGAACTCAGCATTATCGACCGAGCTTTTAGTGAAAACTGGATCATGCCGGAACCTTCAGCTATTAAAACTGGCAAGAGTGTTGCAGTCATCGGATCTGGTCCCTCGGGGCTTGCGGCAGC
>MEHZ011652720.1_pt1 | contig 11396 bp, 8 predicted proteins | sample 897221 | NCBI WGS metagenome assembly MEHZ01 (sample SAMN05514161, study PRJNA337945) | marine metagenome | isolation source: marine surface water | place: Arctic Ocean | collected 2007-12-13 | reverse complement strand
CGACGACGGCGGTGGGCAACAGGAGTAGTCTGTGAATGCGGAAGGGTGGCGCTAGAGAACGTTGATTGTCGCGTTGTAGACAGCTACACATTCCGGCAACGACACTGGATCACCTCACGGCGGCGACGCAATGCGCGCGACGGGAACGTCGGCGACGCGCAAGCGGCCGCGCGCCGAGGCGGCGGCGGCAGCCGGGACCGTGTACCACGCGAATACGATCAATCAGTACTTTCTCAACGCGCCGCCGGAGGCCGTGGCCGCGGCCGCAGCCGCCGCCGCTTCCGCGCCGTCGACGAGCGGCGCGCCCGCTGCCGAGGCGGCGCCTGCGCCGTCCATCTTCGTCACCAATGACGAGCGGCGGCACAATGTCACAGTCAAGAAAGGCGGCAAGGACGTGTCCGTCTACGTCTCGGACGCGTGCCTCGACGGCACGCTGCGTGGCGGGTGCCATGGCACCTGCTCAAACCAGTGGGTCTCCATCGCGCGGTTCGCGCCCGACGCCGACGCGACCAATTCGGCCGGTCACCGCCAAACGTTCGACGCCGCGTACGCCGCCTACCAGGCGGCGTTTGCCGCCGGCGATCGCGACGAGGCCATTGCGCAGCGCGCCGTCGTCGAGGCGCTGCGCACCGCCCACTGCGACACGTGCCGCGCGCGCAGGGGCACGCTCTCGCCCGCGGAGCAGGCGTGCAAGGACGAGTGGAAGCGCATGAAACAGGAGGCGTGCGCGCGGCAAGACGGCTGCGCCAACCAGCAGTGCTCCGAGCGCGGCATGGCCTCATGGCCAGTCCTGCAGGCCGACCACGGCACCAACCCGAAGGTGCACGAACTGAGCGACTACAAGTTCTGGTCGTGCAACGGCGGCGTCGAGGCGATGCGCGCCGAGGCACAGCAGATCCATCAATGGGTGTGCGGAGTCTGCCACTCGGGCGAGGAGACGAGCTCGACCGGCCGCCGGAACGGCGACCCCGCCCTCATGCCCGACGGCAAGCGCAGCGGGACGACCGAGGAGCGGAAGCAGTACGACGCCAAGCGCCAGGCCAAGATCACGTACCCCAAGTACTCGTACGTCGACGCGGTCAAGCGTCGCATCGGACGTTGCCAATACCACGGTTGCAACCGCCCGGTGCTCCCCGGCACCGAACCGGGCTTCCATTGGGACCACCGCGTGGAAAGCACCAAGTGCAAAGCTGGACTCTACGGCGCCGGCGGCGGCGTCGGCGGCCTCGCAAACAACCCTGCCAAGGCGTCGGCGCTCGAAAAGGTGCAGCACCTGCTCGACGAGGAGATGGGCAAATGCGACCTTCTCTGCGTACCGTGTCACTACTCGCGCAAGCCGCGCTCGCGCGAGCGCTGGGACGACGCGGTCTGAGCGGCGGCGGAGCCTCCCCCTCGACGGCATGCCACGTGCGCGCCACAGTACCGGCGCGCTGTGGGAGTGTGAAGTAGAGGGGGGAAAACGGTGGTGGCATAGACGCTCCATAGGAACCACGATCGTCACGATAACCCACGGGGCTTTTACGAGAGACTACCAGACCCCACAGCAACGAGGCGTGTGCGTGTGTGTGTGTGTGTTCGGTGCGCGACGCGTCGTGCTGTTGCCCCATGGAGGGCGATGGATCTTCGGTTACCCTCATCTTTTACCGAGTCGGGGAGCAATGGTGGAAGGAGTCGTTTTTGAACATTCTCGCCGCTGCCGCACAGATGAGCTCCCTGACTCACGTCGAGATTGCCATTGGAGGTACCATTCGAAACTTCGAACACCCTCCTCCTCCCGCAGCACACACACACACACACAGCAGTCACAGACAGCCTACTTCACGAAACGCAACCGGTCCCGCGTCGCAGAGGAGGCGGGCGCCAACGGCATGATGAAGAACGTCTGCCGCGTGTTCAACGACAAGGTCGGCGTGGTGAGTATCATCATTTGAACAATGACCCCTTCCGCGCCTTTCCTTCTAACTCGAAACGACGATCAGCACTCAGATTCCCATCCCCTAGAACAGAAGCCGCAATCCCACATGCATGTGTTGTCGCAGGAGCTCGTCGAACGCACGGGACGCAACCCACAGTACGTCTATCAGCAGCTCGGGTGCTCCAAGAATGCGGTCACGCGGATGCTGCACTACGCGCGCACCCGCTGCGTCGGCAAGCCCTTTTCCAACATGGGCATGGCACGCAGCCTCCTGTGGCCGCGCCACACGGACAGCAGCTCGTTCTTTTGCGCCGAGCTCGTGGCCGCCATTCTCAAGGAGGGCGGGCTGATGGACCAGACGTCCAACCCGGGCAGCGCCACCCCCGAGAGCCTCTACCGCATCTACAAGGACCGAGCGGCCGTCACAGCGAATCCGTTTGTGCTGCGCGACATGCAGAGCGCCGCCGGGCTCAGCTTTGCATCGACCGTTGGCCACGCCCCACACGCCTCGACCGAGCACGTGGCCGAACGCGAGTCGCTGCTGCAGTCGCGCGCAATCATGGCGCCGATGCCGCCGATGCGCCCGGCGTACCAGCAGCCGGCCACCAGCGGCCTCGGCGAGCGACGACGTGCCGACTCGCCGCCCAGAGGGCACTTTCGCGTGATCACGCACGGAGGCGCGTCCGCATCGCACGCGCAGTGTCGGCATCTGCCGACCGCTGCTGGCAACGCCGGCGCGGTCGCGTCGGCCGCGGGGAACCGAACGGGGTTGCAGCTGACGCTGCATAGTCTAGACATGAGCAAACGATAGCACACCGAGACACACACACACAGACGGACGATAGCAACAGTGGTAGCTAACTAACGACACCCCGTGTCTCGTCACGTTCCCAACTTGGCGCCGGGGCACACGTGCCCGAGCTTGATCTTTCCGCACTTGCTGCAGTAGTACTTGCCAGCCTTGCCCGCCCGCACGAGCGTCGCGCCCTTGTGCAGTCGGTTAATGCGGTTGCGCAGCGCCTTGATCGTGCGCGGCGGGCCGAGCTTGGCGTCGTTGAACTCGAGCTGGATCAGGAGCCAGTTGTGCTGCCGCGTGTTGCCCTCGGTGCGCACCGGACACAGGCGGCGGATCAGCGCGTCCTCCGTGTGCGACCAACGCTCGATGCCCTGTTCCTTGCCGTGCTTTCCTCCCTTGCCGCCCCGACGGTTTGGGTTGGTGGCCTGCATCGGCAACGGTCGCGGTGCAGAATCGGGCCGCGACATTCGGCACCGCCTCCGATGTGGCTGCAAAAGCCTCACGCGCACAACCCGCAAGACACGACACGTCACCAATCCTGCACGTGTTCAGTGCGTGGCACGTCCTCGCCGTGCTGCTTTCCGACCAGCCGGTCGTGCTGCTTCCCGACGCGTCGGTCGCCGTCAAGCAGGAGCCCGAGGCAGAGGGCACGCAGGACGCGTCGGGCGCCGTCTTTGGCGACAACCCGGTCAAGGTCAAGGAGGAGCCGCCAAGTTTCTAAAGTGCTTCTAGACCTTGCTTGAAGGTACACTACCCGCGCACCAAAAGTGCAGCACATGTCAAGACAGGAAAAGAAGAGATGAGCAAGAGAGGAATTCATCTTAAGTAGTACTAAACCTTGCTTGAAGGTACACTAACTCGCGTACTCTGCCTTCACCCGACTGGGATGCAGAGGTCGGCACGGCATCCATTGGTCGGAACACACACATCCACGCACCGAGCTACGGCTCGCCGGCGCCGTCAAACCCGCCGTTGAAAAAGTGCTCAATGGCGGCCAACTCCATCTCAATGTCATCGTTGTTGTACTCGTGCTCCGCGACGCCCATGGGGGGAATGCCCACGTCGTCATGCAGCAGCAGCCCCATCTCGTCGACATCGCGCGGATCCTCCACCGGCACAGCCAGGGGTGCGATGCTCGCCGCGTAGCCGCCCTCTCCAGAGGCGACGCGCGCGTTCCTCAGCGCTGCGGCCATCAGCGCGTCGGTCGGCGAGAAGGTGCGCTCGAGGGCCTCCAGCGCCAGCTCAGACGAGGCGTAGCCACCCAACCGCCTGCCGCCTGCCGATCCCCACACCGGCGGTTGTGCGGGCGGCACGACAAATCCCGACGCCGAAGCGGGTGCTCGCGTTCGCGGTGTAGACGATCGGTTGCGATTTGCCGCGGGCGCGCTCGTCGTGGGCATCGTCCCCAGCGGCACGACTGGCTGCAGCCAGGATCCGTACGCTGTCGACGCGTTGGAAGGGGCAGGCACGGGGAGCCGTGGCAACAACGCCGGCGCCGCGGAGGCGGGTGGCGCGACTGCATTCGAGGAGGTGCCGACGGCGGCCGTCGTGCCCGAGGGTGCGAGCGCCAGGCCCGTGTACCCCGGGTTTGGATTGTGCGGGTTTGCTTGCCCGTCGACGCCCAGGTCGAGCTGCCGCTTGCGCGCCGTGTGCGCGTGGTGCAGCTCGGCGGTCAGCGCGGCGCCGGCGCGCGGCGCCCCGGCGTGGGCGTCTGCGTGCGCCCCGGCCGCCGCGCGCTCGCGCGCACGACGCAGGGACAGCAACTGGGAGCCGGCGGTCGCGCCGCCGCCGCTGCCGCTGTCGGACGCCGCCGCGCCGGTGGCGCCGGTCGGCATCCACAGGTCCGCAACGGCGGGTCGGTCCCAGGGCCGCGCCATGGGCCCGTCGCCGAGCGGATGCCCACGCTGCCGCATGCCGTAGTAATAGTGGAGGCCGAGGCGCGCAATGTGGAAGCCGCGCGTCTGCGCCGCGGTGCGGGCCGCCTGTCGCGTCGCCGCGTCCGGATCGTTGAGCGCGTCGCGGACGGCCTCGCTTGGGTACATGACGTGCGTCAGCGTCGCGCGGTCCCAGTCCCTGCCCGGGTCGTAGGGGTTGTTTGCGCGGCCGGTGTAGTAGTAGATGACGACGCCAAACTCCTCGGAGAGGAGCTCGACCTCAAAGGCCTCCGCATAGTTGCCGTTGCGCGTGAGGGAGGTGTGGACGTAGGCGTTGACAATGGTCTGCATGTGCTCGAGCGTCTCGTCTTCAAACTCCCCAGCGGCGAGCATGTCGTGCACGCGCTGCTCGGCCTCGGGCGGGTGGTCGGACGACGCGTCCTTTTGCGCCGCGTTCATCTGGTCGTAGTTGTCCGGCACGTGGTACCCGAGAAACGGGATGACGCCGCGGCCCACGAGCAGATCCCGCACGTGCGTGATCGCCGCTGCCACCTGCGCCTCGTTGGCGGGCCGTGGGCCGTTGACAAAGGCGTTTGCACCCGTGACGGTCCGTTGCTGGATGTCGGTGACGAGCCGCAGAATGTGCAACAGGTGGTGCGACCAGTGGACCGGATCCTGGATGCGCTGGGCCAGGCGGTTGCGAATGGCGGCCGCCGGCATGTGCATCTGGTGGATGCCGTTGGTCGCGGGGTCGTTGACGCCGTAGGTGCCGAGCAGGACGCCAAAGGCCCAGTACAGGCAGTTGCCGTCGACCGGCACGCCGCCGACGCGATCGAGGGTCGGATCGTGCACGGGTCCAAGACCGGCAGCGGAAACCGGAAAGACGGTGAGCGGCGTCCTCGCCGCATTGTTGCCCGACGGGACCGGCGTCGACCGGACGCCCGTGGCCGCCGATCGCGTCGCGTCAATGGCTCCGCAGCCAACCCGTTGCGACGGCATTGTGTGTGTGTGTGTGTGTGCAGGCGAGCTGTGTGCGTGTGTCTCGTTGTTGTTGAGGGCTTCGAACGAGACGTTATCTTTTGCAAGCCGTGTCTGAAACCACGCGGGGGCGTTCACGCGTACACACACACACCGACACCGACACGGACACGGACGCCGACGACGGCAATACGTGTACGATTTCCTCCATGTTCCGTCTTGTGCACCTACCAGCTATTCACAGACTACGGAACCGCACGTTCCTGCACACACACAACCGAACACGCCCTCCCAGAGCTTGCGACCCTGCCCGTGATTCCCCGCCCATGCCCATGCCCCCGGTCGGCCCGCACGAGCCGCCGTGTGTGGTGCCGTGCGTTTCCGGCACCGTGCGTTTCCGGCACCGTGCGTTTCCGGCACCGCGCGTTTCCGTGCGGTCAGTTGCCGGTCAGCGCTGCATGCGCATCTGCGCATCGGTGCGCACCCCGCGCGCCACCTGCACGTACTCGACCGCCTGGCCCTGCACGGGCAACGAGAACGTGACGCGCGGCGCGTACAGCAGCGCATTGCTCTCGCCCGCATCGGTTGCGGACATTCCCGTCTTGTAGTTGAAGAAGCCCTCGTCGGCGGATCGAAAACCGCCGAGGGCGTGCTCGTCGGCGTCGAAGGTGCCCGGCTCCTGGAAGGGAGCATTGGAGTAGACGGCGTTGCCATTGTACATGGCGCTGTGGTTTCCGCGCAGTCCACGCAGGCGGACGGCCGCCTTGCCGCGCACGCGAACAATGTTGGGGATGGCCTCGAGCAGGCCAAAGAAGGTGATGAGCGCAATGGTGAGCAGCACGAGTCCGCCGCCGATGAGAAAGGTCCACCAGCGTGCCTCGCACGCGCCCCTGGAAAAGTCGTAGCCCGTGTCCGGAAAGGCGGCGCAGTCCTTGTTGGCCTCGTCCTGGTTGAAGATGGACCGCATGCCCGCGTAGATGAGGAGAGGGAGTGCGAAGACAATGACCAGAGCGAGCCAGGCAAAGAAGAGCAAGGCCGAGTAGCAGCCGACGCCGTTGATGAGATGCCGTTGCAAGGCCACGCCCAGTGTGAAGCCCACCACCACGGTCACCGCGAGCGTCGCGATGGTCTGGTCGTAGACCTGCTCCGAGAGCGTCACCTCGTTGAAGGCGAGCGTCACCTCGCCAGTGGTATCGTCGGTGTGCGTCTGCTGACCGACGACGCCCTCGGCCCATGCCATGCCAAAGCGCGCTCCGGAGAGCGCCTGGCCAGCAATGAGCACGATGGCGCCGACGAGCAGCGGCCAGATGAACAGACTCATGAGCCGACGGTACTGGGTCTTGTTGGGCACCAGGGCGGCAATGTCCGGGTTGCCGCCCGACACCTTGCGCTTGGCGTCCGTGCGCCCGGCCCGGTTGCAGATCGCAAAGACGTTGGTCGTGGTAAAGGGCAGCAGGAAGAGCACGACGACCTGCGTGGCGAGCGTCGCCAGCTCGTACCAGCCGGCATCCCAGTCCGATTTCCATCCACCGGTGGTGCCGAGGTAGCCCCACTCGTTGACGTGCTCGGGCTCGCCCGCCTCGCAGACCGGCCGCGCCAACCGGGTCTCGATGAAGCCCCACGGCCAGATGACAAACAGCCCGTAGAAGAGCCACGACACGAGCACGGCGGCGACGCCGATGGCAAAGCGCGCGGCGCGCGACGTCTTGCTCGTCGCCGCGATGACGAGCGAGTCGCGCATCATCGCGAGCCGATCGCCCGAGATGGTCTGCGTCTCGAGCAGCACGTCCGGCAGCGTCGCCTCGGCGAGGAAGAAGACGACGGCGTCGGCGCACAGGTAGCACGTCGCGAGCAGCATCGGCACGTAGGCCCACACGCAGTAGCCGAAGCGCTGCCCGAGAAACATGCGCGCCTTGGTGTTGTAGTCGGACGTCTTGTTGAAGCCGTCGGCGCTTGGATAGAAGAAGGCGTTGGGCCCGGCGCGCTCGCCGACCAGCGGCACGCCAAAGGTGCCGCCGTAGGGGATCGTGCCCGACGACGCAAACTGAAACTGAACCAGGCAGTGAGCGTAGAGCTTCTGCTTGTTGAGCGTCGAGAGAGCCACGCCGACGTTGATCTGCGACCCGGTGGCCGTCGTCGCTTCCACGTCGTTGCAGACGACGGGAATGTCGGCGAGCGGCCAGTCCGCGTACTCGTCGTCGTCCTCATCCAGCCGACCCCTGCGCAGCGAGGCGAGAAAGGCGGTGGCGTCCGCCTCGGTGATGCTGTTCTCGCCCGTCATCCCGTAGATGCTGTCGCAGGAGGTTGGCACGGTCTGCTCGGTCACCATGCCCAGCGCGTCGTAGGCAACGGAAAAGTTGACGCTCTGCGGTGTGTTTGCGCCGCCGCCGGCGAGGGTCGCCGAGAGCACGGTGTAGGTCACGTCCGTCATCGTTGGGTTGGTGATGCTCGCCGTGAAGTAGGTGTAGTAGATGCCGTGCAACGAGACCGCCAGCGTGCGGCGCATCGCGAGCTGGTTGCCCTTTTCGTTGTCGGTCGCGCAGGTCAGGTCGTTGTTTTCGTACCCGACCACCTTGAGCTGATCGATTGTGATCACCTCGACGCAGGTGCCGAGCTTGGTGAAGTCGTCCGTCGAGGTGGCGGTGAGAAAGTCGTCGGTGCGGTACTTGGCGAGCGCCATGATGTTGAAGTAGATGGCAAAGGCGCAGAGCACGGCCGAGCCCGCCGCCGCCACGATCGTGACCCATCGGTAACCCGCCATGCCAATGCCAATGCCAATGCCGGCCGAGGCACGGCCCCACGCGTGCGGTCCGCAACAACGTGGTGATTCACTCAGGACAACCGCGCCGGTCGTTTATCATTTGGCGGTACGACACGGGGACGAGGCGGACCTCTCGACCAGCAGGACCCGCCGTCCGATAACCCGACGCGCTCCGCGACACAGTTAGACCGCAGCGCGTTGCTAGGTGTGGCAAGTCAATTCCTGCTTCGTATGGCCCTTCGTGCTGCCTTTGGCAATGCAGTGACAGGCGAGTTCGGAAACAAGAGAGCACAAGCGCTCCGAAAACTAGACGCGTGGGCCAAGTACAAGGCTCCAAACTACTTTCTTGCATTCTGGGGAGCCCTGTACATTTTCGGTACGATCGTGGTGTTTGCAATCGGCTACAGCGTGTTGCTCGAGGTGTCCGACGACTTGACCGCAAACGTGGCGTACGACTACATCCATCCCAAGTTTCGGCCTGGTCCATGCGGATTGCCGGGCACGGATGCCCTTCACCTGCTTCAGTCGTTTGATCTGTACGAACGCGACTTTGGGATGCCGCAGCTGATCGAGCCGAGCTACGCGACATGGGTCAAGCAGGTCAAGTCTGCAGTCTGCGCAGGTGACACGTCCTGGCAGAGCGACGGCGCCGACGGCACGGCATGCGAGAACGACCCAACCGCCAACGCACAGGAGTGTCTCGAGGATCAGGCACGTGAGGTGCGCGCGATTGCGCAGTTGCTGAAAAACTGGACTATCAACCCGGGAGTCGACGAGACGACAAACCTGGTCACAGCGACGACGATTGCGCAGGCAGACTGGGAGCTGACCGAGAACACGTGTCAGACCTACGTCAACGACAATGGCGCCGAGTCCTTCTACTCGCACCGTCTGCGCATGGCCTACGGAGACCTCAAGACGCGCGTCGCGCGCGCCTACGTCGCGGCGGCGCCCTCGTTCTACCGCTACGCCTCGAGGCTGGGCGAGAACACCAACCAGGGCTGCCTCGCTGCTAACAATCCATTCCTGACCGACGCGTGCGCAAACAGCGATCATGTCAACGTCGTGTTGGAGCGCGCTGGCACGGCGGATGCTTCGGCCCAGCTTGCCGGTGTGGCGAACGCAGCCTTCCCGACCCGCTTCTCTGAGCAGGTCTACGCGCTGCTCGCGCTCGCGGTTGTCTCCAATTACGACCGCACCATCAACGCCGGCGAGTGTTTTCGAAACAAGCTTCTCGAGGATGCCGAGACGAACAACGACGATGCCATGAGCTTCTGCGCCGACGTGTACACGGGCGCGTCGTTTCCCGCTGGCGGCAACGTGAATCCCATGCTCGGCTACGCCGCGACAGAGACGACACTGATGAGCAGCTACAAATGCGACTGGTTCGCGAAGCAACCACCGTCCCCGCCTAACGCACCGCCGTTTACGCGCGACGAGGCGAGCACGGTAGCAAACACAAACGCGGGCGTGCTGGCCGTCTGTGCCAATCTGCTGCAGTACGGTCTCTTTGATCAGGGCCGTCTCTTTGGCATTCCCGACATCATGAAGTCGTTTGTCATCGACGCCCGCGTCGGCGCCAGCAGCCACGTGCTGGCGCCGCCCATCTACAACAGCCTGTACTTCAACGTCGTCGACAATGGCGGATCGGCATTCTACAATCCCATTCGCAGGCTGGAAACATACCTGGCGTACCGCCTGGCGAGCATCACGATCTGGGGTATGGTCATTGGCTCGGCGGTTGGCTTCTTCTTTGCTCGTGCAGCCATTCCTTTGCTGTTCCAGGTGCTGCGCATCGCCGGGATCAAGAACAAAAAGGGCGAGACACCGTTCTTCACGAGGCCAACAATCGACACCCCCACGTTCCTTGCGTCGATCATTGCCATCCTCGGTGGCTACTGGACGTTGTACACGGACCCAGCAATTCAATCTCACTATCCTACGACGGGCGAGTGCGCTGACTGGCTCATCAGCGAGGACCATTCGTCGGCAGGCGTCTACGTCACGTCCTGGGGAAAACGCCGATTCGGTCGGTATGGGGAGCAACAAATCGGCATCGTCATGTTCGCTCTGGCGGGTTTCCCATTGATCTACTCCACGATTTCAATCGTCGTCGACCCCCGCATCAGGTTCTGGCGCTCGAAAAAGATAGACTGGGTTGCGCCGGGCAACGTCACGTTCTGGGTCATCTTTGGATGCTGCGTGATCAGCCAGAGCATGTTGGCATGGGAGGCGACGCAGTCGGGACGGGACTGGCGGCTGACTGCCGAGTCGCAGGGCGACACGGCACCAGAGGTGTACACGCTGACCAAGGATTGCAAGGCTTCGGTGATGATTGCTTTTTGGTCCGGAGCTGTGGCTGGCGCTGCACGGTGCAGATGGGTGGTGCAAAACCTTGACCAGATGTGGCAGGCGCTTTGGGTGGGCACTTGCGTGACGCTCGTGTGGATTCAGGTGATACAGTACCTTGCGCTCCTTCCTGACGAATGGGAGGACGCCTTCAAGGTCCCTACGGCCGACTCGGGCCGTCTCGCTCGCATCTGGGTGTTGCTGGGTTCCTGCATTGTTCAGACGCTTTTGTTCCTCTGGAACTGGCGCGTTCTCTGCATCACTGGGTTGACATCGAGCGCCTCAAAGTTCTACCGCTTCCTGCGTCAACGCAGAGTCAAGGAGCAGGTGATAGCTGAAAGTGCACAGGTTGAAAGGACCGATCCCTACCTTGCCGTTCTCGGAGCGGCGGACGCGGAGCATGAGTTTGCGCCGGTGCGACCGTTTTCATTTGACCTCATGAAGAAGAAACTGGCACCACCGCCTACGGGCGAGCGGTTCAACTTCAAGTTTACCGACGCGCAACTGCGGGTGGGCGACGAGACGGGCTACACGACGGCACTGCCGCCACCGGCGCTGTTCGATGGCCGGCGGCGCAAGGACAGAGTCCTATACATTCCGATGCTGAAGTTTCACCGTTAGTCCGCGTGTGTGTTTCGCATGTCGGCATCGTCGTCGTCACTCACTCCTAGGTCGCACCGTACGTTCTAACGAGATTTGAGAGTCGAGATTGCCCGACCCTCA
>MEHZ011488435.1_pt1 | contig 11396 bp, 5 predicted proteins | sample 897221 | NCBI WGS metagenome assembly MEHZ01 (sample SAMN05514161, study PRJNA337945) | marine metagenome | isolation source: marine surface water | place: Arctic Ocean | collected 2007-12-13 | reverse complement strand
TGGTGGACAAGGAGATGATATTTTAAAAGGCGGACAAGGGGACGACATCTTACGTGGCGGACAAGGGAACGATAAGTTGAGAGGCGGTCAGGGCGATGACAGGTTAATCGGCGGACAAGGGGATGATAGGATGACTGGTGGGCAGGGCGATGATCGCATGCATGGCGGGGACGGAGATGATACTTTTATCTATAATGTTGGTGATGGGAACGACACTATAATTGGAGGAGAAGGAAAAGATACACTCCATTTGGAGGATACTACCCTATCCCAATTTGCTACAGACTGGGAAATAAAGGATGCCAATGGCAAATCTATCGAAATTACGGATTTAGTAGTCGATGGAAAGATCGACCTGTCTTCTCTGGACGGGACTGGAACTATTACAGGATCCGACGGCAATGAGATTGAATTCAAATCTCTCGAATCTATCAGCTTTGCAGAAGGAGGTCCATCTGATGACATTCTAATAGCCGGTAGAGGTGATGATACTTTAGTGGGTGGAGAAGGTAATGATTTCCTTAAAGGGGATCAAGGTGACGATACTTTCGTCTATAATATTGGTGATGGGAGCGATGTAGTAATTGGCGGACAAGGGAAAGATGATCTACATTTCGGGGATCTGACTCTCGAAAAATTCTCAGAAGAGTGGCAAATTCTTGACTCCGAGGGTAACACAGTTGACTTAAATGAAATAACCGTTGATGGCAAAATCGACCTTTCATCCATAGAAGGAAACGGAACCGTTGTAGGCCCCGATGGCAGCGAAATTACTGTTAAGTCGTTGGAAACAATTAGTTTTGACGAGGAAACGAAGGCTGGAAACGAAGAATCCGGTATTATCCGAGTGACCGTTGGAGAGCCTACAGAAGTGTTTAGCTCATCCTTTGAGGACAAACTGCAGGGAGGAACACAAGGGAACCCATCCTATTTGATGTCCGAAGTCGATGGATGGCAATCGAGTTCCGAATCAATAGAAATTTGGTCAAATGAAATGAAGCGGGACTTAGGAGCTTTGCCTGATGGAAAGAACACTGCCGCGGCAGGAGACCAATTCATCGAATTAAATGATGTAAAATCGGATGCTTTTAAGGATGCAGATGGTATTTACCGTGAAGTGCAAACCGAACAGGGCAAGGTTTATGAACTTACTTTCGATTACTCAGGGCGACCTGGCTACGATGCTTCTGTCAACACCTTTGAATTAACTATTGGTGATACCAAATCGGAGCAGTTTAATCACGACATGTCAAAAGCTAAAGATCACGATTGGCAGAAGGTTAAGGTTGAATTCATTGGTACAGGCGAACCTATGAAAATAAAGTTTCAAGAGAATTCAACAAATGATCACGACTATGGTCGCGGAATCTCTTTGGATAACATAGTGTTACTCGATACGGGCATTGAAGAACGTCAGAACGGAGACCTCAACTCGGAGACTACTGAGCCAAATGACTCTTTGGGTGACTATACCATCACAAGTGATCAGGCTAATGATGGACTTGAACACGACGGAAAAATAACCGTCACGCTTGGTGGAGAAGCATACAAAGGTAATCCCCAGTATGCGATTCTAGTTGATGGTAAGGAAGTCAATCGCGGGGAGATAGATTGGTCAAAAGATACTCTAGGTTCTGAAAAACTGTACGGAAATGAAGGAGCAAATGATGTCGATAATGCACAAGTAGAATGGAAAAATATTTCAGTAGATTATGATTTCACCCAAGGAATGCCTAAAACTGTGGAAGTTAGATTCTTAAATGATGCTTGTGGTGGTCATGATACCGAAAGTGGTGAATGGCAAGATCGCAATCTCATCGTAGATAAGATTAAAGTAGATGGACTCTCGGTTGAATCGGAGGGTGATTTTACTAAATATGGTAGCCGTGAAGGCATGGAACGGATGCCTTGGCAAGGCACTCTGGATTTCAACATTAACCAAGCCTACGCTAGCCACGTGGAAAATTACCAAGCTGCCAGTATTACAGACTTCTCTCACACCACTCCTCCTAGTGATGCACCTGACTACACTCCATCGCCAAGCGATAGACCCAGTGTAGTTCCAACAGGAGCAGATGACGGCACAATCAAGGGCACTCAAGTTGACGATATCATAGTGGGAACACAAGGAGACGACACAATCAAGGGTCTAAAGGGTAACGACGTTCTTCACGGGGAATCAGGCGACGATGTTCTCATAGGTGGTCAAGGAGCCGATATTCTGAAGGGGGGCGACGGAGACGACATCCTCATCGGCGATAACGCTGCTGAAGAAAAGGCACCGACTAGTGTGCCCATCGGTGAAGACCTTATTGTCAATGGTAGCTTTGAAAACCATGGTGACTTAAACCGCGGAAGTTGGGGAACCTTTGATAAAATAGAAGGATGGCAGACTTCCGCTGGAAGTATCGAAATTCAAGAGGGGAAACATGGAGGAACTCCCGGTGCAGCAGAAGGAGATTCTGTTCTAGAACTAGATGCACACGAAGGACGCGATACCAACGCCACTGTTTTTCAGGATATCAAAACTGGCACGGAAGGGACATTTAAACTATCCTTCTCTTTTTCAGCCCGAGAAATCGGGAGTGCATCAAATACTGCTGCTTCTAATACAACTGAGGTGTACTGGGGTTCAGAAAAAGTCGCCACAATTTCTGCTGATCAAAAAGGATGGGAATCTTATGAATACGAATTGAATGTTAATCCAGATGGCGATGAATTGACCCGCCTTGAATTCCGTGGAACCGGAACAGATGATGGCATCGGTGGACTTATCGATAGTGTCTCCGTAATGCGAATCAAGTAATAATTCGATTTCCAACCGATTTCTAACGCTATGCCAAATATGTATTCAACACTTTAGGTGCCCGAAAGAATTTTCAACTCTGCATTCGTAAGATATGCCCAACGGTTAGATAAATGAATGCATATTATTTAAAGCTGCTGTGGATAGTTAGTTCCTTATAACAAGTGAACTAAACTATTTGATTACATAAAAACTTTTATTTATGGCACCGCTTTATCGTTCCGAGTCTTTAGATAATTTAGTTACCACTGATGATCTTGATCAAGCATCTTGGTTAATTAGATTTAGATCATTCCTATTTTTGGCATTCTTTATTTTATTGATAATCATTGCCATTGCTTGCAGCGTTCTAATTGAAGTGCCAATAAAGGTATCTGGTCCAGCTGTTATTTGGTCAGATGAGGGGGTTTTACAAGTAACTGCGAGGGATCCCGGCACCATTACCTCAATTAAAGTTAAAATTGGAGACCCTATCAAATCGGGAGAGGTCATCGCTATTTTAGACCAAACCGCGGTGCGGGACAAATTAGACTCAGTTAAGCAAAAATTAAAATTCTTAAACCGATATATTCTAGACATCAAAAACTTGCAATGGGAAGACCAAAGAAAAAGAACTATTTTCAAAGATACAATACACGAACTGCAAAAGAATACAAATTCCCTCAATACTAATCGTCTGATCCGACTCCGCATAAGAAAAGACGAATTAAAAAAATTACATTCTGAGGGACTAATTCCTTTTGATCAGTATAACCTTTTTATCAATCAAATAGAAGAAACCGAAGAAAATGTAATCAACGAGCAACGCAAAGTTGTTACTGAGCTTAAGGAGGAAAATAATAAATTTACCGCTGATTCTCGCGAACTCTTACAAAAACAACTCGAAGCTGATCAACTTGCAAGTGAAGTAACTCTCCTTGAACATCAACTCTCTAACCAAGGAAAACTAACAGCTCATATAAGCGGTCGGGTTGTTGAAATCACATCCTCCGTTGGTGACTTCCTCTCCCCTGGCTCTCCAGTCATTCTGGTTCAACCTGACTCCGAAGAAGACCAAATGACTTTTGTCGTTTTTATTTCGAGTGAACAAGTAAAACCAGTAAAAGAGAACATGATAACGGAATTACAACTATCCGCTTTCCCTCCCACCAAGTATGGTAAATTGCTAGCCAGGGTAAAAAGTATTTCACCGATGCCCCTATCTTCATCTGCATTGATGAAGGAATTAAGAAACGATCAGTTAGTCCAGAGGATCACGGAGGCAGGAAGCCCTTTCATGGTAAAAGTAGACATACTTCGTCACCAAGAAACCGGCGATTTCAAATGGAGTTCGGCATCTACTACTAAAAGAGAGTTACAGGTGGGAATGATTGGGCAAGGGAGTATCATTACTCGATGGGAAAGATTAATTTGGCTGCTTTTGCCGCAAACTGAATGACATGTTTTCATTCATAAGCAACCCATTCAAGAAATATCGCACCCCATCATACCTTCAGGTTGAGCACACCGAATGCGGAGTCGTAGCTCTTGCCATGATTTTTGGGTATCATAAGAAATGGTTCACCATAGAATACTTAAGGGATGCATGTGGCATTTCGAGGGATGGGAGTAATGCCTTAAATCTCATAAAATTCGCTCGGGCAAAAGGTTTAACAGCCCGTGGTTACAGCCTGGAAATTGAACAGTTAAAAGAAATGAATTCTTTTCCTATGATCATTCATTGGAAGTTCAACCATTTTATCGTTTTAGAACGAATACAAGGAAATCGTTACTGGGTTAATGACCCTGCTAGTGGGCGTCGAGTATTGGATGAAAAAGAAGTAGATGAATCATTCACCGGTGTAGCCCTGACTTTCGAACCGAGTGAATCCTTTACTCAATCAGGTTCTCCACCAAGTTGGACAAAGTCCTTGTTCAATTATGTATCGGAAGTCAAAGTCGGCTTATTTTTGGCGATTGTACTCGGGTTAGCTTTAGTGATACCCGGAGCGCTTATGCCCATTCTTTCGATCGTTTTTATCGATTATATATTAGTACAAGGATTCAAAGATTGGCTTCCTATTCTTCTGGGGAGTATTGCCATTATTGCCCTACTCCAGCTCTGCTTAAACTATCTTCAACAAAGTATCACTTTAGTATTTCAGACCCGGCTTTCGATTGCATTAAACAGTCGACTAATCAGCAAGGCAATGAATCTGCCACTGACTTTTTTCTCGCAGCGATCCGCAAGTGAAATCGCAGGGAGATCTCAATTAGTCGATAATTTGGCTGCTCTTATAACTGGCCCACTAGGCAAGTCACTCATTGGCCTCATGACGGCCTCTGTCTATTGCCTTATCATGTTTTATTTCGAGGTTACCCTCACCTTAATCGTCCTCGGGATTGCTTTATTGAACTTACTTTATTTCTCATGGCAGGTAAGGCGAGTTCGCGAGTTAAACCAAGCAGTCACTCGGGAGGCAAGCCTGAATACTGGTGAACAGCTGCAGACTCTTCAGTTGATCCCGGAAGTAAAAATTAGTGGATTAGAAGAGAATCTCCTTACCAAATTAATCGGGAGAAAGATTAAATGGTTAAACGAAAGCAGCCAGTTGGCCATTAAAAGAAGTATTATAGAAGCACTCCCAACTTTTTTAAATTCAGGTTCATATGCAATCATCTTGTTTTTTGGTGGGCATAAGGTGCTGGAAGGCCAAATGACCTTAGGCGTTTTGGTTGCCTTTCAAGGGTTGATGATGCAGTTCCTCAACCCGATTCGACAAATGCTTTCTCATTTTGCCGACATTCAGGAAACCCAAGGAAACATCGACAGGATCGATGATATATTTTCTCAAGGTGAAGAATCGTCGTCTCAGGTGCAGGAGCTCTCTTCTGAAATATCAAGTACTATTACATTTCCTTTGCTTGAATTAAAAAATATTACTTTTGGTTATCAGAAATTAAAGCCTCCCTTACTTAAGGAATTTAACCTAACAGTTGGTCCAGGTAAATGGGTGGCTTTCGTAGGGGCCTCAGGCTCGGGGAAATCGACGGTTATGAGACTATTATCTCAGCTCTACCAACCTTGGTCTGGCACCATAACGCTAGGAGGTATCCCCATTAGCAAAATAACTCCTAAAGATTTCGCCAAGGCCATCGCATTTGTTGATCAAAAAATTGTTTTATTCAACGCAACCATTTCCGAGAATTTATCAATGTGGAACAGCTCGATTACCTTTGAGCAATTAACTAAAGCGGCTAAAACAGCCTGCATACATGATTGGATCATAAACAGACCAACGGGCTATGATCACAAAATTTCCGAAGATGGTACAAACCTGAGCGGTGGGGAGAAAGCTAGATTAGAAATAGCAAGATCCTTAGCTATTGAGCCCTCATTAGTTGTCTTGGATGAAGCGACCGCTGCATTAGATCCAGAAACTGAAACCTTACTGCTTCAATCAATAAGACAAAATTGTGCAGGTGGAATAATTATCAGTCACAAAATCGAACCGATCAAACTTTGTGACGAAATTATTGTTTTCGACGAGGGGCAGGTTATTCAACGCGGTAATCATCGCGAGTTGGTTGCCGAAGAAAATGGCTTTTATCGCAAATTGTTTAATCTCGAGTCCGAATGATGCCACAGGAGTCAAGAGTACTTCTACTTGAAAACTTTAAGACTCATCTAGCAAGGGTCTCTAGTACGATTATCGATAATAATAAGAAATATATCGAGGTCGCTTCCGATACTTCAGAAGCGTATGCCTACTGGAGTCTGAACAGCGAATGGTATGTCGAAGGCGAGCTTTATGACGGGAACAAAGTATACGAACAACGTAAGGTTATCTTAAATTTATCGCCTGGAGACTTTCTCGTCATCCCAGCTAAATCACCAGCTACTCTACGGCTCTATATTCGATCAGATCAGGAAGGAGAATGTTTTTACGCACCAATTAGCGCACTTATTAAAGACATTCAAAGTAAGAATTTATTGAACCTGATCGCAAATAAGATAACCCGCTCCATCATAGATTTATCACAATTTGAAAAAGAAGTAATCAAGACATCGCTGAAGAGACCACAAGTCGTACAACCGGGCCAGGAATTCAAACTTGCACCAGGACGTATCGGCGTATCGAACGCTCAACCTTTCTGGGTTAACAGAAACAATCTTTCATTGTTTCCCAAGCCTAGAAAACCAACAAATGAATTACCTGAACTTTTGCTCATTCATTCAAATACTGCCCTTTTGAACGGGTCTGCAAAAGTTCAAAACCTTACAAGTTACTCGAACGAAGTATTGTACAGGCAACCAACTGCATCCCATCACCTGTCTGAACAAATTACATTCCATTGGGCAGAATTGGTTTTCAGATGGCAGGAGCATTTTAAGAAACTAAACGAACTCAACATCCAACACAGTCTAAGGAACGACATTTATTCCCAGTCGATTCGCGGTCGATTGCTCAATCTTTTGTCGGGTCATAAATCTTATTTACCCAAGACTCAGAATCATACATTGCGTGCAGCATTCTACCTTATTAACAATCAGGGTTGGATACCAAGTATTCCCAAAAAAACAGAGGCGAATGATCCACTTGAACTTCTACATAGGGTAACCAAAAGTTCCGGGCTGATTTTACGTGAATCTACTTTAAAAGCAAATTGGTGGAAGAAAGATTCGGGTTCATTCATAAGTTTTGGAACTGATCAAAAACCACTTGTTCTCTTTTTTAAAAGAGGAAAGTATTACCAATGGAGTCCGCAAGATGATCGTGTTTCATTAGTTCATAAATCAAGCCTAATAGACTTTGATAGGAATATTGTTTATTTTTATAAGCAGCTCCCTTCCCAACCACTTTCTCTTGTCGATCTTGTCCTATTTGAGGTTCAGTCCGTACGCTTCGAGATTTCGATGGTACTGATGTTGGCAATCATTATGGGCGCGTTGGTTGCTGTTCTCCCCATGCTTTCCGGTTTCGTAGTAAATGTATTACTCCCGAGTGCCCTGACAAAACTCTTAGCAATTGTTTGTGGTGGCCTTGTTGTTCTCGGACTCTTCCAAACAATATTTACCTGGTTCGATACGATGATTATGACTCGTATTAACTATCGACTGACTTTAGCATCAAATGCGGCCCTTTGGCATCGAGTGCTTAATTTCCCATCAAGTGTACTCAGGCAATTCGCAGCAGGGGATATTGGTATGAGAATGAATAGCCTTCTTGGAATGCAGGAATTTTTCAGGACTGTGGCACAGAGGTTAATTACCATATCATTTCAACTCCTCAGCAGCCTAGGAGTTATTTATTGGGTAAACTTTCAACTTGGAATGAGTATTTTGGGATTTGGGCTCATCGCATTTATTACTGCGATTGCATTCACTTATTGGCAAATCAGGGCCTTTATGGCAGGAGAAAAATCATTAGGTATCGTGAATAGTTATATTCTAGAAATTTATTCTGGTATACATAAAATAAAAGCGGCTGGTGCAGAATCTGAATGCCTTGAACAATGGGCTGAAAGATATAGTAGACTCAGGCAAAAACTTCTTTCCAGCCAAAAAGTTCGTATTCTTCATAATACATTTCAAACATCATGGGTCACACTTTCTACGGCCTTGGTTTACTGGATGATTGTTAGCCTTGGGGATGTGGATATTGAGCCTGCTATGTTTATTGCTTTCCTTGGTGCCTTCGCCGTATTTAGTTCGAACTTAAGTAACCTCTGCTCAATTGTAATTCAAGCAGGCATACAAGTTCCTATGTTTAAATTTATCCAACCATTGATCCAAAATACTCCAGAATGCAAAGCGGACTTAATGACTCCAGAAAATATCAGTGGCAACCTGAAAGTTGATAACATTAGCTATTATTACCCCAACCAAAATCACGCAGCAATTCAGCAAGTTAATCTCTTCATAAAGAAAGGCTCTTTTGTGGTAATCGCAGGTGGTTCGGGTTCAGGAAAAAGCACACTTGGAAAATTACTCTGCGGATTGGATCAGCCAGACAATGGTCATGTATTTCTTGACGATTATGAACTTCATGCTCTTGACCCAAAAGTGTTGAGGACAAATATTGCTGTCGTACCTCAAGATTTTCGATTACTCGGGGGTACCTTATACGAAAATATTAAAGGTGCGAGTACTGCGACTTTGGATGAAATTATAGAAGCAGCCAAAGCGGCAGGTATCTGGACCTATATTTCAGAACTGCCTATGAAACTGCACACTCTTACGAGTTCACAATTTGGTGCATTCTCAGGTGGTCAAATCCAAAGAATTGCGATTGCTCGAGCTTTGGTACGTAAACCCCGTATTCTTATAATGGACGAAGCTACGAGCGCACTTGATAATCAGTTACAGAAACAAATAGTTTCAAATTTAAAATCGATGAACTGTACACTTATTTTCATAACTCACCGTTTGAAGATAACTCAAGATGCGGACCAAATTATTGTAATGGACAATGGACAGTGCGTGGAGCAAGGAATACATAAAGAATTGCTAGAAAAAGGCGGATACTACGCGAAAATGTGGAATGCTTCATCATGAACTTTTTACGATTCATAATAATCTTTTCTCTTATCTGCCTATCTCACAATGTGCATGGACAACAAAGAACTCGCGAGCAAAGCACTCCTACCAATTACGATGATTTAGAAAAAAAACTAAGAGATATCGAATCGAAATTAAGTAACCTTCTTCAGAAAATAGAATCTGTAGATCACAATAAAGAAGGAACCCTTACTCAAATTAATTCGATTTCTTCTGAATCGAATTCTTCTCGCGATGAAGTTCAAACTGGGTGGGATTTACGGATGCTAAGAGAACTCGCTTTAAAAAACTCTCCGGAGATTCTCTTAAAAAAAGCTGAATTAAGAATAGATCAAAAAGACATACCAATCATCAAACTAGAAAGGATGCCCTCTTTAAAAGGTAAGATTTCGTTCGATGATTATGAAAAAATTTCTCAATTAGAAACTTATTCTGAACCCGAACCCTACAATTCATTTTCTTATGGTATTGAAGGCAGGTGGGTTTTGTATAACGGACACAAAAATCGGAAAGAAATTAATACCGCAAAGTATGAAGTTACCCGTGCGGAGTTGGCACTTCAATTAGAAGAGCAAAAAGTGATTAAAAATTTAACAAGCCATTTCTTCAATGCCTTATCAGCTCAAACACAAAGCGATTTTTTGCCAAAAATTGAATTAGTTTCAAAAGAAAAACTATCGATCTATAATAAAAAACTTAAGTCTGGTATTGTCGATAGCATGTTCCTCAATGATAGTATTAGAGATTTAGAAAACATCCGTGCTCAAATCCTTAATAGTTCGCACGCACTTGAATTAGCTAAGTCAGAAATTGGCTTTATTTTTAATGCTGATGATTCCTTTTGGTTTAAATACAAAAAACTGATTATCCCGAGCGACTTTAAAGTTAAAAGTAATTTTGATAGTGAGAACTCAACCTCTTCTACCTTAGGCCAAGTGGGAATAAAGATAGCTAAAAGTAAATACGATGAAATCGAGACAGGATATTCACCCGTATTAGAATTAATTGGCAGTGTGGGCCATCGAAGTCGTAACAAAATAGGATTTGATAATACAGGGCAAGAATTAACCCTTGGCATGAGCTTAACCTTACCCATTACCGACCGCTTCATCACTCGCAGAAAACTCGAAAGAGCACAGGAAGAAATGAAGAAAGCGGAGTATGAGAAACTTCGCTTGGTGACAAGACAAAAGAACGAATTCAAATCAGAATTCCTCAGGCTTAAACAAACCAAGAGAAATTTAGAATTCCAGAAAGAAATGCTCGGATTTCAGAAAAAAAGACTGACAGATATGATGACTGCATCAGCAAGAGGAATTTATGATAGGTCTAACATTCTTATGGAAGAAGAAAAATTACTTCAAAGGGAAATGTATGTAGAACTGACCCGTATTTCCTATATCAAACAAAAGTATCAACTTGATTTAATTGAATAAAGTTCACCCAAGTAAAGGAGTATAAAAAATGAGAAAAGTATTACATATATTAGGCGATTTCAGTGATGAAGATATTGAATGGTTGATTGATTTCGGGAGTAAAAGAACTGTTCAACCAAACACCCTTCTGATTAAGTCAGATGTCCAATTGAGTGAAGTTTATTTCGTATTAAGCGGAAAATTTATAATTGAACTTAAGGATGGCACCCTGATCGCAAAGATCAAAAGCGGAGAAATTCTTGGGGAAATGTCTTTTATCGAAGACGAATTACCTATGGTTAATGTCAAAGCAATGGAACTCGCTAATGTAATTTCAATTAGTCACGAATCAATAAACGATCGCTTCAAAGAAATACCCGATTTCGCAGGAAGGTTTTATAAAGCAATGAGCCTGTTTTTGTCCTCTAGGTTAAGGAGTGTCGCGGCCAAAGTATCTTATGACAACTCATTGACGAAAGGGAGTAAAGAATTTGAACAGGATATTGATAACGCTACGCTTAATAGGATTCAAATTGCCGGCGAAAGATTTAGTCGATTATTAAGCCACTTTCGTTAAAGCGAGTCCCTTTTTTTATTGGGAAAATTTGCACAACGATCTTCTACTTTCTGAGCC
>MEHZ011558115.1_pt1 | contig 11404 bp, 6 predicted proteins | sample 897221 | NCBI WGS metagenome assembly MEHZ01 (sample SAMN05514161, study PRJNA337945) | marine metagenome | isolation source: marine surface water | place: Arctic Ocean | collected 2007-12-13 | reverse complement strand
CGGCGTATTACTTGGGGTGTTCGAAGGAGTATTACTCGGCGTATTACTTGGGGTGTTCGAAGGAGTATTACTCGGCGTAGTACTCGGTGAGGGTGACGAGCTCGAACTCATGTCATATTACAGTGATTTAGTGTTTACTTTAGTTGCTGCGGGGTATACTCTATATAAACCACACTCAAAATAAACATCTACTCCGCAATCAACTTCTCTTATAGGACATCCTAAGAATACCTCCCAATCAGAAGCAGATAGTGGATTAAAAATTTCAAAAGAACCACGAGCTTTATCGGTATCTTTGAAAAAGGAACTTATCACTGATGTTGTTGTGCTAACAACAGGATAACCGTCATAAGCGTTTACTGTGCTAGGTTGAGATGTTGTATAGCTATCTAGAGAGTCAATAAACGTTTGTCTTTGACTACCGCCTACTTTGTAATCACTACTACCTAAATACCCTGTATCTATAACAGTATCACTATCGTAGGTGAGAATAAATCTAATCGGCTTATCATTAGGATTATTTACTTGGTAATCTACTGTACCTATGGTTGCAGATAAACTATATAAGATTGTATTTGGAAAGTATGTTCCAGTATTACTACTATTATTACCAGATAACCCACAATAAGCATTAGGACACCCGATGCTAGGCTCTATACCTAAAAACGGTAGTCTACGGGATGCTTCTTCAGTTTGCGGAGGATCGATAGCTGGTCCAAGAGGTGTTGAGTTAATAGAATATACAGATAACGGTGTAAATGTATTTTCGAATGTACTAGATATGACGTCAGTTATAGTTTTTCCTTCAACATGAAAATTACTTAGGAATACCTCTACATTAGAGTTACTACCAGTTAAAGGTTTACTAACAGTTATACCTGGCCTGTAAAGAGTACTGGTATCAAAAGTTAAGTTAGTTATATCTTTAGTAAGTATATTAGTAAAATCGCTATCTGTCGCACCTTTATAATCCACATAAATTGTTTTACCGTAATTACCTAATCTACCACGTAAAGTCTTTATACCGTCGCTTAATATATCAAATGCATCTATTAATACGTTTGAATCTTGATAACTATAACCGGAAGCTTCATCTCCTCTTACAGATATAGAATTTAGCTTTCTACCAGATAAAGGAATACCTGTACGGGTAGTAGTATCTTCATAAGTTTTTTCAAGAGCATAAACACCATGCGTATCAAACCCAACACCCAACACACCACCAATTAAACCTCGCGCCCGTATATCACCTGAAGCTCCACCGGAATACCCTAAATCATCACCAACCCCACCACCAGTTAACGGAACTGTAGCGTTCTGTAAAAACATAGTAAATCCTAACTCATCACCAGCATTCCAATTTTTAACTTCATAATTAAAAGACCAGGTTATATCATACGAAGGAGATACACCGTCTTCAAAAATTGCTAGAGAAGTAGCAGATAATGGTAGAGCTGCTAATGCTGGAGATGTATATGGTACAGGGTTATAGTTGTAATAATTATTTAGATTATAATCAGTTAAAGTATAACCAGAAGCAGCGAATCCTCCACCTGCAGCATAATCAGTATCAACGTCAGTAATTAGTCGGTTGATGTCGTTATAATTACGCGGTGAACTTATAAACGGACCGGCTGCTACAAAATTAAAAAGACCTAATAATAGAACTTCGTTATCTTGAAGCATTAATAACGGGCTCCCTGAATCACCAGGTACCATGTTATAATTCCATAATTTTGCTAAGCTATCAGTAGATGTTTCAACATTAAAGGTAGAGTATCCAGCGCTGGTGTAATTATTAGGATCTGGATCTGTAAAGCTTGAAAAATCTAATCTAGACAGCGCTTTAACAGAAGCTAGTTCTGATTGATTTGTATGTAGTACTAATACTTCATCAGGTTGCCCAACCCCCAACCATATCGTAGTATCATAATTTAAAAAATACTCACTGTTAAAATATCTATACGAGTCTTTAGGTAATACCTTAACTACATCGATTGTCTCCGGTAAATCGGACTCTAACAGAGCAATACCATAATCACCATACGCGAGCGGAAAGTTTTTAACAGCTACTATCTCTCTGGTTATAAGTGTATTATCTTTAGTTACAAAATAAACTGTATTACCCGTTTGGTAACTAGCGTGCTTACTATATACTACATGACGTTTAGTAACAGCTGCACCGCCTATTGCTGTACCGCTAGGGGTACCCTGAGTACGGCTATTCCACGCGACTATACCAGTTACACCGGCAAAATCATAAGCCCAACTGCTTATATTACGTGTTAAACTACCTACAGCAGTATAATCACTAAATAAAGCTCTATCAGTAAAGGGACTCTTACCGTCAATTGCAGATAGAATTGAGCTAGTTGAGGTCTCTTGTAGTAATTGGACTGGATTGGACATTTACGTTATTATTTAATCTGATAGACAAATACCAGAGTAAAAGATTCACTAGACTTTAAGGTAGATTTGTGTACGAGATAATAGCCTATTTTCTTAAGCTCATAATAAACAGTTCTAAAATAGTCTTTCTTAATGTTAACGACAAGGCTTCTACGATTTTTATCTTCAAGTATAAAATCGGTAAATTCCTCTAGAATGGAGCTAGCTCGTACCCGTACATCCACGTTAATATTTAATCACTTTGCAGAGCTTCTACAATTTGATTAATCTTATTATACAGTGTATATACATCTGCATACCCTAAATCACTAGATAGAGTAAAAGGGTACGTCTCTATTAATTTTTTGAGAATTTTAAAATCTTCCGGTGTTACACCATCAACAACTAGCTCGTCCATAAACTAATTTAATGTAACTTTTGTAGAAATCAAAGGCCCCACTCAAACTTTACTAACCCAGCGGCTGTATTAACTGTATCACCATTGTGAGCTCCGGCTCCAGCACCGGCTACATTATCTGATCCCCAGAAAGAAGCAGTACCACCAACTTCCTCACCGTTCCCGTTTGTATCCCAGCCGCCACGACCACCATCGATTACATGACCACCTAAAACGTATGCCGACTGACCACCTACCAGTCCTGTACCGTTTGTTGAAAGATTGCCAGTATTAGTACTACTGTCTGGAACAACACCGGATGGTTGTATAACAGCACCAAACGATCTTGCAAGCTCAACCGAAGAACTGTTATGAGAAATGAACGACGGGTTACCTGAAGCGCCGTTAGCTCCGGAAGCACCTGCACCCACTGTAATGTCAAATTGGGTACCTATAGGAGCTGAAAGAATACCAGTAACGGTAGCAGCAGCGCCACCTGTACGTACACCTCCCTTTGAACCTGAACCTGTTAACCAAAATTTAGTATATTCTGCTAAAGTAATAAAGATATAATTACCAGCAGTTGAATTAGCAGTAATACCAGGCGTTCCGGTGCTTAATACAAGATTACCTGATAGGGGTGATACTGCTGAAGTCTTTGCTATACCGTTAACAGTTAGTGCTAGTGGTGATTTAACTTGAATTGTTGATTGTGCTAAACTATCAGGTATTGCCTTAATAATAAACAATGCACCTTTCGCACTTAAGGAACCAGTACCTGTACCAATGTTTAGTGTTGTAGATCCAGCAGGATCAGACGCAACACCATATAAAGCAGCGTCAGTGTAGTTTGGTAATTTAAAGTTAGTAGCATTACCACCAAATTCAGAACCTATAATAGTATAAAGGTCTGGATATGTTGCTGCAGCAACTGTCTGTCCGTTACATAATAGCCAACCTTCTGGAGCAGCGTTAGCAGAGACATATGGCATAATCGTACCTATAGGTATAGGACCTGCAGTAGAGTTAAAGAAGAACGTAGAGGCTTGATCAGGTACTTTCCATGTAAGATTGCCTGATACATCAGTACCTAAAAATTTATTACTACCAACACCACCAACTGGAAAAGTATAATCAACCGCGTTAATACTCAATTTTTGGGGTAAGTTAAGATATGTAGTACTATTAGGTGAAATTCTATCTACTGAAATATTTGTACTGCTTAATGCAACACGTCCAACCGTATCAATTTCTAAAGAATTACCTAATGCGTTTGCATGAATATTATTAGCAGATAAAGTACCAACCACTATAGTACCATTTGTATCATTAATAGTAATGGTATCATTGCCTGCTGTTAAAACTCTACCTGCTGATAGCCATGAGGCAGTAGTTTTAATATAAAGTATATTACTTGAAGAGTTATGTGCGTAATCGCCTTCTTCTGCATCAGTTATAGTAGTATGATCTACACTAGAACCTTTGTACTTATTACCAGTAACAATACCACCTGCAGTTTGACCATCACCAACATACAGTCTTTTACCATCCGTAGTGTATCCTAACTCTCCTTCAGAAAGCACTACATTTTTACGATCTACATCATCACCTCTTCTTACGAGAAGCTTTAACAATGTATTTTCTAGAATTTCTATTTTTTTGGCCATTATTTTAATTAGTTGTGCGTGGGTACTTTAAATACAGGTATTGCTACTACGCCTTCGGCACCAGTATCAAACTGTATAAATCCTGCAGAAGAGAGCTCTACTGATGCAGTAGTTCCGACACTGTTAGCAGAAGTAGTGCTTATTAATGTACCACCACTGTAAGGAGCGTCAGGGTATTGACTTAAATAGCCTTTATACGCAGTAGATACTCCTGTTATATTTTGCACTATTGTTGAAGCGCGAGAAGAAACACGTCCATATATATCATAGTTTATAGCATCTAGTGGGTTTGTTAAGCCGTTACCTATTGTTGCGAGATTTAAAACATTCCCAGAAACATTAAGCGTGGCACCTACACTACTACCCTTGAGAGCATTTGCATCAACTATACCAGCTGGAATAGAAGCTATTTGTAATTCACCATTAGGAAAAGAGAACGTGCTAGTTGCATCGATACTTATTACTGTACCACTACCACCGACAATACCATTACCAAAAGAGGTAGTTTTTATTTGTTTCTCATCTATATTTAGAACAGATAATTGATTAGTCAGTGTGTTAACTGTTAAAGTAGAGTTATCAACATTTGCAGAAAGACCTGCTGTTGCATTTAATCCAATTGCACCAGCTGAATACACAGAATCAGGATTTAAGTTTCTAGCAGATATAGCGTTATCAATAACATGTAATTTATTACCTGAATTATAATCTATTGTTGACTTATCTCCTACAGATCCAATAAATCCCCAACCTGATAAGACTGAGTAGTCCGAACCAGATAACTGATAAAGAAACCTATTTTCATAAACTAGATCTCCTGTTGTAGCAGTTGCTAGAGCGGTTCGCGAGCTAATTGATAACGGGGGATGTACTACATTACCTACAACGTTACCTCCGGAGGTAAACCCATCACCTACCCAGATACGCTTATTATCAGTTGTATACCCAAGTTCTCCTTGTTCAAGAATAACAGAAGTTCTTTGAGCTTCTGTACCTCTTCTAATTTTAAGTTTTACTATTTCAATATCTGGCATTATTTTAAATTGTTAAGCTGGAGTTACGATTCTTTTCCACACATACAATCCAAATGATGGTGGTAAATTTGTGTGAGGGTCTCCACTACCAGCATCAGCTGTGCTATACGTATCTGGTGGACCATTTGGTGTTGATTCTATTTGATAATTATAGGTGTTGTAGTATGCAGTGGTTCGAGTCGCGTAAGCTTGTAGATTATACCGATATTCAAGGAGGGCCCCCTCATCTTTAAACATTAAGTGACTATGTGCAGGTATCTGTTCTATGGTTAAAGTTGTATTATATTTACCTGTTGAATCATTACCAGCAGCTATTGCTACCGACTCTGTACCATCATTACCAGTACCTACACTAGCAATAAAGCGACCTTCTGCTACTTGTGCCCAGCTTGTTCCAGCGAATCGACTACCAGGGTTGTTATTATCTGTTGAGAATAAAACTGATCCAACTGGGTAAATAGCAGCTGCTATAGCACCCTTGAAATCATCTCCAATCGTACCATTAATATCTACACTTGTCTGTCCAATTTTTAGAGCACTCTTATTACCAAAGCCATCATATACATCCTGAAGACCTGATTCCGGAATCGGTGCGCCTTTTGCGTGAAGTACACCAACATACGTTTCGGATATGTTAGTGTTTGTTAGTGAGATGCTCGCCATATGTATATTTATGGCAGTGGCAGTATTAAGCAATTATATTTCTATAATTCCATTGACTGTATATGATGGTTGAACTTTACTATCAACACTTGGCTTTATAAGGTTCATTAACTTCTCTTGAACTTCATATATAATATCGAAACACCTGTTAAGAACACTAGTAAGATTCTCTTCATTTGCATGAATGTATAGATTCTCAATCTCTTGAACTAAAAACTTATCAAACTTAACGCTATAGTCGTAGTTATCAAGCTCAAGCACATTATTTACATACTTACCAGTGAATCTACCAATAACATTATTTTTAAGAGTTAATGTATCACTAACAACCTTAAAGAGTTCTGTATTAATAACAGACTGTTGAATGAAACTATCACTATTAAGAGAGAATCCTTGACTACCATAGTTAGTATAGTTAACATCCTTCAACACTCTCTGATATGCTTTACTTGTAGGCTCATCAAAGAAGTATAGTCTACCATCTGTAAGCATAATAGCTCTATCATAACTACTGATTGATGGAAATACACTAAAGCTTGAAATTTTATCATCTAATAGACCACTTACTTTTGCAGTATCGGGAACATCACCAAAATCTGTACCTAGATTCCAAACGAATTCAGCTTGTGAGAAGTTAATATCATTAAAGTTCCACCTGTTGTTAATAGTCGTTACAGTATCGTCAATTACTTCAGTATTATCAGTATTATTAAGCAGATATAGCCTTTCTGTTCTAAACTTACCAATAACCTCTGCAGGACGCGTCTTAAACTTCTTATATACTGTTTTATTCGTGGAGAAGTACCAGTAATTACTATCAGTTCCAGAGAATGTAACATCATTGATAACTTCAGTGTTGTCAAGCTTATCATCGAGTGTAATCTTCTCTTTAAAGCGGTAATTCCTACCACTAAACCTATATAGGTATGGTATACGTGATGTTATTTCTTTTGTAGTTACATCTCTATATGTTATAACGTATAGAGAACCGAAGTCTGGATCAAACCCAAAGGAGCCCATGGTCTCATTGCGAAGATCAATAGCTGTAATGCGTGTGATGTAGTTAAACTCTTCATCAAAGATCTTAACAACCTTATTACCTGAATCGTATACAGCTACCTGTGTATCACTAGCAGCTAGTTTAGTTGGTCTGTCAAATTTTGTAACACGTGTCTCACCACCATACCCACCTACTAATTCGATGTAGTTACGTTTATTACGAAGAGCACTATCATTGTTACTATATCCACCAATCTCATACCTAATAACAACATTGTTACCTGTATCAGCAAGGTATAAGTTATTCTTTGTAGAAGCTATACCACCTAGTTCTTTGAATTCTAGATCATTCTCCACTGATTCATACCCAGTTGTGTTTTCGATAATCTCAAGATTAGTATTGGATCCAGTTAAACAAATAAGGTTGGATGAAGTACAAGCAAACAAAGAGAAATGATCATCATAATCGAGGTTTGTTTGAGCTGTAGCATCAACAATATAGCCAAATGCGCTTAAGAAGTGATTATTCGCAAACTTTATATTTTCTTTAAATTGAGGATTTGCATCATCTGATGTAAGTATCTTAAAGTCTGTTGTATTTGCTGCGCTTACAGAAGCATATCTTAATGTATCTGCATAAGGTAGCTTATTTGAAGCAATAAAGAGTCTAGAGTAAACATATGTGTTATTCTCTATCAACTTATCCAACTTAAACTGGAATAGCTTATAGTCAAAGTTATCATTGAGGTTAAAGTTACATTCACTCTCTGTATTTGGAAGTGTTATAACATCATCAGCAATAACACGATCTGTGTAAAAGTTAGTGAAGAATAGATCTGTAGCATATGTATTCTTTGATGATAATGCTTTACCTGTAGAAACTTCAGTGGCTATACCATCTCTAATTTCAGCAAAGCCATGAAAATCTGAGGCAGTGAGTGTAAACATCTCACCTGCAGTGTATATCTTTTTATATGAGGTATAATCAATCATCTTAATAATCTAAAAACTTGACGTCGTTAATTTTAACTCCAACAGGGGCAAAGCTCTTTGCTTCAGCAAGAATAGAGGTCTTAATCTGATCTCTTACAGTAACATCTGTAATGTTAAGATTTCTAACAACAACATCAATATGGTTAGAAGAGTTTGTTCTGTTGAATTTGAAGAACTGTTGAATTTCGGTTTTTGATGTTCTCTGTCCAGCTGGAATAGAAAGTACAATATCATCAATCTTCTTTTCAAAGAGATACAAAGCATACACAAGCTCTGTGTCAATAGCTCTATTATAGATAAACGGATTCTTAATATCTAAGTCGCTAGTGTAGTAATAACCAGACTGTTTTAAGTAAGTTGCTAGATCTAAGTCGCTCTGAAAGCCAGCAGTTCCAATGAAGAATTTATCATTAAATATATCTTGAATTAAGTACTTACCAGGTGAGAATGTTTGATTATCATATAACTCTCCATTAATGTAAAGTGTTGAGTTACCTTGCTTGGTATCAAGCCTATAAGTAAAGTTATAGTAGCCAGGTTCAAACTCTTCCTGCGAGAATGAGATAGTCTTATTTAGAACATCTTCTGTATCAAGATAGTTCCTTAAGGATAGCTTAAAGTCAATTGTTTCAGCATCATATATATGATTAAGAACATTATAGTTAGTTAACTTTGTATCACCAGTATTTGAAGCAAGAGTTACACCTGAAAGAGCAACTGCTGTAACACCTTTGGATAGGTAAAGCTTATCATCATTACCTTGAGCAAGTAATAATGGGTATCTGCGTTGAACACCATTAACATACTCATTCACCCAATCGATTGATACAAACGTACCACCTGAAAGAGCAACTGTTGTTTCTGTTACTGGATTTGGTATAGTAATGTTATTGATTGAACCAGATAGACTGAACACCCCACTTGTGTTGAATACAAAGAACTCAGTAGCTTTAAGAATATAAATTTCATCATCAATAACTGTGAAGTCCTTAATATCATCAGACTTGAGGAAAGCCTCAGGAGCACTGTCAAAATTATGCTTAACAATATAGCTACTTACCTGGTAGAATGCAGTAGAGTCATTTTCCCAATTTGTCTTAATACCTGGTAGTTTGTAAATCGTATCGTTATACTCAACAACATTGTCATATAAGCAAAACTTATCCTTATATACATCAAACTCAGCAGCAGATAGAGTAGATACAGAGAATGTATTTGTATTGATCCTTCTTACTTGTTGATCTGATGATATAAAGTCAATGTGATCATGCTTCTGATAAGCACCATAGTAATCAAGTATATCCGATCCACATTCAAGCTTAATCTTATTACCTTGTGAGTTGACCTTATAGAATAGATTACCTGCACAAGTAATGATATAGTCATCAAGAGCACTTCTCTTAAATACGTGCTTAATCTTGGTTTTAAAATCTACTCTATTAAGTAGTGTAAAGTCAGTATTGTATATGTATAAGATATTCTCACTTACAACATGAACAAATGGTGTTACAGTCTGATCTTGGAAAATACCAAATCCCTTATTGGTATTGTTACCCATCAGAGCGAAACCATATTGATTACTTGGATCAAGATACATGTCAAAGCTTAATGTGAAGTTCTTTGAAGTATCAATTTGATCTACAACTTCAAACATTGAATAGTTAAAACCATTGAATAAAAACTCCTTACCATTAAACTCAGTACAAATATTCTCTACCTCACCCCTTACAACCTTTGATGTTGTATAACTATCAAATGCCGAAACAATAGGAGCTGAGCTATTAATAATCTTTGTGATATCTGCATTACCAATTCGCTGATATTTAATAGATGCATTTGGTACAATAGCTGAATCGCTCTTCTTATCAAAGAATTTCTCGCTATTAATAACAGCATCAGCAACAGCAAGTGAAACCTTATCAACACTATCAAGGAATGATGGTGAGTATAAAGCTGTAGCTGAAAGAGCAGCGTCCTTGGAAATTTTATCAGGGTAATAGTATCTATCCACCCAGATACCTTGTGTACCAAGTGTGCCACCAGACAACCAAGTGCAAAGATATCTACCATTATCATATTGTGTACTGTTCTGTCTCTTTACAAAGATCTTATCAGCAAGATTTGGAGTAGGTCCGGCAAAAGCGCCATTAAATGCAAATTGTGTATCATTGAGATTTAACTTCTCATATGGATACATTGATGAAGGTGCTGTAAAGTGTGTATCTGTACCATTTACAATAAATACATCCTTATCATAAAAGCTGTAATTTAGGTTAAGCTTTGGAAGACCCTTTTCTTGATCATTACCAGCATATATACCATAATACTCTCTTGGATCTTGACCAACACCTTGCGGACTCTCAACCATATTAGAACCTCTTTTAATAAAGTTAAACTCTGATCTATTAGTATCAAGAGACATGTAGTTCATTGGCATCTTATCAGCTGAGATGCTATTATAGTTAGCAACAAACAAGTACTGACCATCTTCATTAACATTGCTACCTTCTGTATCTAGAATAAGATTAGTTGACTTCTGATTATTATAACTAGCAAAGCTCTTATTCAAAAACTGCTTGTTTTGATCGAGGTTATAATCAATATGTATGAGATTTGTAAGTCCTCTATTAAGACTACCAGCTCTGAGAGGCTCAAGAACCACATTATCACCACTTAAAGTAACAACATTGAGTACATCATCATGAAACTTAAACAATTGAAGGTATCCATCATCATCAAGAACATATCTAAACACATCATTTCGTTCTTGTGTAATATCTTTGTAATCGTCTACATTCTGATAGAATACAAAACCACCGGAAAGTATATTACCTGAATTATAAGTTGTGTTATAGTTGAGATAGAAGTCAAATAACCCATTGTTGTGCTTAATACGACATAAGTTATTATTGAGCGCTTCAATCTCGAAAAAGAAGTTATTGTCGAAGAGGCCAGTAGTATTAAGTAACTTAACACCAAGTGCTTTCTGTTCATCAGTAGCAGCAACGTTAGTCTTAAAAATGTATAGGTATTTTGAAGGCTCTGTGCCAGGTCTTTCGAATCCAAGTTTTGTAATCAATGAAGTTGACTGACTCTCAGCAAGAGAAGATACAGAAAGGAAGTTAGTAAGCTTATTCCTACCAGTCATGTAGAATGATGAATAGTTGTTAATCTTACTATCACGTGCTCCTGAGAGTGCAGCAATACTATTAACTTGGAAGCCTTGCTCAAGTGTAGAAGCAGCTTGATCTATAGAAATATAA
>MEHZ011589762.1_pt1 | contig 11424 bp, 14 predicted proteins | sample 897221 | NCBI WGS metagenome assembly MEHZ01 (sample SAMN05514161, study PRJNA337945) | marine metagenome | isolation source: marine surface water | place: Arctic Ocean | collected 2007-12-13 | reverse complement strand
GAATGAAGGCACCTACCGCGCCGGACCTGCGCAGGCAGGCTATTTCGGCAATCTGTTCCCGATATTCGCGGGCGTACTCGCCATCGTCATTCTGGGCGAGCAACCGTATTGGTATCACGGGGTCGGCGCGCTCTGCGTCGTGATCGGCATCTGGCTGGCAACCGCGCAGCATGCCCGCCATGCGGCACGGGCCTGATTCCATGACGGCGCCCAACACTCAGAAAAAATCCGACGGCATTCTCATTGCCTATCTGATGCTAACCGTCGTCGCGCTGCTTTGGGCCGCAAATACTAATGTCGCACGCGCAACCACGCAGGAAGTACCGCCGATCGCGCTGACGTTCTGGCGTCTGTTCCTGTCGGCGCTGATCTTCGCGCCTTTCGCCTTTCGGAACACCTGGCGGAACCGTCGCGTGGTGTTGAAGCATTTCTGGTTCCTGAATCTTCTGGCCTTGCTGTCGATGGCCATGTTCAACGCGCTCGTGTACATGGGCATGCAGTACACGGTGGCGATAAACGGCAACCTGATGCAGGGCGCATTGCCAATCTGCATCCTGCTATCGGGACTGATATTTGCGGGCCGACGAGTGACGTTGCGTCAGGGCGCCGGTGTAGCACTTGGCATGGCCGGGCTGATCACGATTGTGGTACGCGGCGATATCGACCTGCTTCTGCAGATGCGGATCAACCCGGGAGACCCGCTGGTGTTTTTCGGGGTGTTCGCATCCGCGACCTATGCAGTGTTCTTGAACAAGCGCCCACCTGAATTGAGCCTGCTATCGTTTATGTTCCTGTCGATGGCGTTTGCCAGCATCCATATTTTTCCTTTCTTTCTGGTCGAACATATCTGGTTCCGCGCCCTGCCGATGACGCAAACGGCCCTTCTGACCGTGGGATTCATCGCGTTGTTTCCCTCAGTGCTTGCGCAAACATTTTTTGTCGAAGGCATCCGCCGGATTGGTCCCGCCAAGGCCGGCTATATGATCTATCTGACGCCGGTATTCGGGGTATTCATGGCCATCGCGGTCCTGGGCGAGCCGTTTCGCAACTTTCATATTGCCGGGATTGCCATGATCGCCTTTGGTATTTGGCTCGCCACATTCGGCAGGAAAAAAACCTGACCCTGGTATGAAGAACTCCCCCGCCCTGCCCTATATCATGCTGACGTTCTGCGCCCTGTTCTGGGCCGGGTCTTCCGTTGTCGGGCGCCATGTTGCCGGTGAAATTCCGCCGCTTGCGCTGAATTTCTGGCGCTGGCTGTTCGCTTTCCTGATCGTCTTGACCTGGACCTGGCGCGAACTTTACCGCCTCCGCGCGCTAGTCCGGTCGAAATGGAAATACATCGCCTTTCTGGCGCTGTCATCGTCCATCGGATTCGGGGCCCTGCACTACGTTGCTCTGCAATACACGACTGCCATCAACGGTGCGCTGTTCCAAGGGCTGATGTCGATCTGCATCCTGATCTCGGCGCTGATCCTCCTCGGCGACAAGTTCGGCGGGCGGGAATCGATCGGCGTCCTGCTCGGTTTCACAGGCGTCGCGTTTATCGTCACCCAGGGCGACCCCGCGGTGGTGATGGCGCTCAGCTTTAATATCGGCGACATCATCCTGCTGCTGGCGACGATGTCCTATTCGGTTTATGCGGTGTTCCTGCGGCGTGCTCCGCCCGAGCTCAGTGCGAGCGCGCTGATGGCCGCCATGTTCGGCTTTGCGACGCTGTTCATGCTGCCACTATGGCTGATCGAGCTTTACGTGCTCGACAAGCCTGTAGCCATTAATTTTACCACGGTGTGGGCAATCGGTTTCATCACCATCGGACCATCGGTACTGGCCCAGATATTCTGGGCCTATTCGGTGTCCAAGGTGGGACCGGGACGAGCCGGATACTTTATCTATCTGGCACCTGTGTTCGGCGTGATCCTGGCGGTATCGCTTCTGGGCGAACAGGTCCGCTGGTTTCACACGGTGGGGATATTGTTGATTTTCACCGGAATATGGCTGGCGACGCGACCGAAATCCGCCACCAGCACATAACAGAACTCTTCAGCTTCAGGCCTGCGGCAGGGTTACCCCGACCATCGCATCGCGCGTGACGATGGTAGTCAGCTGTTCGGCTGACCAGCCTTCGGTCCCTTCCGGCTGCTCGGGCAGGACGAGGTAGCGCATATCCGCGTTGGAATCGTGAACCCGGACAGTCTTGTCATCCGGTAGCTCGGTGCCGAATTCCTTCAGGACAGAGCGCGGCTCGACCACGGCGCGGGCACGGTAGCTTTTGGATTTATACCAATCCGGCGGCAGTCCTAGGACCGTCCGCGGATAGCACGAGCAAAGCGTGCAAACGATCATGTTGTGCACATCGTCGGTATTCTCAACGACGATCAGCACGGCGTCTCCCATCGGGAAACCCATTTCGCCGACCGCCTTTGTGCCGTCTTCGAGCAGGCGTTTTTTGAAGTCCTCGTCGGTCCACGCCCGCGCGATGATCTTCGCACCTTCGGCCGGATCACGGCTGTCGAGAAATTCAAGATTGCGGCGTACATCGTCGGCGCTGACCACACCTTTTTCGATCAGCAGTTCCTTCATCGCCTCGGCCATCAGTTCATAATAACCGGTTTCGTTCGCATCCGGCGTCGTGCCGGGATGGTCATGGTCATGACCGTGGTCGTGGGTGCCGCGTTCGTCGGTCGTCATCTCATTGTCCCCCGATTTTCTCGAGCCAGTGATCGTAGATTTCCAGGTCCAGCGTATCGCTGTCGGATCCTTCGTAATCCGGCCACAATTCGGTCTGGGTGATGCGAACCCTGTAAAGTTCGCGCTTCGGCGTGCCATCGAAACCGTAGGCAAGTTCCTCCGGGTTTTTGAAATCGCCGCAATAACGTTCAACAACACCGGTCTTACCGCGCACGTAGTACGGCGTGCGACGGTGCCCCGGCGGATGAGAATCCTTTATGCGAACGCGATCTCCAACACTGAACATCATACCTTCAGCCCTCCAATTGCGTTTTGAGTGCGTCCATTTTTCCCATGACCTCGCCGCGGGTCAGAAGGCCTTTTTCCTCGAGCAGATTGACCATCGCCTCGGACCAGCGTTCGAAATAATCCTGCTTGTAGATATCTTCCGGCAGGTCTTCCAGCGCGCGGCGCAGCTCGTCGATACGCATGATGTCATGGTCGCGCAAGGCTGCGGCAAGCGACGTGACCATTTTCGCCCACGGCTCCGCCGCGTGCTCATCGGACTCAACCGGCCCGGCCTCCATGCCGCCCATATCGTGCTGGCGCTGGTCCATGATGTCTCTCCTGTTTTGCGCATTCTGCGACGGTTGGCGGGCGAATTCAACTGCCCTCGCGCGCCTATTAAGGCTTTTTGGCCTTTAGCGCATCGATGCGATCCTGCACTTCCTGTTCGGTGACGACTTTCTTCTGCACCAGAATATCGAAGATCGCCTGCATCCCCATTTCAAAATAACCAAGCGCGTGATAGCGCTCATATCCCATTTCCTCGCGGGCTCGTCGGCCTTCATGCAGGTTGACTAGACCGGCGCCCTTGTCGCCAAGCGCCCCGCGCAGTGCGGTCGACAACTTTGCCCAGTCGGGAACTTCCTTCTCGGTCAACGGGATAAGTCCCCAATCCTCGCCGCCGATATCGTTTATGCTTTTTTTCATCCGCCCCTCCATCCGGTCCGTGAGCCCAAGTGTATCTCAAGCTCCTGCCCCGACAAAGGCACCCCTATTCGTGAATGATTCGCAAACACACGCATAACTGGTTGTTCTGTCTTCTATGAAAAGATAGCATATCTAAGGTAAAAAATTTTAATACCACAATTGAGCGATCGAGGCGCCTGTGGACCTGCCCCTTAAACAACCGGGAACAAAAGATCGGACCATCCTGCGTCCGGAAGAAAGCGCCGGATACCTGGTTCGGGACACGCACCTGCTCTTCGCCAAGGCGCTCCGCAATCGGTTGCAGAACCACCAGATCACGCCCGGTCAGTGGTACTTCCTGCGCACCCTGTGGGACGAGGAAGGGCTGAGCCAGCGCGAACTGAGCCGCCGGGTCGGCACGACGGAACCGACCACCGTCAGCGCGCTGCGGCTGCTGGCGCGCAACGGCATGATCGAGCGCGTGCGCAACCCGAAGGACCGCCGTACCATCAACATCTACCTGACCGACAAGGCCCGCAATATGAAGGCCGACCTGATGCCCGTCGCATTCGAGGTGAACGATGTTGCGACGCGCGGCCTGACCGATTTCGAATTCGCCCAGCTGCGGGGCCTGCTGCAAAAAGTCCGCGAGAACCTGACCAGCGACGAAAACTAGGCCGCCCGCCTGCCCTATTGCAGGTTTTCTTGACTCTTCGTTTCACCGAATACTACGATATCTAAGGAATTCGCCCGGCAACCATGAATATTGTCGGGCATGTGGAGGAAAAACGATGAGCGACAACCCGAAATTTATCGACCGCACCGGCTACGAATACCCGAAAAAGCTCGATCTGTGGGAACCGGTTACGATCACCAAGGAAGAGATCGACGAGGAGATCGCCCGTCTCGCCGAGCAGCCGCGCCCGGAGAACGGCCGCCGCCAGTCGCTGATCGTGCATCCCCGCTGGCAGGAGCTCGGCGTCGGTCCGGGTCTGAACCCGGGCGTGCGCGTCACCCTTGAAGTACTGAAGCCCGGCGAACAGACAGCCCCGATCCGCCACAATTCGACCCAAGTGAATTTCTGTATCCAGGGCGAAGGCCATTCGATCATCAATGGCAAGAAGATCGGCTTCAACCAGTATGACGTCTATAATTTCCCGTCCATGGGCACCTACTGGCACATCAACGATTCCAAGGATCTGCATGTCCGCCTGACCTATTCAAACGCGCCGCTGCTGGAAAAGATGAACGTTCATATCGTCGACGAAGAACCGCCGCCGATGATGGAACTCCTCGCCACTGCTCAGAAACAGGCGGAGGAGGAAAAAGAACGCGCCGAGACCAACGAGTCCGACGCCACGACCAAAAGCCCCTATGGCACGTTCCAGCTCAACGATGACGGCGCCTGGCTGATGCCGTATGAGACGCTGATCAACCCGGCCTCGGTCGATTCCAGTGCATTGCACTGGCCGTGGCAGGACGTGAAGGCAGAGCTCGACAAGCTCACCGCACTCGGCAATGACTATCGCGGTCGCCGTCTGTATTTGTTGTTCAACCCGATGACGACGCGTTTCAACGGCACCACGCCGAATTTCTTCGCGACCATGACCGTGCGTCCGCCGAGAATTGTCGACCAGCCGCACCGGCATGTGTCGTCGGCCATGAACTATTATTTCCACGGCACCGGGCGTTCCACCGTCGAAGGCAAGGTCTATGAATGGAAAGCCGGCGATCTGATGCTGTCGGCACCGGGCTGGGGCGTACACAATCACGCATCCTACGACGAATCAGTCTACGAGCTGACGGTTCAGGACCAGCCGCTAAACATCTTCATGGAAAGCCTCCTGTGGCAGGAAAGTCTGAAGCAGCCCTGGTCGGTGCTCGGCGCCAATTCGGGCTTTGAGACCAACGCCTCGGCGCTGCTTGAAGCCGGCGAATAACAGTCAACAAACGCTGCCTGTCATTCCGACCTCGTGCCGGGGCCGAGTGCTTCGAGAACAGAAGGCTGGACCTCGAAATAAGCCCGGAGTGGCAATATGGATGGCTACCCATAACCAGATACGATGGCGCGCCTGCCGCGCCTTTTTCACAACAATCCCGCCGGGAGACCCAGACCATGATGAAACTGCCCAAGGACTTCCTGAAGGGGTCCATTCCGCCGCTGATCACGCCGTTCAAAAACGGCAAGGTTGATTATGACGCCTATGCCGGTCTGGTTGAATTTCAGGTCAAGAACGGCTCCCACGGTATCCTGGTCAACGGCACCACGTCGGAGCCCGCATCGCTGACTGTCGAGGAACGCAACCGCATCATCGATGTCGCGATCGAGGCCAATGCCGGCAAGCTGCCGATCGTTGCCGCGACGGGCTCGCAGAACCTGCAGGAAACCGGCGTGCTGACGGCCCATGCCGAAAAAGCCGGAGCCGATGCGCTGCTGATCGTCACGCCGTATTACACCCGCCCGCCCCAACGCGGCCTGGTCGAATATTACAAAAAACTTGGCAAGACGACGTCGCTACCGTGGATGATCTATCACATCCCGGGCCGGGCCGCGGTGTCAGTGACCCTCGACACGCTGGATAAAATTTCCAAAGCCTGTCCGAATTTCGTCGGCATAAAACACGCGGTCGACGATCTCGGCTTCGCCTCCGAATGCCTCGATCATTTCGGTATGGATTTCCGGATTTTCGTCGGGCTTGAAGACCTGTCCTTTCCGATGATGGCGGTCGGCGCGTGCGGACTGATGAACGCGGTCGGCAATCTGCAGCCAAAAAAGCTGGCGCAGATGTGCGAAGCGGTCTGGAAGGGCGATCTGAAAAAGGCGCAGAAGTTCCATTACGAACTGTTCGAGATCAATCAGGCGGTGTTCTACGACACCAACCCGATAGCCATGAAATACATGATGAAAAAGCTCGGTATCATGCCGAAGAACGAGCACCGCCTGCCGATGATGGCTGCAACGAAGGAGCTTGAAAAGCGCCTCGACGGCGTGCTGAAACGCGCGGGACTTCTGGGCAAAGCAAAGAAATAGCCGATTTGGGTTCGGACCGGCAAGACAGCCGCCACCGAACCCGGTAATCTGGCGCCATGGCCTTACCCGAACTGAAAGCCGTCGATCTCGGCGGCACCCCTATAGCGATCCGCGACACCGAAACCGACAAACCGCCGCTGGTGCTGCTGCACGGGCTTGGCGGATCGTCGCAGACCTGGGCGTTCCAGTTCCGCGCGCTGGCGGATGATTTCCGCGTTATCGCCTGGGACATGCCAGGATATGGCAGCTCCGGCGGGTTCGAGCGCGAGAACCCGACCGTCGAACATTACGCCCATGCCCTGTCCGCCGTGCTCGACACCATCGGTGCGTTCAAGGCCCATATTGTTGGCCAGTCGGTCGCTGCCCTGATTGGCGCGTCCTACGCCGCCGAATACCCGGACCAGGCATTGTCCTACACGTTCTGCCAGGGCCTGACCGGGCTGGCCGGGCTCCCGGACGAGGAGCGCAAAGCTCAGCGCAAATCCCGGCTAGAAACATTTCGCGAACTAGGTGCCGAACGCTTCGCCGAGGAACGTGGCCGCAAGGTGCTGGGTCCCAACACCCTGCCGATGGTCGCCGAGCTTGCCGTCACCATTATGAAACGCGCACCGGTGCCCGCCATGTGCCAGGCGGTGGAGATGATGGCCCAAACCGATTTTTTCGAGATCGCGCCGCGCATCGACTGCCCGACGCTGGTCATCGCCGGCAGCGAAGACCCGGCATCGCCGGTCGATACCGGAAAAGCCGCCCGCGCAGCACTCGGCGACGGCCCGATGGAGGTTATCGACGGCGCGGGACATTACGGGTCCATGGAAAACCCGGCGGCATTCAATATGGTTTTGTTGGATTTCATCGCCGGCATCCCGGCTGCCTAAGCCACAACAAAAACGAAGGAGGATCGGATGGATCTCGGCATTTCAGGCCGTCGCGCATTGGTCACCGGCGGTAGCCTCGGCATCGGTCGGGCAACCGCCGCAGAACTTGCGTCGGAGGGCGTCGACGTCGCCATCGTGGCTCGGGACAAGGACCGGCTCGAAGCGGCCGCGCAAGAACTTTCGTCAAATACAGCTGGCAACACCGGCAGGCGGATCATTGCGATCGCCGGAGACATGGGCAACGCTGACGATATCGAACGCGTGTTCAAACAGGCGTCCGCGGCGCTGGGCAGCATCGATATTCTGGTAAACAATGCAGGGTCCTCCCCCGCGGGCCGGATCGAGGATCTCGACGACGAGACCTGGATGGCCGCGTTCGAACTGAAATTCATGGGCTATATGCGCCTGTCCCGCGCCGTGCTCCCCGCGATGCGGGCGCAGGGCTGGGGCCGCATCGTCAACATTATCGGCGGCGGTGGACATTCGCCGCGCCCGGGATACATATTGGGCGGCGCCTACAATGCCGCGCTGATCAATTTCACCCGCGCGCTGGGCAAATCGGCCGCCCCCGACGGCGTGCTGGTCAACGGCATCAACCCGAGCTCGATCGACACCCCTCGCTGGGCAACGCTGATGGAACAGCGCTCAAAGTTTGAGGGCAAATCACCGGCCGAAATCAATGCGGGCATTGAGGCCAATATTCCGGTCGGGCGTCTCGGCAGGTCGGAAGATATCGCCGGTCTCGTGACATTTTTATGTTCGGAACGGGCTGAATTTCTGGCGGCGATTAATATCAACGCGGATGGCGGATCGTCAGCGGGCCTGCTCTAGGCGATTTCGACCACCTCGACCACAAGCGTCGAGCCGTCGACCCGCACCACCTGAATACGCGCGCCGGCGGGAAGATCCGCGCCCTGAGGCGTCACCGTGATCGCCCACAGACTATCGCCGATCTTTACCCTGCCGGCACCGCCGGAGGTCGCGCCATCCAGCGAATACTGCTGACCGACGAGGTTCTCGCCACGCTGATTTAAGGTCGGATGATCCGTCGGCCCGGGGTTGGCATAGACATAGCGCCGCCCGACGTATACCGACACAATCGACAGGACCGCGAAGAGGACAAGCTGTATCTGCCAGCCCATGTCTGGAATGCCGAGCAGGATCAGCCCGGTGACAATCGCCGCGGCTCCCAGCCACAGGAACAGGACACCGGGTACGAGCACTTCGACCAGCATCAGCCCCATGCCGAAGGCGAGCCAGTACCAGAACGTGACGTCTTGCATAAAGTCGCTCATCGCCGCTTCTCCGCCCGTCTCATTCTCTGCCCGTCTCAGCCGTTATCTGACGACGGTACCGAACTGCTGCGCGGGCGACTAGCGCTACTTCCACTTCCGCTGCCGCTCGTGTCGCTGAGCGCCTCCTTGGCGATCTCGGCGAGCCCCGCGATGGAACCGATCACGCTGGACGCTTCGAGCGGCATCAGGATCAGTTTGGAATTCCTCGCGCTACCGATGCTCTCCAGGGCGTCGACATATTTCTGGGCGACGAAGTAGTTGATCGCCTGCACGTTGCCGTCGGCGATGGCAGCGGACACAACCTCGGTCGCCTTGGCTTCGGCCTGGGCCTGGCGCTCGCGCGCCTCGGCATCGCGAAAGGCGGATTCCTTGCGGCCTTCAGCGGCCAAAATCTGGGACTGTTTCTCGCCCTCGGCTTTCAGGATTTCAGCCTGACGATAACCCTCAGCGTCAAGGATATTAGCGCGCTTGTCACGTTCTGCCTTCATCTGGCGTGCCATGGCCTCGACCAGCGATGCCGGCGGGGTGATGTCCTTGATCTCGATACGGGTGATCTTCACGCCCCAGGGCGATGTCGCCTCATCGACCACGCGCAGCAGTTCGGCATTGATCCGGTCACGCTGCGACAGCAATTCGTCGAGATCCATCGAGCCCATGACGGTTCGGATATTGGTCATGGTGAGGTTGAGCGTCGCATGGCGGAGCTGGCGCACTTCGTAGGATGCCTTCACCGCATCAAGCACCTGATAGAACACCACGCCATCGACCGTGATCATGGCGTTGTCCTTAGTGATAACTTCCTGCGAGTCCACGTCCATCACCTGTTCCATCATATTCTGGCGCATGCCGATGCGGTCGACCAGCGGCACGATCAGATGCAGGCCGGGCCGTAATGTCTTGGTGTAGCGCCCGAACCGCTCGACCGTGTATTCCTCACCCTGAGGCACGGTCTTGACGCCCATAAAGACAATCGCGACGGCAAATATAAGAAGAACGATAACGAAAATTGAAAACGCAGAAACCATAGACCTACTCCGTGTTTATATAGAATATATATAGGGTTTATTCGTTACAAATCAAGGGTGTAGGCAGCATCACCAATGCTGCCGTTTCGACAAGGAAATACTGAAACACTTTGGAATTCTTTGGAGTACTCGCGGCGATGTTACATTACAGCTTAGTGTAGTGTCGCATGAACCAGACACTTTCGACCCGCTTCGGTCACCTAAAACTGCGGTTTATCGGAGCCACCGTCGCCTTTACTCCGCCACCACCTTCGTCTCGGCGTCCCGCGTACCCTTTCCTCCAACAGCTTGCGCCAATGGCGGTACCAGCCGACGAATGCGCCTTCCAGATTGCGCATCGTGAAGGATGGGGCCGGTTATGCTCCATCACGGTGACACGCCGTGCTCCCCTCAGTCGGGCATTAGTCCGGCTCTATTCAAACGCGCGGTTATCGACGATCTTCTCGAAACTGGCATCCGGCATGGTCATGTCCCAGCCGACGGTCCAGTTATAGGTGTCGTCCCAGCGCTCGCGCGTATAGGGCTGTGGCGGGGCGTGCAGCAGGCGCTGATAGCGAAAATCTTTGGCTTCCAGCCGCCCGCCGGTTTCATTGACGAAATAATCCACATAAGGCGTGGGGTCCATGGCCAGCACTTCGCAAGCGCGGGCCTGGGCGCGGAATATCGCTGCAAGCGTCGGCCCGTCGAGATCGTCACCAGCGGCTTCGGCGCGGGTTGAGTGCGCTTCCATCAGGATACGAAGACCTTCTTTTTCGGCAACACTGATCCACGGTTCCATGAGGCTGACCGCGGCGACCTCGCCCTTTTTGAGCGCTTCGATGCGTTGCGGCATCGATCCGGCATTCGTTACCTTGACGTGTTCCTTGCCGAGAAACCCTTCGATCATTTTCAGGGTCACAAAGTGCGACCCGTTATTCGGCGTCACCGCAATCAGTTGGTCCTTGAGCATTTCCGGTTCGTAGAAATCCGAATCCGCCCTGACGACGATCGCAAACTTTGACATGGACGCGCCGAGGGCAACGATTTTGCGCGATCGCAATCCGCTTGCCTCAGCCTCGACGGCGCGTTTGACGATGCCCCATTCACACATACGGAACTGATCGATGCCGCCGTCGTTATAAACGAATTCCAGCGGGCGCTCGAACACGGAATCGAACTGAACCTTGTGAGACGTTGTGACCTGCGCCATGCCCGGGGTCGTCACAAACTCGATATTGAGCCCTTCGTCCTGGAAAAACTCTTCGTCGCGGGCCACCAGGACCGGCAAATCATGCACCGCATTCATCACCGCCAGTTTCACGAACGGTCCGTTCGCCGTCATTCTGTCAGCCGTCATTTTTACCCCCTGTTAATCACCAGATGTTGGTTGGATCCTGCTCAGATGAAACGTGCGCAGCCTTCAACAAACAACGAACACGCAACGTCGATGGAACGAAAACAGGTTCGGCGGGTGGGCACACCCTGTCAACGGAGAACCGCTATATGCGGTTAGCGTTACTCGGGTGCTACTCCGCCGCCACCGCGGGCTTCTCCGCGTCCCGCGTGCCTTCTTCCAC
>MEHZ011181821.1_pt1 | contig 11430 bp, 8 predicted proteins | sample 897221 | NCBI WGS metagenome assembly MEHZ01 (sample SAMN05514161, study PRJNA337945) | marine metagenome | isolation source: marine surface water | place: Arctic Ocean | collected 2007-12-13 | reverse complement strand
AAGTTATCGTGTAATACCTTGGCAAGCGGCGCAAGGCAATTTGTAGTACAACTTGCATTCGATATCACCTTATGGGACGCAGACAAGCCCTCTTCATTAACTCCTAGGACCACTGTGTAATCGATCTCATCTTTCGCCGGTACTGTTAAGAGCACTCGTTTCGCGCCCGCTTCCAGATGCATCGATACCTGGGCTCTACTACGAAAAATTCCAGTAGCCTCAACAACTACATCGACACCAAGTTTGTTCCAGGGCAACTGACGAGGGTCACGCTGGCTCAGCATTTTCGAGCGAGTATTCGCTGTTACCATTTCATTGTCTTCGATATCGACTCTGCCTTCGAAGCGACCCATGACAGTGTCGTACTTCAGCAAGTAGCGCAACGCCTCAGGATCACAAAGATCATTGATTGCGACAATTTCAATATCGTCCAGTGTTTCAGCAATTCTGAATACCGCTCGACCAATACGCCCGAAACCATTTATCGCTACTCTCATTACGCCACCTCTTGGAGGTCAGGAATATCAAGCCTGTCATAACTTGCGACGACATCAAGTATTCGGTGAGCATGTCCGAGGGTTTCATGCCAGCCAAGTAGTTTGAGCATGCGTGAGCCTGCCTGCATACTTCCCTGTAAATCAACCAGCAGCGAGTGGGAATCCCCTTTCACATCTGAGGACACTATCGGATCATTTACTGTTCCAATCATTGCCGGATTAGCGCGTGCTGCTTCGACGAAAAGCTCGGTTACAGCGCTCATACCTTCGAACGGTTCTGTTAACACCACTGTTAGATCGAGCATGGAACCCATCTGCACCGGAACATTCAGTGCATAGGCTGTCATTCGACCATTAAGAGAGGGCAGCAGTTTTTGAATCCACTGCAGCGCCGGTGTTGCATTGGGAATGATATTTTCAGCACCAGATCGACTCCGTCGATAATCAGCACCCGCATAATCTTGCAGGCTTTGATCACTGGTATAGGCATGCACTGAAGTCATGCTGGCATGCTCGATCTGGTAACTTTCTGAAATAACTTTTAGAGCTAGTGCTGCGGCAGTGGTGGATGCAGAGCCAGCGGAAATAATACGATCATCTATGTGTGCTTGATCATCATTTACACCACAAAGTATGACTCGGTCGATTTCGTCTTCCGGCAATGTCGAAATAACTACCCGCTTCGCACCATTGGCAAGGTGTGGCGAGAGCTCAGCAAGCGAGCGATAACGCCCAGTTGTATCAATCACAAAATCGGTATCAAAAACATCCCACGGTATCTCGGTCGGGCGCACCGATGACATTAGTCTAGTTCTACAGGACTCACTCACCAGATAATTATCTTCGAGCTGTACAACGCCGTTTTTCCCCAACGCTTTGTTTAACAAATGGCAGAGAATTTCTGGCTGACCGATATCGGATATTGCGACGACTTCAAAGCGCGCGTCCTGCAACGCCAACATATATATCTGTCGGCCAACTTGACCGAGCCCCATCATGCCAATGCGTATACTTCTCATCAGAGCACCTCCATAATCTTAAGTGTATTTGTTCCGCCTTGAACGTTCCGATAGTCTCCTTTGGACAAAATTATTCTATCGCCTTTTACTACCGCACCATCCTTTTCCAGATTTTTCACCGCCGCTTCGTTAACCAGATCGTAATCAATCTGATTTGTTTCTAATAGTCGCGGATGGACGCCCCGATAAAGTGCCACCCGAGCTAAGGTTTGAGGGTTATCGCCCAGCGCATAGATCGGTAGTCGCGATCGGCTGCGTGACATCAGCTTTGGTGTGTTGCCGGTAGCGGTAAGGCACGCCACTGCTCGTACACCGTCGAGATGCTCAGCTACAGTCATGGACGCCAGGGCAATGGATTCATCAATTGTAGTGCAGTGGTAGGCGAGCGCGGTCGTTGGCGCTACATACGATGAAGATTCTGCGCCCTCGATCACACCCACCATACTTCGAACTGTATCGACTGGAAACTTTCCGATCGCTGTCTCAGCCTAAAGCATGACGGCATCGGTTCCATCTAACACGGCGTTGGCAACATCCATAACTTCGGCACGTGTTGGATTTGGATTTTTAACCATTGATTCCATCATCTGGGTCGCCGTTATGACACAGCGATTACATTCACGCGCTCTGGCGGTAATGTGTTTCTGCATTCCCATCAGCGCAGCGTCACCTATCTCAATTCCCAGATCGCCCCGCGCCACCATAACCGCATCACTAGCAAGGATAATGGAATCAATATTTTTGTCGGAGGCGACAGCTTCAGAGCGCTCCAGCTTGGCAATGAGCCCGCAGGACGCTCCTTGCTGCTCGACCAACCGCCTAGCCTGCCGTATATCTTCTTCAGAACGCACAAAAGATAAGGCGATATAGTCAACTTTATGAAGGCAGGAAAATTGCAGATCAGCAATATCTGCCTCTGTTAGTGCCGGGGCAGAAAGACCTCCACCACGTAAATTAATGCCTTTACCAGAACTTAGTTCCCCACCAATCGATACCGTGCAGCGCACACGAGTGCCCGCCACCTGGACAACCAAGAGTTCCAACGCTCCATCGCCGAGAACCAGTGTATCTCCAGATTTGACTTGAGTTGCCAGATCCTTATAGCAACTACCTACTTCAGATGAATTGCCCGCATCGCTTGCTAGTGATGTATCAATACAGAAATCATTTCCTGCTGTGAGCAAAACGTTTTGATTCGAAGCAAAACCGCTAATACGAATCTTCGGCCCCTGCAGATCAGCGAGAATTGCAACGAAGCGTCCTACTTTAGCCGCCGCAGCACGAATACTGACAATCCTTGCGGCATGCTCCTCGTGCTTGCCATGAGAAAAATTGAGGCGAAACACATCGACTCCAGCCACTACAAGTTCTTCAATTTTGCTGTCGCTTGCGGGCCCCAGGGTGGCAACAATTTTTGTACTGCGTATCGACATAGATTTAAGCGGCAGTTTATTCACGGTTGTTGCTGTCTCTGAGTGTTAGAAATTTTTCTGGCCACAACAGACGCTCCCAGCAGTCCGGCTTGCACGTGGCTGATCAGGGCGGTTGGCACTTGTTCCATTATATGCCTATGGCGTCCCTTGTTTTCAAAACTGGAACGGAAGGAACTCTTTTCTAGCAATTCGGGATAACGTTGTACGATACCCCCCGCAATATAGATGCCGTCGAAAGCGCTATGTGACAACGCGAAGTTTCCAGCCACCTGGCCCAGAATCTCAAAGAATAGATTTACCGATCCTGCGGCTTGCTTATCGGAATCTGCACGAGCAAAGATCTGAGTCGCTGACAAAGCTTCTCTCGGCTGGCCGCCAAGCTCAGATAGAGCGCTATAGATATTTTCAATGCCTGTGCCTGAAACCAGGCGCTCATCCGAAACACGGCCGTGTCGCTGCCAAAGGATTTCCCAAACAGAACTTTGTAATGGGCTCTCTGGGGCGAAACCTACGTGGCCAGCTTCAGTGATCAGCGGCAGAACATGCTGACCTCGTTTCATCAATGCTGCCGCTCCCAGCCCGGTACCAGGACCGATGACACCAACGGTGAAGTCTTCTGTCGAAAGATCGGCCACGGGGTTTGGCCCAATAACTTCAAGGTGTGATTCATCCAGGTTCGCTAAGCTGTAAGCCACTGCTTCAAAATCATTGAGCAAGCGCGCGTGACTGATTTCGAATTTCTTATAGAGGCTCGATTCTCGCATAAGCCAATCGTTGTTTGTCAGATCGATACCGCCGGCGAAAACCGGTCCCGCTGCCGCAAGACATATGATAGAGGGAGATCGAGCGCCAGCAATTTGCAGATAGGCATCGATCGCCAGCTCTGGCGTTTCGTAATCAGCGCATAGCAAAACTTGCTCGTGCTGATACCCCTCTCTATTCGCATCGGCTAAAGCAAACCTGGCATGGGTGCCGCCAATATCACCTACCAGTAGATGAGCGTTATTCATAACTGTGTTCAAGAGCTTCTACAGCCAATTGACCAATCGCTTTAAAATTCTTGTCAGCGAGTAGAGTTGGTGGCACGAACCAACTCCCGCCAATGCAACTCACACAACTAAGGCTTAAGTAATCACTCGCGAGATTGGCATTAATCCCCCCGGTTGGAAAAAAACGTACTTCTGGTAGCGGCGCAGACAGTGCTTTCAACTTAGCTATTCCTCCAGACAATTCTGCCGGGAAAAATTTCTGCAAGTGATATCCCTGCTCCATCAATAAGATCATTTCACTTGCCGTCGCAGCTCCAGGTACGAATGGCATATTTGTGTTTTTAGCGGCTTCGATAAGCTTATCGGACGCGCCCGGGCTGACCGCAAAACCTGCTCCGTGTCTGGCAATCTCAGCAAATTGTTTAGCCTGCCGAACACTACCTGCGCCGACAATAATATCGGGGACCTTAGTTGCGATTAACTCGATTGCCGCTAATGCGTCGGGAGAACGCAATGTGACTTCAATGGTGTCGATCCCGGCATCTCTTAGAGTGACCGCCAGATCCACAGCAACAGCCAACTCATTGATCACGAGGACCGGTACGATTCGACTCTTACTTAATAATTTACTCGCATCCATAGTGGCGCCCCTAAAAAATGCTCGCGCCCGCTTCAGCGGTGCTGACTTCCTTGCGGAAGATGGAAAAGAGTTCTCGACCCATACCACTGGCACTCGCTGTTAGGTCAGCCTGCATTAATTCTCGCTCCGCAAGATTGGCAGCAACATTGAGCAGCCCCGCTTCGGCATCGATTGATATCATGTCACCATCCTGAATGCGGGCGATCAGACCATCGGCGACTGCTTCGGGCGTTACCTGAATTGCCGCCAGTACCTTGCCCGATGCGCCTGACATGCGACCATCAGTCAACAGCGCAACCTTGAACCCTTTATTCTGGAGGACCCCTAGGTAAGGTGTAAGCTTGTGTAACTCCGGCATACCATTGGCTCGAGGTCCTTGATAGGACACGACAACGACCGTGTCTGCATCAAGTTCACCCGCCTCAAATGCTTCGGTAAATCCAAGCTGGCTGGTGAATACTCGGGCAGCCGCTGTAATTTTTTGATGCTCATCTGCTACTGCCGACAATTTGACAATGGCTCGACCGATATTGCCTTGCACCAGACGTAAGCCTCCTTCTTTCTGAAAAGGATCAGAGACCTCACGCAGTATGCTGCGATCTCCTGATGCGGGCTTTACAGTTGTCCATTTGACACCATCCGACCCAAGTTCCGGCGACTGGGTAAACCGATGCATGCCGTCCCCGAGGATTGTCTTTACATCTTCATGGAGCAAACCAACTTGCAACAATTCAGCGATCATAAAACCGAGACCGCCTGCCTCGTGAAAATGATTAACATCTGCCGTGCCGTTAGGATAAACCCTAGCAAGTTGTGGCACTGCTGTTGAAAGTGCCGAAAAATCTGACCAGTTAATTTGAATTCCAGCAGCCTTAGCGATAGCAACCAGATGCAACGTGTGATTGGTGGAACCGCCTGTGGCGAGCAGGCCGACAATACTATTCACAATCGCCTTCTCACTAATGATGTGACCAAGTGGCGTGTAGTGATCGCCGGTTTTTGTGATTGCCAGTACTTGTCGAACGGCTTCCTCGGTAAGTGCAGCACGCAGAGGTGTGTTCGGATTTACGAATGAGCCACCTGGCAACTGCAAACCCATGAACTCCATCAGCATTTGATTACTATTGGCGGTGCCATAAAAGGTGCACGTGCCAGGACTGTGATATGCCGCGGATTCAGCCGCTAACAAATCTTTACGATCCGCTTTTCCAGCAGCATAGGCTTCACGAACCTCTGCTTTCTCTTTGTTCGGCAGGCCCGAAGTCATAGGACCTGCAGGCACGAAGACGGCTGGTAAATGCCCGAAGGACAGAGCACCTATCAACAAGCCCGGAACAATCTTGTCGCAAATACCAAGACAAAGCACTGCATCAAACATGTCATGCGAGAGCGAAACAGCAGTCGAAAGTGCGATAACATCACGGCTGAATAGCGAGAGGTCCATGCCATCTTGTCCTTGAGTAACCCCATCACACATGGCGGGAACACCGCCGGCGAATTGAGCTACTGCCTGGTTCTTTTCCGCCGCCTCCCTAATAAGATCAGGATATCGCTCATAGGGTTGATGGGCGCTCAACATGTCATTGTATGCAGATACAATGCCGATGTTCAGGCTGTTCCCATCTTGCAGTTTCGATTTGTTGGCGGAAGAACAGGCGGCAATGCCGTGAGCAAGATTGCTGCATGGCAAACTACTGCGGTCGTTGCTAGTTCGTGATGCCGCGTCGATCTTCTCAAGATAGGCTCGGCGAGTTGCCTCACTCCTCTTGCGAATAGTATCGGTGACTTGCTGTACGATTGGATTCATTGTTTCACTCAAAATTAATTAGTCGCTAGCCTAAGGTGCCCAAACAATGTTTATTGGGGCCGCTGTTAGAAGATGATTCACCGGGTAATTTTCCGGTGCTTCAATAATTCGGCGTTTATCGTCACCGAAGATGAGAAGGATGATGACTTCGCTCTGAGTCAGTGCATTGAGAGTCATGCTGATTCTGGAATACGGGCTTGAAGGCGTGCTTACCTTGATTAACTCCGAATCGGATTTCAGCGCTTCAGCTAATTGTGGTGAATTCGGAAATATTGAGGCGAAGTGACCGTCCTCCCCCATCCCGACCAGGGTAGTGGTAAAGGGCGTTAGCCGCGCCACTGCCTTCTGCTCTAGAAAAATGAAGCGGGCCGAAGCTGCTCTGGCTGTGAGCAAATTCTCGCGCGCCATTTTTTCGTTACTCTCCGGATGTGTCGCCGGGACATCCCTTTCATCGGTCAGAGTGACATCAATGCGCTGCCAGGGTAGTTCGGTTTCGGATAGCATTCGCAGGCAGACCAATGGGGTGCTACCGCCACTGACAACACAGGAAGCTCTTTCCTGGGTTTGCAAGCGGGCGATAAGAGTATTTGAAATCAATTCTGCGGTATACGCGGATGCAGACTCTCTGTCCTCGAATATTTGCATGGGGTTAGCTCCCTGATCGCCAGCCGCGGCCGTCGCGGTCAAGCATCATTGAAGAAGCTGTTGGTCCCCAGGAACCGGCAACATAAGACTCCAATGGTTGCCTAGATTGATCCCATCCGCTGATTATGCCGTCGATCCACTGCCAAGCAGTTTCAATTTCATCGCGGCGCATGAATAAGGCCGGGTTACCGCGTAAGACTTCGATTAGCAATCGCTCATAGGAATCGGGGTAATGTATTCCAAAAGTTTCCTCAAAACTAAGATCAAGTGAAACTGGCCGCAGCTCAAAGCCACCCGGGCCTGGCTCCTTGGCCATGATAGTCAACTTAATTCCTTCATTTGGCTGCAACATGATTGAGAGTCGATTAGGGATAGTATCGTAGTTTGTACTGCCAAAGATGGCGTGAGGAACCGGCTTGAATTGAATTACAATTTCCGAATGTTTGACGGCGAGGCGCTTGCCGGTGCGCAGATAGAACGGTATACCTGACCACCGCCAGTTATCGACTTCGAGCTTTAGGGCGACGAATGTTTCCGTCTCTGAGTTACCGTTAAGCTTTTCAGTGAAACCAGGTACTACAGTACCGTCGATTGCGCCGCTCTTGTATTGTGCGCGAACCGTATGGGATTTTACTTGATCGCCATTAATGGGTTTCAGTGCTCGTAACACTTTTAGCTTTTCATCACGCACTGCATCATCGTCAAGATTGCTGGGTGGCTCCATCGCGACCAGACAAACCAGCTGCAACAAATGGTTTTGCACCATGTCTCGCAGTGCACCAATGCCATTGTAGAAATCGATCCGATTATCTACTCCCAGGTCTTCCGCGACAGTAATCTGGACATGATCCACCACCTCTCTTCGCCAAAGAGGCTCAAAAAGTGAGTTTCCAAAACGAAGTGCTAACAGGTTCTGAACTGTCTCTTTTCCAAGGTAGTGGTCTATGCGGAATATTTGTTTTTCAGGAAAGCAGGATCCGACTTCATCATTTATCGCCTTCGCAGAGGCGTGGTCATTCCCTACTGGTTTTTCCAACACGATGCGCATGTTGTCCGTTATAAGGCCGTTGATCTTAAACCCATTGGCCACTGGCCCGAACAAAGTGGGAGGTGTCGCCAAATAGACTGCCCGTATTTTGGCTTCATGACCAGAGAGAGCTTCGACGAGAGCAGTCCAGCCGTCATAATCAAGCGCATCGAAACACAGATAATCCAAACGGGCAGAGAATCCCTGAAACTGTGCATCATCCAATGCTATTCGAGTCGCGCAGAGCGCCTCTTTAACTCTCGCCTGATAGGACTCAGACGTCATGGCTCCATGACCCACAGCGATAATCCGGCTGTCTTCACTAAACTGCTTATCGCAATAACGGTGATACAAAGCTGGAAGCAATTTCCGCAGAGCGAGATCGCCGTTGCCACCAAATATGATCAGGTCGAAAGGATCTACGGGAATAAGTTGAGCCATGTTTGTCCTGAGTTGTTATTGAACAATCGTATCTTCTGCACCCATTCAAGGATTAGACAGAAGCAATTACCAGGAGATTAATAAGCGAGAGCGTTTTAGGGGTAGATTTATGTAGTCTGGAACTTACGAAAAAAGAACAGAGCGCCGAAGCGCCCTGTTAACACTTCCTATTTTTTTACCAGGAGAAATTTACTCGCATGCCGTATTGACTTGGTGGAGCATAGGAGCCTCGAGGCTGTCCTGCTTCCACTCCGCGCCACCAGGCAACTTGCTCTGCGCCAATGTTGTAGCCGTAAGCTTGGGCATACCAGCTTGAATCGCTCGAGAGCTTGTAGGTCAGGAAAACATCTGTCATATGCCAGCTCTCGCGCTTATCCCCAAACGTGTTAACGTTGTCAGCGAAGTAACCAGGCAGATCGACATAATCACCGTTACCACTGAATCCGGTACCGTAACCACCTGGATCATTGGCATGTTTATCAGCATTCCAAATGGTGAGGTAATCTTCGGACTGATAATGGTAGCTGATAGATGGTATCAGCTCTCCGAAACGGCCCAAATTAAAGGTATGCTCATACCTGACAGTGAGGGCTACATCAGGGGAGAACGGCGCTTCGTTGCCTTTTAGATTTACTTCATTCTCTGGCACGTTTGCAATCGCCTGATCATAACCGGCTCTGCCAAACTGGGCGTCCATGCCGTAGTACCATTGAGTCACGTAGTCATCAGTAATTTCTGTGTCGGCAAAAGTCGCCCAGCCACTAAGCCTACCGCCTTGATAAGGGATGAAATCAAACTCCAACTCCAATCCCTGCATGACTTGCTCACCGAAGTTTTGAGTACCCCAGACAGTAGCGACCTTCGTAACCTCTTCTACCATCCCCGTATCAAGGTTATATTCAGTGGTGAAAAAAGAGTCCACCGGGACATTTCCTGTGAACTGCTTGCCGTCGTAAATCGTGTGGTAGTAGTTAGCAGATAGATTTAGTGAGCCATCTAACAATCTCACCTTGTAACCAAGTTCAACCGTCGTTGCTTCTTCTGGGCCGTAGGAGGTATCAACTCTAGAACCGGCTCCGTCAGGGTGAGTTGTATTAGAGCCACGCACGTACTGGTCAGCGATGCTCCCAGCTTTGAAACCCGTTGCTACATAACCGTAGAGGAAACCATTGTCAGATATATCCCAATCCAGACCGATTCTCCAATCCGTGCTGCTGTAACTAGTACTGGCGTCGTTCTGCGAGACTTCAGTCATACAACCCGTACCACCAAGATAGGGTCCACCACCATATGGGCCACCAGCTGCTGTGCAGTTAACTCCGTCGTATTGACCGCCCGCTAGATGAAAGTCCGGGGCTAGAGCGTTTAGTGTTTCCGGGAAGAGATTTCTTTGTCCCCAGACTTCTGTGGATGGGTAGCAGCTGTTCCATACCGAACAATCAAAATTGCGTCCACCTTTGTCAGATTTTTCGTCTTCGGAGTATCGAAGCCCTAAAGTCAGGTACAAACTTTCGCTAAGTGGATAGGTTCCTTGCCCAAATAGAGCCTTCGCTTCGACAACGCGATCGGGCTGCTTAAAAATGGAGTCTCCGTTCATCGTGGCATGAAAAAACGCTTCCATGTCATTTTTTTCTTTCATATAAAAGGCACCGGCCACCCAGGAAAGATCGCCATAGGTGCTCTGAACCTCAATATCAAAGACGTCTGACTCTGCCACGTAATCATTAATGATAAACGCCATGTCATAAGCCGCGTTTGCGCCGCCGTCGGTGTCCCACTGTGAATATTGGGTCAGCTTCTGCTTACCGTATTTGGCAACTACAGCGTAGTCTCCAAACTGCTTGGAATAGATGGCACGGAAGGATTCAATTTCCATGTCAACGATGCCAGGCACATTTACGAAGGAAGTAAAACGATCTTCAGTGCCTTGAATATCGGAACAGGTGTTTGCATCGTATACCGCTGGATCACCCATGGTCTTGCCGGTTCTTCGCGCCATTTGCTCGCAGGCGTACACATTCTGCCAACCGGCGCCTTCGTCCTGAAATACTTCATATTGCAAATTGAGATCGCTGTCGTCGTCGAATATATATTTGGCACTGACTCGAAAGGCATGATTATCAACATTATTGTAGAAGCTTGAGGGATTCGCCTTGACCTTTGTTTGCGGATTCCCAATTTGCCAGCCTGGATCGGACGTACAACCTGTTTGCCAACTCTGACAACCCAGATACCATGAGTAATCCGTGGAGCTGGTCAGCTGACTTTGATCAGTCACCGCTTGAAATTGATTTCTTACCTCCTCAGGCAGAAACCTCCAGTCCGGTTGAGAACCATCATAGTAACCGGTCAGGTACGAGTCCTTAGTGTCCGACATATAGGCAAACCTGACGGCAAGCTTATTGGTAATAGGCAGATTAAAGTGAGCTCGAATACCCTCTTCGTTGAATCGACCCCCACCGACGGTAACCGAACCGCTTTGGGCGTCGGTATTAGGTTTGGCCGTTACTATATTAAGAGTTCCAACGATTGAGTTTCTGCCAAATAGAGTCCCCTGTGGGCCTCTCATTAATTCAGCCCGTTCCAGATCGAACATCAGCGCAGACGCACCCTGCGGTCTGGGAACGTACAGGCCATCAACGTGGATACCCACCGCCGGGTCTCCAATTTCGGTCACGTTGTTCGATCGAACACCCCTGAGGGTAATTATCGGGGCACTGCTATCCGTGTTTTGAACAGACAGTCCGGGCAATGCATAGCTCAAGTCCTTGATGTTATCCAGCCCAAGCTTCATCAAGTCCGCCTGTTGCAATACCGATACTGCAATCGGCGTATCCATGACTTCAGTTTCCCGCCTGGTTGCAGTGACAATAATACTTTGAATTGCTGTGGCTGACGCCTCGGTCTCATCCGCTTCCTGAGCAAAAACCCC
>MEHZ011668620.1_pt1 | contig 11432 bp, 14 predicted proteins | sample 897221 | NCBI WGS metagenome assembly MEHZ01 (sample SAMN05514161, study PRJNA337945) | marine metagenome | isolation source: marine surface water | place: Arctic Ocean | collected 2007-12-13 | reverse complement strand
AAGATGATATAGTAAAAGTTTTAGTAAACGAAGACGGTATTGAAGATACGATGTACGCCGTGGTTGCGATGAATACGGGAAAAACCCTAGGTCTCCACTATCTCAACCCAACTGAATCCGTATACAAGTCGGCCTGTGTGTATAAGGTTGATGAGGGTGACATGTGCCCTGCCCCATATGACAGTCTAATGGAACACTACCCACAAGGGACCACATTTGAAGACCTAGAAATGAAACGTGTCGATGTAGACATGTTTTCATTCTATTCTGAAATTGACGTGGAAGACACGGATAGTGATATCCATGAACTAAATGTAGACACCGAAACCGACTCTGAGATGGAGGGCTTCATTGTCTCAGACACTGAAATGGAGGGTCAAGATATAGCACCCCCAGGGTTTGCGGAGATTGATAAACAGTGGGATGAATGGAAGCCATCAACTCCAGGAGCTAGCAGTTTCAAAGAAACGATCGATTTGATTGAAAATCGTATCAGACGCCTAAGTGCATGATGCGTTCTTTAAAAGTAATAAAAAGGATTGCCAATCATACCAAGATGCTGGCTGCTATATGGTCTGATATAGACCGTTTATTAAAAAAAACTAACGAAAATGAAGAAAAGCCAGTGAATATAAATATTTGTAAGGATTGTTCGGGTGTAAAGATCTTCTCTCGAGAGGGTCTACCCGTTTGTAGTGAATGTGGTCTCGTGGAAGATCGCTTTATTGATGATAGTGCGGAATGGACGAGTGGTATTACAGACGATGGGAAGGTGAATGATCCATCTAGATGTGGTAACCCCAATGCCAATCCACAATTATTCTCACAAAATTGGGGGAAGGGTACAGTTATTTCTACACAAAGATCCTCGACATACGAAAACAAGCGGATGGCTAAGATTAATTTCCACATGTCTATGAATCACAGGGATCGTTCCCTATTTCACGCGTATAGAGATATTGACGAGGCGTGTCACACCCTCCCAGATATGGTATTGAAGGATGCAAAGATGATGTACAGGAAATTTAATGAAGGTAAACTTACCCGGGGTGCGGTAAGATTGGGGGTAAAAGCTAACTGTGTTTTATACGCATGTCGACTCGCTCAATTTCCTAGGACAACCAAAGAAATCGCGGATATGTTTGGAATTATGTCGAAGGATGTGAGTCGTACTACACAGATGTTCAAGGATACTATAATGGGGGCAACTAAAAAGAATTATGTGACGAAAGCTTTCGATGTGATGAGTAGATTATTGAATTCTTTCGAGGTTTCCCGCGAAGAGCGTCTCGCGTGTATCCAGATGTGTAACAAAACGGAGAGTTGTATAGACTTGATGAGTAAAACCCCGAATAGCGTAGCTTCGGCTATCATTTTCATGGTTCTCAAATACAAAGTTACAAAAACAGAAATGTGTGAAAAATGTTCAGTGTCAATCCCGACATTGAATAAGATTGAGGGTATTATAAAAAAACACTTAGAGGTTAGCAGTTAATTTTAATTATATGACTAAACTATTTCTCTCAACCCCCTGTTATGGGGGGATGTGCCTAGAAAAATATATGTCTAGTATGATCAAGCTTCAGCTCCTTCTCGTAAAAGAAGGAATTCAGATGTATCTTGATACTACAGAAAATGAATCCCTCGTGCATAGGGCACGTAACGTCTCAGTTGGTCGTTTCATGCAAAAGACTGACTGTGACTATTTTATGTTTATAGATGCGGATGTTCATTTTGACCCTGCAGCTGTCGTGAGACTTATCAAATCTGGTCACGATCTCTCGGTAGCGTGTTATCCCAAGAAGGTTGTGATGTGGGATCAAGCTGCAGCGGCCGTAAAAAGTGGTGATGAACGTGATATGTCGATGCTGTCTTCAAGTCTTGTGATCAATTTCGGTGCAAAAAATAGACCCATCCAAGATGGATTCATAGAAATTCTCGATGGACCAACTGGGTTTATGATGATTAAGCGTTCCGTATTTAAAACGATCGAGGATAAGTTCCCGGATCTTTGGTGTAAGAATGATCACCAGAATCGAGACTTTGATGATTATCACGCCGCATTCGATTGTATGATTGACCCCACAAATCGTAGGTACCTTTCAGAGGATTACGCATTTTGCCGTCGATGGCAACAAGCTGGTGGTAAAATATACGCTGATGTGAATACGACATTGGGGCATGTAGGTAATTTACCATTCGGTGGATGCCTAAACGATAGGCTTAAGGCTTAGACGAGACATACAATCATGAATCTTGTTACCATCATAGTTACGCGATCAAAGTCTTGCTCGGTGAAGACATTACATGCCATTCTCCGTCTAAATATGAGATGTCTCCAGAAGAATGTGAATAACGAGATTGTTTATACTATAGATGACCCGTACGCTAAAGCTGAAGTTGTACAAAAATACATGAAGTCACATGATCGTATTCTTTTTATTGATTTTGGTATTGGCATAGATGATGGTACGTTAGATCAATGCTTTGAACCACACGAGGGCGTGGGTTGTGTTGTTTTCCCGGGTGTAAAGGAGGGTATAGATTGGGAAATGTTTAAAAATAAAGTTAAATCTGAATCCACAGAACCTATTCCACAAATGGGTCTCCACTTCGATACAGATGTTAACAAACAGATTTCAGAAAATATCTATCAAGTTGTACGCACCGATGCTAAGGTGTGGATTATGAATACAAAAAATATTATCAAGACTATCAAAGATAAAAAGTCTGGGAACTATAAAATATTTCCAAAAATGTTTGAGAAATTCAAAGAACAGAACGTTCGCATAAATGCATTTACCGCATCTAAGTTGACTCAAACATACACACATGAGTGTGTGAGTAATATTCTAAACGCAGCGGGTGTGAAAATCAGTTAAAGTTTTCCACCCAATTTTAAACATGTCTATAAAGTCGGACTCCCCGCTTTACAAATATGTCGTGGGGTTTATTCATCATTCGTGGGGTAGTAAAGAATACTTTCCGGGTCCCCAACCTATTTCCGTTGAGTATAAACACTTTCCGATTATAAAGAAGGGTGACTATGTCGTATGTGAAAAGACGGACGGTGAGAGATATATGATGGTTGCCCTCTATTTTGAAGGCAAGAAGAAGTGTATTTTCGTAAACCGTGCGTTCAATATGTTCCAAGTTCCGATTAATCTCCGGAAAGATGCATACGATGGGACAATTTTGGACGGTGAACTCTACGAAAATACCTTATTTGTGTATGATGCTCTCTCCGTAAATGGGAAGCCTGTGTGGGAGCAAGACCTTCTCAAACGACTCGGTCACGCACTAAGTGTAATTGACCCTGTCATATATATGAAATTTGATAAGTATCGTCTCAAATTGAAAGACTTTCATGCGATGAAGGATTTTGGGATTTTTATGGATGAGTATCTCCCAACAGTTCAGCAAAAGGTTGATGGATTGGTTTTTACACCAATCAATGCGCCACTCCAAATTGGCACACACGAGACTATGTTTAAATGGAAACCCCAAGATAAGAATACGATTGACTTTCTAATGAAGAGGGAACCTTCTCGTGAGACACCCGGTTGTGTACCCGGGATTCCCACTTGGCGGTTGTACATACAGGAAAAGGGGAAGCTTCTATTTGAATCCGAAATTCCACATAACCGGATGTCGGATGAACCTTGGTTTGAGGATGGTGCCATCGTGGAGTGTAAGTATATACATTGGGAAGAACCGATGTGGTGGAAACCCATCAAGAGGAGACACGATAAAACGTACCCCAATAATCGACGAACCTTCTATAGGACTATCGTTAACATCAAGGAGAACATTCAGATGAAGGAGTTTTTAGATTGTAAACCATGAAGTAGTACCCAGCCTCGTCGGGTAATTCGTGTTCTTTTATAGTTTCATCATTAATAAGAAACCATTTATTCTTTCGTTTAGCGAATGTCACATAGTGACCATCATCCTGTTCACCCATATGGACAGCACTAGAAACTAGGTTATATTCATATTTATCGATAAGTATATTTTCAATTATCTGTATATGACTTTTACTGTCAAATGAAATCATAAGCACTTGAGGGAGTTTCGAAAATACCATACGAGTCGTAGCGACATTATGTACTTTACCCGTGGTATCTTCGAAGTTGTCTATAACATCCCAATCTGTACTCTTTTTTAACATTTCACCCATATCATTACCACTCGATCTAATTAGATGAACACTAAAATCCTCCTCTTTAGAGGTTTTTCCACCCGGCCATATAGTTTCCTGTGTCTTCTTACCATAGAACCAATGCTTGATATCAGGGCGAGCGCGTTCTAGTATATCAATAATACAAAGGATAGCCTCCTGTGTGTCGTGTTGTTCATTCGTTTTGAATCGCGGGAATTGCTTCTTGAAGGAATTTAGGAGGGGGGTGACATTTACATTCTCTTCACCCTTTTTCCAATAAACGGCAACTAAGTGAGAATATAATTGTGTAAATTCACAAGCTTCCTGATAAGGAATCTTTAAAAAGTAGTTTGAGAGAACTGGGATATACAAAAGGCATTGTAGAGCCGTATTAAAGTAACAGGTGTTTCCGTTATTTAACAAACCTTTCATTACATTTTACATACAAAAAACACTTAAGGGAAAGTCGCGTTGAGATAATGACAACGATGAACATTCAATCTATTTTTGACAAAGTTAAGCCCCTCTTCGATACACTGAAGGGTGAGGAAAACATTGAGGTTGAGATGCGCCTCGGTAAACACAATGGTTCACTATTTGATACCAATGTTGGTAAAGACGCTTGGGAGAAGGTTCTCAAGGGCCTGAGGAAGTACAAGGGGTGGGAAAGCACAAAATCTACTGTGGCAGATGTCTATTACAACGATGCCAATAGTATCCGAATTACAACTGACGAGGATTCAGGGGAACAGACAATGGTGCAAAAGATCAATGTCGTGAAGGAAGATTTCAAATGTGAACCCCTCGACGTTCGTTTTAGTATTTCCAGGGAAATCCCAAGTTTCGGACAATACGAGATGGATCGGAAGCGTACAAAGACACGCCACTCATTTGTACGCAAAAATGTGAGCATTGACATGACCATCTCATCTGGTGACAACGTTGATATGGACTCAGAGGATGAGGCATCCTATCAGATTGAACTGGAAATCTCAAATCCTCAGGATGTCAAGAATGACAACGAATTTTACAATATCATCCACAAGATCTCAGACCTCGTTAAAATTTTCTAAGTTAATAATAAAAATGTCTGTCCAACCAATGGCCAGTGCCATGAACCTCACCGCCCCCACCCCCACTTTCATGAACAAGGTTAGGGCTGGCAACCGGCCCACCTTGATGAAGGTAGGTGCTGTGGTTGCGGTCTTGATTGCGATTGTTTTATATATGCGTCGCAGTGGTTCCAAGGAGAAGAAGGAGAAATACTTGATGAAGAAGATGAGGAAGATGATGAGATAATTTCTCAGTATATAATAAAAATGAAGACGAACCGCCCCACTTTGATAAAGATCGGTATTGTAGCCGCGGTTTTGGTTGCCGTAGTTTTGTATCTCAGGCAACAAAAGGAAAAGGAAACTGAGGGGTTCAGGATGAAGAAGATGAGCAAGAGGATGAGAAAGGCGGGGAGGAGGGCCTCGAAGAGCATGAAGAAATGGAGGTAGTGCTCGTGTCAGCTGTTAATAATTAAATAGAAGTATACTATATGATATTCTTGATCATTCTAGTAGTACTTCTTCTTGTAATGGAAAGAAATCACCATTCAGATGAAATTGGAAACTCGAAGTACTTCCATCTGAGTGACGGTAAGTCTAAAGAGACTTATCTCATTATGCGTAATAACGGGGTGAGTGATGAAGGATTGAAGAAATTTATTGAAATGGAGGATAAATTCTTGGAGCTTGAGTATGTCTCTGTGCGATCAGGTATCACACGTATAGTTCATGCGAGTCTCCTATCGAATAAAATAAAGGATTCGTTTCCCACCTACAACTTCAATTATCACACGATTCACTTGAAACAAATTGCAGAACCTGTGAAAAATGTATAATACTTAAACAGTAAAATGGTATTCTTGTTAAGTAGATGCGTCATCAAGTAGTGGAAGGACCGGATGGGTCTGTTGCGATAGCTTTTAACCAAGAAATTTCACCTGAAGAACCCCCATCTCCACCTGCACCCACAATATCAAGATCTACAGATGTGGTGGCTGTAAAATACAATAAATATATACAATTATCTTTTGATTGTTTTTTTTTGGTGTCTTTGTTTAAGTTAGTCTATTTATTTAGAATAATCGATATAATAAATTTCATTTTTATTATATTGAGTACATTTGCAGTCCACACCGAACTACCTATATCTGTCGCCCCTATATTGGGTCACGTGGTGTATGCCGTTACAATAGCTCCGGTATATTGTTTTATCTCTGGATGGTTGGACTTTGCCTACTTAGTGACCTGTATCATATTATGCTCCACCTCAATTCTCACCGCTGAAAAGATTAGAGTTTAACATATTTAACAAATTCCATAGGAGCATCTTATGTTGTGGACTCTCTATAGCCCCCCATTCATCAATTATCGACATGATGAGCTTGTTATCATCAGGCTCATCAGTTTGACACAATTGTGGAGACACTCTAATATAGTCCGCTACAATGTAAATAACAGAATCTAGCAGTGCTTCCTTTACCCTATTTCTAGTATCATCACATCTTGGTAACCCGAGCTTTAACCGCCCGGTTAATTCCTCTCGGACGTGCATCTGCATTAACATTGGATCTAAACTTTAACCAATATTTTCGGTAGTTTTCGATTCCCTTCTTAGAAATCTTTCCATTTTTATTGAGAATGTGATTCGCCATAGCTTTTTTGTAATTGGTTCGTAAGTTGTACGGTACCCCTGTTACATTCACATTGTTCATCAGGTATTTCTTCTCGAGTTCGCGACGTCTCTCCCTCTTCCATCGTTGCACTAACACCTTCTTGATGGCGTTAATATCGCGTTTGAAAGGGACCCCCAATTTATTCGTCTTATTAATGTTACGAATATTAGCTTGTATATTTTTGATATCATTGTTCAGATTGGGTTTGTACCTATTCATCCAAGTAGAACCGTAGAGCTTGGAAAGATCGTTACGAATAGAATTTTCATTCATCCTTCTTTTCAGTTCCACATTATTTGTCTTCATTGCTCGGTTTATATTCCGGCTAATATCCTTAGCACTCCTCTTATTGTCTGATACCTTTTTCTTTATGGCACGAGGGGAAAGTACCACTGGGGTGGGTTTAGCTGCGATATTGTTTCGCGCTTTTTCAATCAGTTTACAGAGAGTATCTTTAGTTTCTTTCCCATTCCGTTTGATTTTCAAGACATCACATATTCTAACGAGTTCAGGTTTAGGTAACTGTGCGCACATTTTACTACCAACTCGAAATTTAGTGGATGTTCCAGTGAGGGAAACATTCTTTTTCTTGGTGGTATTTTTAAATGTGACTGCTTTATTGGGTGACAAGTCTCTTATTTTTTCACATATTTCTTTTCTGGTGGAGGCTCGTGTAGAATTACCATTTTTAGTTCTAAAGTTGACAACGCCCATTTTCCTAGCTAGATCAATAAGTTCAGCTTTGGGCATGCGTTCACATTTCTTACTGTCAATTCGTAATACAGATAATTGAGTGTTATTGATAGCACGCGTTTTAGTTTTGGTTTTTCTCGATTTCAATAGATTTTGTAAGGCTGTATTCTTCTTAGTCTTCTTTTTGGTAATTTTTTTCAGTTTTCCAGATATCACAATTTGGCCATCTGCATGCAGTTCACGAATTACTCGGGATATACTTTTGAATGCATTTTGTAACACTTCGGGAGATTTGGCGCCAATAATTTGTACATTACCAGATTTGTTAATGTTGAGGGTGTAAAACTTTGTAATCCCATCCGCACTCTCCTTGTGTGCGTAAAGCATGGGAGTAATTTCAACTTCATATGAAGTTCTATACGTATCAGATAATTTCCTCTGTAACATGTTCATATCCCTAAATCCCCCATTTATATTGAATTGACCACTGAGATTGTTGAATTCAAATTCATTGGAGAGGAACGATTGATTGTCCGTATATTTCTCAACAACAAATTTACGAATGAGCTCTGGTTGGTTGGCAATGTCAGTACCGATAAACCCACCAGAGAATCGAACTTTACCATTTCTAAAAAAACTCACTGTAGCACCTTTAGTCTCTACATTGTTAGAAACCTCTAAACCAAACTGTACGGTACTAAATGGTTTCCTAATATCACCCTGTGGACCAGCTTCCTTCGTATGAGAAAAACCCGGTTGAAACTGACCATACTTACCTCGAATGTCCAATGTGTCTATATAAAGACCTTCACCAATAGGTGTTTTATCGAGGGGTCGTTTTAAAAGAAGGGGTTTGAGATCTAAGATTGGTGTTTTACCGAAATTCTTATTGACGAGTGCGTTAAACATACCAAGTTTTAACTCACTGATTTGAAGGTTAGACGCGGGCGCGACACCAAGGAATTCATCGGTGAATGTATCATTAAATTCTTCAGCTAATAGATTATTTACCATTTTTTTGTTATTAGAACTGAGATTGACATCCTTCTCAAATCCATTAGCTAATAGTCTATTTATCATTTTTTTGTTATTAGAACTGAGATTGACATCCTCAAATTCATTAGCTAATGGTGAATTCGCCTCAAATTGTTCGAAAGTACCCCGCTTAGGAGACTCTCGTCGCCTCTCTTGATTCTGGGTTCTGATGTAATTATTCACTACAGGTCTCGATGGCGGGATGACGCGCCTCTGAGGGCTGGGAGTCTCTACTCTGATACCAGATTTTTCAATGAATTCTTGAAATTCCCGATTCATTACTACCATTTACCAGTATTTTTTTTTAAAACTCGTCTGTGAAAGCGAGCGTTTCTTCAATCACATCGAGACCATAAATGATAGGCTGTCTGGGATATAACCGACCCTTGTAGGTAACACTCTCGTTCCTGACCTCAATATCCCGCGTACTGAAGGGTCCCATATAGAAATCTGGGTGAAACTTGTGCTTCCCCAGGTTATTGGATTGACAGTGCTGATTGAATACTGGCACAAAGAGCTTCTGGGGTACAAACAACTCTGTACCATACTCAATGTTCGTAGACTCTAGGAAGTTGGTTAGGGTACTCGCAACCATGGCAACCTGCTTTTGGATAAGTTTGAAGTAGGGTGGTACCACGTTCCAAATGTCTCGATCTCTGTATTTATTCGAATAGTCTAGGTATCCACGGATACATTTGAGTAGGATGGTAGGGAGTTCCTTCTCCAATTTCTTCTCAAGGTTGGGGTCCGCCTCCTGTACTTGTTTGGTGAAGTTCCAAGGGAGGATACGACGCAAGACGGAACCAGAGTTATCTTTCCAGTTGGGGATTTCGTTACCACCGAGAACACCGGGCACTTTCCAGTCAATAGAAACCGCAGTCTTATTCTTTACTGCGATTGATACACTCTCACCTGAAACGATCGACTGGAACTCCGCCTGTTCGAGAGCTAGGTCACCCTTGATCTCTGGTGCAATGAACATGAAACTGTCTTTTAGCGCAGAGAGACCGAATTTTCTCTCGATATTGTTTCCCAAAACTCCAACATCCTGGCTCTCGTAGAACCGTTTAAATACACTATTGATGAGTGTAGACTTACCTGATCTCGCAATACCCTTAAAAAATGGGATAATTTGCCAGGAATCGAGATCACCGATATCATAACAGAGACGACCACCCATCACGTATGCCCAATTACACACTTCCTGATCAAACTTTTGATAGTTCAAAACTTTATCAAAGTTGGGGGTGGGGATGTCTTGCCAGTTCTCAATGTGTGAGTAATCATCAAACTGTTGATCGAAGTACTTGCACGAGATGATAGTCGGGTCGAGGCATCGAAATTCCTTACTGTCATAGGGGTAGAAACGACAGTCGTACACACCCCTATCGGGAATCCACTCCTTTCCCACGAACACACCATTCTTGAAAGACCATACGTTACGTCTCTTTTCAATCTCGGGGAATTGGGGGTCGATACACTTTGAAATATAATCAATCACCTCGCGGTAGATAGACCCCTTACTTGTAAAGTTCTTCCAGTTCAAAAACTCATCATCCTTTGGGGCAATATTACGCACAAATGTTTGAATCTCATACTTTAGAACCCAGGCACGAGTACCATACCCCTCGATTGTCTTGATTTCTTCGCAACAGTGATCTTTGTATCGGCGATACCCACATTTAGAAGCTTCGTCGAGGGTGTACAGAAGACACTTCTGGTAAGGAATACAATCCTCCATAGAATCTTCATCCATTGTGGATGGATCAGAACTCGATAAAACTTGGGGAACTGCCATGGGGTTAACAACACGCTCGTACGATATGAAATGACGCCTGATGTTTTCATACCCATCCTTGAGTTGTTTGATGACATTGTTGACACGTTTCCATACAGTGATCCCGTCATCATTTACATCCTTTGATTCAATCTTGAGATCCGCGATACGATTCTTCAGTTCCACTAGAAAGCGTCTCTGCCTTTCCCTTATACCCTTGATTGCCAGAATATCTATTTTACCCGGGAGTGGGTTGTTACCTTCATCCCAATTGTCACTGTGGATAAATTGCCTGTACCCCAATTCTCGGGCATTTCTATAATCCTGGGTCTGGAGATCCCAGTATATTTCAAATTTTCTTACGATATCAATTATTTGTTCTTCATTCATCGATTGGATTTGCTCCTTTTGCAACTCCGCCAGTGCCTCATACCTATTAGGTTCCTTATCGATGAAATGAGTGTTCTCCATTTAATATCATTATGACTTTTTCTTTTAACTAATTTACTCAAGCTTCTAATTTTTGAGTTTTGCCAAAATCTTTATAAGGATTTTGTTTTGCACTTGCATTTGTGTAGAAATCTCGACGAGAGCTGAGCACACAGTGTCCCCATCTGGGGTTGCCATGAGGGAAGTCATCAACCCGATAATATCAGTATCCTCTTCATCAAATTCATCCTCTTCGTCATTGACGGACATTTCTTCCTCTTCTTCAGTCATTTCGTCGTCTGTGATAATTTCACCCTCCTCGATTTCTTCAGGATGATTAGAAGCGGACATTTAATTTAGACCAAGAAAAATTCAAAACGGAATATGCGCGTTTGACCAGAATTAATTTCTCTGCCTATAGTACAACAACTCTCAAAATGGCCGGTGGTCTCATGCAACTCGTAGCTTACGGCGCTCAAGACGTCTACCTTACCGGTAACCCCGAAGTTACCTTCTACCAGGCCAAATACAAGCGCCACACTAACTTCGCGATGGAGAACATCGAGCAGACCGTCAACGGTACTGCCGCCAACTCCGGTCGCGTGTCCGTG
>MEHZ011610004.1_pt1 | contig 11433 bp, 9 predicted proteins | sample 897221 | NCBI WGS metagenome assembly MEHZ01 (sample SAMN05514161, study PRJNA337945) | marine metagenome | isolation source: marine surface water | place: Arctic Ocean | collected 2007-12-13 | reverse complement strand
CACGGTAAATCTACGCTTGCCGATCGCTTCATTCAGACCTGCGGTGGGCTGAGTGATCGCGAGATGGATGTGCAGATTCTCGATACCTTAGATATTGAGCGCGAGCGCGGCATAACGATCAAAGCGCAGAGCGTGACCCTGCATTACGATGCGCTGGACGGGAAACGTTATCAGCTAAACTTCATCGATACGCCTGGTCACGTTGATTTTACCTACGAAGTATCACGCTCACTCGCGGCCTGCGAGGGAGCCTTACTCGTCGTAGATGCAGGGCAGGGTGTAGAAGCCCAGTCAGTAGCGACTTGCTACACAGCAATAGAGCAGGGCCTGGAAGTTATTCCCGTACTGAATAAGATGGATTTGCCTCAGGCAGAGCCCGATCGAGTGCGCGTGGAGATTGAAGAAATAATCGGTATCGATGCCTCAGAGGCTGTTTGCGCGAGTGCGAAGTCCGGTCTTGGCATCAACGAGATCCTCGAGCAGATTATCGCTAAAATCCCACCCCCTGAGGGAGACAGAGATGCCGATTTGCAGGCGCTAATCATCGACTCCTGGTTCGATAATTACCTGGGTGTGGTTTCTCTAGTAAGAGTCATGGCAGGTACCCTGAACAAGGGCGACAAGATCATCGCGAAGACTTTGGGTAAGTCTCATATAGTAGACAGCATCGGTGTGTTTACGCCGAAGCGAACCGAGACGGGCTCTTTGGCAGCAGGCGAAGTTGGGTTTATCGTTGCCGGTATTAAGGAAATTCTAGGCGCTCCAGTCGGTGACACGATTACGCTAGCGAAAACTCCTGATGTAGATGCACTAGACGGATTTCGGAAAATACAGCCTCAGGTCTATGCCGGGCTCTTTCCAGTATCCTCCGACGATTTTGAAAATTTTCGCGACGCGCTAGCCAAATTGACATTGAATGACGCTTCTTTGCATTTTGAGCCCGAGAATTCTGACGCGCTAGGCTTCGGCTTTCGCTGCGGATTTTTGGGCATGCTGCACATGGAAATAATTCAGGAGCGCCTCGAGCGCGAGTACGACCTCTCGCTCATTACCACGGCGCCCACCGTTGTCTATGAAGTGTTGTTAGAGAATGGCGAGGAGCTCAAGGTGGATAGTCCTTCGCGACTGCCTCCAGTAATGTCTATTGCACAGATGCGTGAGCCCATCGTGAAGGCGAATATACTCGTTCCACAGGAACATCTGGGCAACGTGATAACCCTTTGCGTCGACAGGCGGGGCGTACAGAAAGACATGCAGTTTATCGGCAAGCAGGTTTCGCTGACCTATGAATTGCCTATGAACGAAGTTGTGCTGGATTTCTTCGACAAGCTAAAGTCGACAAGTCGTGGCTACGCTTCACTCGATTATCAGTTCGAACGCTTTCAGGAATCCGATTTAGTGCGTTTAGATATTCTAATTAATGGCGATAGAGTAGACGCACTAGCGATTATTGTGTATCGCGAACACGCACAATCGAAGGCCCGTGCGCTGGTTGAGAAGATGAAGGAATTAATTCCCCGGCAGATGTACGATGTGGCTATTCAAGCCGCGATTGGCGGGCAGATCGTTTCGAGGCAGACGGTAAAGGCGCTGCGTAAGAATGTCACCGCGAAGTGCTATGGTGGTGACATTTCTCGTAAGAAGAAGCTTCTCGAAAAACAGAAAGCGGGCAAGAAAAGAATGAAGCAAGTAGGCAACGTGGAAGTGCCGCAGGAAGCATTTTTGGCGGTGCTAAAAGTTGATAGCTAGTCATAGTTAATTATTAATTAACCTAACTCATTTAGCATAAATAGATGACAGCTAAACGAGAATCAAGCAACAGATAAGAACGAAATGGATATAGATTTTTCGCTAGTATTGGTTTGTCTCGTCGGCGCGTGCGGAGCACTGTGGCTGCTCGATAGTCTGTGGATCAAGAAGTATCGTCTGCAAGCCATCGCAGATTATGAGGCGACTCAAACGAAGGGAATGACGGATGAAAAAGTAGCACGAGACATCGCCGTTTTATCCCAAGAGCCGACGATCATAGAGTACGCGAAGTCCTTTTTTCCCGTGTTGCTGATTGTCTTGATACTCCGTTCGTTCCTAGTAGAGCCTTTCCAGATACCAACAGGGTCGATGATTCCAACGTTGGAGGTTGGAGACTTTATCTTGGTCAATAAATACGCCTATGGCGTTCGACTACCGGTTATCGGGACTAAGATTGTGGATGTTGCAGATCCTCAGCGCGGGGATGTCATGGTTTTCATTCCTCCTCATGTAGATAGCTATTATATTAAGCGAGTAATCGGCTTGCCGGGCGATACAATACGGTATGAAGACAAGCGATTGTTCGTCAATGGTGAACTGATCACTGAAGGATTTGTCGAAGACATAGTTATAGATACCAACCTGGGCGACTTAGCCGGCACCTTGCATACAGAGATAATCAATGGTGTCGAGCATGCTACTCAGCACATAACGGCGGTCACTAGGCAGCGCTCGCGCACGACTTGGGTAATCCCGTATGGACATTACTTCATGATGGGTGACAATCGAGACAATAGCAGCGATAGCCGAGAGTGGGGCACGGTAGCAGAGGAAGACATAGTCGGTAGGGCGATAGCAGTATGGATGCACAAGGATCCGGGGCTGAATCTGCCAACTTTTGCTAGAAACCAACGAATTAAGTAAAATTTTTGTGACAGCTGTAGCGGATTTAACCGGTTCAACTCTTTAGGCTTGGTATTCTAGTGATTTGCAATCAGATCAATAGATATTCATCATTAGCCAGTGCAACTTTCCTACGGGTGAGATCATGAAACAAATAGGACTAAAAAGCTTAAGAGAACAGGCGGGTGTTTCTAAGTTCAGCATACTCATGATGTTCATATTAGTAGTGTCATTCCTTACATTTGGATTGAAAGTAGTCCCTCTGTATGTTGATCACAATCTGGTTAGCGGTGTCTGCGAAGAGTTAATCGAAAACGGTGAGGTAGCAAATATGATCATCACTGAAATTCGCCAGCGTGTCTCTAATACTTTGCGCATCAATAATGTAACCGATTTCGACCTGTCTTCTATTACACTGCGTAAGGAAAATGACCAAGCCATTATTACAATTGCCTATGAGCGCCGTGTTGAACTGGCAGCGAATCTCGATGTCGTAGCAAAGTTCAACACTGATTTACAATAAATGGTCAATAATCTAGAAAATCTTCAGCAGTCCATAGCTTACCAATTTTCCAATCCGGAGCTGGCGCAGCTAGCGCTAACCCACCGCAGTGCAAATGCAGTTCATAACGAGAGACTTGAATTCTTAGGAGACTCTCTTTTGGGGTTCATCGTTGCAGAAACGCTGTTCACGTTAAATCCGCAGGCCACTGAAGGTGAGCTCAGTAGAATGCGTTCAGCCCTAGTCAACAAGAACACGCTGGCCGCAGCTGCAAGAAGCCTTGGAATTGGCGAGTACCTTCGACTAGGTACTGGTGAGGCAAATAGCGGCGGGAGCGATAGAGACTCTATTCTTGCTGATACAGTCGAAGCGCTAATAGCGGCAATTTACTTGGATGGGGGGATAGATGCCTGCACAACATTCGTAAAAAAGATCAGCGAGAGTAAACTAGCGATTGATGCCGCCACGACTGAACGTAAAGATGCAAAGACTCGCCTGCAGGAGTTTCTACAGGCTCGGGGAAAAAGTTTACCCAAATACGAAGTAGTAAAAATTACTGGCGCTGCGCATGAACAGGTATTTCATGTGAACTGTAGATTGGAATCATTTGGCACTGAGTCTGAGGGTTCCGGTACCAGTAAGCGTGAGGCACAGCAGCAGGCTGCAATGAAAATTTTGGATGCGATAGAGGCAACAACAAACAAGGTATGAACAAACCAACCGAACAAGCTACACCACCCAGCCGCTGCGGATACATCGCTATAGTGGGTCGCCCGAATGTGGGTAAATCGACGCTGCTGAATCATCTGTTACATCAAAAAATTAGTATTACATCGCGTAAGCCGCAGACTACTCGGCATAGAATTATGGGAATAAACAGTGATGAGCATCATCAGTGTCTGTTCGTTGATACGCCAGGTCTGAACGCTAAATACAGCAAGGCGCTGAATAAGGTTATGAACGACACCGTGCTTAACGTGATTAAAGACGTTGATGTGGTGTTATTTGTTGTTGAGCGCTTCATCTGGAATGAAGCGGATCAATATGTATTGGATGCGTTGACCTATGCGAACGTGCCAGTATTGTTGGTCATCAACAAGATTGATCTAGTGCAGGACAAAACAGAATTGTTACCGCATATCGCGAAGTTAAGGGAGAAGCGGGAGTTTACCGAAATAGTTCCCGTCTCCGCCCTTGGTGGTCACAATCTAGATACCATAGACGCTCTGGTGAAAGCACTACTACCAGAGGCACCGTTTCTCTTCCCTGAAGATCAGGTAACCGATAGAAGCTCTAGATTCCTCGCCGCCGAATTGATTCGAGAAAAGGCGACGCGACAACTGGGCGACGAATTGCCTTATGAAGTTACCGTAGAGATCGAAAAATTCGAGACAGCTAAATCCGTATTGCATATTCACGGCTTAATCTTGGTGGACAATAAAGGACAGAAACGAATTGTGATTGGCAAGGATGGCGATCGCCTAAAACAGATCGGTAGCTCTGCCCGTGAAGATATGGAGACGGCATTTGATAGTAAGGTTATGCTGAATCTTTGGGTAAAGGTAAAATCCGGCTGGGCTGACGACGAACGGGCGTTGCAGAGCCTTGGTTATGTAGATAGATAGTTACATACGTAGTTAGTTAGTAGCTCATATAGAGCTGTCGAGACGATTATGGATTCGAGAGTTGCACTACAGCCGGCTTACGTTTTGCATAGTCAGCCTTTTCAAAATACCAGCTTGCTAGTCGATTTCTTCACCATGGACTATGGGCGCGTACGCGCTGTTGCCAAGGGCGCACGCAGCGCAAAGTCAAAGTACCGTTCACTTCTCCAGCTTTTTCAACCTCTGCTAGTTTCACTCTCAGGTCGTGGTGAGCTGAAAACCCTAACTGGGCTAGAAAGCAGTCATGGCGCACTGAGGCTAGAAGGACAGCGCTTGTTCAGCGGTATGTATATCAATGAACTGTTGACGCGATTGTTAATGAATCACGTTGAACATAAACAGCTCTATCTTGCCTATCAGGATACGTTAGCAGCACTACAAGGAGACTCGGCCATCCAGTTGCTGCTGCGTCAGTTCGAGTTGTGCCTGCTCAGTGAGTTAGGCTATGGCATCAATCTGGATTCGGACTGTCACACTCACGAGCCCATCGAGGTGGATCGCAGTTACCGGTTTACGCCTGACATTGGCTTTCAAGTTTTAGTTGATGAAGGGCAGCACAATAGCGGCAAGGTCTATCTAGGAGCGCATATAGTCTCCCTGCGCGAGCATGACCTGACAGACAGTGAAGTCGTCAAAGCCGCCAAGCGCTTGTTGAGAACAGCACTGGCTGCACATCTCGGTGGCAAGCCTCTCCACAGCCGCAGCCTCTTTGCGAAATAGGCTAGGCCTTGCTTCGCCTAATAGGGCTGAACTGCGAATCTGAGATCAACCGCCAGCTTTCGTCTGTTGCTTTTTCCGTGTAGAATTTTGCGCCTTGTGACTCCTTCTTAGACTCCATGCTGGCCACTCGCTCATGTCCTATCAAAGCATTCAGACACAAATAGGTAACACGCCATTGGTTAAACTACAGCGTCTACCAGGTGATACCAGTAATACAATTCTGGCAAAGCTGGAGGGTAACAATCCGGCCGGCTCGGTAAAAGATAGACCGGCGCTGAGTATGATCCAGCAGGCGGAACTTCGCGGTGAGATCAAGCGTGGCGATGTGCTCATCGAGGCCACTAGCGGCAACACCGGTATCGCGCTGGCTATGGTCGCTGCTGTGATGGGATACCGAATGATCCTAATCATGCCAGAAAATAGCAGCGAAGAACGCAAAGCATCGATGACCGCGTACGGAGCAGAACTCATTAGCGTCAGCGAGAAAGAAGGCATGGAAGGTGCCCGGGATTTAGCGGCGCAGATGCATGCGGCAGGCAAAGGCAAAGTACTGGATCAGTTTGCTAATCAGGATAACCCTAACGCACACTACGTTCACACAGGTCCAGAAATTTGGCGCGATACGAATGGCGAGGTAACGCACTTCGTTAGCTCCATGGGAACTACGGGCACAATTATGGGCGTGTCACGGTATCTGAAGGAACAGAATCCAGAGGTTCAAGTTATCGGGTTGCAACCGAAAGATGGATCTCGTATTCCAGGCATTCGTCGTTGGCCCGCAGAGTATCTTCCTTCCATATTCGATCGCAGCCGTGTTGATAGTGTTGTAGATGTTGAGCAGAGTGATGCGGAACATACGATGAAAGAGCTAGCTAGGCGCGAAGGCATTTTTGGCGGTGTTTCTTCCGGCGGCTCGATCTATGCAGCTCTACAGCTTTCCAAGGAGGTGAGTAATGCGACTATCGTGGCGATAGTCTGTGACCGTGGTGACCGCTATCTTTCCACAGGTGTATTTCAATAACCGCGTTTGACTGACCATTAATTTACTTGTTTAGTGAATCAATTAGCTATTAATTAACTATGCATGTGGCAGCAGTCGATTTCGACGGGCGCTACATCACCTACCGAGTGAGTAATAAACTTCGGGAGCCTCTGGCTGATTAGTTGGCTACTGTGCGTCAGGCCCCGCCCGAAGGGGCTCTCACTCGATCTGACTCTGTTCGTTGCAAGTTTTTGACAGGCCGACGCATGTCTGTAAACTTGCGCCTCGATACCGAAATCGAGTGAAAGCCAGAGCAGTGAACTAATCAATCAGAGACTCCCTAAAATGAGTAGACGCAGACACGGACGCGGCAAGCTTCCAACGGAGCCAGTTAGCCTTGATATTGAATCCCTGAGTCATGAGGGACGTGGAATCGCACACCCCGATGGCAAGGTAGCCTTTGTGGATGGCGCGCTTGCGGGTGAGCAGGTGTCGGCTACCTATGTCAGGCGCCGTGGTCGATTCGATGAATTGAAAACCATCGAGGTGCTCAAAGCATCTTCGATTCGAGTAACTCCTCCCTGCGAATTCGCGGGCTTATGCGGCGGCTGTTCGTTGCAGCATATGGATAGCGATGCGCAGATCGAGTTCAAGCAATCGGTACTACTCGAGCAGATGCAACATGCTACCGGCAAGTCATTGGATAACATCGAGCTGCTGCCAAAATTGCAGGACGCTACTCAATTCTACCGGCGTAAGGCGCGGCTTGCGGTCCGGGTCGTCACTAAAAAGGGTGGAGCGCTAGTAGGCTTCAGAGAAAAATACAGCAGCTTCATTGCCGATATGGATGATTGCAAGGTTCTCGTTGAAGAAGTGGCTGTTTTGATTCGTCCGCTACGTGGCCTGATTACACAATTGCAGGGCTGTCTAAATATCCCACAGATAGAAGTAGCTGTTGGTGAGGAGTTGTTAAGCAGTGAAGATACTGTGAGCAGCACTTGCGGCGACTCTAGTCTCCAAGTCGCATTGGTCTTTCGCCATCTGCTACCGCTGTCTGAACCGGATACGCAAAGCTTAGTTCAGTTTTCACAGGAGCACGGTATTCAGCTCTACCTGCAACCGGGCGGAAATGACACCGTACACAAGGTATTCCCAGCAGATGGAGTAGAGCGTTTACAGTACTATCTTCCAGAGTTTGATTTACAGCTAAACTTTCATCCGATGGACTTCACACAAATTAATGCGGGCATCAATCGAAAGATCATTAGCCAGGCATTGTCGTTACTCGAATTGAATGAAGACGATACGGTGCTGGATCTATTTTGTGGTCTCGGTAACTTTACTTTGGCTAGCGCGCGTCGTGCGAAGAAAGTTGTAGGTGTGGAAGGGAGCCAAGAGATGGTGCTGCGTGGTTCAGAGAATGCATCACTTAATGGCTTAGAGAACGTCGAATTTCACGCCGCGGACTTGTTTAAGCCCATCGAATCAAAAGATTGGGCCACTACGCAGTACAGTAAGATAATTTTAGACCCGCCGAGATCTGGCGCTATCGAGATAATTCCCGAAATAGCAAAACTTGGAGCGAAGATTATTGTCTACGTCTCTTGCAACCCAGCAACGCTAGCAAGGGATACCGCCGAGTTGATTAGCGCGGGCTATAAATTGCGAGCGACTGGGGTAATGGATATGTTCCCCCATACGACGCATGTAGAATCGATGGCCGTATTCGATGCAGGAAAACGACCGCGCAAGTAACGCGGCGCATAAATATACAGTGCAGCAATTAGAGCAATGTATCGGAGGTAATGAGTGTTGAGTACAGGAAATGATGATGGCTTGGAAGCGCTGACGGCGATCGATCGGTTAATCGCGATCATGACGATGCTGCGCGATAAGCAACATGGTTGCCCTTGGGATCTGGAACAGACCATCAAGTCGTTATTACCTTACACTCTTGAAGAGGTCTATGAGGTTGCAGATGCTATCGAGAACAATGATCTGGTGGAACTTGAAGATGAATTGGGCGATCTGCTGTTCCAAGTCATCTTCTATGCGCAGATTGCGAAGGAGCAGGGCGCCTTCGATTTTCAAGATATTGCCACTGCCATAAGCGACAAGTTAGTAAGGCGGCACCCGCATGTTTTTCCCGCTGGAGATGTAGAGCAATTCGGAATACCGCAAGATATTAGTGCGCAGCAGGTGGTAGTCAATTGGGAAGCCATTAAAGAGATTGAGCGCGAAGAGAAGCGTAAGAAAGGTGGCTCAGCGGCAGTTGAAAAAAACGAAAGTATCTTGGATGACGTGCCGAGGGCATTGCCTGCAATGGAGCGAGCACGTAAGCTTCAAAAACGAGCGGCACAGGTAGGGTTCGATTGGGCTGAAATAGCACCAGTGCTCAATAAGCTGAAAGAAGAAGTAGCGGAATTTGAGGAAGCCTTGGCTAGCGGCGATCAAGAGAGGATGAGTGACGAGTTAGGGGACGTACTGTTCGCAACGATAAACTTAGCGCGGCATAGCAAAATTGAGCCCGAAGTAGCGCTCAGATCTACGAATCGGCGCTTTGAGTTACGTTTTAAGTGGATAGAGGTAGCCCTCTCCAAGCAGGGTAAAGTGTTTAAAGACGCCAATTTAGAAGAATTGGATGCTCTTTGGGATCAGGCGAAGAGCACGGGTCTATGAAGCATCACTGGCAAACAACATTGAGCAATATTGAATTATTACAACTAGAACTAGGACACAGGAGTACGCAATGAGAGTTATTTTGTTAGGGGCGCCAGGCGCAGGCAAGGGAACGCAGGCACAATTCATCTGTGAGCGCTTTGGAATTCCACAAATCTCTACCGGCGACATGCTGCGCGCGGCGGTGAAGGCGAAGACAGAACTAGGGTTGCAGGTTGAGCAGGTGATGGCATCGGGCGGCCTAGTAACTGACGAAATAATCATAGCTTTGGTAAAAGAGCGCATCACAGCGGATGACTGTAAGTCAGGTTTTTTGTTCGATGGCTTTCCTCGCACCATCCCACAAGCGCAGGCTATGGTTGAGGCCGCTGTGCCCATCGATGTTGTGCTAGAGATCGATGTTGCCGATGACGAAATCGTCAAGCGCCTGGGAGGCAGAAGAGTGCATCCTAACTCTGGTCGTGTTTACCATGTTGAATTTAACGCGCCTACAGTGGCGGGTAAGGATGATGAAACGGGCGAAGATCTGATTCAAAGAGAAGATGATCAGGAAGATACGATTCGCACGCGTCTAGATGTTTATCATGAGCAGACAGAACCACTGGTTAAGTTTTATCAGGACATAGAGGCACAAGGCCAGCTAGTAAAAGTTATAAAAGTGAACGGTATTGCTAGTGTAGATGCAATCAAGGAGCAAATTCTTGCTTCTCTAAGTTAGTCTTTAGCGCGCAGGCAGCGCTCACCGGTACATAAAAAACCAGGCTACGGCCTGGTTTTTGCTTTCTAGAAACTATGATTTATTCATAACGCCATCGATTACGTTGCGCTCTTGTAACTAATTTACACACTTGGATGCGCATCTACTCCTTTGTATTCCTGTTAAGCAGTTCACAGTCGTTGCCGTAACAACTGCAGTAGCTTCTATTTAGTAATTTATCTCTGGTTTTTAAATGCGCTAGTTAGTCGTTGTTGTTGGGATGTGACGTTGTTAATAAATACAGAGTTTGATCAATGTTTGGTCAATTAAAAGGTTTTAGAAACGAAGACGATAAAAGTTGGCGGAAAAATTGCTATATAATGAGCATGCATTTAGTGCTGTGATCAATTTCCCATCATGTTTTCTTAAAGTTTTCACTAGAGCTAGCGACATAGAAGTTGATACCCTAAAAGTGGGCATTATGCATGGACTGTTTAAAAGAATTTTTTATGTAACAGTTTTTTGCAGAGAGAGTTTACTGTAAGCCAGTTTATTTATGTGATATGTTGCCGGCGAGCAGTGGTTACAATTCTTCAACCTCAGCGGGCACGATTCATAACCTAGGAGAGAAACGAGTATGGCTAAAGTTAAGGCAAAAAAGAGAAAACCAGCTAAGAGAAAGTCAGTGGCTAAGCAAGTTGGTAGCCCGGCACTGTCTAAAGCAAATGCCGCAGTAGCGAAACTTGAAAAAGTATCTAAAGCAGCAGCCAAGAAAATAGCAGCAGCAAGAAAGAAAGCTGTAGCTGCAAAGAAGGCTGCCGCAAGAACTAAAACAGCAGCAAGCAAAAGAGCAGCTAAGTCAGCTCAAGGCGCAGTAAAGAAAGCGTCTGCAGCAATGGCTGCTACAAACGCGAGAATTAGAACAGCAAAAGCTACAGCTAGAGCCGCAGAGACTGCAGCGAAGGCAGCAGCCGCTAAGGCCGCAGCAGCAGCTAAAGCAGAATCGGATCTTAAGAAAGCAGTAAAAGCGTTTACCGATAACTTTAAAGCTAAGCAAGCAAAGGCTAAAGCGAAAGTAGCAGCTAAGAAGGCGCGTAAAGATGCTGCATCCGCTAGAAAAGCCGCAGCAGGAGCCGCTAAGAAGGAAAAGGCCGCAGCGAAGAAAGCCGCTGCTAAAGCTAAAGCTGCAGCTCGTAAGGCTGGTAAGAAGAAGCCTGCTAAAAAGAAAGCTGCCAAGAAGAAAGTAGCTAAAAAGAAGGCTACGAAGAAAAAAGCTAAGAAGAAAGCAGTAAAAAGTCGCTCAGCAGCGAAGAAAGCCTCTCCTAAGAAAGTTGCTAAGCGTAAGCCAGCTGCTAAAAAGAAAGCCGCTAAGAAGAAAGTAGCGAAAAAGAAGGTTGCCAAGAAGAAGGTTGCCAAGAAGAAGGTTGCCAAGAAGAAAGTCGCTAAGAAGAAGGTAGTCAAGAAGAAGGTAGTCAAGAAGAAAGTGGCTAAAAAGAAGGTAGTCAAGAAGAAAGTGGCTAAAAAGAAGGTTGCCAAG
>MEHZ011535344.1_pt1 | contig 11458 bp, 9 predicted proteins | sample 897221 | NCBI WGS metagenome assembly MEHZ01 (sample SAMN05514161, study PRJNA337945) | marine metagenome | isolation source: marine surface water | place: Arctic Ocean | collected 2007-12-13 | reverse complement strand
TTAGGTGGGATATACTCATTAATTAAATCATCTATTAACTGATATCGCATATCCTGTACGATCTCACTTACATTTTCAGAGCGCATAACCTCTAATCTTTGTGAAAATATAGCCGTACGCTGGTCATTCATAACGTCATCAAACTTTAGAAGTTGTTTACGAATATCAAAGTTCCGGCCCTCAACCTTAGCTTGGGCTTTCTCTAGTGACTTATTAACCCAAGGATGAACAATTGCTTCCCCATCCTTCATACCAAGTGTTGATAGCATTTTATCAAGTCTTTCAGAACCAAATATTCTCATCAAATCGTCTTCAAGGCTTAAGAAAAAGGCTGATCTTCCAGGGTCTCCTTGTCGACCAGACCTTCCCCTCAACTGATTATCTATCCGGCGGCTTTCATGCCTTTCTGTTGCCAAAACATATAAACCACCTGCTAATTTTACCTTTTGTTTTTCAGCTAAAACTTCTGTCTCTATTTTTGTTCTAATTTTCTCAGCATCAGCATCTGGATCATCAGAAAGAGCTTGAAAAACTCTCATTTCTACGTTGCCACCTAGCTGTATATCAGTTCCCCTTCCTGCCATATTAGTTGCAATGGTTACTGCGCCAAGTTTGCCAGCATTCGCAATAATCTCCGCTTCCTTTTCATGTTGTCTTGCGTTCAAAACATTATGGTCAATATTTGCACTTTTTAGGAGCGTCGCCAGGTACTCAGATTTTTCAATTGATGTTGTGCCAACTAAAACTGGTTGTCCTTTTTCGTTTGATTTTTTTATCTCTAAAACAATTGAATCAAATTTTTCTTTAGCTGTTCGGTAAACAGCGTCATGTTCATCAAAACGAGCTACAGGTTCGTTAGTTGGTATATCTACAACTCCCAACCCGTATATTTCACCAAACTCTTCAGCTTCAGTAGTAGCTGTACCAGTCATTCCTGCAAGTTTACTATAGAGTCTGAAGTAATTTTGAAAAGTCACGCTGGCAAGGGTAATGTTCTCTGGCTGAATCTCGCAACCCTCTTTTGCTTCGATTGCTTGATGCAAACCCCCAGAAAGCCTACGCCCAACCATCATACGTCCAGTAAACTCATCTACTAGCAAAACTGCGTTATCTCTAATCATATAGTCTTTATCTTTTTTAAAAGCTTTATGAGCCTTCAATGCCTCAGTTACATGATGAACTAATGAAGTGCTTTCGGGGTCATATAATGACTGGTTTTCAGGTAATAGCCCTACCTCAATTAATTTTTTTTCAATAAAGTCGTTACCCTCGTCAGTTATTGTAACGACGCGGGTCTTTTCATCTAAAGAAAAATGTTCTTCCATTATTGACGGAATCAGCTGATCTACTTTTAAATATAATTCTGATCTATCATCGGAAGGCCCAGAAATAATTAACGGCGTTCTAGCTTCATCAATTAAGATAGAATCGACTTCATCAACTATAGCATAATTATGTTCACGTTGAGCCACCTCTGATAAGTCAGAACGCATATTGTCTCTAAGGTAATCAAAGCCAAGTTCATTATTTGTCGCGTAAGTTACGTCCGCTGCGTAAGCCTCTTTTTTTTCTGAATCTGGTTGCTGCGGATAAACCACGCCGGTCACCATACCAAGCGCAGAATACACTTTACCCATCCATTCAGCATCTCTCTTAGCCAGATAATCATTTACTGTAACTATATGAACACCAGCACCTGAAAGCGCATTCAAATATGCTGGAAAAGTGGCTACCAGCGTTTTGCCTTCACCTGTTTTCATCTCAGCAATGTTTCCTTGGTGTAAAAATATAGCTCCTATTAGCTGAGTATCAAATGCTCGAAGCCCTATAGAACGTTTTGCAGCCTCTCGAACGTTAGCAAATGCTTCTGGCAACAAGGAATCTAGAGCTTCTCCAGAAGATGCCCGATTCTTAAGTTCATTAGTTTTTTCTAAAATCTCATCATCTGATAACACTAAAAACTCGGCCTCTAAAGAATTAATCTTTTCAACCAAATGCTTAACCTGTTTTATTTTTTTATCGTTAGCCGAACCAAAAATTTTTTTTGAAATAACTCCAAAACTTAACATAATAAACTGCCCTAGTTTTCCTAATTTATTTGTATCTTATAACTTTGTCACCTATACGGCCACAAAATATGACGTTAATATAGTTAATATAGTCACTAACCTAAAGCGATGTAAGGTGCGACTCGTTTAGTGTCAACGTCAAGGATTTTTTAATACATGGAGACTGTTTTATGCGAAAGTTATTTTTCTTAATTTATTTGAACTTTTTTATGGTTTTTTGTGCGACCAATAATGCCATAGCACAAGATGCTAATACTGTCTTAGCCACCGTGGGAGGTACAAATATTACACTCGGACATGTTATTGCTTTACAGGATCGACTTACAGACCAGTATAAATCCCTTGAAGACGCAGTCTTGTTTAAAGGCATTCTGGACCAGCTTATTCAACAAGCTGTTTTAGCAAAAGCGATTGAAAATCAAAAGAGTTCTAGGATTCAGTACAGTTATGAAAATGAATTAAGAGCTTTCTTAGCAAATACTTACATATCAATGATTTCAAAAGATGCATTAAGTGAAAAAGATATAAAGGACTTTTACGAAGTCAAATATAATTCTTCACAATCTGGAAAAGAGTTCAATGCAGCACATATTTTATTAAAAACCGAATCCAAGGCAATAGCTGTAAAAGAACAAATAGCTGCTGGAGGAAATTTTTCTGATTTAGCAAAGAGCCACTCCACAGGACCAAGTGGTTCCAGAGGGGGTGATCTCGGTTGGTTTGGCAAAGGCGCAATGGTTCCAGCTTTTGAAAAAGCTGTCTTAGCTTTAGAAATTGATGCTGTATCCGATCCAATTGAAACCCAGTTCGGGTGGCATATAATTAAATTAAACAACAGTAGGTTAAAGACGCCCCCCAGCTTAGAAGATGTAAGGGCTGAAATTGAAAGAGCTCTCAAAGACAAATATATAAGTGAAGAGGTTCGTAAAATAACTGCTGCAGCAAAAGTAGTACGTACAGAGGTTTCTATTGACCCATCAATAGTTAGAAACATCAGTCTACTTTCAAAATAGCTTCGAGGTTCAACCTTATGTCTGAAAACTTAAAATTGTCACCTCTGGCCCCAAAAACCGGGTTTCCAAAACTACCAGTAATAAGTGGTGTCACTTTCTCTAGCCATGCGGCCGGAATAAAGTATAAAAACAGACTAGATATAATGTTAGCAAGTATTTCTCCCGGCTCAACTATTGCGGGTGTTTTTACTCGCTCTTCAACACGATCCAATGCAGTTCTTGATTGTCAGGAAAAACTTGATATCCCAAAAAATAAAGAAAAAGGATTTGCATTTTTTGTAAACTCTGGGAATGCAAATGCCTTCACAGGAGAAGCTGGTAATCAATCTGTTAAAAGCATCGTGAAAGTACTGTCAGAAATTATTAAAATTCCAAAATCTCATATTTTCACATCTTCAACAGGTGTTATTGGGGAGCCCCTACCAACCGAAAAAATAGTTAAGTCCCTTTCATCATTGAAAAACTCTTTAAGCGAAATAAAAATTTCAGATGCTGCGTTAGCAATTATGACCACAGACACGTTCCCAAAAGGGTCACAAACTAGTGTCATAATAGATGGAAAAAAAGTTACTATCTGTGGAATTGCTAAAGGATCAGGAATGATAGCTCCTGATATGGCCACAATGTTAGTATATATTTTTACCGATGCCAAAATTTCACAACCAATCTTACAAAAGCTAGTAAGTAATATATCTGCAAAAACATTTAATTGTATAACTGTTGATGGTGACACCTCTACTTCTGATACTTTATTAATTGCAGCAACAGGTAAATCAGAGGCCTCTGAGCTAACCTCACAAAAACCCTTGGCCCTAAAAAAGTTTCAGGGAGGCCTAGAGAAAGTGATGCTCGACTTAAGCCATCAAGTTGTAAAAGATGGAGAGGGTGCTACAAAATTTATTGAAATAAATGTTTCAGGAGCAAAAAGTAAAAAAGATTCTTGGAAAATAGGAATGTCGATAGCAAATTCGCCATTAGTAAAAACAGCCATTGCTGGTGAGGACCCCAACTGGGGCAGAATCGTAATGGCAATTGGGAAATCTGGGGCTATAGCGGAAAGAGATAAATTAAAGATTTACTTTGGGAATATATTAGTTGCAGAGAATGGTTGGGAATCTCCAAGCTATAACGAAAAATTAGCTGCTGATTATATGAAAAAACAAGATTTAATTATTTCTATCGACCTTGGGATAGGGAGATTTAAATCTACTGTGTGGACCTGTGATTTAACTCATTCTTATATTTCTATTAATGCTGATTATAGGTCTTAAGAAAGTTTTATTATAATGGATATTAAGCTAGTTGTTTGTGTTGCTCTAATTGATAAAGATGGCCGGGTATTGATAGCTCAGCGCCCAGAAGGGAAAAACTTAGCAGGGTTTTGGGAGTTTCCAGGAGGAAAAGTTGAAAAGAATGAAAGCCCCGAAACTGCGTTAATTCGGGAACTTCATGAAGAGTTGGGAATAAATACTTGGGGTAGTTGTTTAGCTCCATTAACATTTGCGAGCCATAAATATGATGAATTTCATCTTCTTATGCCCCTATATATTTGTAGAAAATGGCATGGCATAGTCCAAGCACGCGAAGATCAAGCGTTAAAATGGTTAACTCCAGCCCAAATTTTTAAAGTTAAAATGCTTCCGGCTGATTTACCCCTAGTAGCCTGCCTTAGAGACTTACTTTCATAATGAGAATAAGTATGAAAATTACGATATCTTTAGTCAGTGCTTTTATTACCACCTTTGGTGCGCACAGATTAATTTACGGGGACTCTCCTAATACAAGCATTCTAATTATGATAGTTGGAGTTCTTGTTTGGAGATATGGTAACAAAAGAATTAACCAGAAGTTTCCTAAGTAGTAAGATTTAGGTGCACTCAAAATGTTTAATGATTACAAGTATTGTTTCTAAACCCAACCTAATAGATTTTCATCAATAATCTTACTTAATGCTGTAATGTGGTCATGATCATCATTTAAACAAGGTATATATGTGAACTGGTCACCCCCTGCTTCTTCAAAGCTTTCTTTAATTTCTTCATTTATTTCCTCTAAGGTCTCAATACAATCTGACGAAAAAGCGGGGGCAATAACTGCTAATTTCTTTTTTCCTATTTGCGCCAATCTAGCAACTTCTTTAACTGTGTAAGGTTGCAACCATTCCTCTGGTCCAAATCGAGACTGAAAAGTTGTAATTATTTCTGTGTCCTCCCAACCCAAACTTTCTTTTAATAGCCTTGTCGTTTTTTGACACTGACAATGGTAAGGGTCTCCTTCCATTAAATATCTTTTGGGAACCCCATGATAAGAGCAAACTAGAATATCTGGTCTATCTGGTATTTTGAGATACGCGTTCTTGACAGATTTTGCCAAAGCATCAATATATGCTGGGTGCGAAAAATATGCTGATATAGTTCGGACATCCGGTTGCCATTTTTCAGTCATTAATGTTCTAAACAACGCATCGTTTGCTGTTGCCGATGTTGCTCCAGCATATTGAGGGTAGAGTGGAAAAAACAGAATCTTCCTGCACCCCTTTTTAATTAAATCTTTGACTACTGATTTTGTCGATGGGTTACCGTAACGCATACAAAAATCTACTAATACTTTGTCCCCATACCTATCAAACATTTCTTCCTTAATTTTTTCTGTCTGAGCTTTGGTTATTGTTAATAGTGGGCTCTCATTTTGTTCATGGTTCCAAATACTCTTGTATGCTGCTCCACTAGTAAAAGGTCTTTTTGTTAAAATAATGAGCTGTAGAAGCGGTTGCCATAGCCAAGGTGAATAATCAACAACCCGCTGATCTGATAGGAACTCACCTAAATACCTTCTCATTGGCCAGTAAGAATAGTGATCCGGCGTTCCCAGATTTGTCAATAATATTCCTATTTTTTCTGGATTAACTGGTGGATGGTTTTTGGGAATATTATTTCTTATTATTTTGTCATTACTCATTGATTTATATCTCTTCATTTTTATCAGAATGCGATTCAAAGTGACTTAAAACCTCTCCTAAAGGCTTTGCTGGTGCCCCTGGCCTTAAGGGATTAGGTTGACTAACATCAGGAGACCAACCAGCCAAGAAAATAAGTTCGAAAGTAGCCATAATTTTATTTTTTTGAGGCTTATACTTTTTTAAGTACACCTTATTTGCTTCTTCAAACAACTTTGATCTCGTAAACCTCTTATTTCTTGATGATAGTGCATTAGTTTCACCCATGTCTCTTAAATCTCGCATTAAATGATAAATAGAGTCATAAACAACATTATGTTTAACACTGTCTGCAACTGGCAAAGCAAAGCCTGCTCTCTGTAACAAATCACCAATTGATCTGATTTCTGCCATTGGAGAAAATCGATCTGACAGCCCATTGCTTATAGTTAACTCTGCCGCAGAAAGAGCGTGCTTAAGTTCGATTAAAGTATTACCACCTAAAAGTGCGCAAATGAAAAAGCCGTCTGATCTAAGTGCTCTATTACATTGTATCAATTGCCCAACAGGATCATTTGACCAATGCAGACACATTGCATGAATTATTAAATCATGATCCTCTAAAGTTAAGTTTAAAAACTCTTCATCTGTCACTATTTTAGCACTTGGCATCCATTTTTTCCAAAAGTTTGGAAAACCGGTAACAATAGCAGGCCTAGCAAAAACTCTGTTTGAATCTGCAAGTCTTTCCGTAAATTCATGCGCCAGCTCTCTAAGTAGAAAGTTTTCTGACTGTTTTTGGTTTACCCTTTTTTGATTTCTTAAGATCGTTGCACGATCAAATAAACGAGGTGGCGTGTCCATTTTTTATCCTAAAATTATGCACCTAAAATCAAAGACCTAGAGAAATCAAAAACCGTAGTTTTCTATCTGCGTTCTGACACTTACATGTTTTAACTACCAAACTACAAGCCAATTGAATAAAAGGACTGTATATTGTATATGGTTTGCTCAACCAAGCTAAATAGTTTTTCTTAATATAAAAGTAATCTCCTTTAATGTTTAGGTTAAAATAACAAGGTTATTAAATGACAAAACCCAGAGATTCCTTAGCAACAGAGCTATTCAGCGAACTATTTATGGCCGAACAACTAGCACGGCACCAACTTGCTAGGGCCTTGCCAAAAGGAATGGAACTCTCTCAATTTTCTGTTCTTAATCATCTTTCCGGAACAACAGATTCAAGAACTCCCGCCCAAATTGCTCGCACTTTCAACTTAACAAAAGGAGCAATAACAAACACATTGAGAAAGCTTGAATGGGCTGGTCACATAAATGTTAACCCTGATTGGGATGATGCACGCCGAAAGCTAATTACTATAAGTCCATCTGGGCGGATGGCTAGAAACTCTGCACTTGAAAAAATAGCTCCAATTGCTGAAAACCTACTAACTAAGGTTGGTTCAGATGAATTACGTAAGGTAATCCCAGTTTTACGTGATTTACGTATTAAATTAAGCGAAAAAATATAAAGCTTAGCTTTTATTAATGCTTGCTGTTACATAATTAACAGAGAGATCTTTTTTTGACAAAGACCAACTCCACAAAAATGGGTTAAAAACAAATCCCTTTTTATCGACCGGCGTTAAGCCTGCAAGCTCTATATATTCGTATAGTTCATCAGGCTTTATAAATTTTGTCCATTCATGGGTTCCCTTTGGAAGCCACCTCATAACATGCTCTGCTCCAATTATTGCCATTATATAGCTTTTTGGATTTCTATTGATAGTGGAACAAATCATCAAACCATTCTCATTCAAGAGCTGTTGGCAAGCAGAAATAAATGTCAAAGGGTCTGAAACATGTTCTACAACTTCCATATTTAAAATTACATCAAACTTCATTCCTTCGCTTACCAAATCTTCTGCTGTCGTGTGCAAATAATCGATATCTAACTCTGCTTCCTCTGCATGAACTTTTGCAACTTTTATATTTCTTTCAGCAGCATCAGCTCCAACAACTATTGCACCAAGCCTCGCCATAGGTTCGCTTAAAAGCCCACCACCACATCCAATATCTAGAATTTTTAGCCCCTCAAAAGGTAGGCTTTTTGTCAAATCTCTTTCAAATTCGTAGGTTATTTGGGTGTTAATATAATCTAGTCTGCAAGGGTTAAGCATATGCAATGGTTTAAACTTACCTGTTGGATCCCACCACTCTGTTGCCATATCTTGAAATTTTTTAATTTCTTCCACATCAACTGTTGTTTTCATTTAAAGTCTCCAACTTTTTACCATTTTCGTTCTAATAGTATGTGTTATAGAAACAACTATGAACAAATCGACAGGACAAAACTACGCGGCAGATCATTTATACCCACCGATAGAGCCTTTTAAAAGGCAAATGGTTGATGTTGGGTCTGGTCACCTTGTTTATCTAGAGCGTTGCGGAAACCCAAACGGCATTCCTGTTATTGTTTTCCACGGTGGACCAGGAGGTGGCTGTAGCCCATACATGCGGCGTTACTTTGATCCACAACATTATCACATAATATTATTTGACCAACGAGGTTGTGGAAAGTCTACTCCTTTTGCAGACGTTACTAACAATACCACCTGGGATTTGATATCTGATATAGAGTTAATTCGAAAACTATTAAGAATAGAGCAGTGGATCTTATTTGGTGGAAGCTGGGGATCCACCCTATCATTGTTATACGCACAATCTCACCCATGTCGAACTATATACATGGTCATTCGGGGGGTTTTTCTAATGACAAAGAAAGAGCTTGAATGGTTTTATGGAGGAGGTGCAGGAATGTTTTTCCCAGAACATTGGAGTGTTTTTATAAATTTGATTCCCGAGGAGGAAAGAAAAGACTTAATTGCGGCCTATCATAAAAGATTATTTTCTGGTGATATCGCACTAGAGCTCAAATTTTCTAGTGTTTGGGCCGGTTGGGAAGCCGCGTTAGCTGTCTTTGGGTCTGAGAAAAAGATTGCTGAGATTCCGACAAACTACACAAGGGCCTTTTCCCGGCTTGAGTGTCATTATTTTTATAACAAGGGGTTTCTTAAATCAGACAACCAAATATTAGACAATATTAATAAAATTGCTAAAATTCCTTCGACGATAGTTCAAGGCCGGTATGATATGATTTGCCCCCCTGCATCTGCATATAGATTGGCACAAAAATGGGAAAAAGCTGACCTGAAAATGATTAATTGCGCTGGGCATGCTATGTCTGAACCAGGTATTTCAAAAGAGCTACTATCTGTAATGAATAAGATCAGAGACATTAACCTTTAAAAAACACACCTTTCAGACAATATTTAAATCTTCCCTGTAAAGCACTTGAAATACTTAATGTTGTTGGGTATAGACACTGACAACAGCGGCATGTTGAGCCAATTCCAACATACCACCGAAATTAAGTAACGGGCTGCTAGCCCGTTTTTTTGTTGAAAGACGTTAAATGACTGATCTTATTTGTCGCTCTACCTTAGAGAAGAAAATCTCTGCTATCGTAAGCCCAGCGATTGAATCACTAGGTTACGAGCTTGTCAGACTTCGCCTCACAGACGACGAACCTGGCACACTTCAAGTTATGGCAGATTCAGCCTCTGGTGCATTTAATGTTGATGATTGTGCAAAAATATCAACTGATATCTCCACAATACTTGATATAGAAGATCCTATTGAAAAAGAATACACTCTCGAAGTCTCGTCTCCTGGAATAGACCGACCCTTAACCCGGTTAAAGGACTTCGAAGACTGGTCTGGTTATCAAGTTAAGCTCGAAACATTAGAATTAGTCGATGGTCAGCGCCGATTTAAAGGTAACCTTTTAGGTGTTGATAACGATTCTGTGGTTCTGGAGCTAAATAACAAACAACTTAAAATAAATTTTGACTTATTATCTGATGCAAAGCTTGTTCTAACAGACGCTCTAATTAAGGACGTATTAAAAAATAGAAAAGATTTTGAAAAATTCGACAAAGAAAAATTTGATGAAATAGATGAAACTGTTCCCGAAGAAGGAGAAGACTAAAATGGCAATAACATCCGCAAATCAACTTGAGCTTTTACAAACAGCAGAAGCTGTAGCTCGAGAAAAAATGATAGACCCAGAGCTTGTAATTGAGGCAATGGAAGAAAGCCTAGCACGTGCGGCAAAGTCTAGATACGGGGCAGAGCTTGATATAAATGTTAAAATTGACCGTAAAACTGGTGGTGCAACATTCACAAGGGTTCGAACAGTCGTTGAAGATGATCTGGTACAAAACCCTTCAGCTGAAATAACGATAAATCAAGCTACTGAGCTTAAAGAAAATCCAGTAGTTGGTGATGAAATCCGTGACGAAATTCCTCCAGTAGAAATGGGTAGGATAGCTGCTCAGGCCGCCAAACAGGTTATTCTTCAAAAAATTCGTGAAGCCGAAAGAGATGTACAGTACGAAGAGTTTAAAGATCGTGCAGGAACAATTATGAACGGCGTCGTAAAGCGGGAAGAATATGGTAATATAATTGTTGATGTAGGGCGGGGTGAAGCGGTATTACGTAGAAATGAGAAAATTGGGCGGGAAAGTTATAGACCAAATGACCGTATCCGCGTGTATATCAAAGAGGTTCGTAGAGAAGCTAGAGGACCACAGGTATTTCTTAGTCGAACTGATAATCAATTTATGGCTGAATTGTTTAAAATGGAGGTCCCAGAAATATATGAAGGTATTATAGATATAAAAGCCGTTGCAAGAGACCCTGGATCTAGAGCCAAAATTGCCGTTATATCTTATGATTCCTCTATCGACCCAGTAGGTGCATGTGTTGGTATGCGGGGATCCCGTGTCCAGGCTGTAGTTAACGAGCTACAGGGTGAAAAAATTGATATTATACCTTGGAATGAAGACCAACCAACTTTTTTAGTGAATGCTCTACAGCCGGCGGAAGTAACTAAGGTGGTTTTAGATGAAGAAGCTGAAAGAATAGAGGTTGTCGTACCAAATGAACAACTATCACTTGCAATCGGACGAAGAGGGCAGAATGTGCGGTTAGCCTCTCAATTAACTGGCTTAGACATTGATATTATGACAGAGGAACAAGAAAGCACTCGACGGCAGGCTGACTTTGAAGAGAAAACCAAGTTGTTTATTGAGACCTTAGATCTAGACGAGTTTTTTGCTCAACTTTTAGTCTCTGAAGGTTTTACATCTCTTGAAGAAGTGGCCTATGTAGACTCTAGTGAGTTGATGGTTATCGACGGTGTGGATGAGGATACGGCTAAAGAACTTCAAGCTAGGGCAAAAGATTTCCTAAACGCTCGAAACATAAAGGCTTTGGAAACCGCTAGGGCTAATGGGGTAGAGGAAAGCTTAATAACTTTCGAAGGTTTAACTCCTCAGATGGTAGAGGCTTTATCCATGGACGATGTAAAAACACTT
>MEHZ011537540.1_pt1 | contig 11459 bp, 8 predicted proteins | sample 897221 | NCBI WGS metagenome assembly MEHZ01 (sample SAMN05514161, study PRJNA337945) | marine metagenome | isolation source: marine surface water | place: Arctic Ocean | collected 2007-12-13 | reverse complement strand
CATTTAACTATGCCTAGTATTGAACTAAAGCGTATTTGTAAATATAGATTAAAACTAATTTTATGAATCGTCTTGGATTTGATAAAAATTGTAAGTTATGAGCTAGATCCGTTTAATAAAGATTTTTTAATTCTGAAATTTTAATTAATTTCTATTGAATTTTTTTGTGTTTTAGTAGTAATTTTGAATATGGAAGATAAAGTACTGATAATTGATTTTGGATCACAATACACTCAACTAATTGCTAGAAGAGTCAGAGAGTTATTTGTTTATTGTGAAATACATCCTTATAATAATTTAAATGTTGATTTAGACTCTTTTAAGGCTGTAATTTTATCAGGCTCACCATTTTCAGTTAGATCTGATGATGCTTTGCACATTGATCTTTCTAAAATCAAGGGTAAAAAACCACTTTTAGGTGTTTGTTATGGAGCTCAATATATTGCTCATTTTTTTGGAGGTAAAGTTATTCCCTCTAACAAACGTGAATACGGTAGAGCTAAATTAACAAGTATTGATACAAATAATAAATTATTTTATAAAGTTGATGTTGGATCTCAAGTTTGGATGAGTCATAGTGATACTATTGAAACCCTTCCTTTAAATTCTAAATGTATTGCAAGTACTCATGATGTTAAAAATGCTGCTTATTCTATTGAAGAAGAGAATCTTTACGCTATTCAGTTTCATCCTGAAGTTTATCATTCAAAAGATGGAAAGCTTATTTTAGAAAACTTTCTAATTAATATAGCCAAAGTAAATCCTAATTGGACTCCAGATGTTTTTTCTGAAAAAACTATATCTGAGATAAAAGAAAAAATTGGAGATGATAAAGTGATTCTTGGTCTCTCGGGAGGTGTTGACTCTACTGTTGCAGCTGTTTTAATTCATAAGGCTATTAAAGAAAATCTTCATTGCATTTTTGTTAACAATGGATTGCTTAGGAAGAACGAGTTTAATGATGTTTTAGACCAGTACAAAGGCATGGGATTAAATGTTAAAGGAGTTGATGCTTCAAAGTATTTTATAGATAAGTTATCAGGAGTTAGTGACCCTGAAAAAAAGAGAAAAATTATAGGTAAAGCTTTTATTGATGTTTTCGATGAAGAATCTAAACTTATTGATGGAGCAAAATGGTTAGCTCAAGGCACTATATACCCTGATGTTATTGAATCAATTTCTGTAAAGGGACCCTCAGCAACAATTAAATCGCATCATAATGTTGGAGGACTTCCAGACTTTATGAAACTTTCTGTAGTTGAACCTCTAAAGATGCTTTTTAAAGATGAGGTGAGAAGAGTAGGTAAAAGTTTAGGAATAGAAAACAAACTTTTAAAAAGACATCCTTTTCCTGGACCTGGACTAGCAATTAGAATATTAGGAGATATTACAAACGAAAAAGTAAGAATTCTTCAAGAGGTTGATTATATATTTATTTCTGCTTTATTAGAGAACGATTTGTATGATAAAGTATGGCAAGCAGGTGCAATTCTATTGCCTGTTAAAAGTGTAGGTGTTATGGGAGATGAAAGGACTTATGAGCAGTGTGTTGCTTTAAGAGCTGTAGAGTCAACAGATGGAATGACAGCTGATTGGGTTAATCTTCCTTATGAATTTTTACAAGAAGTATCCAATAAGATTATTAATAATGTAAAGGGTGTAAATCGAGTTGTTTATGATATCAGTTCTAAGCCACCTGCAACAATTGAATGGGAATAATGAAAATTATCAAGTTTTTTGTTCTTTTTTTTATGGTTTCTATGTTGGGGTTTTCTCAAGATTCAAACCAAAATTCTGAATCTAACTTTAATGTTGAATTTATAGAACATAAGGTTAAAAGAAAGCAAACTTTATACACTATTTCTAATTTATATAATGTTCCAATTGATTTAATTAAAAAATATAACCCTGTAATTAAGGGAAATAAAATATCTAAAAAAATGGTATTAAAAATACCATTTATAACAACTGTTGTAATGAAAGAGTCTACAACTGAAGTTGTAAAAAAAGAGGTATTGTCAACTAAAAAAAACAAAAATATATTCGACAGTATTCCCAAAAAAAAATCAATTAATTTTGGTTTTATAGCTCCTTTTAATTTGAACAAAATTGAAATTGATTCCATTGAAAATAGTAAAGAATATTTAGAGAAGTTGAATCTATCAACTTTATCACTTGATTTTTATAGTGGAACTCTTATGGCGCTTAAAACTGCTAAAAAATCAGGAATTAAAATTCATCTTGACACATATGACAATAAGAATAGTATTGAAGAAATAGATAAAATATCTAAGAATAAAATTATTAATAGTTACGATTTTATTTTAGGACCATTTATTCCTAGAAATATTAATAGACTTTCATTTAACTTGAAAAGTTCAAAAGTACCTATTGTTTCTCCTTTGACCTCGAAAAAAATTGAAATAAACAATAATGTATTTCAGTCTATTCCAAGTGTACAATCTCAAAGAGAGTTAATGTTTATCCATGTAGACAGTTTAATTACTAAAGATCCAGATCCTTGTGTTATGATAATATATAACAGTTCTACTAAAAAAGTGAAAGATGAACTTTTGAAACGTTTTCCATATGCTGAACTTATAGATACAGATTTAACTATGGGTCTAGTTGATCCCGAAATTACGGATTCACTTCTTGTAGAACAAAAGAATAATTTAGTTTTTTTAGAATCTCAAAATCTGAATGTGATAACTAGCGTTTCCTCTCTTTTAAATTCTCAAATTTCAAAAGAAAGAAGTATTAATCTTCTATCTACTTACAGATCTGAAACTTATGAAAACGAAAACATTTCATATGAGCATTTAGGAAATTTAAAATTTACTTATCCGTCATATTTTTTTCCTAAGTATGGGGATGAATTAAGCGAATTGAATAAGTTGTTTATTGAAAATTTCGGAAAACTTCCAAATAAAATAGCTTTAAGAGGTTATGAAATTACTCTTGATTTAATTTTACGAACAGCACATAGAAGGAGGTTAGTCAAATCAATAGATTTAGGCGAAACAAAATACTATCAAAATAGATTTAATTATAAAAATAAAGGAGAAGGATACGTTAATGAATCGATTCTACTTATTAAGCATGATAAATTGGAAGTTCATGAAATCTTATCAGAAAAATAAAATTTATTCGTTTTTTAAATTTAAAATAGAGTCACTTTCTTTTTGTATTTTTGATCCCTTAAAATATATTAATGTCCAAAACCAAATATATATTTGTCACAGGAGGTGTTACATCTTCATTAGGAAAGGGAATTATTTCGGCATCTTTAGCTAAGTTATTACAGTCTCGAGGTTTAAGTGTAACTATTCAAAAGCTAGATCCTTATATTAATGTAGATCCTGGAACCCTTAATCCTTATGAACATGGAGAATGTTACGTTACTTCTGATGGTGCGGAAACAGATTTAGATTTAGGTCATTATGAAAGGTTTTTAAATGTTGAAACATCTCAGGCTAATAATGTAACAACAGGAAAAATATATCAAACAGTTATTCAAAAAGAAAGAAGAGGTGATTTTTTAGGTAAAACCGTTCAAGTTATTCCACATATTACAAACGAAATTAAACGAAGAATAAAGTTACTTAGTGAAACTAATGATTTTGATATTATAATAACGGAAATTGGTGGAACAGTTGGTGATATTGAGTCTTTACCTTACATAGAGTCCGTTAGACAATTAAGATGGGAATTAGGTAATGCAAACAGTCTTGTTATTCACTTGACATTAATCCCTTATTTATCTGCTGCGAAAGAACTCAAAACAAAGCCTACCCAACATTCTGTAAAAACATTAATGGAAAGTGGAATCAATGCAGATATACTAGTTTGTAGAACTGAACACGATATTTCTAAAGAAATTAAAAACAAATTGGCACTTTTTTGTAATGTTGATGTAGATTCAGTAATTCAATCTAAAGACGCTTCAACAATTTACGACGTTCCTTTAATGATGGAACAAGAAAAATTAGATACAGTTGTTTTAAGAAAACTTGATATTTCTAATTTTAGTTCAACTAATATGTCTAATTGGACAGAATTTGTAAACAGATTGAAATTCCCTAAAAACACAGTTAATGTTGGTTTAATTGGAAAATATGTTGAGTTACAGGATTCTTATAAATCTATTTTAGAGTCGTTAGTCCACGCTGGTTCAGTAAATGAAACAAAAGTTATTATTCATTCGATACACTCTGAGTTTATTGATGATGATCAAATTAAAAAACAAATTTCAAATCTCGATGGTGTAATTGTTGCTCCTGGATTTGGATCTAGAGGAATTGAAGGTAAAATCAAGTCTATTAAATATGTAAGAGAAAATAATATTCCTTTTTTTGGAATATGTTTAGGAATGCAGATGGCAGTTATAGAATACTCTAGAAATGTTTTAAACTTTAAAGGTTCTAACTCAACTGAAATGGATGAAAAAACTTCACATCCTGTTATAAGTCTGATGAAAGATCAAAAAAATATTGTCAATAAGGGTGGAACAATGAGGTTAGGATCTTGGACATGTGATTTGGATGAAGGATCAAGGGTTTATGAAATATATAAATCTAAATCCATAACAGAAAGACATAGACACAGGTGGGAGCTCAATAATGATTATTTAGAGAATTTAAATAATGCAGGTTTAAAAACTAGTGGAATAAATTCTGATACAGGACTAGTTGAGATAATTGAACTTCCAGCTAATAATTGGTTTATTGGAGTTCAATTTCATCCGGAATATAAAAGTACTGTTGAAACACCACATCCATTATTTGTGTCATTTGTCCAAGCTTGTTTAACGTACAATAATACTAAAGATTAAAATGGAAGAAAATAAAATAGATATTTATCAAATAATAGGATTTTTATTCTTGATTGCAGCGTTTTTTTGGTGGTTTAATGTAACTATCCCTGAGCTTGAACAAGATGCACTTGAAGAAAACGAAACAATTTCGCAAATCCAGAATCAAGACGAAAATAAAAATTCCATAAAAGATATAACTGAAATTGTCAGCTTCAACGCTAGTAATGATAATGCTGTTATCGGATCTGAACTAGATAGTGAAGAAATAATTATTGAAAATGACGATGTAGTTTTTAAATTCAATACTAAAGGAGGCTCGTTGACTGAGCTTCAGTTAAAGGGTTATGTAGATTACAAAGGTGATGACTTATTTTTGATAAAAAATAACAACCAAAATATTAGTTTAGGTTTTGATCTTAAAAACGGAAATAAATTAAATACTTCTGATTATAATTTTGTTTACGAAACAGAAAAAAAAGGTAAAGTGAATATCCTTAAAATGTCATTAATTATATCGGAAGGTCAATCAATCTCTTTTGAATATAAAATACCTAAATCAGGTTATATGATTGACTTTAGCGTAAAGTCCTTTGGGATTTCCTCTTTAATTAGTTCTGAATCAAAGGTCAATTTAAATTGGAGTTTAGACGCTTTTAGACAGGCAAAAAGTATTGATTATGAAAATAGATACAGTCAACTTATGTATCAATATGATGGAGATGAAACAGATTATTTGAGTTCTTATTCTGACGATGATGATAGTGAAGACTCTATTTCTTGGATTTCATATGGTCAACATTTTTTTAATTCTATTTTAGTTCTTGATTCACCAGTTGATAAAGTTCAGTTTGAATCAAAAAAACTTTTTGAGGATGAAAGTAAAGAGGCAATATATACAAAAAACTATTCTTCTATAATACCTTTAAACCTTTCTGGTTCTGAAATTAATAACCAAATGAAATGGTATTTTGGTCCAAATGATTATGATATTTTGAATAAATATGAAAATAAAATTTATGATTCTATTTATTTTGGATGGGGGATTTTTGGTATGATAAATAGGTTTATTTATTTTCCGTTTTTCGGATTTTTAATTAAATATTTTTCTGCTGGACTTGCTGTTATTTTAATGACTATAGCTACCCGTCTGGTTATGTCACCAGTAACATACAAAACCTATGTTTCTCAAGCTAGAATGAAAGTTATAAAGCCTGAAATCGAAGAACTAAACGAAAAGTTTAAAAACGATGCAGTAAAGAAACAACAGGAAACTATGAAGTTATATAATAAAGCTGGTGCTAATCCTTTATTAGGTTGTATTCCTGCTTTACTTCAGTTACCTGTTTTTTATGCCTTGTTTTGTTTTTTTCCAATAGCTTTTCAGTTAAGAGGAAAATCGTTTCTATGGGCAGAAGATCTTTCGTCTTACGATACGATTGCAGAACTTCCTTTTAGTATTCCTTTTTATGGAGATCATATTAGTCTTCTTCCTATTCTAGCTTCGATTGCTATATTTTTCTACACTAAGATGTCCTCTGGTGCTCAAATGCAAACATCTCAGCCTGGAATGCCAAATATGAAAATCATAATGTATCTGATGCCTGTTATGATGCTATTTTTCTTTAATAATTATGCTAGTGCATTTAGTTTATATTATTTTATCTCCAATGTTCTTACCATTTTAATTATGCTTTCCATTAAGTATTTTATTATTGACGAGGATAAAATAAGATTACAAGTTCAAGAGAATAAGAAAAAACCAACTAAACAAAATAGGTTTCAAAGAAAAATGCAAGAAATGATGGAAGAAGCAGATAAGCAAAAAAAACTTCAAGGTAAGAAATAGAAAATTTTTCAATGTCTAATAAGAATACTAGGGTAGTTGTAGCTCTTTCGGGAGGAGTCGACTCAAGCGTAGCTGCATGTTTGCTTGTAAAGCAAGGCTATGATGTTGTTGGAATTTTTATGAAAAATTGGCACGATGATACTGTTACTGTTTCAAATGAATGCCCTTGGGTAGAAGACAGTTATGATGCAATGATTGTTGCAGAGAAATTATCAATCCCTTTTCAAACAATTGACTTAAGTAAAGAGTATCAGGAAAGAATTATTGATTATATGTTCAATGAATATAAAATTGGCAATACACCTAATCCTGATGTTTTGTGTAATAGGGAAATTAAATTTGATGTTTTTTTAGAAATAGCAAAAAATCTTGGAGCTGATTATGTTGCAACTGGTCATTATTGTAGAGTAGTCTCAGAAAACAACCAATTTAAACTTTTAAGCGGTAAAGATTTAAATAAAGATCAATCGTATTTTTTATGTCAATTATCTCAAAAACAACTTTCCAAGGTGATGTTCCCTGTTGGAGAATTAGATAAAAAAGAAGTTAGATTAATTGCTAAAGAACAAGACCTAGTAACTGCTGAAAAAAAAGACTCACAAGGCCTGTGTTTTGTTGGAAAAGTTAAACTTCCTGAGTTTTTACAGCAAAAATTAAAAATAAAAAAAGGTATAGTTGTTAAAATTTCTAATAACAACAGTCAGTATATTGATACTCCAGACTATAATAATCATTCACTTGAAAATTTAAGAAAACTTGCTAAGCCATTTGATTATTCGTTAAAGGATGGTGATGTGTTAGGTGAACACGATGGTGCACATTTTTTTACAGTAGGACAAAGAAAAGGGTTAGCGATTGGTGGAAGTAAAGAACCTTTATTTGTTATTAAAACTGATGTAATTAATAATATTGTTTATGTAGGAGAAGGGAAAGATCATCCAGGTTTATATAGAAAGGTGTTGTTTATAAAAAATAAAGATTTTCATAAAGTAAGAACTGATTTCGATTATAAAAACGTGAATAATAAATTTGAATCAAGAATTAGATACCGACAACCTCTTCAAGAATCAAAATTAGTTTTTGGTGAAAGTGGTGTTTTTATGATTTTTGATAACTTACAATCTGCTATTAGTAAAGGTCAGTTTGCAGTGTGGTATAAAAATGAAGAACTTATAGGTTCAGGTGTTATAGATTGATTTTATAATGTGATTTCCAGCTGATTTCTTAAAATATCTTCGATACTCTCTCTCTTTCTAATTTCAATTGCCTTTTCGTTTAAAAAAAGTATTTCTGATGGTTTATATCTGGAGTTGTAATTACTAGCCATTGTAAAGCAATAAGCCCCGGCATTTTTAAAGCATAACACATCTCCCTCATTTATTTTTGATATTCTTTTGTTACTAGCAAAAGTATCTGTTTCGCATATATAACCTACAACTGAATAAAACCTTTCATTGTCGTTTGGATTAGATATGTTTTTAATATCGTGATTTGAACCATACATCATTGGCCTAACAAAGTGATTAAATCCAGAATCTACTTGTGCAAAAACGGTTGAGGTGGTTTGTTTTATGGAATTTACTGAGCATAAAAAACTTCCTGCTTCACTTACAAGAAACTTTCCGGGCTCAAAGGCTAATGTTAATTCTTTTCCATAATCAATACAGAAATCATTAAATCTTTTTGATAATTTTCTTCCTAATTCTTCAATATTAGTTTCATTATCACCCAATGAATAAGGTACTTTAAAGCCACTGCCAAAATCAATAAATTCCAAATCTTTAAATTTAGATGCTACTTCAAATAAAATCTCTGATGCATGAATAAATACTTCTATATCTAGAATATCACTTCCGGTATGCATGTGGATTCCATTTACTTTTATGTTTGTGTTTTTTATAATTCTTAAAAGTAAAGGGATTTGATGAATACTTATTCCGAATTTAGAATCAATGTGGCCAACTGAAATTTTATTATTCCCTCCAGCCATTACATGCGGGTTAATTCTGATGCAAATAGGAATATCAGGGTTCAGTCCTCCAAACTGCTCTAAAACACTGAGATTATCAATGTTTATATTTACGCCCATTTCTGAGACTTTTTGAATTTCTTCAACTGAAACCCCGTTTGGTGTATATATTATTTTTTCAGGACTAAATCCCGCTCTTAAACCAATCATAACCTCTTGAATTGAAACTGTATCGATTCCTGCTCCAAGGTGGTTTATGTATTTTAAAATTGAAATATTCGATAAAGCCTTTACCGCATAGTTTATCCTTAGGTTTTTTACTTTTTTAAATGAGTTTATAAGTCTTTGGTATTGACTTTTGATTTTAGAAGCATCATAAACATATGTTGGTGTTCCAAATTTTTCAGCAATATCTAATAAAGTAGAATTTTTCATTTCGCAAAACTATACTAAGTTTTAATATTTAGATAAAAAATTTGTTTTTATTATAATAATAAAACAAATTGTTTTATTTGTAACATTAATAAGTATTTTACATCATTTGTTCTTAATCATATTCTATTATATTTGTTCAAAATTAATTACTTAACTATGAATTTACATGAATATCAAGGGAAGAAAATTTTAGCTCAACACGGGGTGAATATTCAGAGGGGTGTTGTCCTAGATGATTTAAATGAAATTGATAAAGTTTCTAATAAACTTATTGAAGAGACAGGAACGGAATGGTTTGTTGTAAAAGCTCAAATTCATGCTGGCGGAAGGGGTAAAGGTGGAGGTGTTAAATTGGCCAAAAACCAAAAGGAGTTAAAAAAAGTAGTTTCTAGTATTTTAGGCATGAACTTAGTGACTCCACAAACTTCAAATGAAGGTAAATTGGTTAGAAAAGTTTTAATTGCAGAAGATGTTTATTATCCTGGTGAATCTGAAACAAAAGAGTTTTATGTTTCAATTTTGTTAAACAGAAATACTGGTAAAAATATGATTATGTATTCAACAGAAGGTGGTGTTGATATTGAGTCTGTTGCTGAAAAGACACCTGAATTAATTTTTTATGAAGATATAGATCCTCTTTTAGGTATGTTGCCTTTTCAAGCTAGAAAAGTGGCTTTTAATTTAGGTTTATCTGGAAAAGCGTTTAAAGAAATGGTTAAGTTTATTTCTCTTTTGTATAAATCTTATGTTTCCTCTGACTCATCTTTATTTGAAATTAATCCTGTATTAAAAACTTCAGATAATAAAATATTGGCAGTAGATGCTAAAGTAACTTTAGATGATAATGCGTTATTTAGACATAAAGACTATTCTGAGTGGAGGGATTTGAAAGAAGAAAATCCAGTCGAAGTTGAGGCTCGAGAAGTAGGTCTAAATTATGTCGATTTAGACGGAAATGTAGGTTGTATGGTAAATGGAGCTGGTTTAGCTATGGCTACAATGGATTTAATTAAGCAATCTGGTGGTGAACCTGCAAATTTTCTTGACGTTGGAGGTACTGCTGATGCAAAGCGTGTTGAAACTGCCTTTAGGTTAATATTAAAAGATCCTAATGTTAAAGCTATATTAGTTAATATTTTTGGAGGAATTGTAAGATGTGACAGAGTTGCTCAAGGGATTGTTGATGCATATAATAATCTTGATGATATAAATGTCCCAATTATAGTCAGACTACAAGGGACAAATGCTGAGATTGCTAAAAAAATTATAGACAATTGTGATTTTAAGGTTTACAGCGCTACTGAGTTCCAAGAAGCAGCTGATAAAATCCAAGATGTATTGAAGTAGGTGACAATATGTCATCAATTATCTAAGTTTTAATGACATAATGTCATTTATTTTTGAATGGCACTTATTTTGTTCTAAGTGAGAATATAAATATTTGTTTAATTTAAAAATAATAAACTATCAAATGTATTTAAAAACTATTTAAGCCAAGAGTTGAAAATCTTAGATACTAAAAAAATACCATTAGAATATCAAACATTAGTAGCCGAAAATATTATTTATGTGAAAGAAAATAAACTAGGAAAAATTAAATTTAGTGACAAAAGTTATCACACATCTAAAGTTTTAAGATATTATGTAGAAAACAATTTACCTAAAAAAAATATAGAAAACGAACTGCAAAAAGTTCATAAAAAATTAAAAAAAAATAAGAAATATCAAATTTCACTAAATGACATTATTTTGCTAGAGGCACTGAAGAGTGATGGATTTTCTATACCAAAAGAAATTAATTATAAAGAGATAAGCAAAAACAATCTACCCCCTGTAGAACTGTCAAATTTAGTAAAAAACAAAGAAATAGGTTTAGCCTTACTAAGAATTGTTGAACTAGTTGGTGAGGATGAGCTTATAGATTTAGACTCTCAAACTATTTATTTTATAAACCACCTTTTTGACAGTGCAGGTTTAACAAAGCTTAGAAATAAAGTTTTAATCTCAATACTACCGGAGAGATCTGAAATCTAATATAATACGCAAATGACTATAAAAAAAATTTTAACTGAACCAGACCCATTTTTGAGACAGAAATCATCTGATGTTGATATAGTCAATGATGACATTAGAAAGTTAATGGATGACATGTTGGAAACAATGTATGATGCGCCTGGTATTGGCCTAGCAGCCATACAAGTAGGCGTACCAAAAAGAATTATAGTAATTGATTTATCCAAAGAAGAAGAAAAAAAACCTTTATATTTTATTAATCCAAAAATAATTATAAAATCAAAAAATAATTCTACTTATGAAGAAGGCTGTCTATCAGTGGAAGGGCAATTTGCTGAAGTTGCTAGGCCTGATGAATGTGAGGTTAATTATTTAGATTA
>MEHZ011500486.1_pt1 | contig 11460 bp, 8 predicted proteins | sample 897221 | NCBI WGS metagenome assembly MEHZ01 (sample SAMN05514161, study PRJNA337945) | marine metagenome | isolation source: marine surface water | place: Arctic Ocean | collected 2007-12-13 | reverse complement strand
TTCGCGTTCATCTTTCGTAAATGGGTAGATACCTGTAATTTAATGCAAGAGAGAGAAGAGCGGATGAAGTTGAAAAAGTAGTGCCATAATTCCCATTCCAACCACCTTCTTGTATCTGAGTGGATTGTAGCTTTTTGAAATTTTGAAAATTCCAAGAATTCCACAAACTTGAACTGGAGCGAAAAATTGCCTGAGAAGTATAATATAAACTATAAAATTTATGCCCTTGATCTCCGAAGGTTGCATTTTCAGAAAGGTACTCAACCGATTTTTGGTACTCTACAGAATCCTTTTTATTCGCGAGGGAAAGGATAAGGCATCCGATTGAGGTGCGGGGTAGATTTGCTCCCGTGCTTCCAGTATAGCCGAAACCACCTTTACTATCCTGGCAAGATAGAACAAAAGTGATTCCTTTTTCGATCGCTTCTTTAGGTACATGAATCCCCGCGTTACGTGCGGCAAAAAGGGCAACCATTTGAGCACCAGAAACGGTGGTATCTGCATCTTTACTTTCAGGACTATATCTCCATCCACCTTTGGGGTTATTTTTTTGAGAAGTTAATATTAAATTAGTCGCCTTGTTGAGTGCAGGTCCAATTCTTTGTTCATTATATAATCCATAAATTTCAGCTAAAGCTAATGTTGCAAAGCCATGGTTATACATCGATGTACCAATATAACCGGTTTTTTCATCTTGCATTTTTAATAGATAATCAAGGGCATGCTGAATGTTTTTTCGATAAGTTCCAAATTCGGGGTCATCTCCACGAGCTAAAAAGGCAAGGATCGACATACCTACAACCCCAGGTTCAGAACCATAGGATGAATCATCCCAACAACCTTTTTCATTCTGTGTGCTGGCAAGGAAACTTAGGCCTTTTTTATAAGTTTTTTCAATCTCTTGAACTAAGAGATTATTTGATTCTTCGTATAGTTTCTGTCCAAACAAATTAAAAGACACGAATATAAAAGGAACCCAGAATATGGAGTTTGAAAAATAAATCTTCACTATTACTCGATTGTTTGAAAATAATTTTCCATAATATCTTTAAATTCAGCCGGGACGGAATGAGATGAACCACTAGAATTCATACTTTTTCGACCAGATCGACTATTTTTAAAAACCTGACCTTTGGGAGAGTTGTTCTCTTTCTCGGTATTGCCCCCCTTGTTGGAACCTCCTCCCGATGAACCTGGCATCATTTTCCCTGGTTTTTTACCATCCTCCTGTTTCATTTGAAGGAGGAGGAATTCCATACTACTCATTTCATCTCCGATTTCATTTTCTTGAGATTTATTCGATTTTGGCGAGGATTCTATAATAAGATTAATGAGATCACTGACTAAATTACGTGCTTCCTTTTGGGCATTCAATGTATTGATACCATACCCGCTATTACTAAGATTGACTGCAGAGGTTGACATGGCCATATGTGCATCATCAAAGATTGGATTAAATGCTTCTTCCGCCGTATCAATTTGAGCATCGGTTAAATCTATCATTAGTTTCTCTTGTTCAAGTTGTAACTTTGCAGTCCAATTTTCTCTTCTTGCTTGAAAATTTCCATTTTGAAGAACTGTTGTTTTGGCTATTATATTTCTTTCTGAATCTCTAATTTTGAGGAGAGAGAGAATAATTTTTGTAAAGTCCTTAGTCTCTGAATTTTTGACTCCTTGTCCCTCTCCACCCGCACCGGTTGGATCTGAGTTTTCGAGTATATCGGCCCATCGCCCAAATTTTTCCGAGAGGACATCCAATTGGTCGAGGGCAACGAAGGAAATATTTTGTTGGATTTTATTAGAAATGAAAAGAATTTTTTCTTCAGGTTTTGCGGATTCCATTAGTTGACTTACTTTCCCATATTCAAGTTTTCCTGTTCTTTCATGATAACGGCTAATTTCCCCTTTTACCTCGCCTGTCTCGATGTGGGTTTTTCTTTGTTCTTCTTCAAGTGCGAATCGTTGTTTGAAGATATCAGAATTTAATTGAAGTACGGGCTGCCCAATTGAAAGAGGAAGTATTTTAATTAATTCCTCACTGGTTTTGCGTTGAATTTTTTCAATTTTACGTAGCCTTTGAGCTAGGGTCTGGGCTTCAAGTCGATCTAATTGCTTTGAACCCTCGGAAAGGATTTGGGTTAGTTGATCGAGGGCCTCTTGCTCGGACTTTTTGGCTTCTTGAAGGTTACGAGATGAGTCGAATGATTTTTGAGTTATTGCTTGGTCAATTTGCTTACTTGCCTTGGACATTGGGTTTAATGCAACTGATTCCAACTTTTTAAATATTTGAGCAAATTTTTCTAAAGTTTCTGTTTTAAAAATAGGGTTACGAATTGCATCATCGAGTATGTTCATACCCTCCATCGACGCATTTTTTAAATTCTGAGCATTTTCTCTTTGAAGATCAGCTAGGCGATTGAGTTTTTTTTCATCTTGAGCTGTTATGTCTTTATTTTGTAATCCAAAATCTTGTTCGAGGAGAGTAGTTTCCAAAAGAATATTTTCTTGATCACGAGTAATTTCAGAAGTTCTTGCGATAATAGATTCAATTTCATCTCTTAATTGTTCTGCATGTTTTTCTATACCGATAATCTGAAATTGTATTTTTCTAGAAATGCTGGGTTCTCGATTCGGCATTCTGTCCCATGCCTGTCCGTAAATCTCAATTTTATCATTATCTTCTAGATCAAAAAAGTCTGGATCAAACGGAAGAGTGAATTCACTTTTTAGATTTTGTTCTTTTTCGTATTGATCGAAAAGAATCAGTGGTGGTCTCTCTTTTTCCTGTCCTACTATGACCATGCATAATTGGAATCGAGCGATTCCATAATCATCGCTTGCAGAAACGCGAATAGGGATGGTTTCGTGAAGTAGGATAGTTGCTTCCGATGGGTTTTCAGGAAGTCCGACCTTAGGTGCTTGGTCAAGGAGTGGAATTAGCTGAATCTGTCTGGGTTGGATGGGAGAGAGGTTAAATGAATCGGTAAAGTGAAGGTTGAGGTTTTGTTCTTTAGAAAGGGGAGGGACTTGTATAGAAAAAGATTTATCTTGAATGGTGTTTTCTAATGTTTGATTCGATTGTTGAGTATCTAGAGAAGAAATTGATCTCGTGGTTGTTCCTTCTATTTGGAGAGATGTTCCAAAAGGGAAATTAAATGAATGACCCAGTAAATTGAGTTTACTGGGCGGGAGTTCAAGGTAGGCCGGATAAAAAATCGAGGCGTGCAGTTGATTGATTTCTGGTCGGTCTACAGGTTTAAGTGTCAGTTCTTTTCTATAGTCTCCTGCCTTGAGTCTTACGATTCGGATACTATTTAAACTTGGGATGCTGAATTCGTAGAAACTCTGATTCCTCTCTGCTTGAATAGACAGATTTTCTTCGTCAAGAATAGTGGCAATATTTGGGTTTGATTTTGAAACTTTGCTTAGTTGAATTTTAATTCGTGAATCCTCGTTGCGTGGAAGTATCCATGTTTCTGGGATTGGGTTAAATTTTGTTAAGGTTGCTCGTGGTATATCCTTCCAAGGTTTGATCCATCTTTGAAAGGAGTTGTAAGCTAATTCAGGGAAATTAAATGCTCCACCGCAAACGATCAAAACTGTAATACCTAGAGTAAGAAAAAGTCGGTAAATCCTTTTCCGATTGAATGTTTCTATGAGTGGAAGTTTAGAAATCTCAGTTTCTACCCGTTCTTGAGCAGCGAAGAAGAGGGCTTTTGAGTATTGGCCTTCTTCTTTTTTAAGTGCTTCGTTTAGCTCTATAATGCCGAGGAGTCGATCGCCCGGGCCCCCGAATCGATCTTTTATTCTCCGTGCAAGCCATGCGTGCGAGCGGGGTAAAATATAAGCCTCTAAGATAAGTTGATAGCAAAAAAAGAAAATTAGGAAAAGCGATGAGATTGAAAGTAATATACGAAACCATTGAGGGGTATCGATAAATCGATCTAAGCTAAATATAAACGCCCACGAACTTAGGCAGAGAAGAGAGATTGCACCAAGATATTTAAGGAGAGATAATCTTCTTACCATTCCATGGAGAATATCCAATGAATGAAGAAGAGTTTGGGGTAAAATTTGTTTTTCTTTTTTCAAATTAAGATTCAATTTAAATCATTCCTAAGAGCTTTCTTCCCGTCCAGTAAATTGCGAGCAGAGAAAAGAGAAAAAAGCCCCAAGATTGATTTGTTCGGAGTCTGTTAATGATAAGCATAGGTTCTGGGTTAGGCAGAAGGGCAAGTTGGTTAATTACGCTTTCCCAATTTTTAAAATCAGAAAATTGACCACCTGTTAATTGGCTCAAGTTAACCAATTGGTTTCCACTGGTTGGCTTACCTGTTTTTTCTTTAAGATTTTTTTCAATTGTTAAATTCAAAGTAAGTCCCCTTTTGAAAGGAGCAGTTTCGACTGAAATACTCATGTCCCCAGCTGTTTGGGTTTTAATTTCTGAAAGATAAACTCCAGGACTTTCTGGAGTTGGTTGGAAATTGATCTTTTCATTTAACCCGTTTGCATGGCGAACAGAGGCAGAAACTTCACCATTTTCCAAAGGAAAGCCCGCTTTATCTAACACGATACAACGAAGGGATATTTTATCCCCCGCTTTTGGTCTTTCTGGATTAGAAATTAACCGGATACCATCTTCTTTTGCCAGATATCTTCCATGTGCCATCCATCTAACCACCTGACTCCAAAATCGATAATGATATTTATCTTCAACTCCTCTTCGCCAACGCCAAGCTGAATCGCTTCCTAAAAAAAGTGTTTTACCCGCCCCAGTGTAGCGGATCACTAAAGTGGGCATTCTCCCCCAATCATTTTTGAAATTGGAATGAACTGCCAACACTTCTGATCCGGGTCTGCTCTTTTTTACAACGGCAGACCAATGGAAACCAGGGAGTCTTTTCCAAAACTCACGATCGGGTTCTCCTGCCCCTCTCAGGTTGGTTAACCAATGATCTTTCCCGCGATTTGTTAGTTGTAAATTTGATGGATTAAGCATGCCAAGACCGGTCGGTTTATCTGAGTCAAAAATGACAGGTAGAAGATCTCTCAACGGTGAATCGTTTAATGATAATTGTCTTCCTCTTCTACCCGGTAAGAAGACCATACCAGAAGCTTGTTGTTGAACCAGTTTTGTAAGTTTATCACAATTTTCTTCACTAAGTTCTCCTTGTCCAATCCCAATATCGCCAATAAATATAACATCATAGGGTGCGAGTTGATCAAAATCTTTTGGGAAAGCATTAAGGTAGTTTTCGCCAGAACCGTTTGGCAAAGTGGGGTGAAAAAGGAGGCATTTTAAATCAACTCCTGGGTCGCGTTCTAGGGCATTTCTTAAAAAGCGATATTCCCATCTTGGTAAAGAATCAATGACTAAAACTTTAATCACCCTATTTTCTACCCGAGTTTTAAAGGTCTTCTCGTTATTAGCAGATCGGGTTTCCCCTTCAATGGTAGGAATTAATACTTTGAGCGTGTAGTTTCCATCTTGGGGAGGTAACCAAGCAAGATTACCACTGAGTTCGCTTGATGGACCAAGAGTAAGGGGTTTTGTAAGTACAGGTTGGTCATTTACATAGAGAGAAATATTGGCTTGTCTCTTCTTTTCAAAGTAGTTTTTTACACGAAATGGAATAGTTATTTTTTCTTCGTTGAGTACAAAAGTAGGTGCAAACGCATCTTCAAGGGAGAGGTCGGGTAATGCTTTTTTATTACCGACTTGCACACTATAAACTGGTGTTCTTAAGCCCCTAAGTTTAGCAGCGAGGGAAAGAAGCGACTTACCGGTGTTGGAATCTCCATCGGAAAAGAGTAGAATAGCTTTTACCTGAGTGTGTTCCTGTAAAGTTTCTTCTAGTGCAGAACCAATGTCAGTCGAGTCCTTGCCCAATTTCGATGAGAATGGTTTGATTGAAATGGTTGCATTCCGTTCCATTTGAGAAACCCATTCTTGGGACAGTATATTTCGAGTCCAATCTAGCCTACTTATTGTGGTTCCATTATTATCGAGAATATCTCGAGTATTCATGCTATTGGATTCATCGATCAAGCAGATTAGATTAGGTTTTTCCTCCTGCTTGATCTGTTTGATTTTTTCCGGATTCAGCAGGGTGATAAGGATAAGTAAAACGATCAAAGTTCTTAGAACTTCAAGTGGTAATAGGATTCGCTTTTTCCCATTTCTTTTCCATGTTCGCGAGGAAAGATATATACTTACACTTGTGACAACAAAGAAGGCGAAAATGGTCGAAAGAGAAGCTGAAAATTGCCAACCTAGAAATTCGTACATCGCCCTAGTTTTTACGTCGTAACTTAGTGGGCAAACCAAGCAAGGTTTCACCCAAAAGAAAGAGGAGGGTGAGAAATAGGAATGTAGTCCATATTTCAGATCGCTTAAGCGAAAATGTATCTTGGGTCTTCAATTGTTGAATCGGAGAAGAATTCGGAAGCATTAAATTCAGTTCTGGAAAGGATAAGGTTTCGTCTTCATTTTCTAAGATAGGGCGATTGATTGAAGTGAGTTGCCCATTAATTTGATAAACCCCAGCGTTGATGGAAGGGCTTTTTTGGGCAGGAAGATCGACGGAGGTGTATTCGAAAATTTGCTTGGATTCCTCCGATCCACAAATCATATCATTTGATTCAGTAGAAATCGGAGAAGACTCTTCGATAATTCTTTGAATAATGGGTACGAGAATAAAACCATCCTTGAGAGATGACCATGAATCTAACGGCAACGTAGAAAAGGCATAAATCAGTCCATTTCCATAAGTGAATTTTGATAGAAATGCTTTACCATCCTGATAATAAGCCAATGGCTCCCCTTGATTAGGAATTCTTCTTTTTTGAATGGACAAATACTCAAGCGGTAACTCGGATCCGTCCACAAAATTAGCAAGCACACTATTTTCCTTAGCCCAATCTCTAACTGAAAAACTATCTTCTTCAATTTTACTCTCTAATTTTTGCCAATTTAAAAAGGAAAACTCAATTGAGTTTTCTTCTTCGGATGGGAAGGCTATCAATGTGCCACCATTTTTAATAAACTTTTCAAACATTACGTTTTCCTTTAAGGACAGAGCACCCTGTTGGATAAGTATCTTCTTTCTTCTTAGTTCACTCTCTTGTAAATTTTGTAGGGAGATTAAACCTGCTTGTTCGCCTTCTTTGTTTTGTGCCGCTGACCGTAGGATTATTCCGATATTCGGATTGCTTGATCGAACCCCAACAGTAGCAATAGATTTAGTGTTATAGGTAAAGAAGCATTGGTTGTCAGAATTGCAAAAATCATTACCTAGTTGAATAGAACCCCATCCTTGCTCTATTTCTTGCTCAAAAGTGAGCTCAGGGTTCCACCTTGTGAGATTGCTGTTTATTTTGAGTGAATGGGATTGTGATTTTCCATTAATTTGAGTCTCAATATTAACCATGCTTGATGGTTTTTGGGAGTTTTTTCGATTAAGGATGATGCTTGGTTTCAGGTTTTCTTTATTCATTTGAATATTGTCAATTCGAACAGAAAGATTGTATGGAGGGGGCGATTGAAATGGAACTATTTTGAGAGTCCATAAATGGTTCTTTTCTGTTAGGATTTGATCAATCTTAATGAATTGGTCTGCACTTTCTTTTTTAACCCAGTTACTTTTTTGCATGTCTGATGCAATCAGAATTTCTGCAGAACCAATCTGACTTTCTTTCATCCACCTTAATGTTTTTAAAATCGTTTTAGGTAAGGATGCGGCTGTATCCGTAGAGCAAATAAAATGCTCATAGCTTTTATCTTTGAGCGAATCACTTCCATGAATAAAAAAAGGTTCCTCATATACAGATTCAACTAGAACAATTTTACTTTCCGGCCAAGGTTCGATAAATCTTTGAAAAATCTCTATTGCATGTTGCCTCTTTGATTTTGAGGTTAATTCTACGACTGACTCCATACTCGCGGATCGATCAAGAATAAAGACAAGTACTTCTGGTGATCGAGAAGAGAGGGAAAGAAAGAAATCGCCTCCAGAGATTGGTCGAGCAATCATTAAAGTAAGACATGCAAGTGCGAGTATGCGAAAGAGAAGGGTGAGCCATCTTTTAATTTTGGACATTCGAGAAGAACTTTTTCTGGCTTGAAATAAGAATCGAGTTGCGGCCCATGGTTGAGATCGATGTCGTAGCAAATTAAGCAAATGAATAATCAGTGGCGTTAGAGCAAGAATGAGCCCGGCAAGGGCAAGGGGTTGAAGAAAACTCATTAAATTCCTCCTCCCCGGCGACTCTTTTTTAGCCCATCTAATGTTTCTCTGATCGATTGGCTTGTTTGTACCTGGAAATATGAGGCTTCACATCCAAGGCAGTGTTCTTGAATCGATTTAATGTGTTCTTCAAGGCTCGATAAGTATTCTTCTCGAATCAATGTGGGTTCGGTAATAATTGAACCCTGTCCTTCCAGGTCAATAAAACGAGTGGGCCGATCAAAAGAAAATTCAAGTTCCTGTTGATCCAATAAATGAAAAAGAATGACATCATGTTTTCGATCTCGAAGGTGAGTAATCGCATCGTTAATAAGAGGCACATCCTCAAAAAAGTCTGATATTATTACAACTAATCCCCGCATTCTTGAACTCTCTGCAATTTCATGTAGGGATTGGGACAGAGTGGTTTCCCCTTTTGCTTGGAGGGGACCCAAAACTTCAAGAATTTCTTGAACTTGTGCAGGATTTCGTTTGGGAGGGAGAGTAACAGGTTTTTTCTTTTTGAGGGTATGTAATCCAACCGCATCACCTTGGCATAGATAGAGGTAGGCTAATGTCGCACCCAGTTTTTTAGCGTATTCCAGTTTGTTGAGCGGAGTGCCAAAACTCATAGAAGCACTACAATCAATTGCTAGATGGCAACGAAGATTAGTTTCAGCTTCAAATTCTTTTAAATAATAACGATCTGATCGTGCAAATACCCGCCAATCCATTCTTTTGGGATCTTCGCCAGGGGTGTATTCCCGATATTCTGCAAATTCTACGCTTGATCCTTTGTGTGGACTTCGATGATACCCTGATACATTTCCTTCCATTGGAAAAGGGCTAAGCAAGTAATCCCCCGAAATTTGAGAAAGTGCATCCTGATCAAGGTAAGAGAAATATGAATTTTGCCTTCTCGGCATAATTTTATCTTTTCTCTTTTTGTGCTTCGGAGATTAATCTGCTTACTATTTCTGCACTGGTCACACCTTCGGAGCGAGCATGAAAATTAGTAAGAATCCTATGAAAAAGAACTGGTTCTGCGATCTTTTCTACATCTTCCATCGTGACCATAAAGTTACCCATAAGAACTGCCCTTGCTTTTGCTCCTCTAATTAAGTACTGCACTGCCCGAGGACCAGCACCCCATTGGACCCATTTTTGCAACCAAGCTGGAGAATCTTCGGAGTTGGGTCGAGTCCGACGTACTAAGTCTACAGCCAGTTCATGGACATGATTAGGTACGGGAACTTTCTCAACAAGTTCTTGCAGTTCCTTGAGTTTCTTTCCAGAAATCACTTTTTTTAATTTTGGAATTTTTCCGATGGTGGTTTGCTTAGCAATCTCGATTTCTTCATCGCGACTTGGGTAATCCATTTTTATTAGAAACATAAACCGATCAAGCTGGGCTTCAGGTAGTGGGTAAGTGCCTTCCTGTTCAATTGGATTTTGAGTGGCGAGTACGAAGAAAGGTTCTTGAAGTAAATGATTTTTACCGGCAACGGTTACTCTTTTTTCCTGCATCGCCTCTAGGAGGGCAGACTGTGTTTTTGGAGGAGTTCGATTAATTTCATCGGCGAGGATTACATTTGCAAAAATGGGACCTTTGATAAAAACGAATTCGCGACCCACATCCCCTTTTTTATTTTGAAGAATTTCTGTCCCCGTGACATCGGAGGGCATTAAGTCCGGAGTAAATTGAATACGACCAAAAGATAGTGAGGTGGTTTGAGCAATGGAATTGACAAGAAGAGTTTTAGCTAGTCCAGGTACTCCCATAAGCAAGGCATGCCCTTTAGACAGTAAACAGAGAAAAATTCTTTCAATTGCTTCGTCCTGCCCTATGATAATCCGACTCAGTTCATTTTTGATGCTTACAAAAGTTTCTTGAAGTTCACTGATTGATTGAACATCGTCATTGGAAAGAGATTCAGGATCAGTTTTTAATGGTGATTGTCTTGCCATAGAAAGAAACTTATTGGAAAAAGATGGGATTGATCAATAGGAATGGTAGCCAATGCGAATAATTGAATAGAAATGATTAGAGTTCAAAGGAAATACAAGTTAATTAAAGCATCCTCCGCAAAAGAGTTAGGGGAGATAGTGAACGACTGCATACAAAAAGAGTATAAAGACACTGAGGGGTTTCTTTTTAGGACTTCAGCCCGCTGGCAGTGCTTAGGGGGCCCATTTAAAGAGCAAGAATTATGGTATCAAGCAGTTGTTTTTATCCAAGAGGAAGAAGAATAGGCTTTAAAGTTTTAACGATTCTTTAATTACATAATATGTAATAAAGTCGTTTCTTTCAGTAGTTTATCTTACTCAGGAATTTTTATGAAAGTTTTAAATAAGATAATCTAGCTAATTCTATAACCAAAGCTCCTCAAAGACTCGAATTTAGAATTCTAGGAGATTGAGAGGAAATGCGTGGTAACCAATGAATAAAGTTACGCGAGTGTTATCATTTAATCTAAATAATAAAGACGATGGGGAAGATGATTTGAATAATGGTCAAGACACTCAAAAAATGTATTTAAAGACATTAAAAGTAGAATCTTAGTAAAACTAGATCAGTTTAGCACAATAAACCTTATGGAAGTGCATTATTATGTGCACGATCCTATTTTTAATGAAGGTGTAGTACATGAACTGTACTTTATTTCCTAAAAAGTTATATATTTAATGTTTCCTTTTGCTACTATTTTGTAATTAATCCATAAATTTTAATAGCACGGATTAATTGTGTGTCTTACACAATTATAAAACTAGTCGCCGGCTTGGGCAAGGTCGGCGGCTTTTTTTGTGTAAATTAACTTTGGCTTTGTTTATGTATTTAAAAGCTCAAACTATTATGTTAGTTTACTTCTAATTAAAAAATTCTGTGATTCTCTGAAGTAGGATTGTAATCGACCTAAGCTAATTCTATAAAACTTCTTTCACTCAATAAAAAAATGAAACAAACACTAAAAATTCAAATTCTCTTATCTATCATTTTTGTAGGGACCAGTTTTTCGGCCTTTGCCCAATCGAGTAGCCCAGCAACATCTCCTAGTTCGCGACCGAATTTACCAATGAATATACCACCTCCGCCCAGCTTTGGTTCATTGACTAATAAGAGTGGCAAATATCAAATAATAAGTGCGGAATATTATTCTGAGGATAAAAAACCCTTTTTATATAAAAGATTGATAAAATTAGATACCACCACTGGAGAGGCATGGGTTCTAACTTC
>MEHZ011592197.1_pt1 | contig 11485 bp, 9 predicted proteins | sample 897221 | NCBI WGS metagenome assembly MEHZ01 (sample SAMN05514161, study PRJNA337945) | marine metagenome | isolation source: marine surface water | place: Arctic Ocean | collected 2007-12-13 | reverse complement strand
CACGGCGGCGTCGAGGCGATGCGCGCCGAGGCCGACAAGTGCACGCCGCTGTGCCGCGCGTGCCACGCGCTCGACCCGTCAAGCACCTCGGCGCCCCAGAACGCCGGCAGCCGCGCCAAGGCCGAGGCCGGGGAGTACGCGACGAACGAGCAACGCCAGAGGGCAATGCGCCACGCGGGGTACCGCGAGGACAAGCGCGCGTACAACAACAGCATCAAGCGCGAGATCGGCGCGTGCGAGCGCCCCGACTGCCCGCGCGACGGGCCGTCGGCCGGCCGGTGCGTCGCGGGCTTCGAGGCGTGCTACGACTGGGACCACGTCGACCCTACGACCAAGGGCCGTGGCATCGCTGAGATCGTTACCAACACCCGGTCGTTTGCGACCGCCAAGCCCGAGCTCCTGGCGGAGCTCGGGCTGCCGCCCGACTTTGACGTCGCGAGCGACGACATCCCGCCCGTGGCCGAGCGTCGCTGCCGGCTGCTCTGCAAGAACTGCCACAAGACGCGCAAGGACTGGGACGCGTAGTCGCAAGCCCGTCGTCGAGCTGGAGCTGCTCTTTGACAGCGCTTGCGGCTTGTAGCACGCATGTAAAGGCTGGAGAGAAGCAAAAGGAAACAGGCTGGAGGGTTTCGCGCACACACACACACATGAACCACGAACGCGACAACGACGAGACCGCCCGCGCACGGGCACGGTTGTCGCAGCTCGTGCTGCACTTTGACGTCGATCTGTGGAATGCAATCCTCGCGTGGCACGACGAGCACGGGTCACCTCCGTCCCCTCGGAGCTCGACTGCGGCTGTGTGGTGTGGTGTGGTGTGGTGTGGTGTGGTGTGGTGTGGTGTGGTGTGGTGCGGTGTGGTTATATAGCCACGTGCACGTTTGCCTTGCGGCTTCTGTATCCAAAAAATAACAGCAAACGATGCCTGCCCGCTCCGCGCACTGGCGTCTATCCCCTCACACGCTAACACGGCTGAGGCGCTGCAGCGACCGTGCTCCGACGTGCCGCTAGTGTCTCAAACCTCCACAACACCACTCTCGTCGTCACGCTCGGACCCGCAATCGCCGTCCTCGATGCCACACTGCCGCACACTTGCCTACCCCATTGACAAAGAGAAGAATTACTACGCGGCCAACTGGGGGGCGACCACGCCCCGCCGTCGGCGACGACCCGTCATGGACGCGTCGCTCGCCGGCGACGAGGAGGGGCAGCGCGTGGCCGTCCCGGGCTACCCCGGCGTCTTCAAGATGGCCGGCAAGGAGGTCTTTGCCATTCGGCTCAAGGGCATGGAGGAGGAGCGCATCGTCAAGTCCTGGCGCACAGTGCTGCGTGCCTTTGAGCGCAGCGACGAGGTCGGCGGCATCACCAGCCACGCCCACGCCAGGCCGCTGAGCGCAACGCGCGGGCACCGCACGCCGCCGTCGGCGAGGGCCATCGTCAAGACGCGCAAGCCAAAGCCAAAGCCGCGGCCGCAACGAGCGCCGTCCCCGCCGGCCGAGCCGCCGGCCGAGTCGCGCACACGGACATGCGTGCCGACCATGCCCTTTGACCCGACGCCCGTCAAGGCAACGGCGTCGGCACGCGGGAGTCGATCCGGCAAGCGCCGCCGGCTCGACGTCGTCGTCGCTGCCCCGGCGCAACCAACGAGCGACGACGACGACGATGCCGCGAGCTACACGACCGACACGACCGATGCCACGCGCGTCGGCCGCGCGGCGCACTGGAAGCCGGCCGAGGACAATGCCCTGCTGCTGGCGATGATGGAGCTCGGCATCAAGCCCACGGACCGCATCGACCCCGACAAGTGGGAGCGCATCCTCGCCAAGGTCTGCGTGGTGCGCCCGCGCACGACGCTGCGGCAGGTGCGTCGCCGTTGGTGGTTTCTGAAGCCGACCAACCGTCCCAAGATTGACGCCGAGCGCGAGCGGCGTCGGACCGCCGACCGACTGTTCCGCGAGCTCAAGCGCAACCTCGAGCTGCTCGAGGTCGACCCAGACGTCGACTCGGTCCTCGACTTCTCGACCGGCGACCCGACGCTGCTCTCGGAGTTTGTGCTCGACGGCAACGAACCGTCGCTGGACGACGCGCCCATGGACGACGTGCAGCCCGTCGAGGACGACGAGGACGACGACAACGAGCGCATCGACACGATGCTGCTCTCGGAGTTTGCGCTCGACGAGGGCGACCACACGACGCTGGCGCTCAGCGCCATCGAACCGTCGCTGGACGACGCGCCCATGGACGACGTGCAGCCCGTCGTGGACGACGAGGACATCCTTTACGAGATTGCCAAGCGCACCGACGGCGACCCCGAGATGAACACGCACGTGGTGAGGAATGGACAGGTCACGACGTTTCCCGACAATCTCAACGACGCACACCGATACAAGTTCTCTAATGGACTCGGGTTCGGACTCGGCACGACACCTATGCGCTCATTTGCCTTTGGGCCCGATCGGCGCCTCCCCCGCATCAAGCGGGACGCGCGCCGCGCCGCCAGCATGCAGCAGCTCGTGCTCACGGACTACCTGTTGCAACGCAAGCCACCACGACCAGGGGCGGGCTCGCCGCTTCTCGAAAGTTTGCAGGGAACGAAGAAGAGCGCACCAGCGCCCTGCTCAGCGACCGTGCTCGCGACGAGAGTGTCGTCGACGGCGGTCGACCCTGCACTGGCATCGTGTGCGGCGGCACAGACGCTGCCGGCAGGGTCAACGGCGACGACGGCGGTGGCGACGGCACTACCGGTGTCGTCGTCGTAGGCAGCTGCGTTGGCCGGGCCTCCGCAGCGAGCAGCCGCGACTGGCAACGGTCGAGCAAGGCGGCGTTGCGCACCGCGACAAGATGGAGCCGCTCGTCCATGTCCGCGAGCTTTGTGACGGCGGCGCTCGATGTGGGTGTCCCAGCAGAGGACGCCAACGAGGACGAGCGCCAGGCCGATGCTTCCGATGCTTCCGATGCTTCCGATGACGATGATGATGATGACGATGATGCTGCTGCTGCTGATGACGCGTACCGATCGCGTTTCGCGTCGTCGGGTGAGATTGTGACTGTGGTGGTGGTCGTGGTCGTTGTGATCGTGTCAACCGTAGTGGTATCAAGAACGGGGTTTGAGACCGTGCCTTGCCCCATTACTGCCCGCGGCAAGGCGACGACGCGCGACGTGCGCAACAGGGTGCCCGTTCCGCCCGTTGCCGCGGGCACCACTGGATTGCAACACTTGGTCCTCTCTCGCATATGAGCTCGCTGCTTTTTCGCTACATTAGCCGACGGTATGCGGTGCACTCTAGCGAACCGCCGTAAGTTGCATTCCCTTTTGGGCGGCGTGGCGCTGGTGCAGACGCGCGGCGAGCGCGACCGCCGCGTCGCGCAGGGTTGGCAACGGACGCAACGACCGCAGCGGCGCGGAGACGTAGCGCACCTCGCGGTCGAGGCGCAGGTTGGGGTCGTCGCGGTTGCTCGGGTCGGACGGGATGCGCTCTCGCGCCCGTTGCGCAAACGCGACGCGGTAGTCCTCGGTCAGGTGGCTCAGGGCCAGCCACTCAAAGACAAACGTGATCGCGTCGTCCACGACCTGCTCCGGGCGCGGGCTGCGGTCCCACTCTGCCGGAACGTAGGCCAGCGCAAACGCGTCGAGCACGGCCTCCGGGTCGGGCAGGTTGGGCGGTCGCTGGTCGGCCGGCAGCTGGGCGCGAATGCGGTGCGCAAAGGCAATGTGGCGGTGGACGTCGGTCATGGTCTCAATCATCAGGAGGGGTGACTGATGCTCGACCAGCTCACACAAAGATGCAAAAGTCGGCGGAGACATGCCAAAGCGCACACGGGCAAATGAGCTGTGCAAAACAGGGCATGCGAGAGTGGATGGCGCGAGTGCGTGTGCACGTGCGTGTGCAAGTGGATGTGCTGATGTGCTGATGTGCTGATGCTGCTGTTCTGCCGCGTCTGAGGTCGGCCCGATTGCAAGCTTCGATGCACCCGCATGTTGCTTTGTGCAAGCTTGAGGAGGTCAGCGTAACCCCCTGTCGTGTCGATGTTAGTGCTGTTTGCGGTCCCATCCGATGCCGCGCGCGCGGCCGTACGCCGCGAGGAAGTTGTTGCGTGCGCCGTTGACGTCGCGGTCCATCGCGACGCCACACTTGGGACATTGGAACGTCTTGCTGCCACCGAGATCGGCGTGCCAGCGACCGCAGCTGCCGCACGTCTTGCTCGTGCCCGGCTCGCCCACGTCGCTCAGCACCGTCCGCCCCGAGTGCCTGTACGCGGCCGAGTGCAGCCGCTGCGTGAACCGGCCGTGTGACCACGTGAGCATCGCCCTCGCCGTCTTGGAGCCGAAGACGCGGCCGGCGCTCGGCACCATCTCGGCCACCTTCAGGTGCGGCGCGACGATCAGATCGTGGGCTCGCAGCAGGAAGTTGGCGGCCGCGTAGTGCCCCGCGCCCACCCAGTCGCGCAGCCGGCACCGCTCGCGCGCCTCCTGCCGCTTCAGCCGCTTGAGCCGGCGCCCACGCTGGCGCGGCGTCCTCCGCCGGTGCGCCGGGTCGTTGGCCACGTGCTCGGCGCGCAGCGTGGCCACCGCCGACTGCAGCGCGTCGAGCCGCGCGCACCGGCGCTCGAGGCGCTCGCGACAGCCGGCGAGCAGCTCGCCGTGGTCGCCCGACGTGGGCGAGTACCACGTCTGGAAGGACCTGGCCCCCGGATCGGTCGCAGCGATGCGTTTGGTCTCGAAGCGGGGGTCGGGGTCGGGCGCCGCCGGTGGCAGCTCGTAGCAGTAGAGCAGGTGGAAGGTGTCCTTCCGCTTGTCCCAGTGGATCTTGCAGCCGTTGACGACGCCGTCGCCGTTGCCGCCACGGCCCTCGGCGAGCAGTCTGGCGATGACGTGCGGCTTGTCCTGCAGCCGGATGCCGTCGGCGCCGCCGTCGCGCCACGCGCCCGCCTTGGGCTTGGGAACGGGCCGCTCGCCGATCGACTTGAGCTGCGCGTTGAGCGCGAGGCGCGCGCGCCGGTCCGCGTCCGACTCGGCCGCGCGCTGCTCCTCGACGCCGACGCCGGAGAGGTTGCTTCCGAAGAAGGCGGCGCACTCGGCGCGCCTCGTCGACGGGTTGGCGAACGGCAGCGGCTTGAACGCCAGCAGCGGCGACTGCTTCCCCGGGCCCTCGCCGTCGCCGTCGACGTGCACGACCTCGGTGTGGCTCTTGCGGTGCGAGCGGTACTTGACGTCGAACGTGTGCGATGGGTTCTTCTTGCGCTTCTCAAAGTTGGACTTGTACGCGTTGGCCGCGTCGTTGATGCCACCCGCCCTGATCCTGCTGCTCACCGGCTCCGCCCACGTCGGGTGGTCGTCGCGCGCGCGGTATGCCTTCTTGAGCGCGTACTCGTTCGGCTTCTTGTCCTGGTTCTCGACCTGATCGACGAACCAGTTGTACGCGTGCCGGGCGGCGCCGAAGCAGCGCTTGAGCTCGTGCCTCTGCTCGGCGGTGGGCATCATGCGCACGCGATAGCAGCGCAACTGGCCGACGAGCACGCGCTTGCGCCGCTTCTTGCGCTGGGGCTCGTCGCTGCTCTCGCCGGCCTCGCCGCCGCCGTCCTCGTCGCTGTCAAAAGCGTCCGGGGACGGCGGCGGCGCAAAGGGTCGCGAGAGCTCCGACCGCGGTTTGCCTTGCAGCTGCACAGGCGGCTGCCGGGCGCGCTGGCGAAACCCCGAGCGCAGATCGTCGCACTTTGCGTACGTCGACTCGACGGCGCATTGCGGACCCGGCAGAGCCGACCCAGGCTTCACGGGCAGCAGGCACGAGTCGTAGACGGGCTTGAGCGTCGCATTGAAGAATCGATGCGGTACGACCGGCGTTGCCAAGACTGAGCTGAGATGAGCTGAGATGAGCTGAGCTGATCTGCTGGTGCCGCGGATGTGCTGGCTAGCGGTGGAGATCATGTCCACGTGTGGTGATATATGCGTGCGCGGGTGTGCAGGGAGCGTGCGCACGCGCGGGTCGTGTGTGTGGAAATGACCAGGAACGTGCGGTTTTGCTCGATTCGAGTGAACGGTTCGCACCACGCGCGCGCGCGCCTCGCGGACGACCTCTGCGTCGATCCTGGCCTGCGCCGCCGAAAGGTCGTACTTGCGCGCGACTGCGCGCGACACGCGCGTGCCCGTGCTGGCGTGCAGATGCCGCTTGCGCCGGTCGGCGCAGGTCTCGTCGCCGTTGACCAACGCCAGGCCGGCAATCTCGTGCTCGTCACGGCACGGCTCGTCGGCCACCGTCGTCTTGTCGTCGTCGCGCGCACAGTTCTTCTGGCGGCTGCCCGCGATCATCGAGAAGTTGCTCTCCACCGTGCCGCACACCTCGCACGACATGGACGAGTCGCTGCCCGTCGACAGCTTGCTGCGATCGGTCGTGCCGCATCCACGGCACGTCCACATCCGCTCCTCTGGCGTCGGTTCCACGCTCTGTGGGCGATCCTCAAGACCGCTATCGCCGTAGTCGCCTCGCGCGATGCGATCGGCAAAGCACGTCGCGGGAGCCGACGCGCACTTGGTGAGCGGCACGACGGCCGCAGCAGCGGACCGGCGCACGGCATCGTCCGGATTGTATATTGGTCGGCGGCCGCGGTGGTAGGGCGCCGACAGCATGAACCCCTTCAGCGGGTCCTTGTAATCGGGAGACTCGGCGAGCAGATTGTCCAGCAAGCTGCTCGCCCCCACGTTCAACACCACCTTTTCGCACGGACGCGACACGTCGTCCAGTGATCGCGACCGATGCCGGAGCACCGGGGCGTCGTCTGGGCCCCACCACATGCACACACCGCGACGCAGACGACAAAGGCGATCGATGTGTCGACACAGGAGCGGCCTGCAAAGCCGCCCCAGGACGACGCATGTCGACGGACTGCGCACGAGCCGCAATCGATTGTGCGTCCGCAACCTCCGCGCGCTCCTTGCCGCAATAACAGGCAGCCGCTAATGGCGTACGCTCTCCCGCGCCGGTCACGGTTGCGCCTGTTGCCCCCGGGCCAATGGAAGCTCATGCCAACCAGGTTGGTGGCGTCGCTCCGTAAGCGCGACCTGGCCCCCATGGCATCGTCCGCGGCCGCCGCCATGCGCTCGGTTGTCGGTGGCGCAGGCGGCCGACTCACGGCTGAGTCGGACGAAGTCGACGCCGAGGACACGATGGTCGACTTTGCCAATGCCAGCCTGTACCTGTCTGGCATCCAGACGGTCTTCACCATCATCTGCTGCGCTTCCGTCTCCGTGCTCTCCTGCTGGATCGTGCCCGAACCCGGCGTGTCGGCGGTCCGCACGCTCGCGCTCTGCGTCGCCACGGGCGCGCTGCTCATGCGCACGCCCTTGCGCGTCGGACGTGCGCACGGCGTGCGCGTCGTCTTCTCGGCGCTGCAGCCCGCGGTGCCCATCTACCTGACGGCGCTCGTCGTCGAGCAACTGGTGCACACGTGCACCGCCGAAACGGGACACGCACCGAGCTGGCGCCGCGTCGTGTTCCATGGGATGATCCTGGTGATGCTGGTCTCCGGTCTGATGCGCGCGCGCGCGCCGCTGCAAGAGACCGACATGCCGTTTCTTGTGACGGCGGCGGCGTTGCTGGTCATCGCCATCATGCCGCCGCCCGCCGTCGCCTTTGTGGGGCCGCTCTGTCAGTCCGTGACGCTCTGGGAGGCGGCCGACCGGCTCGTGCGGGCGCTGGCCTTTGTTCTCGTCTATTGCGCACACGTGTACGCGTCGACGTCGTCCAGCAGCCTGACCAGCTCCGAAACCATAATCGTCGTGACGCGCAGCGCGTCGGCCTCGCTGTGGACCATGGGCGCGCACATCACGTGGTTGCCAGCCGCTGCCGTGCAGTGCGGCATCGTCATCGTCGCGCGCATCAACGTCGAGCAAAAAGGCGGCTACCGCGTGGTGCCAGACCGCCTGGCGCACGACGACGACGAGGCCGACGAGCTCGAGGCGGGTCGGCCCTATGACGACAACGACTCGCCCAGGGAGCCGACGTCGGGCAGCGGCCCGCACGGTTCCGGTGTCATCAGACGCTACTCGCCCGCGTCGTCGGGCATGTCCGAAGCCGGCACGATTGACGTCGTCGCGCAGCAGCGCGAGCTCCTTGCGCAACCGACGGCCATTCAGCTGGCGTCAAACAACGGACACGCGCTCGCATCGCGGCACAACAGCAACCGCGATGCCAGCACCAACAATCACAACCACAACCACAACCACAACAACCACAACCACAACAACCTCGAGCGCCTGCAGATGGGCGAGATGAGCATGCCGCCCGAGGCATTTCCCGTCGTCGTCCACGAGGTCGACGGCAACAACAACAACAACGCAATGGTGCCGGGCGACGGCGCGTTTGGACCCCGCGCGTTTCGCGACATTGGGGCGAGCGCAGACGAGCCGCCACCCACCGCGCCACCGATGCAACCGCAACAACACCAGCAGCAACACCAGCAGCAACCGCCACAGCTGCAAACCGTGGTGCGACCGCCGCAAATGTCGGCCGCACGAATGGCCGAGATTGCCGCCGCAATTCCAGACTAGGGTGTCACCGTCGCGGTGCTGGTGATGGTGGTGGTGATGGTGGTGGTGCTGGTGTGGTCGTGTCTTCAAAAAAAACGAAGTCGTTCACAACCGCACTACTAACGCCAGCTAAAGAACGACCCTGCCGCAGCGGACAGGAGCGAGTTGTAACCCCGACCCGCCATCACGCCCTCCACGCCTGCGTCCGGGAACAGAAAGTCGATCTCGTACGCGCCCGAGACATTCTTGGACGGATCGCGCACGTACATTGGCACGTTTGCGAAACGGATGGTCTGGGGCTGGCGCACCACCACCCCCTCGGACCCGCAGCTGATCGTGAGCGACGCGGGCAGGTCGCGCCAGGCCTCCACGGTCGTGACCTGCTCCATGAGCCGCTCGGACACCTCCAGAAAGTTGGTCCCAGCGGCGTTGTCCTGCTCTGGCATCCTCAGGAGGTCGTTGACGTCGACGTGCTCGGCCGTGTACGCGTTGAGAAAGGTGCCAAAGCCGAGGCGGAAGAACTCGCGGTACGTTCTCCGCGAGCGGTCCAGCTGCGCGGCGGGAGCGGCCGGCGGCGGCGGCGGCTCCGCCCCCCCGAAGAGTGACGGCCGTGGCTCCTCTGGCGGCGGAAAGACCGTCGTCGCGGACTGGACGCGCTGCCAGAACGGACCCGAGAAGGTGGCAGGCCCGGGGTCGAGCTGGTTTGCCGACAGCGTCACGCGGAAGATGGACCCGTCATTGTACAGTCGAAACCCCTCGTGCAGCGGGGGAGGCGGCGTGCCCGGTTCGTCGTCGTCCATGTCATCGTCGGCATCGTTCGTTTCCTCCTGCTCCTCCTGCTCCTCCTTCTTCCTCTTGGGATGGCCGGGTGGGAGCATCCAGTTGGGAAGCGTGCGCTCCTTGCGCTTCTCGGCGTGGTGCATGTCCGTCGGCACGGGCACGGCGCGTTCCCGAGCGACGCGTTCCTGCCGGGCCTTTTCGGCCCCGAGCTGGAGCAACAGGCGCAACCGAGCGTCGCCACGCGGCGCGCCCTCGGCCGGACCGACGATGCCACCAGTGGTGGAAGCGGCCCAAGGGCGCAGGGACATGTGCGTATAGTGGGTGTGTGCTCACCAGACGCAAGACACAACGCTCGACCTCTGTCCGCTGCTCACTCACTCACTCACACCACTGACCCCCTACGACGCCGAGTTATTGACTCGTTCCAGGCCTAGACTTCGACCGCCACACCTCCGGCGGCGGCGGCGGCGCCGGCCGCAGCGTTGAAGGCGTCGAATGCCGCGACCGCCTCGTCGCCCGCTGCGAGCGCGCCCGACTTGAGCAGCCCGGTCATGGACATGGCGGCAGCACCGGTGGCGATGCCCTTGTTGAAGGTGGACGTCTTGGAGTACCGCATCGCCCGCCGACCATTGGCGATGAACGTGGTGATCAGGTGGTCCGTCATGAGGTCAAACGCCCCGAGTGCCGACGCGGACACCGTGCGCTCGGCCCCGTGAATGTTCTTGTGCGCCTTGGCAATGTACGTGGCAAACTTGCACTCGTCCTTGTCCTTGAGCTTGTGGATGCCGCGCTTGGACCCCTTGGCGCCCTTGGCGGCCGCGGCCGCGGCCGCGGCATCGCTCTTGCTCTTGCCCTTGGCTTTGCCCTTGTCCGACGGCATTCGTGTGTGCGTGCGTGTGGAGACTCTATGGGTGTGGATATTAGAATACATGAGACGCAAGTCGAAGTCGAAGTCGTTAGCGGAGACATGTCGGGACCTAACGCGACGCTACGGGGGTCCACTGGCGCGCGGGGCGGCGGTTGCCCATCAGCGTGTCAAACGTGAGGGAAGCGACCGCAGCCGTGTTGCGGTTGTTGCGGTTGTTGCGGTCGCGCGGCGCGTGCTCGAGGTCGTGCTCCTCGAGCGCGGCCGCCAGCGGACCGAGGCTCGCGGCCGAAGGGACCTCGCGCGCGCGCATCGGGAGGTCGCCCTTGAAGGGCCCGTCGTGCCAGTCCTCGCCGCGCAGCTCGTGCTCGCGCTTGGCGTACGGCATCCGGTCGACGCGCAGCAGCTTGGTGCCCCAGAAGCGGCTGGTGTGGCGCCCGCGCGGCGACTTGGCGCCAAAGACGGTGCAACAGAGGCAACCAACGAGGAGAAAGAGCCCCGACCCGGCAAAGGCGGAGGACATCGTGATCACCTCGTAGACAAAGACGGGTGGGCTGGGCGGAATCACCTGCGCACCGGGGACAAGCTGGGCGTGACTCTGCCGTCCGATGCTGATCTCGTCGCGCTGAGACCAGTATGGTGGCCAATCCATTGGAACGACATAGCACCCACGGCCGTGGACAGGCTAGGCTAGTGTTCGAGTCGTGTGCTAGGCAGGGTATGGGTATGGTTTGAGTGTTGCATTGCATTGCGCACCCAGTCGTTGGGCGGCGGCGGGCTGGGCGCCGGGATGACGTCGAGCTGGATGTTCTGAAACGTCATCGTGTCGCACGGCACGATGGCAAAGTTCTTGAGCTGGTCGGCCAGCGCGTAGCCATAGGCGACGGCGAAGAAGAGCGCGCGCGCGGCCGGGTCGCGCACGATGGCCTCGAGCTGGACCTGAACGAGGTACTGCGCCGCGCCGCAGTCGACGGCGCGGTAGAGGTTCTCGAGCTCCTCCAGACCGTACTCGACGCCGTCGATTGTGTAGGTCTGTCCGAGCGCGAGCCGACGCTGGCGCCGCCGCGTCTCGTAGTTGTAGATGGTGCCCCGATGATGCAGCTCAAACTCGGCGGTCGTGACGGCGCTCGCATTGGAACGAATGTCGCTGAGGTTGGTCAGGTTGAACAGGCTCTCAAAGATCTGGCGGTAGACCTCGACGTGCTCCTCCGAGTTGGAGGGCACGCTAAAGATCTCGTACATGCGGATCATCTCGCCCTCCTCGCGCGAACCCGGCGGCAATGGCGGGTACGACGGCGGCGGCGGGACCGCGGACA
>MEHZ011427983.1_pt1 | contig 11485 bp, 12 predicted proteins | sample 897221 | NCBI WGS metagenome assembly MEHZ01 (sample SAMN05514161, study PRJNA337945) | marine metagenome | isolation source: marine surface water | place: Arctic Ocean | collected 2007-12-13 | reverse complement strand
GGCAATTCGGCGCGGATGCGCTTGGTCGCCTCGATAAAGGCCATTGCATAGCCATTATGCTCTTCAATCCCCGTGGCAACCGCGAAGATGTTGGGATCGAAGATGATGTCTTCGGCCGAAAACCCTGATCCGGTCAGCAAATCATAGGAGCGTTTGCAGATCTCGAACTTGCGGTCGGCCGTATCGGCCTGGCCGTCTTCGTCGAACGCCATCACCACAGTGGCCGCGCCATAGCGGCGTATTTTTCGGGCTTGCTCCAGGAAAGGCCCCTCACCCTCTTTCAGGCTAATCGAGTTCACGATGGCCTTGCCCTGCACGCATTTCAATCCGGCCTCGATCACCGACCATTTGGAGGAATCGATCATCACGGGAACCCGTGAGATATCCGGTTCTGCAGCGATCAGGTTGAGGAAGCACACCATCGCGGCCTCAGAATCGAGCATCCCCTCATCCATGTTGATGTCGATGATTTGAGCCCCGTTCTCGACCTGCTGACGAGCCACATCCAGCGCCGTGTCGAAATCATCACCCTTAATCAGATCCCGAAAGCGCGCCGATCCCGTGACGTTCGTGCGTTCGCCAATATTGACGAACTGGCTGCCCAACGCGGTGTTCATGTCTGCACCGTAAACGGCTCGAGACCGGACAGGCGCATTGCCGGCGGGCGTTCGACCTGCCCACGAGGTGACAATCCCTCAACCGCCTCGTGTAGAGCTGCAATATGCGCTGGGGTCGTCCCACAGCACCCCCCAACGATATTAACCAGGCCTTCTTCGGCCCACTCACGCACGAAACCCGCCGTTGCCTCCGCCTGCTCGTCATATTCGCCAAACTCATTGGGCAAGCCGGCATTCGGATAGGCACAGATATAAGTGTCGGCCACCCGCGCGAGTTCCGCGAGATAAGGGCGCATCTCTTGCGCCCCCAACGAGCAGTTTAATCCAATCGTTAGCGGCTGGGCGTGGCGGACCGAGTTCCAAAACGCTTCAGGCGTCTGCCCGGTCAGGGTCCGGCCCGACAAATCAGTGATCGTGCCCGAGATCATGATCGGCCGTCGTTCGCCGGTCTCCTCAAACAATTCCTCCAAGCCAAAAATGCACGACTTGGCATTCAAGGTGTCGAATATGGTCTCGATCAAAAACAGGTCGACGCCGCCAGATAGCAACGAACGTGCGGCCTGCTTGTAGGCGCCCTTCAAGGTGTCAAAATCAATGGCCCGATATCCCGGGTCATTTACATCAGGTGATATCGATGTGGTCCGGTTGGTCGGGCCAATGGCACCAGCGACCCAGCACGTTCGTTCGGGCTCACGTGCCATGCGATCGTCGCAGGCGGCCCGAGCCAGCCGCGCACCTTCGAAGTTAATCGCCTCGACATGCTCTTCCATGCCGTAATCGGCCTGGGAGATGGTTGTCGCGTTGAACGTGTTGGTGGCAACCATATCTGCACCCGCCGCCAGAAAACTTCCGTGAATGTCTCGGATAATTTCCGGGGCGGTCAAATTGAGAATGTCGTTATTGCCGGTCAGATCATTGCTCTGTCCCTTGAAACGCGCGCCGTGATAATCCCGGGACGACAGTTTGAGAGCCTGGATCTCCGTCCCCATCGCGCCGTCGAGAACAAGGATACGTTCCGCCAGGGCCGTTTCAAGGTTTTGCACCGTGGTCATCGCGCGTCCTCCGTTGCTTGAGGCTCGCTCTGGGTCGAACGAATACCCAAATTCTCACAAACGGCCTGGGTAAGAGCGGCACGGTTGAGCGTATAGAAATGAAATTTCGTCACCCCGTCAGCCTGCAAGTCGATGCATTGCTGACTGGCGATATCGATCGCCACCTGGCGACGATCAAAGGGATTGTCCTCCAGCCCGGCAAACGCATCGGCCAGAGAATTCGGCACGCTGGCGCCACACATGGCCGAAAAGCGGCACATGCTGGTAAAATTTCCAACCGGCATTATTCCGGGCACCAGCGGTGCAGATATTCCCGAATCAGCGACCCGGTCGCGGAAGCGTAGAAACAAATCATTGTCGAAAAAGAACTGGGTGATCGCCTGGGTCGCACCGGCGTCAATTTTCCGCTTCAAATTGTCGAGATCGAATTCCGCACTTTCCGCTTGCGGGTGGGTCTCGGGATAGGCCGCGACGGAAATTTCAAAATCAGCCACGTCGCGCAGACCTGCGACCAGATCCGTCGCATAGGCATAGCCATCCATCTGGGGAACATAGGTCTCCTCCCCCTCGGGCGGATCGCCGCGCAGCGCGACGATGTGACGTACGCCAGCATTCCAGTATTCCCGGGCAACGGCGTCGATTTCCGAGCGGCTCGCGCTGACACAGGTCAGGTGGGCCGCGGCGTCGAGGCCCACCTCTCCCACGATCCGCGACACCGTCGCGTGAGTCCGCTCGCGGGTTGACCCTCCAGCACCATAGGTCACGGATACAAAATCCGGGGCCAGCGGGGCCAGTGCACAAATCGAATCCCAAAGCGTCTCTTCCATTGCCGGTGTCTGGGGTGGGAAGAATTCGAAACTTACCGAAGGTCGGTTTTCTGCAACGCCGTTCATCAGGAAACACTCCCAAACGGCGCAGCAGCCGGATTCAGTTCATGAATTTCTGCGGAAAGACGGGTCTTCCAGATACAAACTGTAAGTTGTTTCCCCGGCAGAGTTCGCGACTCAACCGTTTCGAGTCCCACTTCGGCCCCCCACTCTTCAATATCGGCCACGCGAAATCCGAGACGCCGATGGGCATGCTCATCCCGCAGCGCTTCCATCTCGTGAGGCGCAAAATCAACAATAACAAACTGGCCGCCGGGCTTGAGTACTCGTGACGCTTCGCGAAATACGTCCTGCGGCCGGTCGGCAAAATGCAAAACCATATGTGACACTACAAGATCGAACCCGCCGTCTTTAAAAGGAAGGCCGTACATGTCGGCCTGGCGAACGCTGCAGTTTTGATAATTCGAGGTGGAGAGGTTGGTTCGGGCAACAGCAAGCATGTCGCGTGACAGATCCACACCGATCGCTTCACGAGCGCGGTCGCCCATTAGTTGAAGCATGCGCCCGGTTCCGGTCCCAATATCCAGGATCGATTCGACCGGCGCAGCGCCCAACATCGCTGTAAGTGCTTGTTCAACCTCGGCTTCGTCCACATGCAGCGCACGAATGCTGTCCCAACGCGCAGCGTTCTCCCTAAAATAGGTTTCCGAACGCACGGCGCGTTCCTGTTTGACATTCTCGAAACGCTGGAGATCACGGGTGATCGTCGGGTCGTCATGTCGGACCTGATCGAGAAGAAAACGTACGATATCCGCGGGAACACCGCTCGTCGGAAGATGAAAATACGCCCAGCTACCCTCCTGATAACGTTCCAGGAGACGAGCATCACACAATAATTTCAAATGACGAGACACTCCGGGCTGGCTTTGCCCAAGCACACTCGTCAATTCGCGAACCGTGAGATCTCCCCCGGCACAAAGCGCCAGGATTCGAAGCCTGTTATGCTCTCCTGCGGCGCGTAAGACTGACAACATCTGATCCAAAGGGCGTTTCCACTTAAATGACAGGCGCACATTCCGACGACTCGGGAACCCGATGCACCACCGTACGGGGTAAAGACATAAACATATATGCATATAGTTATATTAATAATATCGAAACTCCCGCTTGCGTGCGATTCGAAACTAGAAACTGTACCATTTTTACAACAGTGAGTTCGAACGAAGCATTCTAAGTCCTGTGCAAGTTGGCTTTGGGGTTTTTCGTGTGGTAATTAGCTAGTAGGCAAAAAAGCAATGTTGGTCGCGGGAGCGAAGGCTTTAAGGCTCCTTTAATTGCGATCTGGCAAGTTTGGGTTTTCGCAGTTAGGGCGATCACAGGGATGGTGATTTCTGGGTAAGGTAGCCGAACTTGTGATGTGGATGAGAGCAAATGTCGAATTCAGTTTCTGGTACTAAATTATTTCGCTTCGCTGCTGCCCTGGCTCTGGTCGGTGCGTTAACCGCTTGCGCGACGCCGCCCTCGGGTGACGCGGACGCACGCGCGGCCTATGCGGAAGCCAATGACCCCTTCGAGCCGGCAAACCGTATTATGTTCTCCGCCAATGTGATGGTGGATCAGCTGGTGTTGCAGCCCATGGCGGTTACCTATCGTGACCTGTTTCCCGACGCTCTAAAGCCGCCGGTGAAAAACTTCATCACGAACCTCTTTCAGCCGCTTAGTTTCCTGCACGCTCTGCTGCAGGGCGATTTTGAGCGCGCCGAACACGCCGCTGCGAGATTCTTCACAGCGCTCCCGACCTTCCTCCTGGCAGACATGATGCCAGACAAAGAACCAGTCTTCGAAGATGGTGGACAGACGTTGGCCACGTGGGGCTTCACGGAAGGCCCGTATATTATGTTGCCGCTTCTCGGGCCGTCTTCCTTGCGTGACACAATCGGTATAGTCGGCGATTTTTTCATAGATCCCGTCAGAATTGTTGCGGGTAACGACGCGGCAGCCGGACTTGCAGTGGGCAATGCGGTTGTCACGCGATCAAGAAATATTGATCAGGTCCGCGAGTTGCAACGCGGCTCGCTCGACTATTATGCCGCTGTCCGAAGCCTTTACCGGCAGAAACGAGCAGCGCAGATTCGCAACGGAGCTTCGGGGCCAGCCCATTCCGCACCGACTCTCGGGCTGGATCTGGATAAGTCGAACTCTGACGGCGGGAAGAAAGAAACCGCGGCCACCAACTAGCGTAGGGGAGACCGCCTGTGCGCATTATTGCATCATTCGTCCTCATTCTGGTCTTTGCCATCGCTGTACCTACGGCGCACGCGGATTCCCATATTGAGGCGTCGTCGAAATTCATCAACGACCTGGCCGACAGGGCGATTGAAACTCTCGCAGACAAGACCATAGACTCCGATACGCGACGCACGGAATTTCGCAGTTTGTTCCGCGATGGATTTGCCGTTAACGGGATCGCGCGCTTTGTTGCTGGACGTCCTTGGCTCAAAGCTCCGAAAGCCGACCGGGACGAGTATCTGGTGCTTTTCGAAGATGTAATCGTGAACACCTGGGCGGACCGTTTCTCCGAGTATTCCGGCCAGAAGTTTGAAGTCAGGGCCGCCACGGATGCGACACCTCCGAAATCAAAGGAGAATGTGGCTCTCGTTGAAAGTCTGTTCTTCACCAGCCCCACGACCCCGGTTCGCATTGAATGGCGGGTCGCCAGCAAAGGTGATCTGTTCAAGATTGTCGACGTGAAGCTGGAAGGCATACGTATTGCGACCACACAACGCGACGAATTCAAATCTGTTATCAGCAGGAAGGGCCGCACGCTAGCCGCTCTGATCGCGGAACTCCGACGCCGCCGCGACGGCTGAATATCGACGAGCTAACGCGCCAGTGGCTTGAACTTGATCCGATGCGGGCGGTCCGCATCAGCACCCTTGCGACGCTTCAGATCTTCGGCATAGGCGTCGTAATTGCCCTCGAACCACACCACTTCGCTATTCCCTTCAAAGGCGAGAATATGGGTTGCAATGCGATCCAGGAACCAACGGTCATGGCTGACCACAATCGCGCTGCCTGGAAATCCAAGCAATGCTTCCTCGAGCGCCCGCAACGTGTCGACATCCAGGTCATTGGTCGGTTCATCGAGCAGCAGCACGTTTGAGCCTGATTTGAGCACTTTGGCCAAATGCACACGATTGCGTTCACCGCCGGACAACTGCCCGACCCGTTTCTGCTGGTCGCTCCCGCGAAAGTTGAACCCGGCCACATAAGCGCGGCTTTGCACCGAACGCTTGCCGAGCTCGATGACATCAGCGCCGCCAGAAATTTCCTCCCAAACCGTCTTGTCTTCGCTCAAGGCATCGCGGCTCTGATCAACGTAGCCAAGCTGCACGGTTTCACCGATCCGGAGTGATCCTGAATCGACCTCTTCCTGCGACGTGACCATCTTGCAGAAGGTTGTTTTACCGGCGCCATTCGGACCGATCACACCGACAATTGCGCCCTGGGGCATCCGGAAGCTCAAATCGTCGATCAACAGCTGATTGCCAAATCCCTTGCCCAGGTTTTCAGCCTCCATAACTAGGTCGCCCAGTCGCTGTCCTGCGGGGATGGTAATTTGCTGCCGTTCGGGCGCCATATCCTGACTATCGGCGACCAGTTTCTCATACGCCGAAACACGCGCCTTGCTTTTGGACTGGCGAGCCCGTGGACTTGACCGTACCCATTCAAGCTCTTCCTTGATGGTCCGCTGCCGGGCGCTCTCTTCGCGCTCTTCCTGTCCGAGACGCTTCTCCTTGGCCTCCAGCCAGCCGGTATAGTTGCCCTCGAACGGAAGCCCCTTGCCGCGGTCGAGTTCCAAAATCCAGCCCGCAACATTGTCCAGGAAGTAGCGATCATGGGTCACGGCCACAACCGTCCCCGGGTACCCCTCAAGGAACTGCTCCAGCCAGGCCACGGATTCTGCATCCAAATGGTTGGTGGGCTCATCCAGCAACAGCATATCGGGCCGCGACAGCAACAAGCGGCAAAGGGCCACACGACGACGCTCGCCCCCCGATAACTTGCTGACATCGGCATCGCCTGCCGGGCACCGCAGCGCATCCATGGCAATCTCGATCTGACGATCGAGTTCCCAGGCGTCTGCGGCATCAATCTGATTCTGAAGCTCGGCTTGCTCGTTGATCAGCGCGTCCATTTCGTCTGGCGTGATGTCCTCGCCAAACCGCATGCTGACCTCGTTAAAGCGGTCGAGGAGCGCCTTGGTGCCCGCAACCCCTTCCATGACGTTACCGAGCACATCCTTGTCGGCATTGAGTTCAGGCTCCTGCTGCAGGAACCCGATCTGGATTCCGTCTGCCGCCCAGGCTTCCCCCTGAAACTCCGTGTCGAGCCCGGCCATGATCCGCAGCAGGGTCGATTTACCCGAGCCGTTCAGGCCCAGCACACCAATCTTGGCGCCAGGCATGAAACTCAACCAGACATCTTCGACAACCTTGCGGCCGCCTGGATAGGCCTTCGTCAGGGCCTTCATTACATAAACGTATTGGGGATTTGCCATATCGCGTGTCCGTAGGTTCGGGTGCGCGGGCGTGTATAGAGTATTTGCGTCGGTTCGAAAACGGGTTGTGCAGCGTCCCGGAAAAGAAAGCGTCAGTGCCGCCCGCCGAAACGCCAGGGCAGGATCTCAAACCGCGCGTAGAGCCCGTCTTTTGTATAGGGCTCTGCGGCGAAAAAGGCCTCGATAAAGGCCGGGTCCGGAGCCTCCAGCAGGAAGATACTCCCAATCCATTCCGTTCCCGACACATCCCAAAGCGGGCCACGCAGGATGCCGCGCTCTACGCGACCCGGGGCGTTTAAATAGTCCCGATGGGCCTGCAGGAGCTCGTTGCGCCGCACCGTCTTGTCCCCGCCTTCAGGGCCATAGCCGATGCACAGGAAGCGGGGGCTCGTGTCGTCTCCCTCAAAATCCCACATGGTGCGTTTAAGGGCGTTGGTCCAGCGGCGGATGGTGATGTCCGCAAAGACGCCGGCACGAGCGTAAGGTTCGTCATGGGTAAACGCCCTTGCCTCATCTTCGTTTTCCAGCTCGACAATATGCATCGAGCCCGTGGGGGTCGTGCCATCTGTGGCAAGCGTCGGACCGCGGGCGACCATCCGGGAATCATACTGGTCCATGAAGGCCCAATGGGCTTCGAGATGTTCTGCGCGCAGCGCATCCATGTCGGGCTTGTTCCGGCAACAGACAAAATAGGGGGACATGCTCAATCCTGCGCCGACGAAATAGAACGAAACTCTAGCCGACCGTGCCCGGGGCGGAAACACCGCTGGCTTCGGCCTCCCACTCCGCGAGGACTTCGGGGTGTTGCTCTTCTGAAATTTGAGCTGCGCGGTGTTGATTAAAATCCTTGGCTTTCAACAATCGGGACAACGCCCAGACGGCGGCACCTCGTACCAACGGGGATTCGTCCGTGAGCCGCTCCAACGCCACTTCGACGGCGTTGTCCCCGCCAACATTGCCCAACGCAATCATGACATTGCGCACAAAGCGGTCGCGCCCGATCCGCTTGATCGCGGTGCGTGAAAATAATGTGCGAAACGCCCCGTCATCCAGTCGGGCCAGCTCTGCCAGCTTCGGGAAAGCCAGCTCCGGACGGGCGCGAAGCTCGGTGACCGGGGCGGCTTGCGCGAACCTGTTCCAGGGACAGGCCGCCAGGCAATCATCGCAACCATAGATGCGATTGCCGATCAGCGGGCGTAACTCCCGATCAATCGGCCCGCTATGTTCGATCGTGAGATAGGAGATACAGCGCCGCGCATCGATTTTGTAGGGCGACGGGAAAGCATTCGTGGGGCACGCATCCAGGCAGGCCTGACAACTTCCGCAATGATCTTCTTCAGGCGGGCTTTCGGCCAGTTCGAGAGTGGTGAAGACTTCCCCCAGAAACACCCAGGAGCCGTGTTCACGCGACACCAGATTGGTGTGCTTGCCCTGCCAGCCCAGCCCTGCCTGCTGGGCTACGGGCTTTTCCATGACTGGTGCGGTGTCGACAAAGACCTTCACGTCGCCGGGAAAGGTTTCACAAATCCAGCGCCCAAGCACTTTGAGCTGCTTTTTGACCACATCGTGGTAATCGCGACCGCGCGCATAGACCGAAAGATGCCCAATCCCGGGCTGGTCGATACTGTCGAGCGCCCCATTTGCCGGGGTGTAGTTCATCGCCAGTGCAATTACTGAGTTGGCCTCGGGCCACAGGGCGGAGGGCTGGCGCCGGCGTTCGGCCTTGGCGACCATCCAGTCCATGTCACCATGCATGCCCTTGGCCAGATAGCCATCCAGATTGTTCTGAACTTCATCGCTCAGAGACACAGGCGCAAACCCCACCAGGTCAAACCCGAGTTCGAGTGCCTTCTCCCGGATACGATCGCGTGGAGACGGTTCGTTCATGCAGACCTAGCCACGCCCGCGATAAGGCGCGACACCCTGGTCGGGCAGCCAGAGCCCTTCGGGCGGCGGTCCGGACTGGTAAAACACATCGATCGGCATCCCGCCGCGGGGGAACCAATAACCACCAATGCGAATCCACACAGGCTCGAGAAGCGCCTCCAGCCGGTTCGCGATATCCACCGTGCAGGCTTCGTGGAACGCGCCGTGGTTGCGGTAGGAGCCTAGAAAAAGCTTCAGTGACTTGCTTTCGACCAGCCAATCCCGAGGCACATAGTCGATCACCAGATGGGCAAAATCCGGTTGCCCGGTGATCGGACAGAGCGAGGTGAATTCCGGGACAGTAAAGCGCACCAGATAGGTCGATTCCGGCTTCGGATTGGGCACCCGTTCCAGGGTTGCCTCCTCCGGTGACGCCGGCAATTCGCTATTGCCCCCTAACTGGGTAAGCCCCTCGTAGATATCTTCACTCATGTCGCATTTCTCCGCGCACTATCTTCCCACAAACCCGGCACCTTCAGGTGGCCCGTTCCAGCAGGGTTGCATCGCCGTATGAAAAGAACCTGTAGCGGTTTTCGACCGCATGGGCATAGGCCGTTTGCATCTTCTCCATCCCCGCGAACGCGCAGACCAGCATAAAGAGCGTCGAGCGCGGGAGATGAAAATTAGTCAAAATTTGATCGACGATCCGGAATTCATAGCCCGGGGTGATGAACAGATCAGTGTCCCCGTGAAACGCCGGGAGGTGCCCGTCAGGCTGGGCGGCGGATTCCAGCAACCGCAGAGCTGTGGTCCCGACCGCGACGATCTTTCGACCTTCTTCGCGCGCCGTGTTGATCCGGGCTGCAGCGGTCTCGGAAATCTCACCATATTCAAAATGCATCTTGTGATCCCGGACCGCCTCAGCGGTGACCGGCAGGAAAGTCCCTGCCCCCACATGCAGGGTCAGCGCAACGAGCTCGAGCGTTTCAGCCTCGAGCCGTTCGACCAGGTCCGGGGTGAAGTGTAACCCGGCCGTAGGTGCCGCGACGGCGCCTTCCCGGGAGGCGAACATCGTTTGATAATCCGCAACATCATCCACATCAGTTTCACCAGACCGCTTGATATAGGGCGGCAGAGGCGGGCGGCCGTGTTCTTCCAGCGCCGTCCTAAACTCCTTGGCAGCAACGTTGAAACGCAGGCGTACTTCCGCGCCATCCCGGGCAAGCACCTCGGCCGCGAAATCGCTCCCAAATGTGACGATATCGCCGGGCTTGAGGCGCCGGGCATTCTTGGCGAAGGCCAGCCATTCGCCTGCCCCTTCGTCCTTGTGCAGGGTTACGCCAATCTTGGCGTAGCGCCGGCGGCCATCCAGCTGTGCGGGGATCACACGAGTGTCATTGACCACCAGCAGGCTGCCCGGTTCAAAAAGCGTTGGCAGATCGCGGATAAACCGATCACCAACCCCGCGCCGCAGATCGAGCAAACGCGCCGAATCCCGCGGATCAGCGGGATGTTGCGCGATCAACTCCCCCGGGAGGTCAAAATCAAAGTCAGCGGTTTTCACTTCAAGTCTCGCAATTCGCTTTCGGTTAATTGACAGTTGTGCCACCGGGCTGCCATTAGCACTCCAAATTCAACGTGTCTCTCAACCAAATTGAACTTCATGTCCAACATCACGCCCCGATTTCTGATCATCACCGTTCTATTCGTCACCTGTTTGCTGGTGTCGAATATCACCGCGGTCAAACTGATCGATGTCTGGGGCTATGTGATTCCCGGCGCCATCGTGATCTTTCCGATCAGCTACATTATCGGCGACGTTTTGACGGAAGTTTATGGTTTCGCCAAGGCCCGAACGGTGATCTGGCTCGGATTTGGCGCGAACCTGTGCGCGATAGGTACATTTGCTCTGGTTGGTATTCTTCCCGCAGCCGGGTTCTGGGAAGGCGGGGACGCCTATTCTGCGATCCTTGGTGCTACGCCCCGGATTTTGTCCGCCTCCTTCGTGGCTTATCTACTGGGCGAGTTCGCAAACTCCTACATCCTGGCTCGCCTGAAAGTCGCGACCGCAGGCCGGCACCTTTGGATGCGAACCCTCGGCTCTTCGGTGGTAGGTCAAACTCTCGATTCAACGGTGTTCATCACCATCGCGTTCTGGGGTCTGTTCCCCAACGACGTCCTGGTCACGCTGATCGCCACCCAGATCGTCTTCAAACTCGGCTACGAAGTGCTGGCCACACCGGTGACCTATGCGGTCGTGAACTGGTTGAAAAAGGCCGAAGGCGTGGAGCATTTCGATCGCGCGACCAGTTTTAACCCCTTCGCCATCACAAAATCCCAGGACTAATGCGGCGCGGGACATTCATACCCGCCGCCGCGTTTGCACTTCTCTGCGCCGGGGGAGCGCTGGCTGGCCCGTCCGGCGACACCTACACAATCCAGTGGGAAAATGACCGGATCGCCAACACCGACCGGGACTACACCAATGGGTTCCGGCTGTCCTGGGCGTCCACGAGCTGATCGGCGTCGCCGCATCAAACGGATGGGGTCATCAACTCGACA
>MEHZ011571212.1_pt1 | contig 11486 bp, 10 predicted proteins | sample 897221 | NCBI WGS metagenome assembly MEHZ01 (sample SAMN05514161, study PRJNA337945) | marine metagenome | isolation source: marine surface water | place: Arctic Ocean | collected 2007-12-13 | reverse complement strand
TGGACGCAGGTATCGAAGAGATCGTTGCGATCAAGGGCCCAGGTTTTGGTGGGCCAACAGCAGTCGCTCGGATCCGGCCGGTGACGTTGGTGGCGAGCAAGGAATTGCGTTTGTCCAGGCTGTACCCCAAGAGCAAGTACGACCCTGACATTGGTCTGCTGCAGCTGGCGGTCAGCTCACGAGCCGAGGCGGTGCCAGAAACGATTGCTGCATTGACTGACCTCGATGTCTTCCCCGCAGATGCTTCACCTGCTATCGAACAAGAACCAGCTACGGCTTAACCGCGTCGAGGTGTACAGGTCGTAGTTTCGGGCCTACACGATGAATATTCTGGGCGGTGCGTCGTCTTCACATCGGGCTGTTTCTGCTGCTAATCAGCCCAACGTTGGCGCTGCTGTTTGTGCTTCTCACTCTCGGGTCTGTCCACGCACAGCTGGCACTGAACGGCCAGGCCATGGTTGTGACGCCCGAGAGGGACCCGTTTGTTTTGAGCGACGACGGCGGGTTCGAATAGCGAATCGTAAGGATGATAGATCGTCGAATTCGACAGCCAGACCGGTGTTTCTAATGCAGTAAAGGCCAGGAAGATCAAGATGGCGTTTACGAATCGATTTGCTTTGCAGGCACTCGACAGTCGCTATGGCCTCACGACCGTCAAGGGTGTCTTGTGTAACGAGTTCGAGATGCTTGGGCTCGCTGCAGGGTCACCGTGGCGAGAACCGACTAGCCGGGCACTGGCTGATTGGTAAGCGTCTGGCGAGATCGCTGAGATCATCAAGGACAGGCGCAGGGGACAGGTCGGACGCTGCGTGTCAGAAATTGGTCTGAGACGTCGGCGGCTATCGCCGCACGCTTTTAGAGGTTCGGCGCGGTGTGGAAGGTGACAGGCAGGTAACGCGGTCCGCGAACCTGTCCTCCCGCCCATGTAACAGCATCGGGATCCTCGAGCTCAAATTCAGGGATCATGGCCAGGAACTCGCTGATGGCGACTTGCATCTCAAGTCGGGCGAGGTTTGATCCGGCGCACCGGTGGATGCCAGATCCAAACGCGACATGGCGATTGATCTGACGGTCGATGATGATCTCTTCTGGGTTCTCGAACGCTTCGGGATCACGGTTAGCCGCAGGGAAGGACAAGACGATCCGTTCGCCCTCTTTCACAAGGCGATCACCGAGCATGGTGTCCTTGGTAGCGACGCGCGCCATGCTCACCGGGGAGTATGCACGCAGGAACTCTTCGACGGCGGTCGAGATGAGCTCTGGCTCAGCGACGAGGCGGCGCCGGTCTTCGGGATGGCTCGCCAGATGCCAAAGAGCCGAACCAATAGAACTCCATGTGGTGTCGATTCCCGCGATGAGCATGAGACCGACGTTGCCACGAATGACGTGCATGGGGACTGCTTCGCCATCAATTTTGGCACCGAGCAAGAACGAGATGAGATCGTCGCCTGGGTTCTGCGTGCGGTCCTTGATCTCGTCGACGAAGAAGTCACGAATGATGTCGGCGTAGTGCTCCCGGATCTCTTCGTCTTGTAAGCCGAGCTCAAGGACGCCCTGCACCCAAGTCGTGAACTCGTCAGACATGTCGGGATCGATACCAAGAATGAGCGCGATGATCCGCGGCGGAATCTGGCGTGCGTACTCGCCGGCAATGTCAGCTCGACCATCTTCGATGAACTCTCCGATGAGCTTGCGGCACAGCTCTTGGGTGTGTTCGCGGTACTTCTCGACAGCCTTTGGCGCGAAGAACGGCAACATGAGCCGGCGCTCTAGGGCGTGATCAGGAGCGTCGGACGTGATAATAGATCGGAGCCGATTTCCCTGAACGTCGTAAGACGTTGGAGTCGGGGTGACACTCACCGAAAACGACGAGAAGTTCTCGGTGTCGCCAGCAACCTGGCGCACAGCCTCGAAGGTAGTTGGCATGAACGACACCTGGCGTCGCTCTGTCCGAGCAAACGGGCAGCCCTGGTCGCGCAGGTCTTTCCAGATTGGATATGGGTCGTTGACGAACGTCGCATCGAAGATGTCGAAGTCCTCGGCCCAATCTGCTACAGGTTCGGTGTCGGTCATGGCGCCCCCCGGCTTGATCGTCGCGAAAGCTTAGCGTGGACCTGCTGCCCGGTCAGCAAACTACGGCAGCGGCAGCCAGACAGGACTCCTCCGACACCGCCGCCAGCGTCGCGTGACGGCCTAATCGAGTCGGTGACGACTATCGCACGCCCGCCAGAGACCTCGCCGAGTCCTTTGCGTTGCGACCTTGCTGCAGCAGGGTCGCAGTCCGCGTGGGGCGGCAGCGGAGCGACGATGTGCCTGGTCCCAGACTTGTCCTGTCAGTAGTGCAGATGCTGGGAGCGCCGTCGCCTTGCTGGACCGCCATCGCCACGGCCGTAGCGGCCATGATGGTGCAATGGAACGACAGGACCAGCAACAAGGCCCAGCTAGTCGCAACGAGTCGCCGCGATCTGATGAACTTCCTCGGATCGACATCGTGGGCCTTGGCCCCGCTGGGGCTGACCTGGTTACCGCCGGCACGCTGGCGCTGATCGACGAGATTGAACATCGCTTCGTGCGGACACAACGACATGCGGCGGCGCCACTGGCCCGGGCAACATCGTTTGATCATCACTATGAATCGTTAGACGAGTTCGAGGCTGTCTACCAGCAGATAGTTGCTGATCTGGTAGCTGCGGCGACGACCCACGGTCGTGTCCTGTATGCGGTTCCCGGGTCGCCGCGGGTCGCCGAACACACCGTCGACCTGCTCGCAGCGAGAACTGATGTGCAGGTTGTCGTGCACGGTGCCCTGTCGTTCCTGGACCTGAGTTGGGTGGCGCTCGCCATCGATCCCGTCGAGGCAGGCGTGCGAGTCATCGACGGGCATCGATTTGCCCACGAGGCCGCCGGCCTGAGGGGACCGTTGCTGGTTGCCCAATGTCATTCTCAACAGGTGCTCAGCGACATCAAACTGGCGGTCGAGGAACCGGGGGGTATCCACGCTGTGGTGCTGCAGGGTCTCGGCACCGAGGACGAGAAAGTGTACTCGATTCCGTGGGCTGACCTCGACCGCGAGATCGACGCCGACCACCTCACGTCGATCTATATTCCGGAGCTTCCTATGCCGGTCAGCGACGCGTTTTCGCGATTCGATGTGATGGTCAAACGATTACGTCATGAGTGTCCCTGGGACGCGGAGCAGACGCACGGTTCGCTGCGGCGCTACTTGCTTGAAGAGAGCTACGAGACGCTCGAAGCGTTGGACAGGCTCGGAGATCTACATGATGACGACGCCGATACCGAGCAACGGTTTGCCGACCTGCAAGAAGAACTCGGCGATCTTCTCTACCAGGTCTTCTTCCACTCGTTACTCGCCACGGAACAGGGCTGGTTCGACGTCGCTCAGGTCGCACAAGGGATCTACGACAAGCTGCACGCACGCCACCCGCACGTCTATGGCGACACCGAGACAACGCTCGCCGAGCTGCCTGCAAATTGGGAGGCCGCCAAGCGCAAGGAGAAGGGACGCAGCTCGGTGATGGACGGCATCCCGGCAGCTCTCCCAGCGTTGCTCTACGCGTCCAAGGTCCAGAAGAAGGCAATAGCTATCGGGCAGGCAGCGGCAACTCCGGCCGAAGCGCACGTCGAAAACGAGGCTGAAGTTGGTGAGCTGTTGTTCGCGGTTGTTGCGCTGGCTCGGTCTCTGGACCTTGACGCCGAGTCAGCACTTCGTCAACACGTCGTCGCCTACGCTGACCAGGTCCGCGCCGCCGAGGCATTACATCGCGTCGAGTAACCCATGGTGGACATGCTGAGGACGTCGCCGTCCCATTCCGGTCTCAGATGGAGCGTGAGCACCTGGACGTTGCCTTCGTTGATTGGGGCATCGATCTTGCCAACGCGCAGCCCTCAGAACTTCTGCTGCAGGTGTCAACTATCGGCGGCGTCGTCGGGGCACTTCTCTTTGGCTGACCCTGTTTCGGCGCGTAGCGAGAATTGATACTGAACAGATTTGTTGGCGGTTCCGCAGAAAGAATGTGGCGTCAACGGTGAAGGATGTGGATGACCTCAAGATCACCATGGTCTCGGCGATCCATCATCTTGTCGTAGAGCAGACAGATGCCAACAGTTAGAGCAAGCCGATTTCGGGGTAGAGCGGGTTGGCCGCGAGTAGCTCGGCGGAGCGGGCGCGGGTTGCGTCACGAATACCGTCGTCGAGAGTGAACTTTGCCTTGGACGTTGCGCCAGCCGCTGTTGTGGTGGGTTCGGTGGCTTCGAGGACTCCGCAGATGATGTCGGCGACCTGATCGAGGTCGGACTCGTCCATGCCGACGGTGGTCAGTGCGGGGGTGCCCAGCCGGATGCCGCTGGTGTACCAAGCTCCATTGGCGTCGAACGGGATTGAGTTGCGGTTCACGATGACACCCGACGACTCAAGTGCGGATTCGGCCTGACGTCCTGTGAGCCCGAAGCTGGTTACATCGACCAGGCACAGGTGATTGTCAGTGCCGCCAGAAACGACTCGCCCGCCGCGCTTGGCGATGCCTTCGGCCAATGACGCAGCATTGTCTCGCACCTGATGGGCATAGGTCTGGAAGTCAGGCTTGCGAGCCTCGGCGAAGGCGACTGCTTTGGCAGCCATGACGTTGGCGAGTGGGCCACCAAGCACCATGGGGCAGCCCTTGTCGATGAACTCAACCATGTCGGCTTCGTTGGTCAGCACCATGCCGCCACGAGGGCCACGTAACGACTTATGGGTGGTCGTCGTGACAATATGGGCGTGCGGAATTGGGTCGAAGTCACCGGTGAATACCTTGCCAGCGACCAGGCCAGCAAAGTGCGCCATGTCGACCATGAAGGTTGCGCCGACCTCGTCGGCGATCTCTCGCATTTTGGCGAAGTTCACGGCACGGGGATAGGCCGAGTAGCCGCCTACGAGGACAAGCGGCTTGAACTCGCGAGCGATGCGTGCGATCTCGTCGTAGTCCAGCATCTCGGTTTCAGGGTCGACGGTGTAGGACCGTTGATCGAACATCTTGCCCGAGATATTTGGGCGGAAGCCGTGGGTTAGGTGTCCGCCAGCATCGAGCGCCAGGCCGAGCATGCGCTGGTTGCCGAACGACTGCCGTAGTTCTTCCCAGTCGGCGGGGGTCAGGTCATTGACGCTCTTGGTCTCGTGCTTGGACAGGAACGGTGCTTCGATGCGGTGTGCCAGGATGGACCAGAAGGCGACCAGGTTGGCGTCAATCCCGGAGTGGGGCTGCACATAGGCATAGTCGGCGCCGAAAAGTGCCTTTGCATGATCGGCGGCCAGCGTTTCGACCTTGTCTACGTATTCGCACCCGGCGTAGTAGCGCATTGCGGGAGTGCCTTCGGCGTACTTGTCGCTGAACCAGTTGCCCATTGCAAGTAGCACGGCCGGAGACGCATAGTTCTCGGAGGCAATGAGCTTTAGCTGGCTTCGCTGGTTGTCCAGCTCGCCGCGAATGTGAGCGGCGACGGTTGGCTCAGCGGCAGCGATGACATCGAGCGCTGCCCGATACGCATCGGCTTCGCGCGTGTCCACCGGGTCCGGAGCGGGGGAGTCATGCATAGTCATGCCCGCAGACTACTGCTGTTCTGCGGCCTTGTTGGTGCTAGGACATGACACGTCTAGCTGCCCAGATGGCAATGGTTAGGTTTCGAGAATGATGCCCTGAGGAACCTTGTCCCTACGCCAGCCCAGAACGACAGGCTGGCCATCTCTGGCCCACTCCGCAACTTCCATTTCAGCGATTTCTGTGGGCTCGCACCGGTTCACGATCTTGTCCTGCGGAAACAATGGCGACGCGACAAATGGGCATCTGGAGGCGGGCTTCAGCAGGGCCTGCCATGCACGTTGTGTTGCGTTGGTTGGCCCGGTTCCAGCTCGTGCTGCGTGGTGAATCTCACCGTCTTCGTAGTAGCTCATTAACAGGGAACCGAGAGCCACTGGAGCCGCTCGCCTTCGAGTCAATCCAGCCACCCACCACCAGTTATTGGCGCAGTCGCGGCTTGATCTTGATCCAATCAGGTGATCGGCGGCCAGGGCGGCTTGTTGAGTTGATGTTCTTGGCGACGATTCCTTCTCACCCTGAGTCAATAACGGCCTGAGGAAGCCGGTCGACGATGTCGTCATATTGCTCGCAGCTCGCCCAGCATGGACCGTCGTCGCTGATCTGTCCGAACAGCCCACGCCGGCTAGTTAGCGGCCGTGCCATCGTGTCGTGTTCGTCGAAGCGAAGCAGATCGAACAACTCGAACATGACTGGTCTGGTTGCGGAGCGTCGGGCCGCAACGATGTGGTCGGCAACGCGCGTATGTTTTGCAGGGTGTTGAAGTTCGGTTTTCCCGTCGAAGGCCACATCCTCGGCGTAGAGCACGAACCCCTCGAAAAGGTCGGCCAGAACGGCAAGGCCCTGAAGCTCGGCAAAGATGGTGGTGACGGCTCAGCCGTTTGATGACTGGAGTCTCGTCAGACTCGCTTCGCTAGTGGAACCTCGCAGTATGAATGCGAGCACGCGTATCCCATCCCACTTGAGCTCCTCTACCCATTACCCGCCGCGCTGAATGGCAACGGGCGTGCCCGTCATCAGCATGATCATGGGATCGGGCAGCTTTTGCGCCACCCATCGAGGCGAACCAGCCGGTTGCTTGATGGCCAGGATCGGGACCGGGTGGCCAGTAGCCCTCCAGATGGAAGAGCGAGGCGTGTGCACAGGCGAAAGGCGGTCAGGCATGCGGCGAGCTGGGCAAAAGGCCTCGTGGGGTGTAGGTCCCGACGATTCCCTTCAATCCCGGCCGACACCACAGATAGCTCTACATGACGAGGCCACAGCATGAGAACGGAGGTTGGCTCGGGTTCCGGTGTTTTCGTCGCAGCGCCGGCAAATGGTTCCTGCCGCGTATAGAGCAAACGGCTTGTATTGAGCTAAACCTCTATACAAGCAGCGAGCGATGCGCCAGAATTCATACACGAGCGAGATACTGATCCCGAGAGGCACTTGGTCGCCTGATACTTCTCGGAGGAGTCAATTGGCGAAACCGGCGCTCAACTTAAAAGGATCCCACTAAACGGGATTTCCTTCTGGTGGTTTCACAACCGCTACTGCGTTGAACAGGTTCCACTCGGTCGCTTCCGTAGGAAGGGGCCGAGTCGCCTTTTTGTCGTTCGGTGGCCGATCGACACGTCTTACGACGTGTCTGTTCTTGGCATCGAGCCAAAGTTGTTGGCCATGATGGCGATGGCTCCTGAGTCTCTTTCAGCGTGGTGTCTCCGCGGACCGGGTGAATTTGTCGGGGGTAACACCAGCCACTCTAGAAACTCGACTAACATTAGCTCTCGGATGGTATGACGACGCGTCCAGGTACGATCGCTGCCCTGTTTGATGCAAAGAAAACGAGCAACTGAGTATGTCTGAAATCACCTCAATTACTGGCCGCCAGGTGCTGGATTCTCGTGGGAATCCGACCGTTGAGGTCGAGGTCGGTCTCGACTCAGGTGTGGTCGGCCGGGCCATCGTGCCGTCGGGCGCGTCAACAGGAGCCTTCGAAGCTGTCGAGCTGCGCGACGGCGGCGATGCTTGGCGGGGTAAGGGTGTCGCTACAGCAGTGGGCAATATCAACGGGGAGCTGAGCCAGGTTGTGCTCGGTCGCGATGCCGCTGATCAGCGTGGCCTCGACCAGGCAATGATCGATGCCGATGGCACCCCTAACAAGGGACGACTTGGAGCAAACGCGCTCCTAGGAATCTCGCTTGCGGCCGCCCATGGCGCCGCAGCCGATCATGGTCTACCGCTGTACCGCTATATCGGTGGCGCCAACGCACATGTGCTCCCTGTCCCAATGATGAACGTGCTTAACGGCGGCGAGCATGCCGACAACAATGTTGATCTTCAAGAATTCATGGTCATGCCCGTCGGCGCCGCAAGCTTCAGCGAAGGTCTGCGCTGGGGAGTCGAGACCTATCACACACTGGCTGGCATCCTTCGCGATCGAGGATTGAGCACCGCAGTCGGCGACGAAGGCGGTTTTGCTCCTGACCTCGCTTCCAACGAGCAGGCGATCGAGCTGCTGATGGAAGCCATCGAGAAGACCGGTTTACGTCCCGGCGTTGACATGTCGATCGCTCTCGACCCGGCTTCAACCGAATTCTTCAGTGATGGCAAGTACCACCTTGCCGCCGAGGGCCGGTCGCTGACACCGTCGGAGATGGTCGAATACTACGTCGATCTCAGTACTCGCTATCCGATCGTGAGTATCGAAGACGGCATGGCCGAACAAGACTGGGACGGCTGGGGCGAGTTGATGGCCGCCATCGGGTCGCGAGTACAGATTGTCGGCGACGATTTGTTCGTGACCAATGTTGAACGCCTGAGCCGCGGAATCCGTGACGGCTCGGCGAATTCAATTTTGGTGAAAGTCAATCAGATTGGCACACTGACAGAAGCCCTTGAGGCCGTGCAGATGGCAATTCGCTCAGGTATGACCGCTGTTATGTCGCACCGCTCAGGCGAGACCGAAGACAACACCATCGCCGACCTTGCTGTGGCAACAAACTGCGGACAGATCAAGACCGGTGCACCGGCGCGAAGCGACCGTGTCGCCAAGTACAACCAGTTGCTGCGGATCGAAGAGCAGCTCGGTGAATCAGCTCGTTACCGCGGTATGGCGGCGCTCGCCACCAGTCCAGCCATGTTGGCTGAACGTAACGGTTGATGATGCCCTAATGAAGTCGCCCTCGCTGCCAGCAGGCCGGTCCTCGATGTCGAGACCGTCTGAGTCATCGCTGTCTATGTCAACGCTGTCGTTCGCTACGAACGTGCTGCGTGGTTTTGTGTTGCCGTTGATGCTGGTAATGGTTCTGTTTGCTGGGCTTGTCTACTTCATCTTCCCGACCACAACATGGCTTGACCAACGGGCTGAAGCTTCCGAGGTCCAAGAAGACCTCGACGCATTGGTTGGCGAGCAGGCGGTGCTGCGCCAAGAAATCGCCAGGATGCGCACCGATGATGAAGTCGAGTTGATCGCTCGGCGCGATTTCAACTTCGTCTTCCCAGGTGAAGAGGCCTATGCAGTCCTTCCGGCACCGCCGGCGCCGGTGTCGCTACCGTCGAGTTGGCCGTTCAACCTGCTCTACGCTGAAGTCCTCGATTAGCAGGGCGCAGAAGAATGCCGGTGTTGTGTCGTGCGGTATATGGGTTTCGTATTCTGCTGCCACTCATCTGGGGGGTCTGACCCTTGCTGAGCGGCAAGATCTGGTCGCTGAACCGGGAGCGTCCGGGTCAAGCCGTTAGTCTCGGTGCTCGATGACTATTGCGTTTCCTCCTGGTTCGGTCGCCGATGTAGCGAGTGGGCTTGCTGAGCACGACTATCTCGCCGACGAGGCCTTGGCCACAGCGATCTTCTTGGCGATAGAGCTGCAGCGCCCGTTGTTGCTCGAAGGCGAAGCCGGTGTTGGTAAGACCGAGGTCGCCAAGACCTTGGCGCGCTGGTCCGGCGGCCGCTTGATCCGGATGCAGTGCTACGAGGGCCTCGACGTGGGCCAAGCTGTCTACGAATGGGACTACAGCCGCCAGCTCTTGCATCTGCGAACGAGAGAGGCTGTTGGTGACCTGGCAGCGAACGCCGATGCCGTGGAAGACGAGCTCTATAGCGACAAGTTCCTGGTGCGACGTCCCTTGCTCGAAGCCATTGCTCACGACGACGAAGTGGCACCGATTCTACTTATCGACGAGGTCGACCGAGCCGACGACGAGTTCGAAGCGTTCCTGCTCGAAGTGCTGTCTGAGTACGCCATCACCGTTCCTGAGCTTGGGACCTTTCGCGCAACCAAGCCGCCGATCGTGATCATCACATCGAACCGCACGCGCGATGTCCACGACGCGCTGAAGCGTCGTGCGCTCTATCACTGGGTTGAACACCCAGGCCTAGAGCGAGAAGTTGAGATCATTCGGCGCCGAACTGATGGTGTCACTGATGAGTTGGCGGGGCAGGTCGCTCGGGCTGTGGCCGAGTTCCGAAGCCTGGGGCTCTATAAGCCGCCGGGTGTTGCCGAGTCGATCGACTGGGCACAAGCGTTGCACCGCTTGGAACAGCGCGGGCTCACCGTCGAGTCGGCCAACGCCAGCTTGGGCACTGTCCTGAAGTATCGAGAAGATCAACAGCGGGTACGCGACCACGGCCTTGATCAGGTTGTCGCGACAGCCACCGACGCCTGAACCAGTGGATGATCAACCCGACTGGGTCCTCACCCAGCAACGCTTGCAAGGCCAGCGGGCGCCATTGCCCGAAGGTCGATTTGTAGATCGGTCCAAGCTCCCAATCTTGGCTGCAGGCTTCGTACAGGCCTTGCGCGACGCCGGCGTCGAGGTGCCTATCGGCGCCACGCTGCTGTATGTCCGAGCCCTGGGAGCGGTGAACAGCGTGAATCGCTCGGAGCGTTACTGGTGTGGGCGCACAACCCTGATCACTAACAGCGAAGACTTCATGACCTATCACAGGGTCTTTGGTCGGTATTGGGTTGGTGCCGAGTTCGACGAAACCGAGCAGATGACCACGACGACCACCATTGCGGTCGATCAGGAAGACGACGACGGCATCGAGAACGCCAGCGGCGGCGATGATGACGACGCCGAGCCTGACGTGACGATGCGCTACAGCGCCGTCGAGGTCCTGAGAGACAAGGATTTCGCCGGGTACACCAAACAAGAACTTGCCGAGCTGACTCACCTCGTGAGTCAGATACGCATTGGCGGAGCCGTGCGCCCATCTCGCCGCCAGAAAAATTCCCAGAAACGACGAGGTCAGCCTGATCTACGCCGCACGGTGCGCCGTGCGCTCGCCAACGACGGTGAGCCGATCGACCGGGCATTCCGCAAACAGAGTGAGCAGCCACGGCGCGTTGTCTTGCTCCTAGACATCAGTGGCTCGATGGAGGCCTACTCGCGAGCACTCCTGCGGTTTGTTCACGCGACGGTGCTTGCCCGAGGCCGAGTGGAAGCTTTTGCGCTTGGAACTCGCTTGACACGGCTGACTCGCGAGATCGCAACCCTGGACCCGGACCGGGCGCTGAGCAACGCCGCCAATGCTGTTGATGACTGGTCCGGCGGCACACGGCTCGGTGAGTCAATGCGGGTGTTCAACGATGAATGGGCCGTGCGGGGTATGGCCCGGGGTGCTGTCGTGGTCATCATGTCTGATGGTTGGGATCGCGGCGATCCTGAACTTATGGCAGAACAGATGGCTCGCCTCGAACGCGTCGCTTATCGCATTGTGTGGTCCAATCCGCTCAAGGCGACCGACGGTTATGCACCGTTGGCTCGCGGTATGGCCGCAGCGCTGCCGTATCTCGACGAGTTCGTCGAAGGCCACTCCCTGCGAGCGCTCGAGGAACTCGCCACGGCAATCAATCGCAACGCGGAACAAACACGGCGGTCCAGCGGTTTCCCTGCGGTGCTGGCATGACCACA
>MEHZ011631006.1_pt1 | contig 11503 bp, 11 predicted proteins | sample 897221 | NCBI WGS metagenome assembly MEHZ01 (sample SAMN05514161, study PRJNA337945) | marine metagenome | isolation source: marine surface water | place: Arctic Ocean | collected 2007-12-13 | reverse complement strand
TTTTCTGACATTTTTGATTTTAGACGTCTCTTATACTATCCTATTCTAAATTTTGATGCTAAATTTAGAATCAAAATTTATAATGCCTTTTGTTTGATCTATGTAGAATACACCATTGGATTGAGCATATTCAGGTGTTAACCCATAACGTTGTCCAAAATGATCAACGTTAGGCGTGTCTGAATTATCTATATTGTTTAAGCTAGACTGTCCATTACTTCTATTTGTTTGGAAAGTTGTTTTAGTTGTAGAGTCTTCAGCTAAAAGATTTTCTCTATTTTGTTCATCAAATAGATACTCTGCCTTATTGTCTTGTAATATAGGTTGCCCAGGATTAGATGTTTTTCTAGCAGGATACACAATTCTTTCTATGCCTCTACCATCCATCCATGTAACCTTCACATAGTTTACATAGTCTATCGGTAGTACAAAATTTAAGGAAGGGCCAATTTCAATTTCTTGGGCTTTAACAGAAGGTAGAACGTCGTAACTAAATTCCTGTATTGCTCGCTGAGCATGGAAGGCTACATCTGTTCTTTTTACTTTGCCAATTATTTTGCTTTCCCCTACATAAGCTATAATAAAATTATTTACTATATCTTTTATACTTGTAAATTGATAATTACCGTAATTTTCATCATTGCTATCCCAAACACCATCTGGTCCTAAGTAGTACTGCTCATCATTCATATCTATAAGTCCCATGTGTTATGATTTTTCTTGTTGAATTTGCTCTTGTTCTTCTGAATTAAACACTTGGTATATACTTAAATCTTTAATTAAAATTCCAGAAAGTTCTAGTATTTTTATTACAAGTTCTGTTTCTTCAGATGGATCTAATTCGAAATCAACTGCGTACGTTGAATCATATAAAGCCTCTCCATATACCATTTGGTACTTCCATTCAACCTTTGCCGGCTTGCGTATGTAAGTAGCACTAACATTAGTAACAAGCTCATCCGCTCCATATACAACAACCCCTTGATTGTTAGCAGTATATGCAGGTCTAACATTTTTAGGTTTTGTTAAAGGCGAAGCATTTATATACAAAAATTCATTCATATTAATTCGTTCAGCTTCCACTAGCTCATTTGTAGTCTGTCTATATATTGTAGGATTAGCCGCAGGATGATTAGCTGGCTGTGTAGGTGAAGGATACAAATCTTTAGTTGTAGTGTTTTTATAAATAATTGTACCTAATCGATACATATCACTAGGTAACTTAAAGTGATTAGTATGGTAAGTCAACGCAGAGGAATCCTCAAACGCTGATATTTTTTTATTTAAGACATCTAACATATCAGAGTACTCTGTATCATTTCCAGGTATTCTTCCAAATTGATTAATGTCATAAAAGTATTGTTCAAACAAATCTAACTGCGCTTGATTTGCAAACAAATTAAATTCTTGAGGCGTAACGTACCCTCGTTGTTCTTTATTGAGTATTCCTAATACTCTTTGATAAACAGTATCTACACTTACGCTCATATTTTTTATTATTATTTATAGTAAATTAGGCTACCTTAGAAGCAGCCTAACTACTACAAAAGGTAACTTAGTAAAGTTTCTTTAAAATCGCTTTATATACCTCCATACCTTCATCTGTTTTGAAGTATGCAGCTAATGCGGAGTATGGATGCTCATCAAACGGAATTGTTAAAAGCTTCCTGTTTGTTTCTCCATAATTGAATGTTCGTTGATCTTGCGATAAACTTATGATATTAGCTTCAACAGCTTTAACACCAACATTTCTTAATTGTACATTATCATCATTTGCTAATTGTATAAACAAGTGCGGTTGTCTTTTTGCAAAGATCATAAGATCTCTTTTAATTTCGCTAGAAGATAATTGACTAACCTTGCTTCCAAATTCAACTCTTAAGATTGCTTCAGCTTCGTCAACTGTCATTCCTCTTGCTGAGTTCAATGCCTCTAATTCTAGTTCAATCCAGTCTAATTCATTTTCTGAAATTCCTACAGGATCAAATTCGTAATATATTTGGTCTTTAAATGGATGATATAGTGATAATAATTTTTGAAGAGCAACTTGTTCTTTAGGAACAATTAACTGTCCATTACGCATTATAATTCTACCTAAGGTAGATGTACCTTTCTGTTCGTCAGCAAAAACTGATGGCTGATTGGTTGCGTATCTTAATTCTCTATTGTGACCTAACTCTTTGTCAAAATACAATAAAGGTTTTCTTTGACTATGCTTAGACGGCATACTATATACCAACGGAGATTTACCCGTTTTTAAAACATAAGTTCTATCTTTAAATTCAAACACTGGTTTAGCAGGTGCTTGTGGAGCAGATTTTACTGCTACTGGCTGAGGAGCAACCTCAACTTTCTTTGCTACAGCTTGTTTAGCCATAATATGATATAATTAAATAGTTTTTAAAAGTGTGACGATAGCCTATATATATAATTAATAAGAAGCTATTGTCGTATAAGAGTAATAATTACCCCCGTAGATTCAACGAGGGTAAGAATTACATTAATTTAGTACTAAGCTTTTTTCAACAATACAAAGTTGTTAGCAGCTTGTACACATAAACATCTTTCTGATAAGAAGTGAACGTTCATTGCATCTTCGTCACTTGTATAGTTTCCACCAACAGATCCAGTAATCCAAGATTTCATTTTTCTATCATCTGCTTCAGAAGCTCTGTAACGGATGTGTAAGAATGGTCTTGAAATGTTCTGTCCTAATGATTGGTCATATACAGTTGAAGTTCCAGCTGGTACAATAACTCCTTCAACATCCCCAACTAATCCTCTAGTTGTAGCGTCGTTTAAGTATTTCCAGTCAGTTTTATAGAAATCGTAAGATCCTCTACGGAATCCGCTAAATCCTAAGTTAAGTGCCATATCTTCAGAATTTTCGAATACTCCAAAAGAAGTTCCTCCTGCTCCGTAAGAATTTTGTGCAGCTAACATGTTATCAATTCCTAAAGAAGTAGATCTATCTAAGAACATCATGTTCTCTTCAATAGCTCCTTGCTTGTCTAGTTCTTGTAAGATAGCGTCAAAGTCTTCAAGTCCAGTACCAGCAGCTCCAAAATCAGCATCAGTATAAACTAATCCTCTATTTTCAAGTGCAGAGAAAAGACCATCAGATCCATTAAGAGCAGTACCACCACCTAATCCAGCAGCTGGAGTAATCGCGTTTGCAGCTTTTTCAGCTTCAATCATACTCATCTCTAATTGATCTTCAAAACGAATTCTAGCTTCGTGCTCAGATTTTAAATACCATAAGTATCCAGAAGTTCCAGCTTCAGTTGTTACTTCCACCCATCCGATTTGTGCAGTGTCAGAACCGTTTACAGCGTACTTATCTCTTAAGATAATTGGCTTGTTGTTAAATTGTTCGAAAGCAGCGTCTACTGATGTTCCAGCATCTTTTGTTCCTTTAGCATACTCAGAACCGTATACAAATACTTTACCAGCAGCGTGAGCGGTAATAGCTCCAGCATATCCAGCTACAGTTAATGTAACGTCTCCAGAAGCAGCTACAGGAGCACTAACTGCTTGTACATAAGCTTTTTCAACTACCAATCCATTAGCAGAAGCTACAACGATAGTTGCTCCAGGGCCAATTAAGTTAGTTGATGCATTGTTAGCATCTCCAGGAATTACTACAGTTGTTGCAGTAGAAACGATTGGATCGTATGCAATGTGTAATCTTCCTTGTTCAGACCATACAACTACATCAGAAGCCATAGGCATTTCTGCTCCTACCATACGTAAGAATCCAGAGATAGTACGGTTTCCGTATCTTTCTACTTCTTTCTCGTATACTTCTGGTAAAAATTGTTGTGTAAAATCTAAATCAGTTAAAGTTAAATAGTTGTCATTAAATAATGATTGTGTTGGGCGTGGTGTTAAATGCGCTAATGCGCCAGCACTACCCGTAAATGAGCCGTTTGCAGCCATAATATTGGTTTTGTTTTAAGTTTAATTATTTTTTACTTTTAATTCTCAACTTAGAAGAACTTTGACCACCTGAAATTGATTTGACTGACCATCCGTTAGAAGCTACGACGTTTTCATGGGTCCCTCTAGGGTCCATATCGATATTCTTGGCTTTGGACATTGTACCTTTAATTGCATCGGATTTCCCTTGCTCATAAAAGTGACTTGCAATTGCATCAGCGTTCATAGCTGTATATAAGGATTTGTGGTAACCAGCAGCATCATTCATTTCATTTTTATCATTCAAGAACTTCTTGACAAAATTATTGATATTGCTTTGACTCTCCTTAACCTGGTCTGCATTATTAACTTTAAAACGGAATTTCTTTTCGCCAACACTGAAATCAAAACCTTTGAAGTCTTTGGAAAAAAGTTGTTCTGTCTTGTTATCGAAAGTAGACCTTTGCTTATCAGCTACTTTAGTAGCCTCCTCGTTGTTTTCTTTATAGCGATTAAAAAAATCAACCGCATTTTTTTGTTCTGGATTTAATTTTGATCCAGCTTTAATTTCTTGGTAATACTTACCTTTTAACCCGTCTAAATGTCCTTTAGCTTTTGCTAGTTCCTCTTTACGTGCTAATTTTTTTCTTCGAATGTCTCTATCCTCATCCATATCCTCATCATACGAAAAGTTGTCTTCCATTAAGAAGTCAATTTCTTCTGCATCCAAATGTGGCTTTGTTGATTCATAGTATTCTCTAAGCAATTGCCCCTCATCTAAAGAAGCATAATCGGTATTAAGTTTTACGTAATCTTCCAGACTTCCACCGGTTTCATTCATAAATTCAACAACCTTTTGAATATTTTCTGGTAATTCAATACCAGATTCCTGTTGTTCAACTATAGCTTCTTGAATATCCTCTTGCAAGTCTTCCGCAATTTCAGCAACTTCTTCGTTTGTTATTTCTTCAATAACGGATTCCTGAGCTTGAACGGACTCCTGTACTTGCTCAACCGCTGCTTCGCTACTTTGCGTGTCTTCAGGTTGTTCGACAATAGTATCGCTTGCATCTGGAGTTTGCTCTTGAACAGCCTCCTCTTGAGGTTTGTTTAGTTCTCCTAAATTTACTTTAATAATGCCATCGTCAAATGACATTGGCTTTTGAACTTCCTGAGCTGTTTCTTCAACCACAGGTGTTTCTTGTGTTGTTTCTTCTGACATGATAAAATATTATATAATTATTACTATTATTATTACCTAGGATCAAAGGAACCTAGGTCAAAATCTCCACTAAGTATATCGTTACCGCTAGATTCAAAGTTTTTAGGTGGTAAATCGTTCTGTCTTTGATTTATTAATTCACTTTGTTGAGACGCTTGTATTTTAGTACGATCGTCTTTTCTGTCTTCTTTTGATTGAACTTCATTTTTTCTTCCTTGAACTTCCGCTCCTTTTAGCTGCATGTTCATTTCAAACTCTAATTGCATTAACTCTTTCTTTAAAGCAGCTTCTTGCATTAGTTTTTGGTAATCAATTTGTGCTTTAGCTTGTTCAAAAGAAATCTTTTGTTGAGTCAAAGCTTGTTGTTTTTGTACCTCAGATTGTGCTGCAGCTTGACTTGCTTGTGCGTTAGCTTGAGCTTGGGCTTGCATATTCTCTTGTTGCATCTTTTGATCCAACATTTGCTTTTCTTTCTTTCTTACTTTAAGCAGTTGATTAGCTAGTTTAATATTTTTAATGTCACGGAGGTCGATAGCATCGGATAAATCAATCATACCTGCAGATACAGCTGCTTGTATATTGTTTTCAAGAACAGCTCTTTCTTCATCATCAGGAGTTAATTCTATAAATATACCAAAATCGTACATATATAAGTTACTCATTTCCTCTAGTACTGCTACATTCTGATTACCTATTTTATGAATAAAAGCTTCTCTCGTTGGAGAGTATTCTATTATATCTGATATTCTTAACGATAAATTATCACATAAATCTGCTGTTAAAAATAAACTGCTATCTAATATATGTCTTGTAGCCACGTTGGAATTAGCTGCCGCTAATTTTTGTACACCTACTAATGCCCTAGAATCTGGAGTACTTCCATCTCTAGCTTCGTTTAATCCGGTAACATCCCGAATCATTTGCAAATAATAATTATACGTTGCTATTAAACTTTGTAATTTAGCTCCACCAGAACCAGACTGTAGTTCTTGAATAGGAACTTTTCCCGGGTTCATATCACCCTCTTGAGTAAATGATCTACCAATAACAGAACCTGTTTGGAAATACATATTTAATGCTTCCTGCGGATTGTAGTTTGTACCATTTCCTAAATCAACCTCGGCTAAACCGTCTGCGTCTAAATAGACTCCATCTGGCACCATTCTTGACATAACTTGCTGTAGCTTCAAATGCGTCAGCTGAATCATATCCGCAAACCCTGTTATACGCGATACGATGCTTTCTATGCGACCTTTATACATTCTAGGTGCTACTATGCTGTAATTCATTTTAACCTTGCTATAGTCGCTCTTTGGCCTTATCATATTTTTAGCCATTCCCCACTTAAGAGTTTTGCCTCCAAGCACTTTCACTCCCTCGTATAAAACTTCTAGTGAATTAGATAATTTGGAAATACCCATTTCTTCCATCATTTCTTCTGGAGGATTAAATGTATCACTTTTAGGTATTGTCTTAACAGCTCCTGTCGCGGTTTCTTTTACTTTATATACATCGTTAGCAAACGTTTTAAAGTTAAAGTATAATACTTGAATTGTATTAGAGTCATCATTATCGTTTCGATCATACATTGAACTGCTGCTGTATGATTGACCTGCTATTTCCTTAATTTCATCTTCGGTTAATCCCGGAAACTGTTTTTTAAGTTCGTTTAAGTGAACTCTTCTAATTTCACCTACATAATATATATCGTCAAAGTACGGAGATTCAGTATAAGACCAAACCAAATTTGCTGGATCAACATATTCAACCTTGACTCCTTCGGATTTTGTAAAAGAATTTTTAACCGCTCCTATTCCTATAGTCGTAATGTCATAAACACAACGCCTTTTTGTCAAGTCGTATTTGTTACCATCTAACAATACATTTATAGCTTGCTCCTCTGCTAATTCAACTTGTTGCTTGTAGCTAAGCTGCATATGTAATTCTAACTCTTCTTTGTTTTTAGGAAGTGTTGCTGGGTCTGTTTCAAATAAACTAACCCCAAATTCAGCTTGAGCAAATTCTGCTAGTTCTTTAGTTTGCATATCCCGCAATATAGACTCCATGTATTTAGTACGTTTTTCAACGCCATAAGGATCTTGCGAATATGCTTTAATGTCAAAAGATCTATCTGAAATACCATTAACTACTATGTCAACAAACTTTGGTATAATAGGAACTGGTTTCCAGTCTAAATTTAAGTAAGATAAATCACCATTAATAGATAATTCGTCTTTGTATTTTTGAACACCTTGTTCTCCACGAGCATACAATCTTAAATTGTGAAATGTGTTTTGATTACTTTGAAACCTACCACGACCGCCATTTGAATCCTGCCATTCTCTTTCGATAGCTCTTCCTACAGATGTTCCGTAATCCATTGACATCTTTTCCTCATCGCTAGCAATTTGGCTTGGAAAATAACTTGTTATAACTGACTCAGCCATATTTTTATTTTTCTATTAATTTTGATAAACCACCAGTATTAGTGTATTTAGCTATTTTTAAATTTAGTTTTCTTTTCTCTGTTCGCGCTGCGGGAGCGTATAAATGCCTGTTACAAGCCATAACAGCTAATCCAGAACTTATAGCCGCATCAAATTTTGTTCTATTATTTATATCAAATTTAGCCCAATCATTTAACGTTTCGTTAAAATACATTGTACCATATTGCCCATCTCCTTTTAATCCCACATACTGATCTATATAAGATTCTATAGCAGCGGCGTGTGATTGCTTAATGTCTTCAGAAGAGTTAGGTATACCACCTATTTCTTTTTCAGTAACGGAAAGCTTGTTCCATAACTTATCCGGTCTATTCATAGAGTAACCCCTATATCCTCTTCTTTTAAAATAATATAAAAGCCTAGGTTTGTTGTTCTCACATAATATAGGCATTCCGTAGAATATACATGCCATTAACACATCTTCAAAAAATATTTCCGCTGTTTGAGGCCTAGCTACATATTCTAAAAAGAATGTATGAGGCGGAGCATCTTCCATGCTAAACTTAGTCAGACCGTGCAAAGCTCCTTTAGATCCTCTTCCATCTGTTGTTCCTGATATATCATAACTGTCACAACCAAAAGCACCCATATGTTCGTTCCCAGGGCTTTTTATATTGTTTTTAATAGTTTGATTGTTTTGTAAAGCAACACCTGGTACCCAAGATATTTTAAACCTTCCGCTAGGATTAGGTGTAAATCTAACTCTACTATCTTTTATACCATTTTCCCAACTAAAGCTACCTGTTGTAATTACACCAGAATTACCAAGGTCTTCGTTGTAATCTATTTGTTCGTATATTTTAACTAAATTAAATATACTATTTTTTGTTTCATCCCTAAAAGCGTGTTCTTCTGTTCTAGGAAATTGTCTGTAAAATTCATTTAAAGCATCTTGATCACTTTTTAATCCATCTACTTCGTTGTTCCAGTGCTCTATTACGCCTACCTCAATCTTTTCATTGTTTGGTCCAACGCAATCCTTTGATGGGGTATCGAATACAGGCATTCCATAAGAATCAATGAATCCCTCGTAATTCCATTCCATAGGTATGAACAAAGAATATAATCCTGACTTAGTTTGTCCATTACGGTTTCTTTTTCCAACAGCTGAATCATTGTAAAGTTTTTTAAAGTTTTCACCACCTTTATCTAAAGCGTTTGAGGTACTACCCATCATACACTTACCTATAATTCTAGCACCTAATCTTAAACAGGTTTTAGTTACACGCCAGTTATTTAATATATTATCCGGCCTTTCCCATTTACCCGATTCGTCGTGGACGAGGAGTTTGAGCTTCTCCCCATCGTAGGAGTTATCGCCTGTGTTCTTCCAGTCGATCGTCGTATCAAGTCCTTCGAGTAATTCCTGGTCGCTTCTATTCTGTATGCTTTTTCTAGTGAGTCTCGACGCCGGTATTCTGTAGGCAAGCTCTGTCTTCGGCCTGTCCATACCGTCTTGTATTGGTTTGAAGAAAAACGGGAAGTTAACACTAATGGGTACAACTTTATCTGTGAACATTTTCTTCGCATCGGAGCCAGATTTGGACAAAATCCCAAACCGTGCATCGCTTGATATAGTTGCCATGTTAACCGTCTCCCCTGACGCCATGAATGAAAATCCCGAACGTCTGTTCTTGAGATAGCACATACCATAAGCTCTGACGTCTGCTTTACAAGCTTCCCAGAATATGTAGAATAGTCTGTTTGATTCCCGAAAGTCTGGGTTCCCAACGTCAATCTTGGACCACTGCAAGTACATAAAGTGAGTACCAGTAATGTAAGTATCCACACCTTTATTATTAAACCAATGCCCCTCGTCTCTGCGTTTGAATTGTTCATCTATATACGGTTCCCATTTTTTATGGAAATTCTCTGGATAGTCCCTCCACTCAAATACGCTTTGTATTTGCTTGAGTTCTTTTGGGAATTCTTCGACAGTCCATTTATCATTAGATTTACTTATTTTAATAGGAGTTTTTGGTAAAGCTATTTTCAGGCCTTGTATATCATATACATCACCAATTTCTCCAGTTTTGCTAATAACTACAACATCGTGTTCTTTGTTGTAGCCATACTTCCATTTCTTAGATCTGTTAAGTCTAGATATTGTATTTTGCTTTATAGGCGTTATTACGCTATATAAATTCTGCTTATACATTACTTAGATCTTTTTTCAGCAAATCCCTTAAATGCTTCCTTTGTAACCTCTTCTTTAGGTCTATCCTCTAATATTCTTTCTTCTTCTTCAATACGTGAAAGTATTTCGAAAGCATCAAATATTGCTAGCTTTTTAGTAGCTGCAGCATTCTTAAGTTTATCCGCTGTTAAATCGTCGTCTGAATCTACAATAGCTTCTTTAGCTACTTTTATCAATTCTTCAACCGCTCTATGCCCAGCTTGGATTATACTCCTTTTCGTTTCCTTGACGTTCATATTTAATTGTGATTTGATTGGTGGGTACTCTGTAAAGCTTCTGCCCGTCTATTATAAATTCGTATTCGCTTCCTGGTTTAAAACCTATTAAGTCCTCAACATTAACTGACGTTAATTTAGGATCCTTTGTTTTTAACACACCTACTAGTGGCTTTTCAAAATCCATCGAAAACATTTTAGTTTCTTCGATTGGCTTTACAAAATTGAAACCTCCACAAGCTTCCCATTCTTGCGATTTTTTATATGCGTATATTTGGCTAGGGTCAACAAAGAACATATCTTCTTCGAAAAAACTTTTACTATTTTTCTCTACGCCTCTTATATCTCTATATCTTCTAAATACATTGTGATGAACTATAACTTCGTCACCTACTTCTATTCCGTTATAACTCTCAGCTGGAGCCGCTATAACTACGCCTAATCTACTTACGTAGTTATGGTTTTGTATTTCAGTATTTAATAAAAGAGTATTTCCGTCAATTTTCTTTACGTTATTGTTTCTACCGTTTTTAGGCTTGACAATAAACTCGAACATCGCTTTCATTTAATACTCTAAATCAAATTCTACAGCAATAGCCATATTCTTATTGAATTCTTTCCAAGGTAATATTTCCTTATCTTTTTGGATATAAATAGAATACTTAGTTTCTTCTTCTATTATATTAACTATTGTATGACCACCATACACTGCTTGACCAACAGCATAGTGCATGGCATCATTTTTATAGTCTTTACCTATACTAATCTTCCTTACTATCCCCATCTTCTGCCTTGATTTCTCCGGTAGTAATATCAATGTTTACTTTACCGTACTTTTTTTCCAAATCTGATTGCAGGCTTTTGAAAGATTCTACTGAGCCGGATATTTCATGCAACAATTCATGCTTCTGAGATTCCAATCCACCGATCTTCATCTGTAAATTATTTATTGTTTCAATACTTTCTCTTAATCCTTTTAACTCGTTGTCTTCTAATTTACTCATTATATTTGATTTAATTGTTATACTTAACTTATTAATTACGTGTTATTATACTTATTTTACTATTGATTTACCTTTTTCCCAAGATCTACCTACAAAATAAGCACCGTAAACGGTAATTAATAATGTTTGAAATATTGGTATGTATTCTTTTGCTATTTTAAATTCCCCTATGTTACCATCTGTAAATGCTAAAGCACTAAATACAAATGTTAAAAACACAAGTATCATTGGGCGAATATTTTTTGATAACCAGCTATCACTAGCCATATCAGCTTTCCAACGATCTGTCACTTGGATTTGAGCATTGTTATCTGCTTGCTCAAGAATTTCTTGAACCTGCTTTTTGATAATAAGCTTTTCTTCTTCAGTTGTAGTTAGCTTATCAACAGCGTTACCGATTTCTTTGATAACGCTGCCTGTAAGCCATTGGAATAACTTTT
>MEHZ011327538.1_pt1 | contig 11522 bp, 11 predicted proteins | sample 897221 | NCBI WGS metagenome assembly MEHZ01 (sample SAMN05514161, study PRJNA337945) | marine metagenome | isolation source: marine surface water | place: Arctic Ocean | collected 2007-12-13 | reverse complement strand
TCACTGTTGATTCTGAGCACGGGCCCACACTCGTTAAGGCTGGTCAAGCAATTGTTGCTCGAGGCGGTGAGTGGGTCCGATATCACACCGAAGACGGAGCCCGCTACATGTCTATCTGTGTCCCGGCTTTTATGCCAGACACGGTGCACCGTGCTGACGAGGATCATAACGTTTACGACCCGGAGTAAAAAGCCGTCAGAGCCAACTTGCATGTCGCCCAGAGGTTACGGCTGGGATCGCACCAGCGCAGGTGGGCTAAGTTGGGGGTATGAGCAATGACGCCGCAGCATCTTTCCCCGTTCCCCTTGATGTGATCATTGAAGCCCCCAAAGTGTTGCTCCATGACCACCTTGATGGTGGGTTGCGACCGCAAACCGTAATCGATCTTGCGGCAGCGTCCGGGTATTCCGAACTGCCTGCGACAGATGCAGAGTCACTGGGTCGCTGGTTTTCAGAGGCCGCTTACTCGGGTTCCCTTGAGCGTTACCTCGAAACCTTTAAGCACACGGTGGGGGTTACCCAGAGCGTTGACGCTCTTTCCCGGGTTGCGCGCGAATGTGCTGAAGATTTAGCGGCCGACGGTGTGGTGTACGCCGAAGTGCGCTTTGCCCCTGAGCTCCACGTGGAAAAAGGGCTTGCTGAGCGCGAGATCATCGATGCTGTTCTTGATGGCTTTGAGTCTGGTGTTGTTGCAGCCGCTAGCAGCGGTCGTACTATTCGGATTGGGGTGCTACTCACGGCCATGCGAACGGCCGCGAATTCACGTTCGATCGCCGAACTCTCTGTCCAGTATCGCGACAAGGGAGTTGTCGGCTTTGACATTGCTGGTGCCGAGGCTGGCTTTCCGCCCACCCGCCACCTTGACGCTTTCGAGTTTTTGCGCCGAGAGAATGCACATTTCACCATTCACGCGGGTGAGGCTTTTGGACTGCCTTCTATTTGGGAAGCGATTCAGTGGTGTGGGGCAGACCGATTAGGCCATGGTGTTCGCATTATGGATGACATCACAATTCAGCCTGATGGATCTGTCGAGCTGGGAAATCTCGCGGCATACGTCCGCGACCGACGCATTCCGTTGGAGTTGTGTCCCACCTCTAATGTTCAGACCGGTGCCGCCGAATCCATTGCATCCCATCCCATTGGTGTGTTGCGCACACTTGGTTTTCGAGTCACAGTGAATACGGATAACCGCTTAATGTCAGGTACTTCCATGTCACACGAGATGGATCTGCTGAGCCAAGCATTTGGCTGGGGGCTAAAAGACATGCAGTGGTTGACAACCAACGCGATGAAGAGCGCATTTATTGGCTTTGACGAGCGATTAGAAATCATCAACACTCAAATCAAGCCTGGGTACGCCCGGGTTCGCTCAGAACTGGAAATGCGACTGAATGGTTAAATTACGAGTCGTGGTGAGGTAACCTATGGCCTCTATTCGCGGCACATGGATTGAAGACTAGGACCGCATCTAACTAGTGCGCCCCTCATTGGATCGTACCCGGGCAGTCATGGATCGAGTTGATACAGATCTTGAAATCGCCGAAGACATTGTGGAAATCACCGGGAAAGTGATTGAAGCGAGCGGTCGCGTTGAGGCTAAAACTTCCCATTGTTTTCTTTGGTAAGAAATTCAACCAAGTTGGTTATGAAATCGGTATTGAGTCCTTTATTTAATCTATTTGCAGGGCAATCGCCCAGAACCCCCGCATACCTGTCAGTACAGATCAAAGCTCGTCAGCGAGAGTCAGTTACATCCCCATTGGGTGCCATACGGTTTTCACTTCGGTGAAAGCGCGCAGGCGTGAAAGGCTCGGGGTTGCTTGCCAATCGGGGTTTACTGGGGCGCTGCGTACTCGCTTGACCGTTCCGGCTGCTTCAATTTGGAGAGCTTTTTGTAGTTCGGGATCGGTTATTCCGGTGAGGTCGAGTGCGTTTACGTCACCGTGGCTGGCAAGTGAAGGCATAATCTCGGCCGGGTCGCCGGTGAGAATGTTGATATTTCCGGCGATTACATCACTAGTTGCCAGGCACTCACTGAGGGTGATTGCTGGGATAGGTGAGGCCGTGCTGGCAATCACGATGACGGAGTTTCCGCTGGTGATGATCGGTGCGATCACACTGATCAACCCCAACAAGCTCGAATCCGCTGGGGCGACTGCTGCGACGACCCCGGTTGGCTCGGGAATGCTGAAGTTGAAAAACGGCCCGGAGACCGGGTTGGTGTTACCGAGTACTTGGGCGTACTTGTCGGCCCAACCCGCGTACCAGAGGACACGGTCAATCGCTTGGTCAGTTTGGTTGGTGGCTTTTTTGGCACTGCCGGCTTCGGCGTCTTGTATGTCACTGATAAATTGGTCCTTGCGACCTTCCATTACCTCGGCGATTCGGTAAAGAACTTGCCCGCGGTTGTAGGCCGTGGCTTTTGACCACGAGTTGAAACCCGTGCGCGCCGCGAGGACGGCATCGCGGGCATCTTTACGACTGGCCTTGGCAACGTTTGCTAAGAACTCACCTTGGCTGTTTGTGGCTTCATAAGTGCGCCCTGATTCACTTCGTGGGAATGCTCCGCCCACAAAGAGTTTATGGGTCTTTCGGACTTCAATGCGGTCGTTGCCGATCATGAGGTCTCCTCGCTCGTGAGGTAGGCACCCAAGCCTTGCACGCCACCTTCGCGTCCGAAACCAGATTCCTTGTAGCCGCCAAATGGGCTTGTCGGGTCAAAACGATTAAAGGTATTTGCCCAGACAACGCCGGCCCGAACCTTGTTGGCCATTGCGAGAATGCGACTTCCCTTTTCGGTCCAGATTCCGGCACTGAGTCCGTAGGGAGTGTTATTCGCTTTCTCAATTGCTTCATCGGGGGTCCGGAAAGTGAGAACACTGAGTACTGGTCCAAAAATTTCCTCGCGGGCAATACGGTGGGCTTGCGTGACGTTGGTAAACACTGTGGGAGCGAACCAGAAACCTTTCTGTGGAATCACGCAATCAGGACTCCAACGTTGGGCGCCTTCATCTTCACCACTCTTGGTCAAGTCAATAATTCGATCGAGTTGCTCACGTGAATTAATCGCACCGATATCGGTGTTTTTATCTAATGGGTCACCTAGGCGAAGCGTGACCAGTCTGCGTTTGAGGGAATCAATTGTTTGTTCAGCGATACTCTCTTGCAGCAGTAGTCGACTTCCAGCGCAGCAGACGTGCCCTTGATTGAAGAAGATGCCGTTGACAATTCCCTCGACTGCCTGGTCAATCGGGGCATCATCAAAAACAATATTTGCCGCTTTGCCACCCAGCTCAAGGGTTAACCTCTTGTGAGTTCCCGCGATTTTTCGTTGGATCGCTTGGCCCACCGCGGTGCTGCCGGTGAATGCCACCTTGTTGACATCGGGATGCTCAACAAGCATCCGACCGGTCTCGCCGGCACCGGTAATAATATTGACGACACCGGGGGGCAGGTCCGCTTGCTGGCAAATTTCTGCGAAGAGAAGAGCAGTGAGGGAAGTTGTTTCGGCTGGTTTGAGCACCACAGTATTCCCGGTTGCCAGGGCGGGAGCAATCTTCCAAGCAAGCATAAGTAGCGGGAAATTCCACGGGATCACTTGAGCAACCACGCCCAGTGGACGGGGGTTATCGCCGTAACCGGCGAATTCGAGCTTGTCGGCCCAGCCCGCGTGGTAGAAAAAGTGAGCTGCTGCAATGGGAATGTCAACATCGCGACTTTCCCTGATTGGCTTGCCGTTGTCGAGTGTTTCTAGGACAGCAAGCTCACGTGAACGCTCTTGGATGAGTCGGGCGATGCGAAAGAGATACTTGCCACGATCGCGGCCAGACATCTTTGACCAAGTCTTGTCATAGGCCTTGCGCGCAGCCATCACGGCCGCATTGACATCTTCCTCGTTGGCGTGCGCAATTTCGGCGAGTACTTCTTCGGTTGCGGGGTTAATTGTCTTAAACGGATTGCCATGTCCAGGGGTGAATTCGCCATTAATGAACAGATCGTTGGAACTGTTAATGTTCACGATGGCGGTGGACTCCGGGGCCGGAGCATATTGGAAAGTCATTGGCGTCTTCTCTCTCGCTCTAATCAATTGTGACGTAGTCGGGGCCCGAGTAATGGCCAGATAGCATTTTTTGTCGTTGCTGGAGCAGGTCGTTGAGCAAAGTAGAGGCTCCAAAGCGGAAAAGGTCTGGGGTGAGCCAAGCATCCCCCACGGTTTCATTCACCACAACCAAATATTTAATTGCGTCTTTACTCGTTTTGATTCCGCCGGCGGCCTTCACGCCAATCCTGACGTTCGTCTGCGTGTAATAGTCGCGAACAGCCTCTAGCATCACCAAAGTCACGGGCAACGTTGCTGCAGGAGCCACCTTGCCCGTGCTGGTCTTGATGAAGTCAGCACCGGCTTTCATGGCAAGCCAGCTGGCTTTTCGGACATTGTCCAAAGTCTTTAACTCACCGGTTTCAAGGATTACTTTGAGGTGGGCGTCACCGCATGCCTCCTTAATGGCAACGATTTCTTCAAAGACTTTGCCAAAATTCCCAGCAAGGAAAGCCCCGCGGTCAATCACCATGTCAATTTCATCGGCACCGGCAGCAACCGCCTCTCTCGTGTCAAGGAGCTTTACGCCGAGTGAGGCCCGACCACTGGGGAATGCGGTAGCCACCGCGGCAACGTGGATTCGATCCCCGACAACTTCCCGCGCAGCGGGGACTAGGTCGCCGTAGACACAGACAGCGGCAACGCTCGGCGTAGACGGGTCGGTCGGATCAGGATGCAGGGCTTTTGAGCACATTGCTGCGACTTTGCCCGGAGTGTCCGCGCCTTCCAGCGTGGTCAGATCTACCATGGAAATTGCGGTGTCAATTGCCCACATCTTGGACTCTTTTTTAATCGACCGTGTTCCTAAGGCTGCTGCCCTGGCTTCAGCACCAACTTGGTCAACGCCGGAAAGCCCGGCGAGGAGCGCCTCCAAGCCCTTATGGCTTGAGGGGGTCTGCAGGTTAGGGGACTGGCTGTCAACGGGCTGACTATCAAGGGAAGACACGCGCCAAGCCTACCTGTTCGGGCGCTGAGATCGTTCAGCTGAGCCAAGTGCCGGCGGCTTTAGCCATTGCTGCGAGGTTTGCCGCCGCTTGGGCTCGCGCAGCGGCCAAATTAGTGTCCTCCACGCCCACTACGCTTTGCAAGTAGACCTTCACCTTCGGCTCAGTGCCGCTGGGTCGCACGATCACTCGGCCACCACCGCCCAGATTGAACAACACACCATCAGTTGGAGGTAAAAGCTTCGTGGCCACTGCCAGGTCAATAAATTCGGTGACTTGCGCCCCTGCGATTTCGGTGGGCGGATTGGAGCGCAGTCTTCGCATGATCTCCGGGATGACTGCGAGATCACTGACTCGGACCGATACCTGGTCAGTCGCGTATACGCCCACTTGCATAGCGATGCGATCAAGTTCGCTCTGAAGTGTTTTATTGTGTGATTTGAGGTGCGCGGCGAGTTCCATGACTTTCAGTGCCGCGGACAGTCCGTCCTTGTCTTTGACCGCCTCGGGGTCAACGCAGTAGCCGAGGGCTTCTTCATACCCGAACACCAAACCGGGGATTGGACCAATCCATTTGAATCCGGTCAAGGTCTGTTGGTACTCAAATCCTGACTGCTCGGCAATTGCCTTAAGCACTGTTGAGGAAACAATTGATTGCGCCATTACTCCAGATTTGGTTGTGCTTTGCTGTGCGATCCAAGAGCCAAGGAGCGCACCAACTTCATCGCCATGCAGCATGCGCCAGGTGGACTTGTCATCAGTCGTGGGGATCGCTACGGCGCAACGGTCAGCATCGGGGTCATTCGCAATTACTAGATCTGCATTGTGTGAGATTGCGGATTCGATTGACAGGTCAATTGCTCCGGGTTCTTCTGGGTTGGGAAATGCAACCGTGGGGAACATTGGATCGGGTTCGAATTGTTTTTCAACTTTGATGGGATTGGGGAAGCCAGCCTTGTGAGCAAGCTCCATGAATGTTTTTCCACCCACGCCGTGCATTGCCGTGTAGACCGTTTTCAAATCTGTGTTGCCGCTGATCTCTTTACTAACAAGTTCAGCGGTGTGGTTGAGATAAGCCCTTTCGGTGCTGCGGTCCAGAGTGGTCCAGGTGTCGCCGTGGGGAAGGTCGCGTACTGAACCCGCCTGTGTTACTTGCTGCATGTAATCGGCGATTTCAATATCTGCTGGCGGAATGATCTGGGCCCCAGACGCAAGGTAGACCTTGTAGCCATTGTCTTGCGGTGGATTGTGGCTTGCCGTCACCATAACTCCTGCATCTGCCTTGAGGTGTCGAATTGCATATGCAAGAACCGGCGTAGGGACAGTGTGTGGAAAAAGCAGGGGAGTGATTCCTGCGCCACTGAGAATCTGTGCGCTGACCTTGGCAAAAAGCTTCGAATTGTGACGTGCGTCGTAGCCGATCACAACACTGCCGCCCATGCCTTTGTCGTTGAGGTAGTGCGCGAGGCCTGCTGCAGCTCTGGCAACTACGACCAGATTCATGCGATTGGGACCTGGACCCAACTTTCCACGCAGTCCGGCCGTACCGAATTGAAGACTTGCCCTAAAGCAATCGTGCAATTCTGCTACCGCCAGCGGGTCCATCTGTCCGGCACGCTCTAACAGGATTCGCAGTTCGTGCTGGGTTTCTTCGTGGGGGTCGTTCAATAGCCACTCGCGTGCTTGAGCAATTACATTCATGGGTAGGTGCTTTCCCCGATCTAGATTTTTGCAATTATTTTGGCAAGCAGATCGCCCATGCGGGTAGCAGCATCATTGCCGGCCTGTAGCACTTCTTCGTGATTGAGTGGCTCGCCGCTCATACCTGCAGCTAGATTGGTGACGAGCGAGATTCCAAGAATCTCCATACCGAGTGATCGGGCAACGATTGCTTCCAGTGCCGTGCTCATGCCGACCAGAGTGCCGCCCATGTTGCGCACCATGGAGATTTCCGCGGGGGTTTCATACATCGGTCCGGGGAACTGAACGTAGACGCCTTCGGGCAAGGCGGGGTCAACCTCATGACACATGGCACGCAAGCGTGATGAATACAAATCCGTAAGGTCAACAAAGTGAGCACCATGAAGCGGCGAGTTACCCGTGAAGTTGATTTGGTCTTTAATTAATACGGGTGTGCCGGGGGACCACTCAGGGTTGAGACCTCCGCAGCCATTCGTCAGAATCATGGTCTTGCAGCCGCTTGCCGCCGCGGTGCGGACAATATGAGTTACTGCGTCAACGCCCTTTTCTTCGTAGAGATGGGTACGGCCAAGGAAAACCAGGATTTTCTTTCCGTTGATATCAACGCTGCGGATCTTTCCGGAATGCCCAGCAACTGCGGGTTCGCTGAAATGGGGAACTTCAGAAACGCTGAATTCCGCTATTTGGGTACCAATTCTTTCTGCGGCGGGGACCCAGCCTGAGCCCAGAACTATTGCGATGTCATGAGAGTCAACACCGCTCAGTGAAGTGATAGTGGAAGCAGAATCTAGTGCTGCGCGATTAAGTTGGTCTGTCTTCGGGTTAATTGAGATATCGATTGGGTTCACTAGGTAAATCTAGTACTTATTGGGGCGAATTGTGCATGCGTCGGTCAGCTAACGGCGACAGAACCCGAAAGGCGAGGGAAAACTGTGAAAGTTGATGCCAACTCGTCGACCGTAGGGTGCTTCTGAACTGCCAGGGTGAGCGGGTGAATCAGCTCGATAGCGTGTGATGAAAGGAAAACAGCGCCAGGGAGGATGCGTGATGTTTTACGGCAAAAAATCTTGATAAAACCATCGTCATGCTCCCACATATTGATTGGGCATTCGTGGCCAGCGGACGTAGATACACATCACCACGGATTTCACCTGAGTCAAAATCTGATTGACTCACGCCCACAGGTGCAATCACTTGCCGCGTAGAAATGCCTTGTGATCTAGCGCGAACGCTATTGAGAGGAAGTGATCTCGCACAGCAGCGTGCCAGCTGGAACGGTTGTGCCCACCTGGGCGTTAAGCGCTGTGATTTTTCCGGATTTATGGGCTGTGAGTGGTTGCTCCATTTTCATCGCTTCCAAAACCACAATTAAGTCTCCCGCTGAGACTTCTTGACCTTCAGCGACATCAATTTTCACGATCGTGCCTTGCATGGGCGCAGTAAGTGCATCACCGGACACATTTGCAGATGCTTTCTTGCGCTCACGTTTCTTTGCGGTGGGGGTGGGCTCACTGGATTCGGCGCCAAAACCTTGGGGAAGGGTGACTTCAAGGCGTTTGCCATTGACCTCAACGACAACAGATTTCCTGGCCGAGTTTTCGTCGGGTTCATGGGAGTCACCCGAGTAGGCAGGAATCTCGTTATTGAATTCGGTTTCAATCCAGCGAGTGTGGACGGTGAAAGGCGTGTGTTCATCCGCCGGTGCAAAAGCGGGATCGTTGACTACAACCCGATGGAAAGTGAGTGCGGTTGCGATTCCATCCACATTGAACTCAGCGAGAGCACGGCGAGAACGTTGCAACGCCTCCTGGCGGTCCTTGCCAGTGACAATCAACTTGGCCAAAAGTGAATCAAAGTTTCCGCCAATTACGTCACCTGCTTCAAAACCCGTGTCAACGCGCACTCCTGGGCCGCTGGGAAGCTGCCACAGGGCGAGTTTTCCTGGACCGGGAAGGAAACCGCGACCGGGGTCTTCTCCATTGATTCGAAACTCGATGCTGTGACCGCGCAGTTCGGGATCGGGATAGTCGATTGTGCCGCCCCGGGCAATGCGGAATTGTTCGCGCACGAGATCGATTCCAGCGACTTCTTCGCTGACCGGGTGCTCTACCTGAAGGCGAGTGTTTACTTCAAGGAATGAGATGGTGCCATCGGTGCCGATCAAGAACTCGCACGTTCCAGCATTGTAGTAGCCGGCCTCTTTGATAATGGCTTTTGAGGAAGAGTACAGAGCTTCCCGCTGTTTTTCGGTGAGAAAAGGAGCGGGTGCTTCTTCGACCAGTTTTTGATGGCGCCGCTGCAGTGAACAGTCACGCGTTGACACAACCACCACATTGCCGGCCTGGTCTGCGAGTACTTGGGTTTCCACGTGGCGAGGACTATCGAGATAGCGTTCAACAAAGCACTCGCCGCGACCGAACGCAGCAATTGCCTCGCGGACTGCTGATTCATAGAGTTCCGGAATTTCCTCGAGAGTGCGGGCCACTTTGAGTCCACGACCGCCGCCACCGAATGCCGCTTTGATCGCAACGGGGAGGCCATGCTCTTGAGCAAAAGCAGTAACTTCACCGGCGTCTTTTACCGGATCAGGTGTTCCAGGCACCTGGGGGGCTCCGGCGCGCTGGGCGATATGGCGGGCACTGACCTTGTCGCCGAGTGAGCGAATTGCTGCGGGTGGAGGACCGATCCAAATTAGTCCGGCATCAATCACAGCTTGGGCGAAGTCAGCATTTTCGGAAAGAAACCCGTACCCTGGGTGAACCGAATCGGCACCTGACTCTTTCGCCGCACCCATGATCTTGGCAATGTCAAGATAGGACTCTGCTGCAGTTGACCCGCCGAGGGAAAAAGCATGATCCGCGAGGCGCACGTGCAAGGCATCACGGTCAGGATCGGCGTAGACCGCGACTGATTCGATTCCCTCGTCCGTGCAGGCACGAATGACTCGAACCGCGATTTCACCGCGGTTGGCGATCAAGACTTTTTTCACAGGTGTTTCCCTTCGGTTGCTCCACTTGAGTCTATCGGGCGCTATTCCATAGTTGCGTCCACGTGATCCCCAATTGACTCAGAAGTTCACGCACGGTAGGCAGTGAGATTCCAACCACATTAGAAGGATCCCCGGTTACTCCTTGAACAAAAGCTCCGCCGAGTCCGTCCAAGGTGAAACCACCGGCGACCGCGAAGGGTTCACCGGTATTGAGATACGCGTCCATTTCCTCGTCAGTGAGGGCACCCAGGTGGACGTCAGTACTGGCGGTTCCGAGTGATGAATGCATTTGGCCGTCTGCATCTGCGTAGTTGATGAAATGGCCGGTGTGCAGGGTGCCCGTGTTGTTCATCATTTCTCGCCAACGGGCCTTTGCGACGTGGGCGTTTTGTGGCTTGCCGTAGGGCTTGCCATTGAGTTCGAACACCGAATCACAGCCAATCACGATGGTGCCGGGTAAAAGTTCATGTGAGTCGGCAAGTTCTTGGGTTACTTTTTCACACTTTGCTTGGGCCAGGGCTTGGGCAAGCTCTTTTGGAGTCGCCGCCGCCAGATTTTTTTCGATTGCTTCTTCATCCACGTGGCTTACCCGCACGATGGGGTGGATGCCGGCATTGTTCAGTGTTGCCAGCCGAGCAGGGGAAGCTGACGCCAAAATAAGTTTCATGGACGTCCTATTGCGCAAGTCCGGATTCACGCCAAGCGCCTGGGCCGACGATCGGGAAGGTGCGCAGCAAGCGTTCGCGGCTATTCCAGGCATGGATCGCGGTGGGTTGGTCAGTACGGGCCTGTGCCTGGGCATCACCGAATACGATGAGGAGCGCAGCAACGTCTTCTGGGCTCGCCTCCCCGCGAGTTATCTGTAGGTGCGACCCGGTCATAGGGGAATGTTTCCGTGCTTCTTGGGAGGAAGCGTTGCGCGTTTTGTGCGCAATGCGCGTAGCGCGTGGGTGAGTTGCAGTCGGGTTTCGTGAGGAAAAATAACCCGATCCATGAATCCGCGCTCTGCGGCAACATAAGGATTCGCGAATTTTTCGGTGTATTCCTCGATCCGGGCAGCGCGCTCAGCCACGGGATCAGCCGCATTTGCAATCTCCTTGCGGTACAAAATGTTGACCGCGCCTTGGGCACCCATGACCGCAATTTCTGCAGTGGGCCATGCCAAGTTGATGTCGGCTCCAAGATGCTTTGATCCCATGACGTCGTAGGCGCCGCCGTACGCCTTGCGGGTTATAACCGTCAGTAGTGGAACGGTTGCTTCAGCATAAGCATAAATTAGCTTTGCACCACGACGAATAATTCCGTCCCACTCCTGATCGGTACCGGGTAAGAATCCTGGGACATCGACAAAAGTAATTACGGGAACATTGAATGCATCGCAGGTGCGGACAAAACGCGCAGCTTTTTCAGAGGCTTCAATATCGAGCGTTCCAGCGAACCGCATAGGTTGGTTAGCGACGATGCCAACTGGGTGGCCCTCAACGCGACCAAATCCGCACAAAATATTTGGTGCAAAAAGTGGCTGGGTTTCTAGAAAGTCGCCGTCGTCGAGAACGGATGCAAGCACGTCATGCATGTCGTATGGCTGATTGGGTGAATCAGGAATAATTGTGTCAAGGGCATAATCCTCGTCGGTGAACGCCAGGGACACATTCGTGGGAATAACAACAGGCTCACTCAAGTTGTTGCTAGGGAGATAAGAAAGTAAGGCACGCACATAATCCAAGGCGTCGTGCTCATCCGATGCCATGTAGTGGGCCACACCACTTTTGGAGTTGTGGGTATGCGC
>MEHZ011550425.1_pt1 | contig 11524 bp, 15 predicted proteins | sample 897221 | NCBI WGS metagenome assembly MEHZ01 (sample SAMN05514161, study PRJNA337945) | marine metagenome | isolation source: marine surface water | place: Arctic Ocean | collected 2007-12-13 | reverse complement strand
AGACCTACAACAGAAAACGCTTCATTTAATTCGAACAAATCAATATCATTAATATCCAAATTAGCTTTGTTTAATGCTTTTGGAAGAGCTTTCGCAGGTGCGGTAGTAAACCATTCAGGTTCCTGAGCACTATCTGCGTAACTTAAAATTTTTACTAGTGGGGTAAGGTTTAGTGTTTTTGCTTTCTCTTCACTCATTAAAATTAGTGCAGCAGCACCATCATTTATAGTAGAAGCATTTGCAGCTGTAACAGAACCGTCTTTTGAAAACGCTGGTCTTAATTTTGGTATTTTATCAATATTAATATTTGTAAACTCCTCATCTTTAGAAATTACTATGGGCTCACCTCTTCTCTGCTTTACGCTTACCGGAATCACTTCATTATCAAACTCTCCATTTTCCCATGCATTTAGAGATCTATTATAAGATTCTATTGCAAAATTATCTTGATCCTCTCTTGAGAAATTATATTTTTCTGCAGTTTTATCAGCAAAAACTCCCATAGCAACATTTTGGTAAGGATCAATTAAACCGTCGTGCTGAAGGATATCTATCATTGGTTTGGAAGGTCCAAACTTAACGCCATTTCTTAAATGCAAAGCATGTGGACTCATACTCATACTTTCCATTCCCCCTGCCACAACTACTTCATTATCACCTAAAGCTATTGACTGAGCAGCTAACATAATAGATTTCATTCCAGATGAACAAACTTTATTTACAGTTGTACAAGGTACTTTATTAGAAAGTCCTGCTTTAATAGCAGCTTGACGTGCTGGAGCTTGTCCTACACCAGCTTGCAATACATTACCCATATAAACTTCATCTATAACATCTAAATTTATATTTATCGATTCGCAAGCACCTTTAATAGCTAATGCCCCTAGCTCGGGTGCAGGGAAATTAGATAAGCCGCCCATAAAAGATCCTATCGGAGTTCTTTTAGCAGCTACTACCACAACATTTTCCATAAATTAATCGTTTAATGCTTGATCGGAAAAAGTATAATTATCTCCATTTTTTTCAATTTTGTTCCATAAAGATTTCAACTTAGACATATTAGGATTTGAGTCTGTATAAAGATTTTCGGTTTCACAATTATGAAAAAGACTTCCATCTAAAACTATAGATTCATCTATCCAATTTCTTTCAATCATAAGCCTAATACCAGCAGCCCAACCATTACCATCATCAATAGTTTTTATATCTCCTGATAAATAATCATTATAAGTAATTCGTAGTAAAGTATTAACTCCGTTGGTTCCATTCATTTTACCGGTAACAATTTTTCCAAAATATTCAGCTGCACCCTCAACAATTTGACGACCATTCGATGAAGAATTGTCCTCACGATTTAAAGTACAATTCATATCACCTAAATCATGTTGAAATGCATGATATAGTTCATGGAGAATAAAAGACTGAATTGAAGCATTTTCTTCAGGGTTATCAACTGGAGGTATTTGAAAAGCTGTTAAAATAATTCTACTATTAGAACACAAAACAATTTGAGAAGAAGCATCAGCCCCATTTTCAAGATAATTTCGATAGCTTTTTAATTCTCCTGATTTATCAGACTCACTTAAACATGAACGATCTAGCCATGATGAAATTTGTGACAAAATATCTTCAATTTGAGAGGGTGATAAAAGAACTTTATTCTTATTGTAAGGTCTATCAAACCCCCCTTCGGAAATAAAATCACCAACATTCCAAGAAACTAAAAGAATATCTGAATTCTGATCTTTCATTTTTGAAACTCCGTAATTAACCCAAGAATTTATAGTAGATGTGGAAAAGTTAGAAGAGTTTATAATTTTAACACCTGGTGTAATTTCCTTAGAGTTATCAATTATTTCATCATCACCTGTGCAACTACTAACAATCAGAAAAAGTATAAGTACTTTAATTAGCTTCATAATAACAGTTTATCTAAAGCTCTAATTTAGGTATTTTAATTAAAACCTTATTGTGTTTTAAACGAGTAAACAATGGAGTAACTAGCGTTAGTTCCGTCTGATGTTTTTACTCTCCAGTAATATGTTGTAGCCGCTTCCAGTTCCACATCAGCAGTTTGAGCTGACAGATTTGATAAAGCTGTTGTTGGTGTTTGTTTACCGTCTGTAGTATCTACATAAACCGTATAACTAAGCGTGTCTCCAGTTGTTACTCATTGTTTTTCCCGATAAAAACATTAACCTTGGGATTAATTGGATTACCACTTGCTCTTCTGTTTGTTACTATTTGACCACTATGCCAAATTGCATCTGAAATTGGACCATTAATATGATTCCAAAACGGTAAAGTAATTTTGTTTTCACCCTGCCCTATCATTATATTAAGTTTTGAAAAGTCATCTGTCTTTTTTAATTTATTTTTTACAAATTTTAAATTTTCTAAAGTCATTTTCCTTAATTCATTATAATTGTATTTCTCTTGTGGAGATTCAAATTCTTTTCCCTTAAAAGTTGATACAATAGCAAGAGATAAACTGTAAATATGTTCAATTAATTCAAATGTTGATCTACTATCGTCACTTGGTGTGTAACTTAAATCATTTTCATTTAAAGACTCTGTAGCCCAATGATATCGATAGCCTAAACCGTCAATCATTCTAGAAACTATATTAGCTTCTGAGTATTGATTAGGATAATCTCCAATTTCAAAAAATGGAAGTTTGTTTTCTTGTGAATTCATATTAATTGGTATTAATATTAAAATTATAATTAATAAAGTGAAGTTTTTCATTAAATCAAATATACACATTCTTTGTTGGATGTTTTAAATCCTAATATCTTTTTCGAACCTGTCTAACTATATCTTCTAATCCATTTAATTGGATTTCATAAACTGATTCAAGTTGTTTCCCTATTTTTCCATTAGGAAAACCTTTGTTTTTATACCAAATCAAATAATGCTCAGGAAGATCAATTAAATATCTTCCCTTGTACTTTCCATAAGGCATTTTCATTTTAGCTAGGTCTATAAGAAACTGTTTATCTTCAATCATTGATTATTGTCATTTTTTAATCCATTCTTCAATTGTTTTAAAAACCGAACATAAGCCATCTGCTTTTTTTGTTAAAGAATACTCGACTTTTGGAGGAATTTGTTGATATTGTTTTCTTGAAATAAGATTATCACCCTCTAAACTTTTTAATTGATCCGTTAAAACCTTTCTAGAAATATTTGGAATTGATGAAGCAAGTTGACCAAACCTTATAACTCCCCTATTTCTTATTGTATTGATTATAATCAACTTCCACTTCCCCCCTAGCATTTCTGTGAAGGATACAACCGGACATATGTCATTAGTTACTTTCATAATACTGTTTTAGTGACCTGTAGGTTCCTAGAAAATTATAGTTACTTAAAGGTAACAAGTTACTTTATATTACCAAATGTAGTAATATTGCTTTAACAAAAAAATAAATATGAAAACAAAAACTTTATTATCACTACTATTAATTGCCGTATCATCACTTTCGTTTGCACAATCTGAATATAATTTAGAGTCAAGCAAAATACAATGGAAAGGCACAAAAATTACAAATCAATCTCATACTGGAACTTTAAAATTTAAAGAAGCTGAAATAAAAATTAAAAATAAAATAGAAGTTTCAGGGCAATTTAAAGTTGACATGAAAACAATAACAAATGATGATTTATCAGGTGAATGGAAACAAAAACTTGAGGGCCATTTAAAATCAGATGATTTTTTTTCTGTTGATAAACACCCAGAAGCAAACTTAATCATCAAAAAAGTTAATTCTCAAAAAGAAAACTCTTATAATCTTACAGGGGATTTAACAATCAAAGGTATTACCCATCCTATTGATTTTACCTTGGAGGTTTATGATGACAAAATTAAAAGTATATTAAAATTTGACAGATCAAAATATGATATTCAATTTGGTTCGGGTAGTTTCTTTGAAAATTTAGGTGATAATTTGATTTACGATGAAATTAATTTAGAGGTAATATTAAATAAAATATAAAAATATGATTCACATAAAACAAAATCGTCCAAAGTGTGGATGCGGAAATACTCAAGATCCTAATGGATATTGTGATGGTTCACATTTAAATAATTAAAACAAAACCCTCTTTTGAGGGTTTTTTACTATTTACCTTAATATAAATATCGATTTACTATATTAGAAAAATGAAAAAACACTTTAGTACTATTGTATTTATCATTTTCATGAGTCTTTTCATATTAATTATTCTAATGAACTTAAATCAATAGCATTTCTAATTTAAAGTAAATGAAAAAAAGAAAAATACTTGAGGGAATATTACTATCATATTTACTAACATCTATTGATGTAATTGGAGGATTTCAAACTCATTTTAATTTATTAAACTGGGATTATAATCGGTTTTTTAAATTGATAATACTTTTTATTATCATTCTTTCCGTTGAACATTTTATCTCAAAAAAAAAGAATAACTAACTTAATATTTACTTAGTAATTAAAATGGGGAAACTCTACAGTATTTTATTTAACAAATGTCCAAAATGCTCTAAGGGAAGTTTTTGGAAAAGTAATAACCCCTACTATAATTTATTTTTTAAAGCAGGTGAGAATCACAGTAAATGTTCAAATTGTGAATTAAAATTTGAGATAGAACCTGGATTTTTTTATGGAGCAATGTATGTAAGTTATGGTTTGGCTATAGGATTAGGATCAATCATATTAATTGTTGCACTCGCTGTGTTTCAATTTAAAAACATTGTAGCTCTTACCGCTATAATTGGCTTAAGCATTTTAATTCTTTCTCCAGTTAATTATTACCTGTCAAGGTTAATATGGCTCAATGCATTTATAGACAGTAAAAACTAAATGTAACTTTCAATCCAAATATCAATTTTTTCTTCAAGTAATTTTAAAGGAATACAACCAGATTCAAGTACCTTTTCATGAAAAATCTTAATATCAAATTTATCTCCTATTTTACTTTCTGCTCTTGATCTTAATTCTCTTATTTTAAGCTGACCTATTTTATAAGATAAAGCTTGTCCAGGGTTAGCCATGTATCTTTCAATTTCAGATGTAATACCAGCCTCAGATTCAGCCTCATTATCCAAAGAATATTGTATTGCTTTTTCTCTTGTCCATCCTTTGGTGTGAATACCAGTATCAACAACTAGTCTAATAGCTCTATGCATTTCAGCACTTAACATACCAAAATACTGATAAGGATCCTTGTAAAGACCTAATTCTTCACCAAGTGATTCAGAATATAAAGCCCAACCTTCTCCATAGGCACTATACCACAAACTTTTTCTAAAAGACGGCAAAGAAGTATTCTCTTGCTGTAATGATATTTGAAAATGATGACCTGGAATAGCCTCGTGTAAAAAAAGGTCTTCATCAGAAAAATAATTGTATTCTTTAATATTAGGAATTGGAACGTAAAAAATTCCTGGTCTTGTTCCGTCTAATGATCCTGAGTTGTATTCAGCGCTTGCAGAAGCTTCTCTGAAAGCCTCAGTTCTTCTTACCTCAAAAGGTGTTTTAGGTTGTAGTCCAAACAACGAATTAACTTGAGGGGTCATTTCTTTATGAATTCTATTAAAATTTTCAATTACCTGACTTGGTTTGTCAAAAGGAATCAATTCATCTAATCCTCTTACATGGTTAAAAAACGATTTTAAATCTCCTTCGAATCCAACTTTATTTTTTACAATTTCCATTTCAGAAGAAATTTTTGCAACCTCACTTAATCCTAACTGATGAATTTCGTCTGCTGTCATTTCAGTAGTTGTATACAGTTTAATGGAGTAGTCATAATAATCAGATCCATCATCGAATACATCTATCCCACTCGAGTTTCTTCCTTTAGATAAATACTCATTTTTCATAAAATCATAGAGTCTCTGATATGCAGGTATAATTTTATTTAAAATCATGTCTTTGTACTTGTTAGACAAGATTAGTTTTTCTTGTTCACTAAAGGTTGATGGGAATTGTCTAATTGGACTATTAAATAAATTTTCATCTAGATTCGTGTTTATAATCGTTTTTAACTGAGGAATAACTTTTTTAGTTAATGACTTTGGAAGTACATAACCATTTTCTACTCCCTCTCTCATCCTATCTTCAGCTGAACTTAACCAAATCAGGTAGTCATCTAATCTACTAAGCCAATCGTTATAATCCTTTGTAGTTTTAAAAGGTTGAGCGCTTAATCCAGCTGCGTATTGTCCAATGTTTAATTGTAGTGTCCACATTTGATTTATTGGTGTATACTGCTCTTTAAAAGTTAATCTTTCCAGGTTAGTATTACACTCCCACAACAATACTTTTTTACTTAAAATATCGTTCTTATTTAAATCACTATTATCAATTTCATTTAATTGACTTTTATAACTAGAATAAAATGTTTTTTCTTTATTTCTAAATTCATCTGTTAAATCGTTAGGTAAAAAATCATTATATCTTTTGTCTCCTTGACTAGTTGCGTTTAAAGGATATAACTTAAGACTTTCCTGATAGTAATTTTCAAAAACTTGATTAATTTCTAAAGATTGTTTATTGTTAGTTTGGCAACTAAACATTGCCATAAAAACGCTTAAAAGAATTATTGTTTTTTTCATATTTAAAATATTTAACTAAAGTTAATTTATGAATCTGAATTTAAAGGCAAATTAAAAAAACATTTCTATATTTAAGAAATGAAGGCAATAAAATACTATTATCGACACTTCGGATTCTTTCCTTACGTTTTAGTTTGGTTTTTAAGAAACTGGATAGATATTCCAAGTTTTATTTCTTATCCTCTTGGACTAATAGCCATTTCATGGATAATTTTTGTTATCTATACAGTCGGCTTTAGAGATCAAGGATAATAATTATGAATAAAATTTCAAGATTAAATCTGCCTTTAAAAATTGGAATTTCAACTTTAATACTAGGATCTGGCCCGTTATTAATAATTTTATTTTTAGAAACATTAGGAATTATTGATGTTTCAAATCCTGTTGGACCTGGAATTCTAGCATTTTTAACATTTTGGCCCTCAATTATTTTAATAATTATTGGAGTCGTTAGAGAATCAATTAAAAAATAAACTGTTATTTAATAAGACCTTGCATTTTTTGTCCTATTTCCATTCCCCATTCCATAGACACTTTCATAGACTCTTGAGCAATTAAAGGGGCCTTTTCAGAAATCTTTTTTCCTATTGGAGAGCCAAACATTGAGATAGCTTCTTTTAAATCACTTTCAGTAAAGTGATTTTTATATACAGGAACCATTTTGTCAATTAAACTAGCTACCATTTCAGTTTTAAGATCTTTGAATTTTTCGTCGTCTACAGAAACACCAAACATATCTGCCATCTGGTTAAATGTTGAATCAAATGTCTGTATGTTTCCTTGAGCATTTAAAAATTCAGTTAAAAGATTTTTGTAATTATCATCTTGAGAAAATCCTAAATTAATAGAAAATAAAAAGATTAGAGCAAAAAGTGAATTTTTCATTTTTAATATTTTTATAAATATAAAATATTTTAACTTTAATGTTATTACAGTATCAAATCTCTCTATCAATCAGATCTGTAACCACATAATACCTAGGGTCATCTATAGATTGTTCAATACTATCAGCAATCATCGGATTAGCTTTTAAAAGTAAAACCTTACACTCGGGACTTAAATGGGTCAGTTTAACTTTCTTGTTTAAGCTTGTATATTTCTGGATTATATTTTCAATTGATTCAATTCCAGAGTGATCACTAACCCTAGACTCAATAAAGTCAATTTCTATATTTTTAGGATCATCTTTAATATCAAATTTAGAATTGAAATTCTGGATAGATCCAAAAAATAAAGGACCCCAAATTTCATAAACTTTAGTTCCATCATTTTTAAAACGTTTTCTAGCTCTAATCATTGTTGCATTTTCCCAAGCGAACACTAAAGCTGAAATAATAACTCCAACAATTACAGCAATCGCTAAATCTTGCCACACTGTAATGGCAGAAACTGTAATAAGAACAAAAGCATCAGATTTAGGTATTTTATGTAAAATCCTTAAACTACTCCATGCAAAAGTTCCTATAACTACCATAAACATGACTCCAACCAATGCTGCGATAGGAATTTGTTCAATAATACTAGATCCAAAAAGAATAAAACATAATAAAGAAATTGATGCCACAATTCCAGATAAACGTCCTCTTCCCCCAGAATTAACATTGATAATTGATTGTCCTATCATTGCGCATCCACCCATTCCCCCGAAAAGTCCATTCAAAAAATTCGCTCCTCCTTGAGCTAAACATTCACGATTTCCACTTCCACGTGTTTGAGTGATCTCGTCGACTAGATTAAGAGTCATTAAAGATTCAATTAATCCTACTGCTGCTAGCAATACAGCTGTAGAGATTATCAAGTCCCAATGTCCATCTATTGTATAAATCAGCTCAAATATTTGAGCTTGAAACACAGGTAATCCACCTTTTAAACCTTCACCTCCTCCATCTGCAATAAATGATCCTACAGTTGACACATCTATATTACCTAAAACTGTAATTAATGCTACACTCACAATCGCTATTAAAGCTGCAGGAACTTTAGTAGTTATTTTTGGCAGATAATACATAATAAGCATAGTTACAGCAATTAATATAAGCATAGTATATAATTCTACTCCGCTTATCCATTGAGGACCATTAATTGAATTTTCCTGAAACAATCCTAACTGTGATAAAAATATCACAATTGCTAAACCATTTACAAATCCCATCATTACTGAATGAGGAATTAAACGAACAAATTTCCCTAATTTAAAAACACCAGCTAAAACTTGAATAAATCCAACTATCAATAAAGTAATAAATAACCAATGTAAGCCTAGATTATCAACAGGGTTCAACAAAGCTTCCCCAACTTCATTTCCTTTTTGAATCATATGAATCATTACAACTGCCATCGCTCCAGTCGCTCCTGAAATCATTCCAGGCCTTCCACCAAATAGTGCAGTAATTATTCCCATTATAAATGCACCGTATAGACCAACAAGAGGATCGATTCCGGCAATAAAAGCAAAAGCTACAGCTTCAGGAACCAAAGCAAGTGCAACAGTAATTCCTGAAAGAATATCGTTTTTAGGATTTTGACTAAAGTTTTTTAGTAATTTTTTCAAAAGAAAATATTTAAATTTTTAAAGCCGCAAAACTAATATTAATCCCATGTAATGAGGATTAAATACAATAAATTTCAAATATTTTATTTTATTCGAAAGCTGTAATATCAATTACTGACTATTTATCAATAATAAGTCATAAATGTTGTCATATTAGTTATTACCTTTAATTATGGATAATTTAGAAATAGACAACAAATTAAATTTATTAACAAACAACTGGAAACTAATTAATAATAAAATTCAGATAAACCTTAAGTTTTCTGATTTTAATAAAGCTTTTGATTTTATGAAAGTGATTGCCAATGAATGTGATAGGTTAAATCACCATCCTCTTTGGACAAACGAATACAACAGATTGGAAATAATTCTTTTTACTCACGATAAAGGATCAATTACCGAACTAGATTTCAAACTGGCTCAAATAATTGATGAAAAATTAATTGATTTTATGTGAAGAAAAAACTAATAATAACGATTATAGTTGTTACAGTTCTCTACTTATGGGCTGAACTAGGAGTTGGAATATTTTTTCAAGACTCATGGGGAGGTGATTAACTAAACATTACTCGGTTTTATCAAAAAACATATTAAGATTCAAATCTCTTGAAATTAAATAAATTTTATCACCTTTTTCTTTACGTTTTCTAAGATTGTTTAATTTAATTTTTTCAGGCTCAGTTAATTTTTTCTCTAACAATGCTAATTCTTCAGGATTTCTAGGAAAATATAATTCATCGAATTTTTTGTATCCAATAAAAGGAAATGATGGTTGATTTACTTCAAACTCATCTCCATAACTTATTTCATTACTTTGAATTGACTTTAAAACTTCGTCCGAATTTGAATATTTATCCATATCAAGTCTTAAACAAACTTTATTTTCTTGATCAATAAACCATAGACAGTTTGAGATTCCTACAATTTGTCCTAATGAGTTTTTAATTTTTTGTTGATTTTGTATTGACTTTAGGAAACTTGATTCCAAAAAAGATATAGATCCCCTACTGCTGTTGTAACCAGTATAATGATCCTTATTAAACTCTTTAACTGTAACATAATACTTTATTTCTTTCCAGTTTTTTATAGTTTTTAAAAAAGGGAAAAATAAATTTTTTCTAACTATTCCTTGACTATTCAATCTTATCTCGTAAAAAGAAAGTCCAATTAAAATAATTAATATTAGTATTGTATAGATATTTAATAAATCTAGATCACTCTCAACAAATAAAAAAAAAAGAAAGAATAAAGAAAATATTAATAATTTGTAATTCACCTCTCTTGATTTAATTTCTTTCATATTTTAAATTATAATTCTTAAATATATTAAAAACATATGATAGCGAATGTTTAAGCTAATTTTAAATAAAAACTTATATTTAAAAAATGGACAAAAAATTTATCTTAGCCTGTATCATTTTAATGTATGTATCTTCTGTTTATTTCATATTTAGAAGTCAATATGCTATGGGTGGCTTTCAAATATTAATGGGTTTATTATTAACTTATTTATACAATAATAAAAAATAAGTTTGAAATTAAACGTTTACAAAATTAATGCATTCACTGATAAAATATCTGGTGGGAACGCTGCGTGTGTAATCCATTTAAAAACATGGCTTGATGATGAGTTACTTCATTCTATAAGCAAAAAAAATGCTGTAACTGAAACGGCTTTTTTTATATTTAAAGATGATAAGATTCATTTAAAATGGTTCACTCCTGACATAGAAATGGATTTATGCGGACATGCTACTTTAGCTACAGCACATTGCTTAAATTCTATTTTGAAATACCCTAAAAATTTGATGAAATTTGAAACCAAAAGTGGAGAAGTTACTGTTGATTATAAAAACGGCAGATACCATATGGATTTTCCATCAAGAATCGCTGTGAAATCAAAGTTGCCAAAACTAATATCTGACTCTTTAAACCTTCAACCCTTAGAGGTTTACAAATCAAGAGATTACTTATTGATATACAAATCTGAAGAAGAAATTAAAAGAATTAAAATTAACACCCATTATTTTAATCAAATAAATTTAGATCCTGGAGGAGTTGTTGTCACTTCTAAAGGGACTAGTTCTGATTTTGTATCCAGGTATTTTACTCCTCAATCTACAATACTTGAAGATCCAGCCACTGGTTCATCACATTGTTCTCTAATTCCTTTTTGGTCTAAAAGGTTAAATAAAAAACATTTAACATCATTACAATTGTCAGATAGAGTTGGTGAATTTGAGTGTGTTAATAATTCCAATAGAGTTACTGTTATTGGGAGTGCAATAACACATTCTCAGAAAATTATTGAAATAAATAAAACTAATTACAACTAGCTATGTACTTATCCCAGTTTTTATTTGTAGGTG
>MEHZ011645334.1_pt1 | contig 11531 bp, 10 predicted proteins | sample 897221 | NCBI WGS metagenome assembly MEHZ01 (sample SAMN05514161, study PRJNA337945) | marine metagenome | isolation source: marine surface water | place: Arctic Ocean | collected 2007-12-13 | reverse complement strand
ACGTTCGAGTTTTAGCCCAGCATTTGATTATAGCGAGAAATAGTTACTAGAAAACTCCTTTTCCAGCCCTGATTTCATGGGACTCCACGGTTGGGGGTACAGGGAAAGAAAGGGGCACAATTCTGGCTAAGACCGTTCTTCGAGGGTAGATTTGAGAGGCCTACCTACTCATTAAAGTCAATCCATGTGCTTCGAGGGAGCGGTGCGGGGAGCGTGACCGAGCAGGAACGCAGCCATCTCGAAAAAGCACCCGGGGCAAGGAAGACGACAAAGATGAAAGACGAACACATCGGAATTTATAAATGAGGGTAAGGAACTAGGCCCTTTTATTTCGTTTCAATTTTTGATTCGAGATTCCGTTGCCAACCAACGGGCTGAGTCCAGGCTTGCTCGCGTTGACCTTTGTAGGAGGGATTTTCATGGGGACGAGAAGAGGTGACCACCGCCCGGATATAAAGCTCGTTTCCGGTCAATTCATACTCCGCACGGTTACCGCTCACCGTCGCAAACACCTCGCCGGTGATCTCAGGAGTCGTCCGGCGGGTTCCGATAAACTTGGTCTCAAAGCTCACCCCTTCCACCTCTGTAATCTCCACGACGTGCTTTCGCGCCCCCAGTTCGTAATTGCTTCTTTTCAGAACCACCCCGCTAGACGAATAAAACTCTCCCTTTTGCATGGCCTCAACCAAGTGATCCGCCTCCAGCGAATCCGACCACACCATGACCCAGCCACGGCCCGGCGAAACCTTCCCTCCATGATAATGATGCGAGTCATCTGTCGCGACGCCGAACAAGGGAGGAGCATTATGGACAAGAAGACGCAAGGTATTTGCAATGTCCCAAATCGCTTCGTCGCCGGGACGATCGTCGTCTCCGAGATGGTTGATTCCCGGGTGTCCGTTATAAACTTCAAAGAATTGCTCTTCCACAACTTCAGCCAATTGTTGAGGTGTAATGGCCCAATGAAAATTCGGATGATTGAGGTGGGTTAAGATGGGGCGCCCCAATCGCTTCGATTGCTCCTCCACCATTCGTAAGTTGTTGCGCATCGTCTCCACCACCGATTCACCATGTTGCGGGACAATGGGTTCCCCCACGTTCACAGCGTTAATATGCACCGGAAACTGTCGGAACTTGTCGGTGATTTCCTCGGCCTCGATGAGTAGAAATTTCCCTTCTTCCTCAAAGTGGGGACGAATCTCCTCTAGGGTTTTGAGACGCACCTCGCGGGCCCCCTCTTCGCCGCGCAGCTCCACCCAATCTTCGCCAAACCTCTCCAAATAGTGATCCAGGGTGCCCTCTCCTCCGAGCTTACGACGCTTTTCAATCTCCTTCACGCTCATCCATTTCTCTCCTCGACTCAGGACATTGTGATCCGACAAGGCGAGGAAATCATAACCTTGGGTTTTATACCAATCGACAATCATGTCAGGGAAGTCGTTCCCGTCACTCCACAATGAATGCGTATGCGTGTTCCCCTTATACCAGGCCCCCTGCTCGGTCCACGTGTCGGGTTCCTCCGCTTCGTCAGGCCATCCCACAAACACCACGGTCAGAACGACTGCCAGCAGCAGCAAGAAGGGAACATAAATTTTAGTGCGCATCATTATTCTTACCCTTTCAGGAACAGAACACTGTCAGCAAAGATCAGGAAGAGTGGGGATCGCCAAAAACTATTTGTATTTCTCCGAGTGAATTATTGCAACAAGACGGGCAGTTTGACGTTACATCCTCCATGGTTAGATTTGCCCTTTGCGCGCTCTTGGTTGCTATCCTTCCCGCAGCCCCGCCCTATCCGCCTGAAATTAACGATGCCCGAACTGAGGTCTATCGCACGGTTGACGAGGTTGAGATGAAGCTGTGGATCTTTGGTAAGAAAGTCGAAGGGCAGGCTAAACCGGCTATCTTGTTCTTCTTTGGCGGTGGTTGGAATTCCGGGTCGCCTACCCAGTTCGAGTCGCAGGCGCGGCACTTTGCCGGACGCGGGATGATCACGATGCTGGTGGACTATCGCGTAAAAAGCCGCCACGGGGTCGCGGCAGTCGAATGCGTGAAGGACGGCAAAGCCGCGCTGGTGTGGGTCCGAAAGAATGCCGAAAAACTTGGCGTTGATCCCAAACGAATTGCCACCGGGGGCGGATCTGCAGGTGGTCATGTGGCCGCGAGCATTGGCACGCTGACGGGCTTGGGCAGCAGCGAAAGACCCAATGCGATGATCCTTTTTAATCCCGCCACCACGCTGGGTGATCTTGGCGAGTGGAAGGCCCCCCGCACTATTGCCTCGGCACGCCTTGGGGTTGAGAAACCTGCAGAACTTTCGCCAGCCCACCACATCGGCAAGCACACCCCGCCAACTCTGATCATGCATGGAACGAAAGACACCACCGTACCGATCGGTTCGGTCGAAGCCTTCGAGAGGCAGATGAAGAAACTTAATCGACGCTGCAAACTCGTTCGCTATGAGGGTGCCGGTCACGGCTTTTTCAACCGCGGTGAGCACCGGGAGCGGACACTCAAGGAAGCCGATGCTTTCCTCGTAAAACTCGGCTGGTTACCGAAATCCTGATCTCTCTATCGATCACCCACCACCTCACTGGTGGGTGTTGCATTGCTTGTGTAGTGGAGGACCTTCCCGGTGGCGTCCTCGGTAGTCTTCGTGAACGATGTTCGGGTGTTCGAGCCGGGCCATCGATTTGGCCTCTCGCTCGAAGCGCGCCGCGAAGCCGGGGTCGGCATCTGCCAGTTCAGGAGGGAGAACCTTACACTCTCCCCAGCGTTCCCGTGATCCCACCGAACGATTCCGCCTCGACGCCGAGTCTTTGCAAGACGGTGACAAAGAGGCGGGAGAGCGGAAGCTCTTCAGCCTCGACTTTGCCTTGCCATCCCCGGTCGGTCACGATTCCGGCACCGGCCTGGTTATCTTCGTTGCCTTCGCCGAACTTGAGATAGCGGCCATTTTCGAAGCCGAGATTTTTCCCACCGGCAGAGATGATGGGATAGTTGCGAGAGAGGTGGAAACTGCTGGAAGCGGAACCATGCATGGCAAAGGTGTTGTCCAGCAAGTTCCCCTGCCCGCTCGGCTCTGAGGTGTCTTTTAGCTTCTGCACGAAACGACCAAATTCTTCCGCTTGATAGCGATTATAGGTGCCTAGGTTTTCCCAACCCTTGGGCTTTTTGACCGCATGAGTGAGGGCATGGGCATTTCCGAGTCCAACGGCCTTTGAAAGCAGGTTGTGTTGACCTCCACCATTCTCCCGACCCAACTGAAAGGTCGCCACGCGAGTTGAATCACTCAGGAAGGAAAGATAGATCAGTTCATACATGGTCTTAAAGTAAAGCCGCGCCTCTTTTGGATCTGCATCCAAGGTCAGATGGCGGGTATCCACCTTGGGCACAGGTGTATCAATCCACTTTCGCGCTTTCTCCAATTTCACTTCGGTATCGCGAACGGCATCGAGATACTGCTGAAGAGTCTCCTGATCATGCTTGGAAAGCCTTCGTCCAAACGAGCGCGTATTGCCAATCAGGAGATCCAGCGCACTTTTGCTTCTAGCTAGTTTTGCCGCGGCATCCTTACCGCTGGTCACAAAAAGCATGTCGAAGATCTGCTTCGGATTATTTAAGGCCGGGATAGGTCGGCCTTCACGATTGTAGGATTGAGTCTGTGCGCCACGTGGGCCACCTACGCCCCCATTGGTCGACATCACCAACGAAGAATGACGCGTGAATTCTCCCGCGTGCGCCGCATAGACCTGATCAAGGGAAACAGAGTTTTTATAGGAACCGTGGCCACCCGTCGCCGCACCCGTCAGATACTGATCGGCATTCGAATGGCCATGAACCGTTCTTGCAGCCGGATGCGAGAGCCCTGAATAAATCGTGATTTCACGGCGCAAAGGCTCGAGGACATCGAGTACTTTGGTCAACTCAAAATCTTTCTCGCCGCCCCGGGGGAACCAGCTCCAATCCTTCCAGGCCGGATCCGCTTTGACCGGCAATCCGACACCATCAGGATGGTAGATACTGACAAATCGTTTCGGGGCAGGGTCTCGCTTGGATTCATTTGCCGCAAACGTTTCAAACCATGGCAAGGCAAGAGCGACACCCGTCCCACGAAGAAATTTTCTGCGATTCAAGGATTCTGCTTTGTTGTTCATCATTACTTCCTGACTCCTACTTTGAGTTAAAGATACTGCTGTGGATGATCAACTGTATCAAATCACCCAGCCGATCCCCCTTTTTTCTAAATTGGAGAGCCAAGCTGTCAATTTCAGCACGATCACTGAAAGACAATGGCCGACCGAGAGCATATGCCGTCATTTTATGAACGATCGCTCTGGAAAATTGATCTTGCCGCTCCGCAAGCAGGTAGCGCTTTAAACCATCCATCCCCGCCAATTCCTGCTTGTTGAAAAGTGCTGAAGTGGCATCCACCGGCTTATTCTTAATTTTAGTACGGTAGACTCCCAATGCGTCGTAGTTTTCGAAAGCAATTCCCCAAGGATCAATTTTTGCATGGCACGAGATACAGGCCGGTTTATTCCGGTGATCTGCGATGCGCTCTTTGAGCGTCATTTGTAAGATCTTGGGATCCGTCAGATCGACTTCCGGGACATTGGGCGGTGGTGGCGGTGGTGGATCATGCAGGATCCGTTCCAGCATCCAGACGCCGCGTTGGAGAGGATTAGAATCTTCACCGTCAGAGTTCATCGTCAGGATTGCCGCACCTGTCAAAATCCCGCCGCGATTCATTTCAGGCTTGATCAGCACTTTGCGGAAATGAGGCCCATAAACGTCCCGGATTTTGTAGTGATTGGCCAGGCGTTCGTTGACCACGGCATAGTCCGAGTGGATGAAGTCCATCACGCTACTATTGCGATTCAACACTTCCTTAAAGAAGGCAATGGGCTCTTCCTCCATCGCTTCTTTGAGTGACCTGTCATTCACATGCGTCACACTCTCCAGGGCGTCCATTCCGAGCCATTGCTGAACGAAATTTTGAGAGAATCGATTTGATCGGGAATCCGCCAGCATCCGTTTGACTTGAGATGCCAGAACCGTGGCATCACTAAGTTTTCCCTTCCGGGCAATTTCTAAGAGTTCCTTGTCAGGGATGCTGGACCACAGAAAAAATGAGAGCCGGCTTGCCAACTCCATGTCACTGATCGTGTTTGAATTTTCCGAATGATTGACGGAGATTTGTTGCGCCAGATAGAGAAATTCCGGTGTCGCCAGGACTGTCGCTAACACTTCCAACATGGCCTCTTCCAGGTCCGTGAAATCGAGACGATACTCAATGAACAGGGCCACAAAGGGATCCACTTCCTTCGTGGTGACAGGCCGACGCCAGGCACGCTCCATAAATTGAGTTAATACTTCGCGGCCATAAACTTGCTCATCCGATTTATTTTTACTCTCGATAAAAATATCTCGATGGGTTTTGGGCGGCCATTGCTCGTGGAACGGCGCGCTGATTTCAATAAAATCTACCAGAACACCGAGAGGTTCTTTGTTGCGTGTACTGGAACTATATTGAATGGTTAAAAACTCATCCCTCCTGGGAAATTTCTCTTCATTGTTCCGGAATGGGTTGCGTTGGATTTCACTGAGAGGAATATCAAAGTGGATGAATTGCGGTTTGTCAGCAGATGCCGTGACGGGAAGATCGCGAGCACTGACCACCTGGGAGAAATTGGCGTTATTGCTGGTATGAGCACTGAAAATTAAGCGCAGGCTTGCGTATTCATCGGCGTTCATAGTCGACCGCCCGGCGCGGACGGTAACGCGCATGATGCCTTCATCGGGAAGGTGATTGCTCAGATTCAATTTCACCGAATGATTTCTCTTGTCTAGAGAGACATCTTTTTTTGCCTTCTCGCCTTTCTTAGCCTTCAGGTTGAGTGGATGGATCTCCCCAATATTTTCATTGTTGATTGCCGAAAACGCCTCTTCCTGGAGAGGCAGGCGATAGACATCCATTTTGGGACGCTCACCACGAACAGTGGCATGCTTGAGAGCTTTGAGACCAATCTCGCGATAGGTTTCGAATTGCATGGCCGACATCTGCAGCATTTCAGAGCTGTTCTTGAAGCCGTCCTCGGATGCCGTTTCCGGCGGCAGGCGATCGGCGAGGGAATAGGGCAAGCCAAGCAAATCTTGAAGCGCGTAGCTATATTCGTATCGCGCCATGCGACGAAATGACGAATGGCTTCCTTCGCTACGCTGCACCGTCGAAGCCTTCTGAATCTCGGGCCCCAGCCACTCGATGACCTTGCTAAGATCCGCATCCGCCAATTCAACGTCTGCATCTTCAGGCGGCATCTCACCGTTGCTCAAGACATCGAGAACCTCCAGCCACCATTCGCCATCGCCCCCTTGCATGAGATCCGGATCCAGAGTGTCGATGCGGAATTTCCCCTTGGTCTTTTCAGGACCGTGACACGCCACGCAGGTTTTGGTGAGCACCGGTGCAACGTGCTGCTTGAAATCTGCGAGATTGGCCGCCGGAGGTCCAGCAGGCGGCGATGTCTCTTTGCGCGATACCGATGCCAACAAAGCTGACTTTGAACGTCCCACTTCCCTGGCGTTGGCCAAAAGGGGCAATTCACTGGACTGCGATGGTTTCTCTGCACGGCACAAAGAAGCAGAAGCGAAGAGACACCACGCAATGATGCCAATTCTGTTCAGGATAAAAATGCCGATTCTACTCATCGTGGATTATATCCAGGGATGCCTCTAAAGTCGTTAAAACCGTGGTAGCTGGATGAGTTCTTCTATTATTTAATTGGGGATGGGGCAAGGTGATGCTTCCTCCCACTTTTCGAAACAAATCCTAGACTACTCGCTCTCCATAGCCTGCTGCTCTTCTTTGATTAGTGGCCAGCACGGAACATTAGTATGCGCCTGTGCCGAATTTAACAAGGAAAGTCACTCGTCCGTCACGGCAGTCTCTTTGTCCGCAAGATTGTGCTCCTCACGATGATCCTCTGCCAGGTTGTAAAGCTCGAGCATTGGATACTTGTCGAGGGGCAGGACTGGATCGACTTCGCCCAATGGGTGTCGGCGCCGCCCCTGTTTGGTCCAGCGGATCAACTTCCAGTTTCCTTTGCGCACCACCTGATGGAACCCGAAGAATTGGTAGCCTTCCCAAAACATGGGACGCTCATCCAGCTCATTCTGCGCTTACCCCAACAGGGTGGGAAGAACGCTCAGCCCATCAAGGTCATCCGGCACAAGATCGTGGGCATTACCTATTTCAGAGAATGTGGGAAATGCATCGGCAAAGTACCAGGGCACATCACTGACAGAACCGGCCTTAATTTTTTTCGGACAACGCACAATCATCGGAACACGGATGCCGTGATCATAATCTTTGTATTTCTCGATATATCCGGATGTATGTTCCTTCGGCTGTGGTCCGTAATTCTCAGTCATGGTCCTTTCGATCTCGGCGTTGACCGGAAATTCGGTAATCCCGTCCTGAGACACGACCGAGAGTGGGAAATTGGGTCCTAGCCAGTTCTTAGCTTATTCATAGTCGAGGAGGAATTGGTCGAAGCCGAAATGCCGGTTTCTCTGAGGCCCCAGCTTCTTGTCGATACCTATCGCGTGAGTCTTGCCAAAGTTGGCGGTGGCAGACCCTGCCTGCCGAAGCACCTGGGCGACAGCGGTTTCTTCCGGACGAAGATAGGCCCTGCCGGGACCGCGCAACCATATCTCCCGGTGCGCTGCCCGACCGAGAAGAACACCCAGTTGCGCAAACTGGCCCGCGCGATCCGCGTCCTCGAGGAGCGCCACCACCAGCAGCTGTCGATGGAGGAACTCGCTGGGCTGGTGGGCATGTCGTCGACCCACTTTAACCGGCAATTCTCCAGCCTGCTCGGAACATCGCCAACGCGGCTGCTGCACGCCATGCGCATCGACCGCGCGCGGCACCTGCTAGCGACCACGGATCAAACGATCGCGGACATCGCGGTGGAGATCGGAAGCACGCTCTTGTCCGGATCGGTATCGGACGAGCCCAAAGGCGTGCTCCACCGGTGCCGAAATGCCATCGGAATCGAGGTCGTCATCCGCGACACCGTCCGTGGCATTCATGATCTCGATGAATTCCATCGCGTCGTCGCCATCCCGTGCTCCGCTCATTGGCAAACCTGAATTCGGCTCCCAAATTCGTGTTCGTTCTTCTTTATTAGCGAATCCCAAAAGGTGTGAATCTCGCTCACCACCCACCCGCTTGACTCTCTTGAAGAAAAAAGGAAATCTCCTACCCAATGAAATTTGCAATCTGCAACGAGACATACCGGGGATGGGATTTTGAACGCTGCTGCGCCCACATTGCCGAGTGCGGCTACGATGGCGTCGAGATTGCACCCTTCACTCTCAAAGAAGACCCGCGCGAGATCAGTGAAACGGACTCCGTCAAGATAGGGAAGCAGGCGTGCGCTGCCGGCCTCGAGGTGGTCGGGCTCCACTGGCTTCTGGTCAAGCCGGCCTGGCTCCACCTGACCACCGACGACCCACTGCTGCGCAAGGACACCGTCGCCTTTGGCCAACATCTCGCCCGCACCTGCGCTGCCATGGGCGGTTCGATCATGGTCTGGGGCAGTCCCAAACAGCGTGACCTGGCAGAGGGTTGGGACTACGACGAGGCCGCCGCCAGAGCCACCGATACCCTGCGGCAGATAGCCGAAACCGCCGGGCCGCTCGGGGTCACGATCGCAATGGAGCCCCTCTCACGGACGGAGACCAACTTCCTCAACACCGCCGCCGAGACAATCCGCCTCATCGAGCGCGTTGATCATCCTGCGTGCCGGCTGCATCTCGATGTCAAAGCGATGAGCGATGAGCAAAAACCCATCGCCGAGATCATTAAAGAGAGCGAAGTCTACACCGCCCACTTTCACGCCAACGACCCAAACCTCCGTGGGCCCGGCACCGGCAAGGTGCCATACCCACCGATCGTCGATGCCCTGCGGACGACCGGATACGACGAATACGTATCTGTCGAAGTGTTCGACTACACCCCCGACCCTGAGACCATCGCAACCGAGAGCATCTCTTTTCTAAAGCGGGTCTTCGGCGAATAACCATCCGGAATCAATTCCAGGACACGGAGATACGCCTTCGTTACTCCGCTCGATTCGGCAAGCCTGCCCTCCCGAGTTCATCCGGACCCAGCTCAATTGCACAACCAAAACCCGGCCGCACAGAGAAAGGGGTCAGGAAAGAATTTTCGCAATCTCGTTTTTCAGTTTCCGCATGGCATTGATTGCCCACATCCTGATGGAGCAGACCAGCGTGCGGCAGAAGTGGATTTTCGAGACCTTGCACATGGGTTCGGCCCCCTACGTGAGCCGATTGGCGAAAAGTATGGGAGAACGCTGGCTTGAGATTCGTCGCCTTACAAGAAGCCGCTTTCAGTTCTTGAGGTAACACGGTGGTTGGTTTTGGTTTGAACGCCTGCATCCTGTCGGATGCGGCTAACCAACCACCACTTATTTTAAAGATTCAGGGGACACTTCCTTCTATCTCTGTTTACTGCCGACATAAGCAAAAATCTATCGACTAAAGTTTGTTCCAGAGGACGTATCCTCAACCTTACCAAGATCAAGCCATCTGTAAAAGACAACCCTACTTTAAAATAATTTTCATGACCACTTATCCGAAACGTTTGCTCATTTCTTGCTCCCTCATCTTCAGCGCTTCCATGAATCCGGGAACCGCTGACGATACCAGTCAAGCTCAGCCCGCCTATCCAGGCTCTTTTTCCCGTCCCCCATCCGAGGGCAAAGATTACAACACCTGGCGTGATGCAACCGGGCCCGACATCGGTGGGACGAAGGTCGTGCCCGAACGTTTGCCGTCACGCGTCGATAACTCCACTCGCCCGCAGTATCCGGCAATCTACAAGCAGAAATGGGGCGCATGTGGCCAATTCGCCTCGGTGGCGTCGATCTTCACCTACGAGATGAACGTGTTGAATGGCACAATCGCAGACAGCGACGCAACGCGCTTCCCCGCCCACTTTTCATGGAATATGATGAACCGCGCCGAGAACAAAGGCTCGGAGGCTTATCACGGTTGGGAAGTGGCCAAGCGCATCGGCGTGCCCACCGCCAAGTCCTACGGCGGGGTCCGCCTAAATAAGATTGGCGTGTGGCCAAACGGCTACCAGATTTGGCGCGAGGCGATGGAGTATCGGGTATCGGGCTATCGTTACACTCCGGCCAATACCATCAGCCAACTCAACGAAGCCCGTGGCTGGCTTTATGACCGCAATCAAGCGAACCCGAATGAGCCGAACAAGCAGACCATCGGTGGATTGTTGGCGTTAGATGGGCGCATGGGCGAGTTAAAAAAAGTCACCGTGACCATTCCAGAAGGTGAGCATGCCGCGGGCGAAGACATCTGGACCCGCTGGGGTCCAACCGGATTCGGGCACGGCATTACCTGTGTGGGATACGATGACCAAGTCGGATACGACCTCAATGGCGACGGTAAAATCACGAACGATCTCGACCTCAATGACGACGGCAAGGTCACTCTCGCCGACTGGGAACGCGGAGCCTACATCGTGGCCAACTCATGGGGCGAGAAGTGGTCCAAAGACGGTCGAATCTATCTCCTTTACAGCGCGATGATTGACCCGACCTGGAAACGTGGGAACTACCTCGGCCGGGTCGAAGTTGCCCGCTCTCTCCCCTCCATGACCCTGAGACTCAAGCTTGCTTGCGACGACCGGACGGACCTCCGCATGACGATTGGCATTGCCGGTGAGAAGGATGCCGCCGCCGAGCACGAGTTCGCCCCGGAAGCATTCAACGGCTGGCCCCTCTTCGGCGGAGGCAATGCCGGCCATGTTCCCATGGCAGGTCCGGATGATGATACCCCGCTCGAAGTCGGGATCGATCTCACTTCTCTCCTAAAGAACCTGGGTCCCGATAAGAACGGGAAAGCAAAACTCTTCCTCTGGCTCAGCCGAGCCGCCGGGAGCGACGCCACCGGCGAGCTCCACGAATGCGCCATCCGTAGTTACGATTCAGAGGGCAAGTTCCTCCGCGAATCGCCACTGAATATCAAAGATGGAAAATTTGGCGAATCAGCACTCAAGATTGATGCGGTCATCAATGATCTAATCAGCGAGTAAGGGAGGGCCTAAAAGGTCTTCGAGGTATTTGTCAATTGCCTCGCAAAAGGCACCGATGGTAACTCGCGTTGTCCATGACGAGGGTGACTTCGGTGTAGAAGTTGTCTTGGCAAGTGAGTTCGAGGTGGAACATTTTTCCCAGCCATGGTAAAGAAAACTGGCTGAGAAAAACCACCTCTCGTTCTCACAAATCTTGATGCGCGGCAGTATATTTACGCTTGGATTTTTCCTCCTCCTTGTTGTATAGGGTTAGTATGCCCCTTCCCAATCTTTCTCTCGTTCTCACGCTAGTCCTTAGCTTTCTCGGACTGGTAAATAATCCTCTCTCGGCATCATCGGACGGTGTTGTGGTATTCAATGAGGTGCAATATAATCCGACGGG
>MEHZ011654167.1_pt1 | contig 11535 bp, 16 predicted proteins | sample 897221 | NCBI WGS metagenome assembly MEHZ01 (sample SAMN05514161, study PRJNA337945) | marine metagenome | isolation source: marine surface water | place: Arctic Ocean | collected 2007-12-13 | reverse complement strand
TTGGCGACACAAGCACGGACTTCGAGCATATTTCGTATGGTGATCAGCTTCAGAAGTGCCAACGCTTTTATCAGTTGCACACACACAGCACTACTTCAGCGGGTAATTACTCATCTCTTAACTTTGCTTTGTATAAATTTGGTACAAATATCTATGTGAATCCATATCGGTTTTCTCCTCATATGAGGGCTGGTCCTACCGTCACCTTTACAAACGCATTTTTACACAAAGGTGGAGTACGGGTAGATGGAGGAACATATTCGGCAGTGCAGTCAAAGCCTCACGTAGTATCTCTTATAGCCACCCCAACAGTAGATGACACAGCCACATCACCTTTAGTGCTTTTTGATGGAGCAGGTGCCAAAATTGAATTTGATGCGGAGTTATAATCATGGATAATATGAACATCACAGCAGCGCAGTACATCGTGGGCATGGACGGCAATAACTCTGGTATCCAAGCCACCATCGACGGCCAAGAGATGTCAGTGCCGTTAGACGAAGCCAACCGTCACTACGCAGAAATATCCAAGCAGGTTGCTGCGGGTACACTGACAGTACAGGATGCTGATTGATGTCTGTCTAGCAATAACCGCAAAACCTGTGTATGGTAAGCCAAGCACCGCCTTAAAAGGAAAAGATAGATGGCAATTAGCGTTACAAAACCAACCGTAGGTGGAAGCGAGGACACATGGGGGGCAACAGTAAACACTGGCCTCGATACCATTGTTAATGCCTTAAATGGCACCTCTGGCACGGTTGCGCCAAACCTGAGTACGCTGACAGTTGGCGGCGTCAATGTTACGGCAACGGCGGCAGAGGTCAACATTTTAGCCGGCGTTACAACAACGGCGGCAGAGTTGAACTCATTGTCAGGATCGCTGGCAACAACAGCCGAACTCAACGTCTTGGCCGGTGTTACAGCTACGACAGCTCAGGTCAATTACGTTAATGGCGTAACCAGCGGCATTCAGGCTCAGCTCAATGCGATTACAGCCAACCCGACATTCACTGGAACAGTAAACGTCACGACAGTTGATTTTGGCGATTGGACAATTACCGAAAGTGGCGGCGTCTTGCGTTTTGCAACTGGCGGCGCGAATAAGATGAAACTGGACGCCTCTGGCAACCTTACTGTTGTTGGTGACGTTACTGCTTACGGAACTATCTAATGGCGATACAGGCATCAGGGGCGGTCTCCCTGTCAAACATCCAGACTGAATTTGGTGGCAGCAACCCAATCAGCATGTCTGAATATTATCGCAGCGGAACTTATATTCCATCTGGCGCGACAAGTGTACCCACGAGCGGTGCCATAGACATTAGCGACTTCTACGGAGCGTCAAACTCATACGCCTTTACCATTGCAGCTAACACACGAAACGCAGATGTTAGAGCGCTGGCTATTACGGATGGCTGGGACCAGAGTACCCCGCTTTCAGTTACGGTCAACTCAGGAGTTTGGTGCTACTCAGACACGACATCTACGGGTGGTCTTGTTCTTGCGGGCAGTTTTGCAGGCGGCGTAACCGTAGTAAACAACGGTAACATTATCGGTATGGGTGGAGGTGCTAGTCAAGCTGGCGGTTCTGCCATACAAATTACTACTAGCAACACTGTGTCTATTACCAATAACTCAGGTGCCTACATTGCGGGCGGCGGCGGCGGCGGCGGTGGGTCTTACACCTACACATCTGCGGGGCAATCAGGAACGCTTACTGGCTATACGGGCGGTGGCGGTGCGGGGCAGGGTGGTGCCTTTGGTGACACATCATCAAGGACAGGCGGCCATGCCTACGGCGGTATCTATACAGATAGCACTATTGGCCATAATTGTAGTGGGCCAACCAATACTACTGACACACGAAGTGCAATTCTATCAAGGGGTTACGGCTACGGCGGTGGCGGTGGTAGTGGAGCATTCGCAGGTGGAACTTCCTTTGTTTACACTAGCGGCGCTTGCGCAGGGCGATTACAGGCATCTTATTGGCGGCAAGGCGGTGCGGCAGGTGGCCGTGCTTTGACGGGTGGCTCTACAGGTACGGCAAGCGGCAACGCTGGTGGCTTTTGGGGGCAGGCTGGTTCCGGCGGTGGCGGCGCGGGCGGCAAGGCCATCCTTGGCACCTCCACGCTGACCAACAACGGCACAATTTATGGAGCTACGTCTTAATGGCACTTATTCCACTAAAGGTTCCGGCAGGATTTTACCGCAACGGCACAGACCTAGACGCCACTGGACGCTGGCGTGATGGCAGCTTGGTCCGTTGGCGTGACGGCTCACTTCGCCCTATTGGCGGATGGCAGGATCGCAAGACTGGCTTCAGCGCAAACCCGACGCGCGGAATGCATTCGTGGGAAGCCAACGACGGCACGGCTTGGCTTGCAGGCGGCTCTCACACTGAGCTGAGCGTTATGACGGGATCAAACACAGTATACGACGTTGCCCCGTCCAACTTGGCCACGGGCCGCGCTGATGCTGAAGTTGAGACTGGATACGGGTACGGCTTTTACGGCACTGGATTTTACGGACAATCTCGTCCAGATTACGGGAACTACTCCGAGGCAACAACGTGGAGCCTAGACAATTATGGCGAGTATTTGATCGCCTGTAACGTCGAAGATGGCCGCATTCTTGAGTGGCAATTAAACACGGGAACAGACGCAGCCGTTGTGGCCAACGCGCCGACATCCAACTCCGGCATCATTGTTACAGAAGAACGCTTTGTGTGGGCGTTGGGGTCGGGGGGCAATCCTCGTAAAATTTCGTGGTGCGACAGGGAAAATAACACGCTCTGGACTCCAGCAGCAACAAACGAAGCTGGCGATATTGAGCTGCAAACCTCTGGTCAGATTATGCTGGCAATACGCACCAAGGGTCAGACACTTGTCATAACTGACGTAGATGCGCACACGGGGCGCTATCAGGGGCCGCCGTACGTTTACGGGTTCGAGCGTGTAGGCACGTCCTGCGGGGCTATTTCACGGCGCTGCGCGGCTGACGTGGACGCCGGTGTGTTCTGGATGGGCCAGCGTGGCTTCTACATGTTTGACGGCAACGCTGTGCAGGAGTTGCCATGCGAAGTGCATGATTTTGTATTTGGAGACATGAACAGGGCGCAGCAATCCAAAATTTGGGCGTTTAATAATGGCCAATTTGGAGAAATCTGGTGGTTCTATTGCTCTGGTAATAGCCTCGAAATCGACAGTTACGTTGCATTTGATTACAAAGAGCGCCACTGGCTTATCGGTAGTTTAAACCGAACGTCAGGCGTTCAGCGCGGCGTGTTCAAGCATCCATTCATGACCACTGAGGCGTCTGACCTTAAAGAGCATGAGGTTGGACTTAACGTAGACGGAGAAAGAATATTTGCTGAGACTGGCCCGATTTTACTGGGTACGGGCGATCAGATCATGAGCGTGAACAAGCTAATACCAGACGAACAATCTCAGGGCGACGTTGATGTGTCCTTTAAGACACGTTTCCACCCTAATGACGTGGAGCGCACGCACGGTCCATATAATCCAGCCAACCCTACGTCGGTTAGGTTCTCTGGCCGTCAGGCGCGAATGCTTATCGAGGGTGATAGGCTGGCCGACTGGAAAGTCGGAACAATGCGCATTGATGCTAAGCCAATGGGTAAGCGCTAATGCCCGCGCCTGTACTGCCGCCACTTGGCCCAGATTGGAAGCAATGGGGCAGGCAGCTTTCCAGCTACCTATCGCGACAGCTTCCTCGTTTATTTACGAAATCCTCTGATGATAATCCGTCTGAGAACGGCATTTTGCTGTGGGATGAGGTAGCTGGCTACCCAGTGGTAAGTCGCAGCAATGAGTTTGCTGAGGTTGTTGTAAAGGTAGGTGTGCCACCGACAAATGCGGGTTTGGCGGGTGACAAGTCTGGTTTAATTAGCTGGGACACAAACTATATCTACATTTGCAGTGGCACATACGACGGCACGACTGCAATATGGTCACGTACGTCTCATCTTGGAGGTTCGTGGTGACAACTGATGACTGCAAGCGGGGGCTGTCAATTTGACAAGTAATGTTGTAAAGTTGCACTTAGAGCCGCGCGTTACGGTCTTGCCTGTCTTGCAGGATGACTACGACGAATTTTTGCCACAGGGTATGGCACTAATTGAACCGGCGGTGTCACGTCAGTCTGACAATGTCAGCTTGGATGACATCGAGGATGACATAAGAGGTGGCGGCGCGATCATGTGGGTCGTCCACGTCGAGGACAAGTTGGTTGCTGCGCTTACTACGTGCGTCGTCCGACACCCTCAAAGAGACGCCCTGAAGATTGAATTTATGGGCGGAAGCCGAATGGGTCAGTGGATGGATGATGCGATAAAAGTTTTATCAAAGATTGCACTGGATGCCGATCTTTGCGCGATAGAGGCCGATGGCCGAAAAGGTTTTGAGAAATACGTGGACAAATCACCATTTCGTGAAGTCTACACACACTATGTGATGGAGTTGGACTGATGGGTTCTAAAGAGACAACAAACGTAACTGAGCAATCAAGCTCGACACAGTCGATGCCTCAATTCCAAGAGGATTTCCTGCGCCAGCAGATATTGCCACGCGCAACGGAAATTGCTGAGCGAGAATTTACGCCATACGAAGGCGAGCGCATCGCAGGCATGACGCCTCTACAGCAGCGTGCCCTTGAGGGTTACGGCGGCTTGAACGCTGGCACAGAGCAATACGGACAGGCGGCTGACATTTATGGCGATCTTGGCCAGATGCAGGCCGGCCAACTGTCGAACACCGATCTCAGCTCATACATGTCTCCGTACCAGCAGAACGTAATTGACGCATCCCTGCGTACACTGGGCGGCGCTCAAGAGCAAGCAATGAATAAGCTCGGCGCGCAGGCATCCTCTGCTAACGCCTTTGGCGGGTCGCGGCATGGTATAGCAGAAGCCGAAACCAGAAAGGCTTACGGCCAGCAGGCGTCGGACCTTGTGACCAACCAAATGCAGGCCGGCTTCCAGAATGCGCAGGCTGCGGCACAGGCTGACATGGCTCGCCAGATGCAGGCGGCGGGCATTCGTGCAACAGGTGCTGGCGGTCTAGGCGCAACAGCCGGTCAAGGCTTGGAAGCGCAGAAGGCGGTTCTTGGCACCCAGATGCAGGCAGGCGAAACAGCACGATCTATGGATCAGGCACGCTTGGACCAGATGTTCAGCGAATTTGCACGCGAGCAAGACTTCCCACTGTCAGGATTGAACTCTCTGCTGAGCGCAGCGTCAGGCATCCCGACTGGGTACGGCACAACAATCGGTTCAGGCTCAAGCTCCGGCATGACGTCATCCGGCGGAATGGGCAATTACCTTAGTGCAGCCGGATCATTCGGCATGGGCATGGGGCCGCAGGGCTTTGGAATATTTAAGTAGGAGCGGAAGATGGCATACGCACTAACACAAGACGACATTGACCGCCTTGGCATACCGAACGCAAAGGCAGGTGATATTGCAAATCCTGCTGACAGGGCTTTACTGGGCTTGGAACCCGACGCTGAGGCGCTTAGCTTGCAGACACCAGTTTCCGCGACAGCAGCGGCACCGCAGGTTGCGTCAGCAGCGGCACCGATGGTCAACAGTCAGCAGGATTTGGCGGGACTTCTTAATCCTGTGCCAAAAGACCCGTTTGAGAGCCTGTCACGCGGCCAGCGCACCATGATGGGATTTGCCGCATTGAAGGATGCCGGTTTCGCCTTGCAGGGCAAAGAGGGAACCGCTGTGCGAAGCGTTATGAAAGACATAACAAGCCGCGCTGACATGGAGCGCAAGCGCACTGCTGCACTGGCGCAAAACCAACTTATTCAGAGGGCATTGGGTGGCACTGGACCGACGTCTGGCGCAGGTCAGCCTCAGACTGCGGAAGAGTACCGCCAAGCGGCTACGGCGCTTGCTCGACAAATTGCTACAATGGGGCCAGCGGGTCAGAGCATGATCCCGATGCTTCAGCAGATGCAGGCAGAGGCGGAGCGTCTTGCTGCTATTGAGAAAGGCGAGCAAAACACTGTAAAGTCTACGGCGGCTGGCATCGAGACAGTGTCTGACCTAATAGCCACAGTTAGGGACAATCCAAACGTCACTGGGTTGTTGGGTACGTTATTTTCGCTTGTCCCAACATCTAAGGCGGCAGAGGCTAGGATTGACGTAGACACACTGAGGTCAAACATGGCTTTGGATGCGCTGAAAAACTTAAAAGCCACCGGCGCAACACTTGGCTCAGTTTCAGAAGCCGAACTTGCTCTGCTTGAGAGTGAAATTGCGCAGATCAACCTAAATCAAAGCCAAGATGCAGTCATTAAAGATTTGACAAAAATTCAAAACAGATACCAGAACGCAATTCGCGCTGCTTATCGCGACACAAATCAGCCTGAAGCTCTGGACCGCGTTATGGTGGGGCTTTTTGGCGAAGTGCCAACTTGGGCGACGTCTGGTGAAGTGATTGCTTCAACCGGAACTGTGGGGACTGGTGATTTAACACCGGAAGAACTCGCAGCAATAGAACGGAATTAAAAATGTCAGAGCCATTAAACGCAGCCGAACTAAAGACACTAGCGCAGCTTGCCTTTGATAAGGGTGACAATGCAAGGGCTAGACAGCTAATTGCTCAAATGCAGGCTTTAGGCCCGCAGGCACCGTCTGGCACGTCAATAATAGACAGGTTTGAGGACGGCGGTCGCATTGTTAGAAATGATGAGACTGGCAGGGAGAGCTACGTCAGCAGCGTCCTCGCCACTAGCGATCCGAAACGCATTGCTGAAATACGCGCTGCTGGCGGTGACGCAGGTAGCGTATCCAAGCGTGGATTTGCAGAAGACATTATTGACCAGACTGGTGAACTTGTGGCGCGAGGCGCAAGCGCATTGAAAGGTGTTTTGGGTGGCGGCTCTTACTTTGATGAGCTTGTCGGCAGCGTGTTTGGTGAGGACGCCGCAAGCGCGACGCGTGCAGCTCAAGAGGCTCGTGAGATTGTAGCGCCAAAAACAGTTATGGCTTCACGCGCAGGGGTGGGACTGGGCACCGGATTAGCTGCGGCTGTTGCAGCGCCTGCCGTTGTCGCTGCCCCATTAGGAACGTCTTTATTGCCTCGCGTCGTGGCCGGTGCGGGTCTCGGCGCAGGTCTCGGAGCGCTTGAGGGCGCTGTTTACGGATCGGGCGAAGGCCAAACTACGGCGGACCGATATAAGAACGCAGAAGAGGGAGCAAAGTTTGGCGGAGCATTCGGCGCAGCATTTGGGCCTCTTGGGCCATTAGTGGGCGCAGGCGCAGGCGCAATCGGGTCGCGTCTTGCAACTAAAGATGCTCGCAAAATTGCACAGGAGCTGGGCACAAAAGGCGAGGCCCTTGATTTACTTAGCCAAGCATCCCGTATGGATGCACCAGTTGCAGAGGAAGCAATGCAGCGTGCTGGGCAGTACGCCTCACTTGGAATGCAAGGCCCAGCGACACGCAACTTGTTGGACTTGGCGGCGTCATCCACTAGCGAAGGCGCAGCGATTGCTCGCCAGAACATTGACGAAGTCGCCGGCAAGGCGGGAACACAATTTAACGAGCTGCTCGACGACACGCTTGGCGGGCCGCAGGCAGCGCAGGCTGTCGAGGACGCCTTGATGCAGTCTACAGCGGGCCAACGTGGTGAACTGTATGATGCCGCATATGAGGCGGCGATTGACTACTCTGGTGACGCAGGTAAGGAGCTAGAGAGCCTGCTAAAGCGTGTAGACGTTGACATCATCCGCAACGCAGAAAAGCTAATGCGACGAGAGGGTCAGCCATCAGCGCAAATCATGGCTCAGATCGACGATGCCGGAAACGTGGCTGGCTTTGAGACGCTGCCCGATGTCCGTCAGATCGACTACATGACGCGAGCCTTGAATAACGTCAGCCCAACTGCGGCACCTGAAGACAAGCGAACTGCCAAGGCGCTTGCCGCCAAAATTCGTAAAACTACTGACGGTATTGTGCCAGAATACGGTGAGGCGCGTGAGCTAGCCGGCGACGTTATCGGCATTCGCGAAGCGCTCCAAACAGGCGTGGACGCCTTTAAGGGAAACAAAGTTTCACGGTATGACATGGAGCAGGCGATGAAAGATATGCCCGCGTCTGAAGTCTCTGCTTTGAAGCAAGGCGTGCGAAGCTATGTTGACGAAATTATGGCTGAAACCAAAGCGTCTCTAACTGACCCAAATCAAGACGTGCGCGAGATGATCAAGCCTCTCAAGGACATGTTATCCAGATCAGGCATCACAAAGTTGGAAACAATCTTGGGAGATGAGGCGAAGCCATTTATTGCCCAGCTCGATGAGATTTATTCCGTTATGTCTATGCGGGCCGGTGTTGCTCAGAACAGCAAAACTCAGGTTCGCAAGATGGCGCAGGAAGCCGCCAAGGATCGTATTGGCCAATCAACTGCTGAGTTGGTGGGAGAGCGTGGTCCGGTGACGGGGCTGATCGAGAGCATCCGACGTCAGGCGTCTGACGCACCGTCTCAGCAGCAAGCGTTTGAGGCTCTGATGGGCGAGATTGCCCAGCCACTTTCACGCCAAGGCAACTTGGATGATCTAACGCGACAAATGTTTGAGTTGCAAAAAGCCGCGCCACAGTTGCAGCGAGGCCGTAACATTTATGAAGGTGGCAAGCGTGCAGGTACTGCGGGTGCTATTGCTCTCACGCCTGCGATGCAAACCCTGTTCGGCGCTCGCTAAGAAGAAGACTTAGCTTTGCTGGCGCGCTTGGATTTCTTGAGCGCGTCTAGCTCTGCGTCCATTTCCTCGATCAATTTGGCCGCGTCTTCGCACGCCTTCATCATCGCCCGTGGGTTTGAGATGCGGTGTGGCTGGCTCAACAGGTGTACCAAGTTGATCTGCTTATCGTTTAGCATAAGTTATCCTCCGTTAAATGCTCGTTAACTTTTACCAGCGAGACACTTGAAATGCAAACTTGGCCAAGCTAACATTGTTGCAGATGTGTTTAGCCTTTTTCACATTGCCTCAACTGCCCCCAATACGTGTCAGGTTTCGCACTGCACGGTTGGGGGCTTTTTTTTGCTTTAGGGGGTTGTATGTCTGTTCTGTTAACCCTATGTTAACGGTATAGGCAAACAAACAAAGGACGATAAAATGACACTTACAACAAACCAAACCGCAGCAATGACAGCCCTAATCAAATCTTGCTTGAGCAACATTGGCGCAGAGAACTTGGCTGAACTAGAATGTGACCCATTTGTTTGGGTTGACGCATCTGATCTTGTAGAAGCTGGATGGGGCCAAAAAGAAGCCGAAGGAACATTTGGATCGCTAGTTGCTGAAGGCTTAATTTACATGGATGACGGCTTTGCTTTGACGCAAAGCTGGGATGATCTTCGCAAATTCCACGCATAATTAAACGGGGGCTACGGCCCCCACATAAACAAGGGAAAACACAATGAAAAAAATGATCGAACGCACCGCAGAATTTGTATTTCTGTGCGCCCTAGTCAGCATCCCGCTGTTCTTTTCGGGTGGCTTGTAATGGTTGCCGCAGCGATCTTGGCCGCTGTCGTGTATTTTGAAGCGAACAACGCAGCCACAGAATGTCGCCTGCCTGAGTGCTCACTGCGTCCACAGGCGCGTCCAGAGGGAGGTAAGCCATGATCGAGTGCCCAGAGTGCGGTGGAAGTGGCGAGGTCGAGGTGGATTACTATGCGCCTCAGAGTGCAAGTAGAGATGTGGGCGACGTCTACAGTCTTATGGAGGAATGCCCGCTATGTGACGGTAGCGGCGAAATAGAGGTTGAATAAACAATGGTAAACGTAATCGGAGAGCATAATGTACAATGCGAAACAATCAGATCACATGGCGGAGCAGTCGCAAATCATCCTCAATCGCTTAATGCGGATCAACGACATCATGTTGGAGCGCAGCTCAGTGAAGGATCGCCCAAATTTGAAACAGCAATGCGAGGAGATGCGTGCGCTCTTGGAGATGTTGAAGCGATCCCTCCGGCGTTGACCAAGGCAGAACGTGCCGAAGAAAAACTTGGCATGGCAATGCTGCGCGAGGCGTTGCACGATCATCGCATCCCCAACCCTCCCAAGTGGCGTCAGGCAACGGCACTAGCCCAAGCTCGCCGAGCGCAATTTACAAAAGAACGTCGGGAGCGTGTAAAGTTTTACGCAGAGGAAGGCGTTTTTACAGTACCTCAGGTCGCTCAAATGGAGCGCGTCGTCCAGACCACGATCAGGGCGGACTGTCAGGTGCTGGGTGTTAGACTGCGTGCAAGTGCAATCAAGGTGACACCGTATCAAGAGGACATTTCGGCGCGTCGGGACCGCCTTCAAGAAATGGCCAGCACAATGATTACCAAGCAAGCCGCCGCCATTGAATTGGGCGTTTCGGAAGCCACTATACGAAGAGACCTTATGATCACAAGGATCAACTGGAAAGGGGGCAACCAATGAGTGACCGAAGAATATTAATGTTGGAAAATAATCTGAATGAGGCTCGCACGTTAATCAGCGTTCTTCAGAGCAAGATTGCCCGCCAGCGCGATGACATAACGCGCCTGAGAGATCGCGACATCATCAGCATGTCGGATAAGAAACAGATGGCTAAAGAGCTGAACGAATTTAGGGACGCAGAAAATGACTACGAATAAACGCCATCCAATCCAGCAGCACACCAAGGATATCTGGAAGCTCAGCAACCAGAATGTGCCTCAACGTGAAATCACGAAGATGCTTGGCCTAAATCGAGGTGTGGTCAGCGGTGCCATTAACAGGGGGCGCAAATCAGGCGACTGCAACCCGAAGGTTCGCGATAAAACCACCGTTCGCAACAGCTCTCCGCTTACTTATGGCTACATCGGCCAGATCATTAACGCATTGTCTGTTGATCAATTAGACTGGTTGCTGGGCGAAGCAGAAGGCGTGGGTTATAGCACTGCGGCTGAATACGCTGCGGAGCTGGTTATGGACGCTTATGAGGAAGCTAAGCATGGAAAATAAATCAGTAAAGCACGACGCCGGCAAGCCACGGGTGGACCTATTCCCACCGCAAGCAATCTTGGCCATATCTGAAGTGTTGGGGTACGGAGCTGAAAAGTATTCAGACCACAACTGGCAAGAGAATGGCGGCATGAGCTATTCGAGAATGTATGCGGCTGCACAGAGGCACATGCTGTCGTTCTGGGATGGCGAGCAGGCAGACGGGGAGACTGGTATGTCACACCTCGCGCACGCAGCCTGTTGCATTGTTTTTCTGTTAAGCTATGAGATCGACGGCAACGGAATAGATGACCGCCGAGACTAAAGCAAAAACAGACCCGCTATGTCGGCGTCTTCATCCCGCTGGGTAAAATCAGCGGGGTGCATTGTCCTCGTTACCCGCTGGCTCATTTCTTCTAAACGCATCACACGCAGCAATCCTTGCTTGAGCGCGACCAGCACGAAAATGTCAGCGTCAGAGCCACCACGGTGAAATCTGTAGCTGCCATATCTAGATATTGTTGCAGACGTTTTAACCTCAACCCGCAGA
>MEHZ011581317.1_pt1 | contig 11535 bp, 11 predicted proteins | sample 897221 | NCBI WGS metagenome assembly MEHZ01 (sample SAMN05514161, study PRJNA337945) | marine metagenome | isolation source: marine surface water | place: Arctic Ocean | collected 2007-12-13 | reverse complement strand
CGATATGGGCGGCGAATGGGTCGTGCCGGAGGGATATCCCGAAGGCATCAAACAGAAAATTCTCGTCGGTAATCTTGACGAAGAGAATAAATCCGGCTGCCGCACACGCCTGCTGAAATTCGAGCCCGGCGTCTACACAACAGCTCCCTTCGTCCACGACTACTGGGAAGAAGTGTATCAGCTCAAAGGCGACCTGATTGTCGGCAATGACGTGAACGGTGACGGCGGCCGCAGCTTCGATCCGGACACCTATGCCTGTCGCCCGCCCGGAACGCCGCACGGCCCGTTCAAGTCGGTCAATGGCTGCGTCCTTCTGGAAAGCCACTATTACGACGAAACGAAATAGGGTTTCCGGAACGCGTCATTCCGGCGCCAACGGTACTTAATGCGTTTACAGGCCTCTGCTTTTGAGCAGAGGCCTGGGCGCCACAAAAGCGGGACGACACATGGACCTGACGATGAAACCGATTCTTGAACTGCAGGCAGGCCTGTGGAGCGGCAAAACCACCAGCCGCGAGCTGACCGAGCAGGCGCTTGCCCGCATTAAGGATCCGGACGGCGAAGGGTCACGGGCTTTCCTTGCCGTGCATGAAGAATCCGCGCTTGTCGCCGCCGATGCATCGGACCGTCTTCGGGCTCAGGGGGTCGTCCCCTCCCCGCTCGCGGGCCTGCCGGTATCGCTCAAGGATCTGTTCGACGAACAAGGCCAGCAGACCCTCGCGGGATCCAAATCACTCGAAGGCACTGCACCGGCAACAAAGGATTCCGTCGTCACCGCGCGGCTGCGGGCCGCAGGTGCGGTTCTGGTCGGCCGGACCAACCTGACCGAATTCGCCTATTCCGGACTTGGCCTGAACTGCCATTACGATACACCGCGCAACCCGTGGGACCGAGAAACCGGACGCATTCCGGGCGGTTCCTCCTCCGGTGCCGGCGTGTCTGTCGCCGACGGCATGTGCGCCGTTGCCATCGGGACCGATACCGGCGGTTCGGTCCGTATTCCGTCCGCGCTGAACGGTGTGACCGGCTTCAAGACATCGACCGGGCGCATACCGCTCGACGGCACCTACCCGCTGTCATCCACGCTCGACAGTGTCGGTCCGCTTGCGCCGACGGTGACCTGCTGCATCGTCACCGACGCCATTCTGGACGACCGCGCGCCCATCGTGCCGCGCGCCCTGCCGATCGAAAGCCTGCGCTTCGGCATTCCGCAGAACTACGCGCTGAACGACCTGGATCACCATGTTGCGTCGACCTTCGAAGGCACGCTCGAGGCCCTGTCCCGCGCCGGTGCATCGATCACCGAAGTAAATTCTTCGATGTATGAGGAAATCCCCGCCGCGATGCCCAATGGCGGCATTCTGGGCGCGGAAGCATTTGCCCATCACCGGCCGCGGATGGACGAGTTCAAGGACAGCTACGATCCGCGCGTCTGGATTCGTATTCGCCGGGGCGAAAACCTGTCGGCGGCCGACCTGATCGACTGCCACCGCATCCGCGCCGACATTCAGGCACGCGCCGCCGACATGGCGATGCCGTTCGATGCGCTGTTAATGCCGACCTGCCCGACGGTCGCCCCCGCAATTGCGCCGCTGGACAATGACGAGGATGCCTATGGCGCCGCCAATATCCTGATGCTCCGCAATACAACGGTGGGTAATTTCCTCGATACCTGCGCGATGTCCATCCCGTGCCATGCACCCGGCACCGGCCCGGTGGGCCTGATGGTGATGGTGGCGAACCGACATGACGAATGGCTCGCCCGCATCGGCCTGTCGATTGAGCGGGCTCTCAACCGCGGTTAGTGCGCGCCACCGCCGTATTCGGGTCACGGAACAGCTCGACGACATTCTCGGTCTTGTGCGATGCCTGCCAGGTCAGGCCCTGTCGAGGCGCATCTTCAGCCGTTTCGGCACCGTCACCTCGGGCAGTCCGGCTTTATTCCAGGAAACCAGCGCTTTTTCCATGATCTCCCTGTCGGGAATGGAGAAATCGCCCGCATCGATCGAACTGGTGGCATCGACCACGACCTTGCTCCCGGGCTCCGTATTGCCGCCCCGGATGCGGACAGAAGGATCCATATGCATCGGCACGAAAACGTCATCGATAATGACGGTATCGCGCGCAGGGTCGTAGTGCGAATTCATCGCCCAGTTCAGATGTTCCTGATCCCGGATATCGACGTCGTGGTCGACCACCGTGATCCGCTTGCAGGGAGAAATACTGGCAACAAGCCGTCCGATCCGTTTGCCGTTTCCCGGCGCGCCCGGACGGACGGCAACGATCGCATGCGCCAGCAAACCGCCGAACGTCTTGTCGATAATGACGTCGGCGACGGTTGCCTCGCCGAGGTCGTGGCGGAGCACTTTGAGCAACTGGCCCGCATTGGTCAGGCTTTGCATCGTTGTGCTTTCGCTCGGCGGCATCTGGCTGGCGAGACCATAGAATATCGGATTTTTCCGGTGGGTAATCGCGGTGATACGGACCACCGGCCGCGCACCGACCGGCCCCATATAACCGGCAAACTCGCCAAACGGGCCTTCTTCCGCCATCTCGCCCGGATGGATAAAACCTTCGATCACGATCTCGGTGCGCGCCGGAATCCGCAGATCCACACTGTGGCCTTTGACCTGCTCCAGCGCTTCCTGTTTCAGCCCGCCGGCGAGCGTCGCCTCATCCACCGCGAAGGGCAGCGTCGTGACGGCGGCATAATACATCGCCGGCTCAGCCCCGATCACGAATGCCACAGGGGCCGGCTCACCGCGGTCATGCCAGGATTTCACGCATTGAAAGCCCTGACGCCCCGGCGACATATTCGCGACGACACGGTTCGGGCCAAGTACCTGCGTGCGATAGACACCGTAATTCTGAACGTCGGTCCCGGCATCCCGCGTCACCACGATCGAGGTGATATAGGGTGCCGCATCCTTACCCGGCGTCCAGACCGGGATCGGTAGCGTGCCGAGATCGACAGCATCGCCCTCGACGACGACTTCCTGACAGATCGCATCATCGACCATCACCGGTGCAACAGGATTGAGCAGAGCTTCTTCCCATTTGGCGTTGATTTCATGCGGCTCGACACCGAGCCCAACGGCATAGGCCGCTTCGGATGCGCCAAGCGCACCGGTGGCGAGCGGGATATCGGTGCCCTTCACATTGTCGAACAGGAAGCCGAACCGGTCTTTTTCCGGGAAAGCCTGAAACCCCCATTTGACCATGCAGCCGATTTCCCAGGAAGAATCCACTTCCTGGGTGATCCGGCGGATCAGGCCCTGCTGTTCGAGAACCGCGAGATATTCGCGCATGTCATTCAATGCCATTAAAACTTCCTGTCAGAGAGTGGTGGATTGTCCGAATTAAACACGCGGGTCCAACGACGGCAGGCCAAAGCGGATTCGCCCGGCATTAACAGACTGGATATCCCACGAAACCGTAATCTGCAGGGACGCCGCATGCACATCGCGGAACATACGGAGAAAGTCGTTTTCGGGTGTCAGCCCGCGCGCGCCGACCAGCGGATTGAGACGTTCGACCGCGCGCACGCAGAGCTGTACCGCGAACGCATTGTTCCGGCGCCACCGCGCCCGGTCATCCAGCACCGGCACACCGCCCGCCTCCGCCGTCGCCATCGCATCGGCGCAGTCCTTCAGGAGTAAAGCCTCCGCCGCCTCGATCTCTGCGCCGGCCTCAGCCACCCGGACCTGTGCCGTGGGCAGTTCCGTCATTGGGGCATGGCCAACCGTGCTGCGGCCCCTCAGATCGTCCTCGATCAGGGCGAGTGCACCCTTGGCGATACCGAGCGCCGGTGCTGCGAATACCTTGGTCCCGAGCGTCAGCGGCGGGACACGGTAGAGCGCACCCGGATTGATCGCCGAGCCCGGCGACGGTCCGCCCATCAATTCGGTCGACGGCACCGTCCGGTGTTCGGGGATAAAAACATTATCAAGCTTGATGGAACGCGACCCTGTACCGGCGAGGCCGGGTGAAAACCAGTCATCGATCACCTCGTAATCGGCCTTCGGCACCAGCGCAAACCGGTGTTCGGGCGGACCTTCACCGTCCACCGGTGGCACAAAGACCTGCATGTTGTTCCAGTCGGCAAAGTCGACGCCCGACGCAAAGCTCCACAGCCCGTTGGCGATCAGCCCGCCCTCGGTGCGTTCCACCTTGCCGCCCTTCGCCGGAAACGACGATGCAATCAACGCCAGCGGATTTGCCCCCCACACGTCTTCCTGTGCTTTGGGCTTGTTCATCCCGAGAATCCAGTTCTGGACCGCGAGATTGGAGAATATCCAGCAGCTCGACCCGCAGCCCTGTCCCAGCTCCGCGCCAAGGCGGACCATCATGCCGATATCCCAGCCATACCCGCCGAAACGCTCCGGTTGGTGAATGCGGAAGAAGCCTTCCTCGGCGAACTGTTCGAACGTCTCGCGCGGCACCGCGCGATTGTTCTCGGCATCACGCGCCCGCGCACGCAATACCGGAATCATCTCGCGGGCACGGCCAACCATTGTCTCCTGAGCGGCAGTTGTCATATCAGGCCCGCGGATCACTGGGCGTGAGACCGAGTTGGATCTCGGCCGCCGAGATCGCATGGCGGTCCCAGGCCATATTGATCTGCATGGTCGCGGCATGAATATCGCGGTAAGCGCGCATGAAATCGCTATCCGGCGTCAATCCGCGCGCGCCGATCAAAGGGTGCAGAATATCCACGGCCTTCACGCACATGACACCGGCATAGGCATTGTTGCGCCGCCAGAATGCCCGGTCTTCGACCGTCGTCAGCCGGCCGATTTCACCAATATCGAACGCGACGTCGCAATCGCGCTGCATCAACGCCCAGGCAGCCTCGATCAATGCCCCCGCCTCGGCAACGCGCATCTGCGCCGTCGTCAGGGATGCCATCGGGACACCGGCGACGTTATTACGGGCCGACAGGTCGCGTTCAATCGCATCGAGCGCGCCGCGTGCCATGCCGATCACCGGGCCGGAAAATATCTTGTTCGCACCGCACATCGGCGGCACACGGAAGATCGGCCCGAAATTCTCGGACACATCGATGGTGGTGCCTTTGCGTGCCTCCGCCGTATTGAGCATCCGGTGCGCGGGGATAAAAACATTGTCCAGTTCGATGGAGCGCGAGCCTGTGGCGACTAATCCCGGTGAATTCCAGTCATCGATCACGCGGTAATCCGATTTGGGCACCAGCGCCATATGATGCGCCACGCCGCCGCCTTCGCGCGGCACGAAGACCTGCATATTGTTCCAGTCCGCCCAGTCAACACCCGACGCAAAGCTCCACACGCCATTGGCGACGATGCCGCCCTCGACCGCCTCGACCTTGCCGCCCTTGGCCGGGAAAGACGACGCGGTGCAGGCATAATCGTTCTCGCCCCAGACATCGTCCTGCGCCTGACGCGAGGCCATCGAGACGATCCCGTTCTGAGCGGCGATGTTCGAGAATATCCAGGCGGACGATCCGCAGCCCCGGCCGATTTCCACCGCGCAGTCGAGCATGGTGCGGTGGCTCATCTCCAGCCCGCCATAGCGCGCCGGCATCTGAACTTTGTAGAAGCCGCCCGCGAGCAGTGCTTCGTGGGTTTCACGGTGTAGACGGCGGTTATTTTCAGCGTCGCCCGCGCGCGCGCGGACGGCATCGGCCAGCCCTTTCGCCATCTCAACCAGCTCAAAGTGGTCGGGGCCGTCCTCGTTCAGGGATGTTGATCCGTCTGCCATGGTCTTTCCTGTTTATTCGGTACCTTGCCGCCCAAGTTTACGACGGCTTTTCCGCCGGAGTCTTCCGCGTCTCCACGCGGGTCATCCACGTCGCTGCCACAAAGATGACCGCAGCGCCGGCCCAGGTCCAGATTTCGGTCGTCTGCCCGAAGGCAAAGAACGCTATCGCGGCGAGCAGCGGCAGGCGCAGAAACAGGATCGGCGACACAAGGCTTGCTTCCGCCAGCCCGAACGACCGGGTCAGACAGAACTGCGCGCCGACCCCGGCAATCGCAAATCCCAATACCTGCCACCAGAGATCGGGCGCCGGGGTGACCCACCAGATCGCCGACGGGATCGCCGCCATCGGGATCATGAAAATGAAATTCCACATCATGATCGACGGTATCTGGTCGTATCGCGCGAGCCAGCGGGACAATGTATCGGACGTCGCGTAGAAAGCGGCGGCGGCCAGTGCCAGAAAAATGCCGAGGTTGAGATCGCTAAAGCCTGGCCGCACGATCACCAGCACGCCGCCGAAGCCGACCAGGGTGGCAATCACCCGGTGCGAATGCATCTTTTCACCGAGCAGAAAGATGGCGCAGATCATCGTGAAGATCGGCAGCGTGAACTGCAGCGCGACCGATTCCGGCACGTCGATCAACGTCAGCGAGAAGTAGCCGGTCCACATCCCGGTCAACCCCAGCAACGCCCGCATGAAGTGGCCGAACGGCACCTTGGTTTTGAGCGAGCCGATCCCGATCCGGAAAACGATCGGCGTAAAGATGATCAGCCCGAATATCTGGCGGAACAGCACCGCCTGAAACGCCGACATCCCGCCATCCTGCAACGCCTTTACGAGCGACAGCGACGCGGAGAAACAGACAGCCGCCCCGACCATCCAGAGGATGCCGGCCACGGGATTGTGCTTGTCTGGTCCACCTGCAGGCGCTGCCATCAGGCCCTGATCTCAGTAATTTCGACGACCCTCGTAAACTCATCCGCCATTTCGCCGGCTACTCCCCGTCGTATCTGAATTTTTTTCTACCGCGAGTGTAGCCGATGCCCTTACATGCTGACCATGACCTGACTTGCGATGCCTCAGCCCGCCCCGTAATCTCCGCGCAGACATCATCGACGAAAGCAGATTTATGGAATACCTCGAAACCGGCTATCCGGAACCGACAGAAGAATATCTCCGCCCAACGGAATTTCTCGATTTTGACAAGCCGATCGTTGCCGACTTCGCCGCCAAGGCGCTCGAAGGCGCGACGACGGACAAGGAAAAAGCCATCCAGGCATTTTATGCCGTTCGCGATACCATCCGCTACGACCCCTACCGGATCACCAACCGCGCCGTAGCCTATTCGGCGAGCGACGTGCTGGAGACGAACGCCGCCTATTGCATCCCGAAGGCAGCTCTTCTTGGCGCCGTCACCCGCGCCGCCGGCATACCGACCGCCATCGGCCTGTCGGACGTGACCAACCACATGTGCAGCCCGCGTATGGCGGAAGCCATGGGCGGCGAGACGCTGTTCATGCATCACGGCTATGCGGTGATGCTGATCGACGGCAAATGGGTCAAGGCGGCACCCGCGTTCAATATCGAACTATGTGACAAGTTCGGCGTGACGCCGACGGAATTCGACGGCGTCGAAGATGCATTGTTGCAGGAATTCGACCAGAACGGCCAAAAGCACATGGAATATGTCAGAAGCCACGGCCTGTGGTCCGACGTGCCGGTCCAGCGGGTATTCGACGACTTCACGGAATTCTATGGACCGCAATTGTGGGATCGGTGCCGCGAAGCCGTTGAACAGAACGAACGCAAGCAGGCCGCCAATTTCGAGGACGAGAAACCGGTCACCTGACCATGGGAGCTGATGCTCTGAAGCGTATAGCAGGCTTGGTCGGCGATGCGCGCCTCGCGGCTCAGCCCGTACCGGACCTTTCCGGCGCAGACGGACCGCAAACCATCGCTGACGGATATGCCGCACAGGCCGCCCTTCACCGATATTTGTGCGACAGGACAGGTAGTGCACTCGTCGGCTGGAAAGTCGGCGCGACGACGACCGGCATGCAAAAATACCTGGGCGTCGACGGCCCGGCCTATGGCCGCATCCTGTCGACAAATATGCATGAGAATGGCGCCACCCTCGCGGGCGCCGGCTTCTGCAATCCCGGGATCGAGTGCGAGATCGCGCTGCGGGTCGGGTCGGATGCAGAGGACAAGGTCTACAACCGCGAGACAATCAGCGGGATCATCGACGCCGTGCTACCTGCAATCGAGATTGTCGAAAACCGCTACGGCGATTTTCTGGCCCGCGGCACCCCGACGCTGATCGCCGATGATTTCTTTCACAAGGCCTGTGTGCTGGGCACGGCGGTGACCGACTGGCGGGATATCGACCTTGCCGCCATTGCCGGGCGCACGCGGATCGACGGGACTGAAAAAGGCAGCGGGACCGGCGCCGATGTCATGGGCCATCCGCTCGAAGCCGTGGCGTGGCTCGCAAACACGCTGGCCAATCACGGTGAACGGTTAGTCGCCGGTCAGATTGTTCTAACCGGCTCGGTCGCCCCAGTGATCTGGGTCGACACCCCGACAGCAAGTGCCGAAATCGAGCTCGAGAGCCTCGGCGCTGTTCGCCTCGAAATCAGTTAGCCCCGGTATCAGTTAGCCCCGGTATCAGTTGGACCCGGTATCAGTTAGCCCCGGTATCAGTTAGCCCTGGTATCAGTTAGCCCTGGTATCAGTTAGCCCCGGTATCAGTTAACCCCAGTATCAGTTAGCAACGTCCGACGGCTTCTGGCCGACAGCAGGCACACCGCCTTTTTCGCCCCAGCGCGGGGCCGATTCCAGATGAATATGAAGTTGATCAAGCATACGCATGCAGGACTGGTCGACGATTTCCTGCAGCGATTTGGGCCGGTTATAGAACGCCGGTACCGGCGGGAAGATAACCGCACCGATGCGCGCCAGCTTGGTCAGGTTTTCCAGATGGCCGATATGGAGCGGCGTTTCGCGGATAGCAACGATCAGTGTGCGGCGTTCCTTCAGGATAACGTCAGCAGCACGGCTGATCAGGTCGCCCGTATTGCCCGCCGCGATGTTCGACATCGTTTTAACCGAGCACGGAGCGACAATCATGCCTTCGGAATGGAACGAGCCGGATGAAATCGTTGCACCGATATTACCCGGATCGTGAACTTCGTGGGCCAGTCCGTTGATGTATTCGAGCTCAAGATCGTGCTCCATCTTCAGGGTCAGCTTGGCCGACTTGCTCATCACAAGATGGATCTCGATCTCCGGATCGGTCCTCATCAGTTCCATCAGGCGCACGCTGTAGATCGTGCCGGTTGCGCCGGTGACGCCGACAATTACTCGTTTCATTCGTTAGTTCCTCGGGAAGGTCTTGGTGGTTATAAACGATTGAGCTCCGCTCCCAACCGCCTCCACTTAAGTAGTTGATTCAATAGTGGTTTAGTATAACAGGTTACGCAGGTTCAACAAAGACGGATTTTCTGCATGGCTGTCAGCGATGGGGCGGGACACGAAACACATAAGCTCAACGGATTTCTGGATAAAATCGGTGGACGGTTGACCGTCTGGGAACCAGACCGCACTGTGATCGAGCTGGACGTCGCCGAGCTGCACCTCAATGGGATCGGTGTGGTCCATGGCGGCGTGATGGCAACCCTGATCGACACCGTCGGGGCGCGTGCCGGTGTTTTCTGTTCAGTCGCAGGAAATATCCGCCAGGCGATGACCGTCTCGTTAAACGTCAATCTTGTCGGAAACATTAAAGAAGGCGTTCTTGTCGCCGAGGGCCGTATCCGCAAGGCGGGCAAGACGATTTTCGTGTGGTCCTGCGATGTCCATGACCGCGACGGTAACCTGTTAGCAACAGGCGAAGTTGTCGGTCGCTACGGGCGCGGCAGTCACCTGCCGGAAGGAATTCTCGCACCGGACGGGAGCCATCCCGGTACGCGATCATAAATTCGTGTGTGGTCAACGGTTTAGCAACGGTTTAACCATTGTATAAGCGTAACGGTGGCCATATCTGACCTATAGGTTCAGAAAGCAGTGACATGATACAGACAAATCGACGCCTCTTCTGCGCGGCCATTGCCGCTACCGCCGCTTTTTCGGCACTTCCGGCCGCGGCACAGACTGCGGCGAAATCAGCCACGAAATCAGCTGCCAAGACGGCGACCAAAACGGCGGCGGCGGCGGCCGCGTCGAAATCAGGCTACCCTTCTATCGTCGGCAGCATGCAGACGCATGTGACGGTGTATGAGGACTCACTGGTTGATCTCGCCCGCAAATTCGGGCTCGGCTACACCGAAATCGTGTCCGCTAATCCTGGGGTAGACCCCTGGGTACCCGGCGCAGATAAAAAGATCGTGCTGCCGACCGCGCATATCCTGCCCGCCGCGCCCCATAAAGGTATCGTGATCAACCTTGCCGATCAGCGGCTATATTTTTTCCGTGAGGACGGAAAATCGGTTGATTCCATGCCGCTCGGTATCGGCAATATCGGCTGGGATACGCCGAAAGGCACCACCAAGGTCGTCCGCAAGAAGAAGAACCCGACCTGGTACGTGCCAAAATCTGTGCGCAAGGAAGATCCGGAACTTCCCGCCATTGTACAGCCGGGGCCGGATAACCCGCTTGGGTCACACGCGGTTTATCTTGGCTGGCCGGCATATCTGTTCCATGGCACCAACAAGCCCTATGGCGTCGGCAGACGCGTAAGCCACGGCTGTGTGAGGTTATATCCCGAAGACATCGCTCGGCTTTTCGGCGACATCAAAGTCGGCACGTCGGTGACAGTGGTCGATCAGCCGATGAAAGTGACAATGATGGATGGTCAGCTCTGGCTTGAAATCCATCCGAGCCAGCTACAGGCGGATGAGGTCGAACAAACCGGCAAGCACACGCCGTCAAAACCCGCAGAGTTCGAGTTTCTGCTGATATCAGCTGCCGGAGTCAATACTAACCGGATTGACTGGGGAAAAGCAAAGCGCACGGCACTAGAGCGGCTCGGCATCCCGATCCCGATCCTCAGGGAAAATGGCCTCAAGGAAAAAGATCAGACTTCAGCGAAAGAGACCGACGCGCCGTAAACGGCGCGTCCAAATTCATTGCCGGTAGAATAGAAAACGGCGTTCCCTGAAAAACAGGGAACGCCGTTTTCAAATTCGGGTGCCTACTTGCGAAGGCTCTTCTGGAAGACGCGGTCAGCCTTGTCACTGGCTGCCTTTGCTTCGGCAGCAGCGCGATTGGCTGCATCAGCCGCCGCGCGCGCAGCAGCCGCAGCAGCCTGAGCGTCGGCCGAGGCCTTCATCGACGCCGCCTTCGCTTCGGCTGAATTCGCATTGGCCTTGTCGAGCATGGCCTTGTCATTCTGGTTCATCGTCTCGCAGCCTGCGGCAAACAGGAGCGGTACGGCGATAATGGTAATAAGTTTAAGGTGCTTCATGTGTTTTACCTCCTAGCGGTACTCTCTAATAAAAAACTGCCAATCCCGGACGAACTACCAAATCTCTACATCAAAATTGGCGAATACGCCACACTTTGTGCGGGACTCGCGCGAAATCGATACAAAATGAGTCATTTGACTAGAAGAAGTAACGTGAGCGCGGACTTATGCGCCTGAGCACAATCTTTTCAATACATTAACAAGTGGTAGCGGTGCGCCGGGATTCGGCTATCCTGCCCCAACCTTCATAGTCAGCCACTGCTTTGTCGCCCCTTCCCAACTTAACGGACCAAATATGGATTGGACGCAATACTGGTTTATGTTTCCAATC
>MEHZ011601191.1_pt1 | contig 11538 bp, 13 predicted proteins | sample 897221 | NCBI WGS metagenome assembly MEHZ01 (sample SAMN05514161, study PRJNA337945) | marine metagenome | isolation source: marine surface water | place: Arctic Ocean | collected 2007-12-13 | reverse complement strand
GCAAGATATTGAAATCACTTTATTTGACCCAATCGTTCCAAGTGGAGCACAACAAGTAATGGAATGGGTGAGAACTTCTCACGAATCTATTACAGGTAGAGATGGGTATGCTGATTTCTATAAGAAAGATATCGATATCTATATGTTAGGACCAGTTGGTGATAAAATTGAAAATTGGAAAATAAAAGGTGCATTTATTAATAATGCAGTATTTAACGATTTAGATTGGTCATCAAATGATGTATCGGAAATAAATTTAACTTTATCTTACGATTACGCAATATTAGAATACTAATACTATAATATACGTTTAATACTTCAATATAAAGGGGTTCTCTTAGTGAGAATCCCTTTTTTTGTGTCAATTTTTTAAAACTTATATATTTATATACATAAACAAATTAAATAAAAAGTTATATGGCAAATTATGATTTCCCAACAGAAATTATCTCGTTACCATCTCAAGGTAAATGTTATTCAGAAGATAATCCCCTATCAAAAGGAACATTAGAGATTAAATACATGACAGCTAGAGAAGAAGAAATCTTAGCTTCACAGAATCTTGTACGGAAGGGGGTGGTGATAGATAAGTTATTCGAATCAATTATAGTTGAAAAGGATGTAAACATTGATGATATTGTATTAGGGGATAAAAATGCAATTCTACTCGCAACTCGTGTATTAGGTTATGGACCTGAATATAAGATAGAGATGACTGATTCATTGGGTGAACCACAATCGGTTACTATTGATTTAGGAGCAGTTCAAACCAAAGAAGTTGATGTTGAATTATTATCATCAGAAAACCGATATGAATTCACTACACCATTTGGAAAGAACAAATTAGAATTTAAAATTCTAACTCACGGTGATGAGAAAAAAATTGATGCAGATATTAAAGCATTGAGTAGATTAAATAAAGGTGGTGTATCCGCAGAACTAACTACAAGATATCGTTTTATGATTCTTTCAGTAGATGGTAATTCCGATACTCAATCAATTACAAGTTTTATTAATAACAAGTTCATTACTCGTGATACCAAAGCATTTAGAGAATATATTGCTAAGATAACACCCGATATCAATATGGAGTTTGATTTTGAGGATGAGCAAACGGGAGAAACGGAGGTGCGTTCTATCCCAATGGGCGTAGGGTTTTTTTGGCCTACCGAGTAACTACTCTGTTTTACTTCATACACAAATTTTTGAACTCTGTTATTATGGTAATGGATTCACTCAAGAAGGAATATACAGATTACCAGTCCATCTAAGAATGTTCTATTATAGACAATTATCAGATGCAAAGAAAAAGGAATCTGATGAAAACAAAAAAGCACAAAAAAAACAAGGTCCTTCACCAAAAGGTCCAAGTGTAAGAGTGAGGAAGTAAAAACTTCCTCACTTTTTTTATACCTTATATTTATAGTAGTATAATTGGAGAACAAATTATGAAAATAACAACAGAACAGTTTGAATATATGAAATCTAAACCAGCCTTTCAAAATGAAGGTATAGTTGGTGCTATATTCAATAGATTACTTAAAAAAAAACTAAAGAACAATACTGATTTTAAAAAAGCAGTAGATTCTTTTGATTCTGCACAGGATAAAATGAGAAAATCAATTATTGATGCAGAAAAATCAGGAGTTAAAATTCCAAAAGAACTAAAGAAATACGCTGGATTATAATAGATGGCAAAATCTAAGGCAGAAATTCAAAAAGAATATAATGAGGCTTTAAAAGTATCTCAATCATTAACAGGTGCGTTAAATAAAATGATTGATAATACTGAGAAATCTCAAAAAAAAGTGTCTGATGCTCAAAAGGAATTTAATAATAGATTAAAAAGTATAAATGGTAGTGCAACTGATTATGAATCTACTCAAGATGCAATCTTAGCATTAGAAAAACAAAAAGCTGGATTATCTAAACGATATTTTGGTGCAAATAAAAAACTTCTTCCACAAAAACAAAAAGAAGTTCAAGCAAATATTGATATCTTATCTTCAGAAGCAGAAAGGGTAAAGTTAGTTAACGAATTAGATTCCAATGCACATAGCTTGGCAAACTCCTTAAATGGTTCATTGGATGGATTACTTAGTGGATTGGATGAAATACCTGGAATAGGTAAAGGATTATCAAAATTAGCATCAGGCCCTATAAATAACTTAAAAGGGGCATTTTCAGATTCAGCCAAAGTATTCACAACAAAATTTTCAAGCGCTCTTGCTAACGGTAAAGGTGGTATGGCGGCATTCGCCAAAGCTGGTGGAGCTTCTATGAAAGTATTGAGTGGGTTTCTTTTATCTCCCGTGGGAGCAATAGCTGCTCTTACTGCAGTTCTAGCTATAGGACTCAAAGCATTCGTAGAAATGGAAAAAGGAGCTAAAGCTTTCAGAGATGAGACTGGGTTATTAAACTCTCAAATGGATGGTATGGATACTACCATAAATTCTGTTTATATGGAAACTGTGGGATTGGGAGCATCTATGGAAGATGTTGGTAAAAACGCAGCAGCTTTTGTAAAGGAATTTGGGGGAATAGAAAAACCATCAGAAAATGTTATAAAATCTTTAACAGTAATGAACAAAAACTTCGGCGTTGCCGTTGGTGATGCTGCTAAAGTAAACAAAGCCTTTCAAAACATGGGAGGATTATCGGCAGATGTGGCTCAAGCTAATGCTGAATCGGTAGTTTCACTTGCACAACAAAACGGAGTTGCTCCATCTAAAGTAATGGCTGATATAGCTGATTCAGCCGAAGAAGCTCAAGGATTCTTTAGAGGAAATATACAAGCTTTAGGAGCTGCAGCAATTAACGCAGCAAAAATGGGTTCTTCTTTAAAAGAAGCAGCTAAAGTATCACGTGGATTACTTAATTATCAAGATAGTGTTACCAGCGAAATGGAAGCTAGTGCTATTCTTGGTACAAATCTAAACTTCTCTCAATCTCGTTATCTTGCAGCTACTGGTGATGTAGTTGGTGCACAAGCATCAATGGTTAAGCAACTTAGAAATAGAGTTGATTTAGATAAAGCTAGTGTATTTGAAATAGAAGCTATGGAAAAGGCTACTGGAATGCAATTTTCTCAAATACAAAACATGGCCAGATTACAAAAATTAAATCTTGGTTTAGATAAAGATAGAAATAAGGTATTACAAGAAGCTATAAAAGGTGGATTGGATATATCCAAAATGTCAGGTGATGAAATAAAAGCTAAAACCGAAGTACTTGCATTGCAAAAAGAGACACAAACTAGAATAGGTGCTATGAGTGATACTCTTAAAGGATTCGGTGCTAAATTAACACAAATGTTTTTACCAATTGGTGAATTTTTAGTAGGTGGTTTAGAATCTGCAATGCCTGTAATATCAACTGTTTTTAATGCTATTAGTAAAGGTATATCGGCTATTGGTAGCTTTGCAAAAAGTATATTTAAGGTATTTAGTAAAATTTTTAAAGAAGCAATTTCTCCACTTGCATCAGAATTAAAAGAGCCTTTTGAAGCTGTACAACCTATTATTTCAAGTATGTTCGGTGGTATGATGAAAGGTTTTAAAGTTCTTGGTAGTTTCGCAAAATCAACTTTACTTCCTGTATTTTCAGTACTTGGTAAAGTTCTTAAAATAGCGTTTATGCCAATTACTGCCGCAGTAACTGTAATAAAGAGTATGTATGCATTGGTTAGTGCATTGGTAACCGATGGATTAGGTGGATTTATAAGTAAAGCACAAGAAATGGGCCCTCTTCTAAGTGGTATTTCTGCTACCGTAGGTATTATAGCAGCCGCGTGGGTAGTCTCTATTGTACCATCCATCATAGCAGCTGGGGTAGGATTGGTAACAACTATGGTTCCTGCATTGATAGCAGGGGCGGGTTCCCTTGTAACTATGGCTGGAGCCGCAATTGGTTGGGCTATTTCTATGGCAACTGGTGCAATTGCTGCAATATCAGCCGCATCCGCTGCTACATTAGGAATCGGTGCATTAGCAATTGCTGGAGGTATTGCTGTTGCCGCAGTTGCTATGAACTCGGCTACCGCAGATGCAGAAAAGTCAATACCAGCACCTGCTGTAGAAGATGGTATTGTTAAGGATAGACAAATTGTAAGTACACATCCTGATGATTATTTAATTGCAACTAAGGATCCAGGTGGATTAGCATCTGCTATGAGCGGTGGTGGAATGGATATGAGTGGAGTAATAGCCGAACTTAAAGAATTAAAAGCAGCATTTGTAGCTAATAAAGATGTGTATATAGATAACGAAAAAATAACTTCTCGGATTTCAAAAACTCAAGAGAAGAGTAATATTAATCAGTTTGGAATAATGGGAGCTTAATATGCCAACAATATTAGAACTTTTAGAACAAAAGCAAGGTGTAGTACCATCAATACCATCTAAAGTAAATCCAGTAACGATAACTGATGAAGATACATCAACTACTTTAAAAGAACGGTATGAAAGTGATACGTATAAGTTTGGAACTAACTATTCAAAAGTAAAGGCTGATACTGAAACCCTTATAGAACAAGAAACTAGCGGTATTCGTATTAAATCTGCCGCGGACTTACCAAACCCAATCTTATATGGTAACGAAGTAATTCGTATTACCGCAAGAACAACCCCTCTATTGGATGATATGAAGGGAGCTGCTAATGGTGGTGGTTTAATAGGTAAAGGATTGGGAAAACTAACTGGAGGAGCAGTTACATCTGTATCAGGTATAGCATCTAAGTTTAATTCACTTTTAGGTATTCCCGTTACGATGATTCCAAGTAGATTAATTGGTAAAATTCAACAACCTTCTCCAAATAAATTTGGAATAACCATACCAGAATTACCTTCATTAAAACCAAAACCTAATTCACAAGACCCTATAACCAAATCAAAATTTGGTGGTGGTGGAACTTTACTTGGTAAAGTTTTAAAACAAAGTGGAGGAGGTAATCCAAAAACAATTGTAAAAAATGTAGCAGGAGCAGCTGTAAAGCAAGCTAAAGAAAAAATACGTGGTGCTTTATTTGGCGGAGGTGATGTAAAACCAAACCAAGTAACAGGTGGAGCACCATATAATAATGATGAATTATATTCAACTCAATTAAAAAATTCTCCAAGTTATACTTCAACTGGTGATCCCGCTGATTTTGAGCTTGAAAAAGATAAAAATTTTCAAACAACACTTGGTATTGATTTAAGTAGAGTATCACCTGTACATGGTGTATCGAGAATGCAAGCTGCGTATAATCCACTTGATGCATTTATAGCTAAACAGCTGGGAAGAGTTCGAGACGTAAAGGGTAGGTTTGGTGATTCCAATTATGCATTTCAAACAGATAAAGGTTCAAAGGCGGTAACACCTTATTCTCCTTTAGAGAAAGAAAATTATTCTTTTATCCAAAAAAATACTAATGCATTAGGCAAAGAAAAAAAAGAAGGTGATAAAGTTAATGGTAGAATACCTACCTTAGAAGAACGTGGGATTAGATCATCCGGTGATACCATTGCAATGGGTGATCCATATACAACTACTATTAATAAAGAAACAAATGAGGTAGAGGTTGATGGTATAGGTAAGGTAATAGATTTAATTCCTTTATTCATTGGCAGATATAATTCTTCAACATATCCAATGATGGCATTTAGATGTGCTATTACAGGTCTTACAGAAACATCATCCCCATCTTGGGCATCTAACAACTTTGTTGGTAATCCATACAAATACTATATCTTTGAATCAGTAGAAAGAAGTGTTTCTTTTAATTTACAAATATATGCTCAAAATCAATTAGAACTTGCAAATAACTGGTCTAAGTTATCTAACTTAACCAAGTTATCATATCCTTTGATTGAAAAAAATATGGCTCATCCAAATTTTACACAATTCACGTTGGGTGATATGTATAAAGATAAGGTATGTATAGTAGAATCTCTTTCTTATACATTTCCTGATAATGGTACTTGGGAAACCAATGCAAAGGGATTGCTTCTTCCAAAATTTATAGATGTAGCAATAACTCTTAAATTTGTTGAAAATATTGCAGATGGTTCGGTTGATGGTGCAGATACTCCAAAAAATAACGGATTATATTCATATCCTAAAAATAAAAATGCTAAAGGTGCTGATAAACGAGATAAAAATGGAACTGGTAAAATAGCTTCTCAGCATCAAATTTACCAAAACGCTGACAGATTTATCAAATATCATACGATAGATGAAGCTGGTAAAGAAAAAGAAATAAGCAAACTACAATATGGAGATGAAGTAGCGGCTGGTAGTAGAGTTGGTATTAAAATAAAAGTACCAAAGTAGAGACAGGTAAAAAAAGAGTTGGTATTAAAATAAAATTATAAAAATATGGCTGGTAGATACACATTTAACGAAAGTAAAAAGTTATCGGATGGTAGAGAAGTATATAAATCCAAGATACTTCCCAAGATGCCTAAAACTGATGCTGATACTTATATAGCAGTACAAACTGGTGATAGGTTAGATTCAATTGCAGAAAAATACTTAGGCGATGCATCTTTGTGGTGGGTTATTGCAACCGCGAATCAAATACACGATGCACCCTTCTCACTTCCCGATGGTACGGTTCTTAGAATACCAGCAAATATAGATGGGTTTTTGAATAAAGTAGATAATACATAAAATATAGAATATATGGGTACATGGCCACAATTTTCATATCCTTATGATGGGATAGTAGATAAACTTAATACATGGGGTGGTAATAACGCACCAATGGAACACCTAAGTGGAAAAAGCGGGGTAAGTGGATTAATGCCATGGCTCCGCGTTATATCTGCATATGGTTGCGAAGATGAAAATGGTTCTACAAATGGTTTGGTAATGCAATCTAATTATCCCGAAGATGGATTTACAATCAGATATGGTAATGGGGCTACCGGTACCTCAGCACAATCTGGTATATGTGGATTTGAGTTAAACATGGAAAATAAAGTTGAAGTAAAAGGTAGACCTACACGACCTTCTCCTATTATTAGTGGATTATCTGTAAGTGAAGTAGATGTAGGAAGAAAAACCACAAACTTTTCTATAACATGTTATACACTTGAGCATATGGAAAAAATTGCCAAGTATTTTTTAGAACCTGGATTTTACGTTTTAGTAGAGTGGGGATGGAATACTCGTGATGCACGAAAACAATGGATAGGTGGGTATGATGCTCCTGGTGCAATTACACCATGTATGATGACACAATACATGAATGTGGGTCATGTTCAGAAAAAACGAATCCAATCAAATTTTGAATATGATGCTACACTTGGATTAACCACATCAGGTGGTGTTAAATTTGGGGATAATGAAACTTATATTATAGATGTAGTATTGGTATCTCAAGGAGATGTTGCATCTTATATGCAGGGACACAAGGGTAGTGGTGATGTAAATAATGTAAAAGGTGGATCTGGTTTAACATTCAAACCAGCGCAAATTGATGCTTCCGCAGATGGAAATGCTGTAGGTGATGGGTTATTTAAACAAATGTTTAATGATTTAATCTCAGAAAAGCAAACTAGTGAGGTTATGAACTGGAGAACTACCGCTTTAAGTAAAAAAAATAAAACATATTCATTTATAGAACATGGTGAGGCGAATGCTGATAATAAATGGGGAGATGCATCTAACTATATTAACATGGATAAAGTTATCCAAACCCAAATCTTGGATGTATTAAAAAAACAAGGAAGTATTAAATCAAAGAATTCTGAGGATTTTGAATTTCCAGAAGATAAACCATTTTTATCAACCGAACGTTTTATACGATTTGAATTAGCAATGGCCATACTTAATGCAGATGGAACTCAAAAAACAGAAGATGCTGCTTTACCAAAAGATGTAACATGTAGTTCAAATAAAGTAAGCCATATAATAAATACAGATACTTCTATCATAGGTGCATTTCCTTCAATGTTCTCAACTGATAAAAACATATTATATATACCAAATACAACTGCACCTAAATTTAATTTAGATGCAGTATTTTCAGGTGAGAAAGCTGAGGGTGCACCTATTAACTATGGTAATTTATTAGGAAAAGGTAACACACAAAATTTACACCCAATACCAACTTCTGGTATAGAATATACTGGTACACGAAAAAAAAATAATGATGGAAAGACAGGAGCTCCTCATGCATTTCCATGTACGTATGAATTAACAAAAGAAGATAATAAGTGGAAAGATGAAAAATCCAGTATACGGAGTTATGAAATGGAAAAGGGCCATTGGGGGTGGTTAAAAAATTTATACATCAACTTTGATTTCTTTTGCCAAACAATGAAATCTCCAAATTATACAATACGAGATGTTTTATATGATTTATTAAATGCTATGAGTTCAGCATGTAATTCTCATTGGAAATTTCAAATAGTAGAAAGAAAAAACCCAAATACACAAAAAGAGGAACTTCATGTAGTTGATTTAAATTTTACAGGTATAATAAATCATATTGAAAGTAAAATTCCAACCTTTCAATCAAGAGGAATGAAATCCCCATTTTTAAATATAGATTTTAATGTATCAGCTCCAGCAGCTATGATGAATAACGTATTACAAAAAAGACATAGTAATGATCCAGAAGCAGTTCAACCCAAAGAAGGTTCATTGGTTACAGTTCTTGGTTCAGTCTGGTCTAATCCTGAAGCGAAGGATAATGATGGTATACTTCCCGTTGATATGGTTGGTACTATTATTAGTGGTGTTAAGTATGTAAAAGCTGTAGAAGGAGAAGAAGATGATGAACCTACTGAGGAGCAAATCAAAACTACAAATTATGAAGCATTTGTAGGAAAAGCTGGTATATATCCACGAAATCAAAATAGAAATAATGAAAGTGATCTTGCTTTAAAAATTAAAGACGGTGAGATTGAAAAGGTATTTATGATTGGAACTTACGCTGATTCGCAGGCTCTAAGAAACGTGTATATGAAAAATATGAAAGGCGCATCATTTAATGTACCGGGTAGTCCAAACGAAGGTAAAGTAAACAATGTTGGATTTGGTGTAGCTGGAGTTGATTTTACTGTACTTGGTATGAGTGGGTTCAAACGAGGTGATACTATGAGATTTAGCGGATTACCACGAAACTTCTCAGATCCACATACATATGAGGTTACTGGATTAGAACATACAATAACCACAACTGGTTGGGAAACTAAGGTAATAACTCAAATGAGACCGTATGGTCAAAATAAAGCAGGTACATGATAATGAACATTTTAGATTCATATAATAGTTTAAAAAAAGGTAATACTCCAGATACAGATACTACATTATCTGCGCATGTTCCTGTTATTGGTGAATTGGATATAAAACGTGGGTATATAAGAAGATTCTTTGCTCAACGTGCAAATGATAAAACTGCACCTGTAGTTGAAGTATCATCTAATGATTACATCAGAGTTTCATCTTCTTCAAACTATCGTGCGGTTAGTATTCGGTGGAGAATAAAAGGACCACTAAAACTTCAGATAGATGATGCTAGTAATATAACAGATAGAGGTGTTGAGCACTCTAATAGAAAGGCAATTGAATTGGTATCTACTAAACTACCTGCTCTTAGATTATATTTAGTTCATCTTTTACAATTTTATGTAAACTAAAACTTTTTTAACAAAACTTTAACATTCTACGTTAGGTTATTTCAATTATTTTTCGTATATTTACTATGTAAATGATTAATAATTAAACCTTAAACAAATGAATTACTTAGTACACCCTTCCGATATTGTATCAAAAGCCTTTGGTATCGATTCTTTCAAACAAATGATTAATGATGAACAAGTTCAATTTTCTGAATTGGTTGATACTTCAATTGAAATAGCTCAGCAATGGACTGATGATTGGGATTCAGACCATGGATTTGGTTCTTCTGATGGAACTTATCTTTTAAAAGATTTCATAGATACTATTATTGGTTCTTATACAAATGGTTATAAGACAATATTTAATCCTTCCTTAACTATATCAAAAATTTCTTAAAATAAATGATAAAAAGTTTGGTAAATCCAAATAATTGTCGTATATTAGTATAGTAATGAGTGGGGGTTTCCTCACGAGTAATAAACCTTAAAAACCTTAAAACTATGAGTACTAAAAAAATTAAAATCAACTTCTTAAACCAAGAATTCCTTTTACCAGCTAACGCACTTCAAAAAGATTCGTATAACGGTGGTAATTATATCTACATGGGAGCAAAACACACTGCTTCCGTTATCAAACAATATGTTAAGAAAAATTACCCTTCAATTAAAGTATGGGCCCAATCGGATGTTTATAGTGGTGGTTCTTCTACTCGTGTAAACGTTTCTGAAACCGATGGTAGTTCAGTTGATTCAAATATCTACGAAGATATACAATCGTTCGGTAATTCAATGAAGGCCGGTAAGTTCGATGGTATGTATGATATCTACGAATACAGAGAAGATACAGTTGAAACTAAGAGTGGAACTCAAATGAAATGTTTTCCTTCTTATGTATTCATTGATAACTCTCCAAAATGGGGTTCTGTGGAATATTGGTTAAATCAGTATAATGTTTATATGGATAACCTTACTAATCCAGATTACTCAAAAATGAGAGAATCAATTAAAAAAGCTGGTTCATTCTTAGAGTATAACAAAACTTATATGACTAAAAGTGAATATAGTAGATTCTCAACTGCTGTTAATGAACTTAAATTAACAGCATAATGAGTAAAGAAGAAAAAAGATATGTAGTAGCAGTAGATATGTACGTTTATGGTACAGATGATTACATGGCTCGTAAAAATACACATAAGATGTTAGATATGATTGATGAAACGTATCCAAATGCTAGACCATCGGTTACAGAATTGGGTGAACAGCATTTTGGTTCAATGGGTTATCGAAAATTAGATGATTATAGTAAACCAATCCCAAATAAACTTAAAAACAAACCCTTACCTTTTTAAAATGAGAATTAAATTTGATGTATTAAAAGAAATACAAAATCAATTAGGTGATTTTGAAGTAGGTTCATCGTTTGAAGCAGATACAATTACTCTTAGATTTGGGTATTGGAGGCAAATTGATTTAATATTACTAAATGATATTGTACCAAGCCATATTCAACCAATAGAAAACGAAGTAGATGATGATGAGGATACTGGTATATTATTTAATTACATTCTAAGAAGAAGAACATCTTAATATGAGAAACAACGCAACTTTTGTAGATGGACAACAATTAAAGTTCCTACAACAATTAGATAAGTGGATATATACTCAGAAATGGAAAACCACCGAAGAACAAGAATCAGCTATTCAAGTTAGAACCTTAATTAGTAAAATTGAAAATAAAGGGTATTACTATGAAGGAGAAGCTGATTTATTGAATGAACTAAGAATTCAGTATATTAAAGATAAAAAGAACACCACAAAAAAACGATTATGAGAAGAGAAGAGAAAAAATTAATACTTCACCTAAAAAAACTTAAAGAATTAGGAGATAAAGTTCCTAATTGGAATTACAAATACTACGGGAAGTATG
>MEHZ011511274.1_pt1 | contig 11548 bp, 14 predicted proteins | sample 897221 | NCBI WGS metagenome assembly MEHZ01 (sample SAMN05514161, study PRJNA337945) | marine metagenome | isolation source: marine surface water | place: Arctic Ocean | collected 2007-12-13 | reverse complement strand
AACAGCTTGTTGAGTGTGCCCATGCGCCGGGACTGACCGGCCGCGAGGATGACCGTGGCAAAACGGGGCGCGGACTGTTCGTCGCGATGTCGGCGTGGCGCGGCCGTGGTTCGGGGCAGGGGACGGGAGGGTATTTCCTTCATCAGGCCGCCAACGCCCATCCCCATGATATGCGCGCTGTCGATGGTGATATCCGCCATCAGACGTTCTAGAATGAGATCATTACCGCCGGGACGGGGAGACCGTGCTGAACCGGGCAGGGCAAGGATATCAACATTTCCTATTCGCGCGACAACGAGCAGATTGCCTGGGTCGACCGGCATGCCGAAATGTTCAATCGAACCGCCGGCCAGGACAATCGCTGCCGGGATCACGTCCTGACGGTCGACCGTCGCAGAGGCGCCGACAATCAGGATCAGCTCGGCGCCGGATGCGATCGCAGTACTCAGGGACGACGCGATGGCTTGGGGGGTGTGTGCAACGCTTTGTTCAAGGGCCAGCGTACTGCCCAGAGCTTCAATCCGCTGGCGGATAACACGTGAGGTTTTCTCCCTGACCCGGTCTTTGAGTCCCGGCAGATCGGTCTGTAAAAGCGCGACCCGGCGTGTGCGATAGGGGTGGACAGAGATCAGCCCGCCGGCTTCCCGCGCAGCGATTTCTGCCTGGGCTAGCTTTGCTTCGGATACAGCAAAGGGGATGATTTTGACCGTCGCCACAACCTGATTATCCTCGATCCGATCGAACGGGCGCAGGGTGGCTATGGTGATGCCTTCATCGATGGCGTTGACCCGATTGACAGCTTCCGCGTTCAGCATGGCGAGACCATCATGTTCGGCGAACAGATTTACGCGTCCGGTTCCTTCGGTCCCTTTTCGAACTCCAGCCCCTGATGCCGCGCCGGCCAAACGGCGCGCTGCGGTATTTTCAGCAACATCATCGGACTCGAACTGCGCCACGGTGACTTCGGTCACCCCCGCACCACCAAGCTGAGCCAGATCGTCTTGGGTCAGAACGTGGCCCTTGCGATACCGGTGCCCACCCAGAGTCTGGCCATGCACTAGCATGGTGCCGAGGGCCTGGGTGATGGGAACGGCGCCGAACTTCATATGGTGCGCAGGACTTGCGTGATTTGAGCCATGATTGAAATCGCAATTTCAGCGGGGCTCTTGGCATTGATCGAGAGCCCGACCGGCGCATGAATTTTGTCGATTTCGTCAGCGCTATAGCCGTCTTCAGTCAGCCGCTTGACCCGTCGGCCATGGGTTTTTCGACTGCCCAGAGATCCGATATAAAATGCTTCGGAACGTAAGGCGACATGCAGCGCGGGGTCATCGAGTTTCGGGTCATGGGTGAGGGTGACCACCGCCGTCCGATTGTCGAGGTTGAGGGCCTCGAGGGCGCTATTGGGCCAGTCTTCGCTTAGGGTCACGTCGGGGAAGCGATCTCGTGTGGCGAATGCCCCACGCGGATCAACAATCACGACTTCGTAGCCTGATGTCTGTGCCAGGGTGACGAGGGGTTGGGCGATATGTACTGCGCCGACAATCACCATGCGTTTTGGCGGATTGAACACTTGCACAAATAGCGGAGTCCCATCGGCATCCACGCGGTTGCTCTTGTCGTCGCGCAAGCCCATACGTGCGGATTCGATCACGGCGTCGTCGATTGCAAGATCACCCTCAACCGCGTCGCGATAGACCAAGGTTTGGTCACCGGTATCGAGGTTGGACACGAGGGCTACCGGACGCTTGGTCTCGCGTGCGACGAGCAGGTTTTTCAGAGTATCAGGGCGCATGGGCTTCTCACTCGATCCGCTCGACCCAGACTTCGACCTTGCCACCACAGGCAAGACCGACTTCCCAGGCCATTTCATCGGTGACGCCAAAATCGAGGAGGCGCGGTTTGCCGTCCTGCATCACTTCTCGTGCTTCATGCACCACAGCACCTTCGATGCAACCGCCGGAAACAGACCCAACCATGTTGCCGTCTTCGTCGACGGCCAACTGGCTGCCGGTGGGACGTGGTGACGAGCCCCAGGTACTGACCACGGTCGCGATCGCGACACCTTTGCCAGCTTCGCGCCAGGCGGAGGCCTTTTCGACCACATCGTCATGGTTCAGGGCCTGTAGGTCTATTGCGGTATCATTCATTGTGCAGCCTCCTGCCAGGGATTGTTCTGGAATCCTTTGTCGAGAGCGGGCTTGGTCAGGACCTCTGACAATTGTTCCAGACTTTCCAAATTGTGTATTGAGCGAAATTCATCGACATGGGGCAACAATGCTTGAGCGCCGAGGGACTTTGGCTCGTATCGATCGTAACGTAAGAGCGGGTTTAGCCATATCAAGCGCCGGCAGGACATGTGCAGGCGTTCGATTTCCCGTTCGAGACCATCAGCCGCGTCGCGATCCAGACCATCACTGATGAACAGAACCACCGCGCCCTGACCCAGGACCCGGCGTCCCCAATTGTTGTTGAAGTCGTGCAGTGAATGCCCGATGCGGGTGCCGCCGGACCAGTCATCGACGGCTTCTCCAACCTTGTCGAGGGCCTCGTCCACATCCTTGTAGCGCAGCTGCCGGGTGACATTGGTCAGACGGGTGCCAAACAGGAACGTGTGCACCCGGTCCCGGTCATTGGTGATGGCGTGCATGAAATGCAGCACCATCCGAGAATACCGGCTCATGGAACCTGAAATGTCACACAGGACAACAAGCGGTGGATGGCGGCGTTTGGGGGTGCGAAATTGCAGCGGGATCGATCCGCCGCCGCCGCGCAGCGCTGCACGCAAAGTGGTGCGCATGTCGATGCGTTGTCCGCGGGGATCACGACGATAGCGCCGGGTGGCGACTTCCATGATCGGTAACCGCATATTCGCAATGGCGCGCTTGGCCGAGTTGAGTTCTTCGCGGGACATTTTTTCGAAATCGGTTTCCTGCAAAACCTCGTTTGCCGACCATGTCATGACCGCATCGACAGTAATGTCTGGCTCTTCGTCCTCGCCCTTGCCTTCACCTTCGCCGGGCGTTTCCGGTGGGTTCTGCTTGAGCGCTTCAGCGAGTCGACGGTTCATTTCCTCGGCTTGTTGCTGGGCATCGGGATCAACGAACGAGGGCAGTACCAGGGAGGCCATCCGCTCGAGCAATTTCGGATTACGCCAGAAAACATGAAAGGCCTGGTCGAAGATTTCACGCTGGTCACGACGGTTCACGAAGACCGCGTGCAGGGTCCAGTAGAAATCGTCCCTATTTCCCAGGCCGATACTTTCGACCGCATGGATGCCCTCGATGACCTTGCCGGGGCCAACTGGCAGTCCGGCGGCCCGCAAAACCCGGGCAAAATGCATGATGTTGGTTGCGATCTTGCCCTCGGTGTCATCACCGAGCTGGTCGAGTTGCGCCCTCGCATCCAGTGCGGAACGTGCCGCGTCGGGGATCGCCTTGTCGGACACCGGTCAGCCGGCCGATAGCTGTGCGGTTGCGATTTCGTTTTTGACTTCATCGAGGATTTTGGCTGCTTCGCTGCCGCGAATTTTGGCGATGTCGTCCTGGTACTTAAGCAGCACACCCAGCGTATCGTCGATGGCCTCGGGTGTCAGTTCGATGATGTCGAGCTGGTGTAGAGCGGAGGCCCAATCGATGGTCTCCGCAATACCGGGAACCTTGAACAGATCCATATCGCGCAGACGCTGAACGAAATCGACGACCAGACGGGAAAGCTTGGCATCGGCTTGGGGGGCCTTGAGGGACAGGATTTCCAGTTCCCGCTCTGCATTGGGGTAGTCGACCCAGTAGTAGAAGCAACGCCGTTTCAGCGCGTCATGAATTTCACGGGTTCGGTTCGATGTGATGATTACGATCGGAGGTTCTTCGGCACTGATGGTGCCGATCTCGGGAATGGTAATCTGAAATTCAGACAGCACTTCCAGCAAATAGGCTTCGAAGGCCTCGTCGGTCCGATCGAGTTCGTCGATCAACAGAACAGGCGGACCTTCGGGTGAGGGCTCAAGGGCCTGCAACAAGGGCCTGCGAATAAGAAACTTGTCCGAAAAGATGTCATTGCCCAGGCGGTCACGATCACTGACGCCTTCGGCTTCGGCCATCCGGATCTCGATCATTTGTGCCGAGTAATTCCATTCATAGACGGCAGACGCGACGTCCAGTCCTTCGTAACACTGCAACCGCACCAGTTTGCGGCCAAGGGTTTGGGAGAGAACCTTGGCAATCTCGGTTTTGCCGACGCCTGCTTCGCCTTCAAGGAACAGGGGGCGGCCAAGTTGCATCGACAGATGAACGGCGGTCGCCAGACTGCGGTCTGCGATATAATTTCCCGAACTCAGAAGCTCGAGTGTTTGGTCAATATTTTCTGGAATTTTGCTCAAGAGACAATCGCCTGGTCTGCGCCGGTAAGAATCCGGGGCGGTCAGGATATGTCACCGCTTCGGGAGATGAATAATCGGCTTTGATATAGCCCAGTGTGACCTGTCGGGCCAAGGGCAGGAACGAAGACGGCCGGAGCATTGCTCCGGCCGCTAATTCATTGTTGCCAGTCGTTAGTTCAGCCGGCGGCATCAACCGCGCGGCTGGCCATGATCGAAATCAGGTGGGCGCGGTATTCAGCCGAAGCGTGAATATCGGAGTTCAGGCCGTCATCGGACATTTTCACGCCCTTGGCAGCTTCTGCGCTCCAGTTACCCGAAAGTGCGGCTTCGATATCGGTGGCACGGAATACACCGTCCTGACCGGCACCTGTAACGGTAACGCGGGTTTCACCACCGGTCTGAGCTGCCATCACGCCGACCAGCGCGTAGCGCGAGGCAGGGTTAGGAAATTTGGCGTACCCGGCCTTCTCGGGGAGCGGGAAGCGAATGGCGGTGATCAGTTCGTCTTCTTCGAGGTGAGTGGCAAACATGCCGTCGAAGAAGTCGTCAGCCGCAATTTCGCGCTTATTCGTGATCACTGTGGCCTTCAGGGCCAGAACCGCTGCGGGATAGTCTGCAGCCGGATCATTGTTGGCCACCGAACCACCGATCGTGCCGCGGTTTCGGACCTGCGGGTCACCAATGTTGCTGGCCAGAGCGCTCAGAGCCGGGATTTTGTTGGCAACGGCGTCGGAGTTTGCAACTTCAACGTGGCGAGTCATGGCACCGATGGTGATCGAGTCACCGCCGTCTTCGATACCGGCCAGGCCGTCAATGCCGGACAGATCAACCAGATCTGAAGGTTGCGCGAGGCGCTGCTTCAGGGTCGGAATAAGGGTCATGCCACCGGCAAGAAACTTACCGTCCTCGGCAGAACCGATAGCGCTGGTGGCGTCGTCCTGGGATCCGGCCTTCTGATAATTGAACTGGTACATAGTTTCTCTCCTTCGCCAGACGTTATTCCGCCGCCTGGCAGATACTGGATGCTTAAATAGCCTGCCAGACCCCTTTGGGTGTCGCCGACATAATTATTATCCCCGCAGAGCTTCAGCGCCGGCGAGAATAGATTTAACAATGTTGTGGTAGCCGGTGCAGCGGCAGAGGTTGCCCTCAAGCCATTCACGAACTTCAGTTTCGGTCGGATCCGGGTTCTGTTTGACCAAATCGAGCGCACTCATGACCATGCCCGGTGTGCAGAAGCCACACTGCAGGCCGTGGTTCTCACGAAATGCTTCCTGCATCGGATGCAGCTCGTCGCCATTTGCCACACCCTCGATGGTGGTGACGTCAGCGCCCTCTGCCTGTTCGGCCAACATGGTGCAGGACTTCAGGGATTCGCCGTCCACGTGCACCACACAGGCGCCGCACTGGCTGGTATCACAACCGACATGGGTGCCGGTCAGACCAAGACTTTCACGAAGGTACTGAACCAGCAAAGTCCGAGGCTCGACGTCGGCCGAAACAGACTTTCCGTTCACCGTCATGGTTACGGTGGTCATAACAATTCTCCCTGCTTTGGATTACCCCTTTTCGAGGCTTTCCCGATCTGCCCCTTACGAGAGCAGTAAATCAATAACTAGAATTAGCGGAGTTTCATCCGCGCAAGCCTTTGCGTCAAGCGCCTCAAGGCCAAAACGGATGATTTCGCCAAATTATTGCTGGCCGAGAAGCGCATACAACACGAGTGCAGCGACAATCGCGCCGACAACCCATGTCCCCATGCCGATTTGGGCCATGGCTGTGGTATCCGAAGCGCTGGCAGGAGCAGCTTCCGGGGCTGCTTCAGCGGGTGTTTCGGCAGCGGCTTCACCGCTTTCGACGGCGGCGGCAAAATTCTCAAAAAACTGGCCGGCCATCTTTTTGGCTGTCCCGTCAATCAACCGAGCGCCAAGCTGAGCCAGCTTGCCGCCAACCTGCGCGTCGACCTCGTACTTGAGCAGGGTGCCGTCCCCATCGACTTCGAGGGCCACGTTGGCCCCACCCTTGGCAAAACCGGCTGCGCCGCCTTTGCCTTCCCCCGAGATGCGATATCCGTTCGGCGGATCAAGATCGGTCAGTTCAACTTCACCACTAAATTTGGCCTTCACCGGGCCAACTTTCGCAGTGACTTTGGCGGACATCTCGGTCGGCGATTTCTGGACAATTTCTTCACAACCAGGAATCGAGAGTTTGAGAATTTCCACGTCGTTCAGGGCGTCCCAGACTTTTTCCCGGGGTGCATTGATTTTGTATTCACCTGACATTTCCATGATGAGGCACTTTCAGCGCTGAGGTTACATGTTAAGCGGAACATAGTATTGCATAAAGGTATCGGCAAGGCATGGTCGCGGCAAAAAGGGCTACGATAACAAGGTGTCGCAGGCTTTTAAATTCAGACCAAGCCGACGGAATTAAACGCGTTGAAAACATTATCCCCGATCCGTGATTAAGCTGTGGATCACTGTCTCTTGCACGGTTCAGACGGGAATAGTAAGACCGACAGGTTCTCAGGGAGGAGGGCGAAGGCAGCTGAAATTCAATCTGGCGCCGGGCTGGGGAATCATCTGCCTGAACCCTCGAATGGTTGTGGTCCGTCATCGGGCCGAGGGACGTTACGTGCTTTATTTTGCGAGCGCCGTCGTCGTTATTTACGCGTTCTGGCTGGTGCTTTCCGGGCATTACACGATCACGTTGATGGTCATCGGTTTGGTGTGCTCGGTTGGCGTCGCCGCGCTTGCCTCTCGGATGGCTGTCCTCGACAAGGAAGGCCACCCGATCTACCTGCTCGGCCGCGCACTCTGGTATTGGCCCTGGCTGATCTGGGAGGTCATCAAGGCCGGTATTGATGTTTCGAAAATCATCCTGTCGCCATCGCTCCCGATCAGCCCGACATTGATAAATGTCCGTGCCAGCCAGAAATCAGCGGTTGGCCTCGTGACTTACGCGAACTCCATTACGTTGACGCCTGGTACGGTCTCGGTTGAGCTCGAGGATAATGAAATCACCGTGCACGCCATTACCCGTGCCGGCGCGCACGACGTTGCCGAAGGCCATATGGACCGTGTTGTGTCGCGGTTCGAAGGTGAGGGCGCATGATGATGTTTGCCGTCGCGACAATCGCGGTGCTGGTCACCATTGCCATGGTGCTGTCCCGCGCAATTCTGGGGCCATCACTGTTTGACCGGGTCTTGGCCGGCAACACGGTCGGGTCGCTCGCGGTGCTGATCCTCGCCTTGATTGGGTTCGTTACCGGACGCCCCGAATTTCTTGATATTGCGATCCTCTACACGCTGCTCAACCTGATCGGCACCATCGCCGTGCTGCGCTATTTCAAGATGGCCGAGCCCGTAAATCCCGAACAGGCGAAGGATTAAGAGGGATGGCGATGGCACTCGACATTCTGAGCTGGATTTTCCTCGTCGCGGGCAGCGGGTTCTGTCTGATCGGTGGATTGGGGCTGCTGCGCATGCCCGATGTATTCACGCGGCTGCACGCGGTTTCGGTGATCGAAACCCTGGGCATGGGTTTCATTATCCTCGGTTTGATCCTGCAGGCCGGGTTCACTCTGGTGGCAGCCAAGCTGATCATCATCGCAGCGCTTATTTTGCTGACCTCTCCGGTTGCAACTCATGCACTGGCCCAGGCCGCGCTTCACGCGGGCATTCGGCCCCAACTCGACCATGACGAGACCGGTGGCCATATCGCGGGGGAGGGTAAACCATCGAACTCCTGATCAATACTGTTCTGTTGTTGCTGATGGTGGTGACCGTGATTGGCATTATCCGGGCGCACAACCTGTTTGCGGTTGTGATGCTGGGCGGTGTCTACAGCTTCCTGATGGCCACGGTGATGGTCATTCTGGATGCGGTCGATGTGAGCATGACTGAAGCTGCTGTGGGCGCGGGGATGTCGACGGTGTTGCTGCTTGCCGTTCTTCATCTGACCAAAACCCGGGAAGCGCCGCTGCGTCATACGCCGATTATTCCGATGATCGTGTGCCTGATCACGGGCGGTGCATTGGTTTTCGGCACGTTGGATCTGCCGCCCTTCGGAGAGGCCAACGCCCCCCAGAACCAGCATGTTGCGCCCTATTACATCGAAAACGCGGAACGCGAGACCGGTTCCCCCAACATCGTGACCGCCGTTCTGGCTAGCTATCGCGGCTATGACACGCTGGGCGAAGTGGCCGTGATCTTCACCGCCGGAATTGGCGTTTTGATCTTGTTGGCATCGGGACGCGGCCGTCGGCGCGAGACACCGGACGTGGAACAAGGCCCCAAGGATGACGCGGTATGATGCGGGATACGATCATTCTGCGCGTCGTTGCGAAGTTGCTGTTGCCGGCGATTTTGATTTTCGCACTTTATGTGCAGTTTCACGGAGACTATGGCCCGGGCGGCGGTTTTCAGGCCGGCGTGGCCGCGGCGGGAGCCATAATCCTCTACGGGATTATATTCGGTATTCCGGCCGCCCAGCACGTGATTCCAAAATCGGTGGTTCAGATCATGATCCCGCTGGGCGTGCTGATCTTTGCCGGTACCGGTGTGGCCGGGCTGCTGCTGGGTGAGAATTATCTCAACTACTCTCCGCTGGGCAGCTATCCCGCGGCCGGCCAGCATCTGGGGATTCTGATTGTGGAGGCCGGTGTGTTCATCACCGTGGCCTCGACCATGCTGGCCATTTTCTATGGGTTTGGTGGCCTGGCAGATGAGGCGGATGCCGAGCAGGCGCGGGAAGGTCAGGAATGAACACGATCCTTGCTGATCTCAATTACTGGGTGATCATTTTCCTGTTGGTCGGCGGCCTCTATATCGTCGTGGCCCACGGAAACATGGTCAAGAAACTGGTCGGCCTGTCGATCTTCCAGACCTCGGTCTATCTGCTGTTCCTGTCGCCGGGGAAAGTTCTGGGCGGAACCGCACCGATCGTCGCTGACGGTTTTGAAGTGTACTCGAACCCGTTGCCCCATGTGCTGATTCTCACCGCCATTGTGGTGGGGGTGGCGACAATCGCGTTGGGGCTGGCGCTGGTCGTTCGCATCCACAAATCCTACGGGACAATCGAGGAAGACGAGTTGCACGATCTGGAGTCCGACGCATGATCGCTGCGCATCTTCCCGCTCTGCAGGTTGTAATTCCGCTTCTGGCGGCCCCGCTTTGCGCGATTTTGCGCCATGGCACGACAGCCTGGCTGATCGCGCTGGTGGCCAATTGGCTGGCCTTTGCCGTGTCGATCGGCCTTTTGATCCAGGTGCTCGAAGGTGGCGTGATTTCCTACGCCATGGGCGGCTGGGCGCCGCCGATCGGGATTGAATACCGGGTCGATCTGATCAATGTTTTCGTGCTGTTGGTCGTGTCCGGCGTCGGGGCCGTGATCATCCCCTTCGCGCGGACCGGCACGGCAGCCCGTTTCGACAGCATCAATCAGGCATGGTTCTATACCATGTACATGCTGGCGCTGACCGGGTTGCTCGGCGTCACGATCACCGGTGACGCGTTCAACATCTTCGTGTTCCTCGAGATTTCGTCGCTGGCCAGTTATGTGATGATCGCCATGGGGCGTGACAAACGTTCCCTGACCGCGGCCTATCAGTACCTGATCATGGGAACGGTCGGCGCGACCTTTATCGTTATTGGTATTGGCCTTCTCTGGGCGATGACCGGGACCCTCAACCTCTTTGATCTTTCCCAACGCATTCCCGATCTTGGGAACTCCCGTTCTGTGCTCGTCGCACTGGCTTTCCTGACCGTGGGAATATCGCTCAAGCTGGCGTTGTTCCCGTTGCATCTCTGGTTGCCCAACGCCTATGCCTACGCTCCGGCTGTGACCAGTGCGTTCCTGGCCGGAACGGCGACAAAAGTTGCGATTTATCTGCTTTTGCGGTTTTTTTTCACGGTCTTTGGCGGCGGCGGGTTCTTTCTGTCGACACCGTTACCGGAAATGCTCTTGGTGCTGTCCGTTGTGGCCATGTTTGCGGCGTCAACCGTGGCAATATTCCAAAACAACGTGAAACGCATGTTCGCCTATTCGAGCGTCGCGCAAATCGGCTTTATCACACTGGGAATCAGCTACGCGACGGAAACCGGTGTGACAGCTGCGCTGGTCCATCTGATGAACCATGCGATCATGAAGGCGGGCATCTTCATGCTTCTGGGCTGTGTCATTTACCGGCTCGCCTCCATGCGGATCGACGATATGGCCGGGATTGGCCGCAAGATGCCTTTCACCACGGCCGGAATCGTAATTCTCGGTCTGGGACTGCTCGGGGTGCCGGGAACGGCGGGCTTTATCTCGAAATGGTGGCTGGTACTTGCGGCCCTGGAAAAAGGTCAATGGTGGCTGGTGGCGTTGATCGTCATCGCCTCGTTGCTGACCATGCTCTATGTCGGGCGGTTGGTGGAGGCGGCCTATTTCCGTGAGCCGAGCGAAAAGGTCATGAGGGTGCGCGAAGCGCCACTGGCGATGCTGATTCCGGCTTATGTGCTGGTGGCCGCGAGCATTTTCTTCGGTCTGAACACGACCTATTCGGTTGGTCTCGCGCAGAGTGCTGCCTCCAGCCTGATTTCGGCGATATATTGAGGATGTGCTGATGAGTCCGGCTGACCACATTCTGCTTGCACTGGTGATCCCGATCGTTGGCGCTGTTCTGATCGCGTTGGTGGGACGCAACGCCAATTTGCGTGAAGGCGTGACCCTGGTGACGGCGGGATTGCTGTTCCTGAATGTTTTGCAGTTGTTACCGCTGGTGCGTGCAGGGATGCGTCCGGAACTGGCCGGGTTCGAGGTTACACCGGGGCTGGAGATCGCGTTTCAGGTCGAGCCGCTGGGGATGCTGTTCGCCCTGATTGCATCGTTCCTGTGGATAATCAACTCGCTTTATTCGATCGGATATATGCGGGGTAACAAAGAACCGCGGCAGACCCAGTTCTATGTTGCGTTTGCGGTTGCCCTGGCTTCAGTCATGGGGATCGCTTTTTCCGCTAACCTATTCACATTGTTTATTTTTTACGAGATGCTGACCTTGAGCACCTATCCGTTGGTCGCGCACCACGGAGATGCCAAGGCCCGGAATGGCGCCCGCATTTACCTGCTCATTCTGCTCAGCACATCGATCGTGTTCCTGATCCCGGCCATTCTCTGGACCCTCAGCCT
>MEHZ011556925.1_pt1 | contig 11551 bp, 4 predicted proteins | sample 897221 | NCBI WGS metagenome assembly MEHZ01 (sample SAMN05514161, study PRJNA337945) | marine metagenome | isolation source: marine surface water | place: Arctic Ocean | collected 2007-12-13 | reverse complement strand
TCTCAACCAATGCCCCGGGCTCATCAAGCCCTTGCGATGATTCTTGGTTCATGGCGAGCCATCTTGGCTCCAACATGGATTCTGCTGCTTTTTTCTGTTGTTATCGTTCGATATCGCATGGGTGAATGGCCTTCAATGGTCGATTGTTTGGTTTATTTCCTCTCAACTGCGTTGATTCTTCTTTGGTATGTATTGTTTACTCTCTTGGCTTCATCATACACCCGTGAACAAGGGACAGCAATCTCTTTTGGTGTTGGACTTTGGTTCCTTTTCACATTCCTTTGGGCCTTGATAACGACCATGGTAGCCTATGCATCAGGTGTTTCAATCGGGCAAGAAAATGATGCTGCTTGGGTCATGTTAGAAGGTGGATTGGATTTATTTTCACCCAATGGGGTCTACCATCATTTGCTTGAAACACGCTTGCCGCAAATAGACAGAGGTATCGCAGCATGGCACATTTTAGTCATGGCTTTGGCATGGACAATTCTTCCATCTTGGTTGTTTGTCCGAAGGATGGAAAAGATTCTTCCTTAAGTGAAACCGTTATTGTGGGCTGCTTTTCAAGCGAAAGCCTCTTTGATACTGGGTGATGACCGGTAGGTATGGCAGGACACACCCGGTTTGGTTTCACACACTTCCTAACGCGCAGTTCAACGGCAATTGGTTTGATTTTCTTGATGATCCTTATGGGATGTTCACCACTTTTCACAGCCCCAGTTGCGTTGGATTCCAATGAACAAGCGCCTGCAGATGGACGACAAGGTCTTGCAATTGAGGAAGAATGTGAAGGCTTGAAGTTTGAAGACCTTTTTAATTACGACTTTGCAAATTTCGTCATCGATGTTGGTGATGATTGGGCAATGGCAGAAATGGACGCTAGCGCCTTTGTCAACGGAAGTAAATCCGCAATTGTACGAGCGAATCTCGACGGTTTGTTTGATGGCCTCTCTGGTGGAAATAATACTTGGCTCAGCACTGATGAACGTGAGGCAGTTCGGGCAATTGGGCCAAAATGTATCGGAGCAATGGACACACGACTTGGGATTCGTGAAGGCATTCCCCATCGGGGCTCTCCAGACTGGAATAACATGTCCTTTGTCGAAGATGGTATTGAATTAGATGAAGTTGACCTTGTACCAGCAAATCATCCTGAAGAACGCTCTTGTCAGAATTTTGGTTCTACCAATGGATGTAAAGAAGTTCCCGTTTCGGTTACTGATGACTTACAAATTCTGATGTTCTTAGCAGCAGGCGAATCAAATAACATCCGCTTTGACCAACTTCCAAACAGTGGTGATTCTAATTTCACATTGGCATTGAACATTACAAATATGTCCTATGCTCATTTAGAGTTCAACTTCCCACTAAAACAAGGACTACGTATGGTAAATTACTCCATTAAAGATACTTCGACTGCTACTGATGGAACCGTTACAGTTTCCGAAAATACCGATCTGAGTGGCCCTGAATCAATTTACCTCCCTGACGGACGACTCCGTATCAACCAAGTCGTAACCTATGCCGCATCTGACTATCCAATTGTCCGTGAATTATTCATCGATTTCACAACAATGGCTCCAGACACAAATGAAGCACCCGAATGGAGTGCAAATGCTCCGGAAGACGGAACCGTCATCCCAATGCTTGAACAATTGAATCTAGGTAATGAAATGGTAACCGTTGCTGGTGAACAAACTGAGATGTGGGCAACTGATGAGAGTGGATGGGGGCTGGAATGTACTTTTGTAGAATCAGGTTGGTCTGCTTCCCTCGATAGTGAAGGTGACATGATTGTCTCCAAACAAAATACTCAAGCGGCCTCTTCTGATGCTGAATGCTATGTTGTTGACCCATTTGGGGCAGCATCCATTGATTCACGAAACTGGACTTTTGGTCAGGTGTTTACCTCGAGTGCAATCCTCTCACCCACTGGGGACAGTGTCGAATTCACGATGACACCAACTGGTTTGGTCAACGAATTATCCATTTCTGCTCACGCTCACCAAATGAATGCTATTGGGCAAATGCGCACAGTTACCCTTGCATCAGATACTTCAACCATTTCACTCCCTCTTGATGGATTATTACCGGGTGCAGTCATGGTCATGGGCCAAGCACAAAGTTCAACCATGCTGGACCTTGACATCATGCTCGACTTTGGTCTTGAAAAAGCAAGTCAGCCCCCATTCATCAGCGCCAGTAAAAACCTCGACGGGGAAAATGCAACCTGGGATGCAAGTGGGCTCACCTTTACTTTAGAAGGTGAAGTCTTAGACCCAGATGGTGAAGAAGTCACACTTTCTCTTCGGATATGTGGCAGTGAAACCAACGATTTCTTGCGTGTTGGAAGTAGTTGGGAGATCGATGTCAATATTGTATCATGTTCCTTGCAAAGCACTCCAGTGACTGCATATGAGATTGTCTTGACTGCAACAGATGAATCCGGATCAATCACGACTCTTTCGGTTTATGTCTCTGACCCTTATGCAAATGATAACAGCGACAATAATGACGATGAAACACCCATTGTTGGTGAAGAAGAAAGCCTTTCGGCCATCTCTATGATGGCAACTTTGAGCATCACCCTTCTTGGTGCTGCCTTTGCAGGAAGAGCACGAAAAGAATGAGGGCCTCAACCGACACCCTCAAAAGAGGGGGTTCGGCCCATTAAGCAGGTGAAGGTATGTTTGCGGGTGTAATTGAGTCGAAAAGCCATGAAGGAGGGTTTCTGGTTTCGTTTACGGGATCATCACCAGCACTTGAAGCCATTATTATCAATGCCGAATCAGGTATTTACATCGGTAAAGTCGATGCTGTAATAGGAAATACCAACGCTCCGCTCGCTCACGTCGCCCATATCGATCGAAAACTCGATCTCGACTCACTGGTTGGAATTGAAGTAGGAATTCGTGCTAAAAAGCAACGTGAAGAACGTGAACGCAGCTTTGACAAAGGACGTCGTGACCAGGATTCCGATCGTGGCCGAAGTGGTGGCGACCAAGGCTACCAAAGCAGAGACCGTCAAGGTGGACGCCCTGAAAGAAACGACCGTGGACAAGACAACCGCAATGGCGGAGACTGGGATTGTCCAAAATGTCAAAATTCTAATTTTGCATTCCGAACCGAATGTAATCGCTGTGGTGATGCCCGTGGCGGCGGTGGCGGCGGTGGAAGACCTCCTCAACGAGATGACCGAAGAGGTGGCGACCAAGGCTACCAAAGCAGAGACCGTCAAGGTGGACGTCCTGAAAGAAACGACCGTGGACAAAACAACCGTAACGGCGGGGACTGGGATTGTCCAAAATGTCGAAATAATAATTTCGCATTCCGAACCGAATGTAATTCATGTGGACTTCCTCGAAGCGGCGGAAACGACCGTCGTGGCGGCGATGACCGACGTGGCGGAAACGACCGACGTGGTGGAGATGGAAAAATCTACACCGATAACGATTGGGATTGTCCAAAATGTCAAAACTCAAACTTTGCATTCCGTCAAGAATGCAACCGATGCGAAGCACCTCGCCCAGGTGGCGGCGGCGGCGGCGGTGGAAGACCTCCTCGGCGAGACGACCGCTCTCGTGCCCCTCGACGGGATGATGGTGGAAGACCTCCTCGACGAGACGACCGCTCTCAAGCTCCCCGACGCGATGATGGTGGAAGACCTCCTCGACGTGATGACAGTGGAGGTAACCAAAGCCGAGGCTCCTACGGACAGGACAGAGCTCCTCAACGGACGTCAAGAGAACCTCGAACCTTTAGAAAATCACGTGGAAATGGTCCTGGCCATGCACATAACCGCCCTCCAAAACCTATCGGCACCCCTGACCGAGATGGAAGACCTCCTCAACGAGAAGAACGCTCTCATAGCCCCCGACGAGATGATGACGGTGCAAGACCTCCTCCACGTCAAGATGGTGCAAGACCTCCTCGCAGAGATGGTCGAGACCGAAGATCCGATTATTGAAGGGGCGAAACCATGGGTGCGGAACATCATTACCTTAACGCCGTAGAAGCCTACGATGAAGGTGATATGGAAACTGCATACGAAGAAGCATACAAAGCGGTCCAAATTGACCCGGAACATGTAGATGCTTGGCAGTTGTGTGCTGAAACATCTCTCCCTCCGAAGGGTGAAAAACCATCTTTGATGCAAGCAGCGAAATCATTAGCTGCAGTTCGGAAAATTATTGCTCTTGACCCAAACCGTACCGCAATGTGGATGCTTGGTGGACGCCTTCTAACCGATGAGTTAGGATTGCTCAGTGAAGGTTTACAATGGTGGCAAGACCTTCGCCATCAGTTGCCCAGAGAAGTCACTCCATTGGTAGAGCAAGCATCATTATTGGCAGATATGGGACATTACCTTGAAGCAAAGTATCGCCTTGATACAATCATTGAAGATAAATTGGATGGTGGACCTTCTCAAATTGCCAAAATTCATCAACTACGAAGTCAAGTGATTGCAGCAGCAAATCTGCAAACTTCTGAACATTTCAAACCCTGGGAAAAACATCACAACGGCTGGGGTGCAATTGAACTTAAAATGGGTAAAGGCCCCGTGTCAGAAAGTTTTCTTTTTCTCATAACTACAGTTCCAGTCTTGATGATTGTAGTCTATTTCTCGAACCAAGTTGCCGGCAAAGGTTGGGGAGCGTTTTGTATAACAAGTCTCGTCATCTTTGCTACAGTTTTGTTTGGAATGCGAACTGCAAAGCGTATGTTCCATAGCATTAATCGACCTGCATTCAACTTGCTTCGAGCAATGAACTTTGAGGCAAATACCGGTTATTCGATCATCCATTCAGAAATTCGAACATCGCCACTTTACATGTTTATCATGCAAAGAAAGCCAAAATCATGGCAAGAACGTATGCTTAAAATCATCGAATCCGACACACCACTCCCAATGAACTGGAAACCTGAGTTCCCTGATTTCGAATCACACTTGGATGAAATTGGATACATCGACGAAGAAGGTGAAGAGAGTTTTGAGGCCTTTGAAGAAGAGTGAAGATTGCCTTTCGCTCTTGAACTTCGTACCAATCGAATGAGATGTTTAGTTCGGATGTGTCATGGTCGCAATTGGACCTCTTCTCATAAATTGATTATGAATTATATCGTCGTTTAGTTTGAAGTGATTAAGTTAGTAAGCGTAAATCTGGTCCCAATAGTCATCGAGTATCTTGAGTGATTCTTTGATGGGCAAGACTGACAGCGAGCCATCACCTTTCTTCAGTAGAAGTTTCATGTCGGCGAGTTTTCTTATCGCGTCCTCAATCTCGAAGCCTACCTCGACATCGAATGTATCCAGTAGCCACTGCTCTATCCTTTGATCAAGAGATTCATAATCGTGATTCTTCTGATCTACGAGCAGGAAGGTGTAGGCGAGAAGCGCTTCCTTAACTTCCTGTTCCTCGGCCATATCGATGACCATATTTAGCACCGCAGCGTTGTTAGCCTGGCCTTTGAAGTAAAGGTTTCTTGAAATCTGCGTCTGGTATTTATCTCGTGTCTTCTGGTAGGTCATATATGATTTCAGGATGTAGGTGCCGAATGCGACGCAGATACCGGCGACAATGGATGTCGAAGTATTTCCTGCATTGCCGCCAAGTAATAAGGGTCCGAATTTTATGAGAAGTGTGAACAAACCACCCAATAAAGGGGCGATTATCTTGACCTTGTCAAAAGAACGCATCTCTGGTGACGTGTTGGGGAAAATCGTCTCTAAATCGAGTTTGGGAACGGTCTTAAAGAGCCTTAGATGCAATCCTCTGGCAATCTCTCCAGGATAGTGTTTCATGCGTTTATTGTCCTCGAACCAATCTTCACCATGGTACTGAAGGATTTGGATGACTCGATCGAAGGCCTCGATTGTAATCTCCTCCTTCTTCAATCCGAACCAAGAAGTGCGTGTTCCAGGTGTTGAAATCTCTCCGAGTTTGAACAGATGTGATGTAACGAGTTCATCTAATCTGACATTGAGACTGATTGGAAACACATTTTCACCTTCATGAGCAGCATCGATTTCCTCCTCACTAATCTCTTTCCAGTTACCATTGTGTAATGCTCCCCTCAATGTCTCAAGAAACCCTTCTTTGCCAACAGAATCAGGGATGCCAATCTTGTCAGGATCCATGCTCTCGTACAAACTTTTCAGTGTTTCCAACTGTGCATGAGATGAATGATGCCAAATCACCTCCAACATTTGGGATATCTTCCCCAGGCCAGTGCTTAACTCATCGGTCAGTTCTTCCAGTTGGAATAATTCCTCCTTGATTCTGGAGCGAGAAATCGGAATGTAGTGCTGTTTCAAGTCTAAACCCATGTACACTATGAGCGTCACATGGTTTTCATTGTTGCCATCACCTCGGTCTCTCTTCAGACCCTTGTGCGTCGAAACCCCGAGCCTCATTTAGCAATCCTATCGAAGCGATGAGTGTACTTTCATAGCCGTACAACGAGTCCTGTTCTTTTATCAGTCGAAACGCATTCAAAGGTTAACGTTCTCTGAATCGTTCTTGCTTACGCTCGAACTGCTTTCCTCAAAACCTAGGTCTTGGGTCACTGTTGGCTTTGGGCATACTGCAACGCATATTGCTGGGCATAGGTTGCTGCGGTTTCCGCATCATAGCCCTGTGAAACAAATTGCTGGTAGTATTGCTGGTAAACCGCATTATCCATCGCTGGCGCTGCTACTGCGACTGGTGCTGCTGCTACTGCAGCTGGAGCCACTGCTGCTGCCTGTGCGGCATATTGCTGCGCATAAGCACGAGCCGTCTCTTCAGGGTAACCTTGAGCAATCAATTGCTGGACGTATTGTTCAGTTTGGTCAATAACTCCACCAAATCCTGATGCACCGACTGAGAAGTCCTTGGTGTCATCTTCTGAACCCCTGCTCATGAAGAAGAGCGTAAAGAGAACAACGATAACGAGAGCCAATAGAATGAGTGCTGGCATAAGCATAGTGTCCATAATGCTGTTCGATGAATCATCATCTTCGCTACCTTGAGGAGTACTCCATTCGCCATCTACCAAGGTCCATCCAGTTCCAGAGGTATCAGACCATTGGCATTTATTATCTGCATCTAAGACCCATTCTCCACCTGCTGCTTCGGCGGAAAGATTGGCTTCAACACCTTGACATGCAGGCAATGAAATTACAATCGACCGATAAGTAATGAAACGTTCATTCGGTGCTTGACCCTCGTAAACCTTGATGTAAAGGTCTTGAGAGTGAGACTTATTCGTATACATTCCATCAAGAGACAGTGTTAGAGTGAAGGTATCGAGGTCTCCGAGTGCGATTGTCTTACGGAAAGTTCCATTCTTGTCCATCCAGAACTTATCAGTCGCACTTGCGTTGAAACTGTTAGGCATCAATGAGATTTCGACATAGACGTCTTTTTGGTCTTTTTCAGCACCTGACAGTACAGTGCCTGAAAGAGTAATGGTATCGGAATCAATTTTACAAGGGGCAAGTGCAGGAGGACATGCCTGGTCGGCCGAAAGGTCGATGTCGACATCTGGTGCTTGGTCACCAAAGCCATCCGGAACAACATCGAAATACATACGATGCGTTTCAGAGAATTTATCTGCACCATCGAACACAACTAATTCGATTCGAATTTGGTTGGTTGAAATGCCTCCTGAACTGACTGTAGTGTTTCGGAATGTGTAAGCAAACAAACCATCACTTGCAGATGTTTGGACAAATGAATGCCCTTCAATATCGAAGTCATCATCGCCATATGGAGCATCGAATAAGACCTTCCATTGATAGCGTTCAATTCCGTTTCCATCAAGTGAATCCTCGTCAGAAGAGTTACTTGCATCAAAGTAAATTGTAACTTCACCGTTTTCATCAAGGATAATCCGGTGAACGCTCCATTCCTTCGCTAGGACAGTATTGGTTCCTGTAAATTCAACTTGCTCTGAATATTCATCGCGTATGTCTATTTCTGCATCAGCATTTGGACGGAATTCATCCGCATAGACATCGTTCGTTTTAACAGTCACTTTGATCACTCGAGAGTGACCTGCATCATCATGAAGAATCAAGGTAATATCCCATTGTACATCTTGAGCACAACCGGTTATAGAAGCAAGGTCAATCTTACAGAATGTCATCGTTGGAGATGCATCTGTGGTGTGATCGGTACCGCTCGCCATAGTTGCACCAGACCAAGAGGTTGGGCCATCAATGATCCAATCAGTCTCAAGTGATTCAGTTGTATCTGTGATAAAGGTGAAGGTCAATTCTGCATCGCTCTTGATGTAGCGACTTTTATATCCAAAGGTACTTGAGTCATACTCTGGTGTAACACCGTTTATTTGGAGCTCTAATCCTTCACTCATAATACCGAAACCTGAAGGGTAAGGTGTAACTTGATAATTGAGCATGTTTCCGAGAAGAGGCAATGTGGTGCTGTCTGCACGCTCTGAGTGAGATGCAACGTCAATGGTTGAAATAATCATTCCACCAGATTGGTAACTGCAGACACCAAGAAGAGTATCTTTCTGATCAGCAGGGGTTCCATCTGCTCGGCGAATAATTCGTTGGAATGTACCATATTTCTCTGATTCACTGTCACCGCCACAAATTTGTGGAACCGTATTCACGCTACTCGTATGAGTCTTCAGAACAGCATTAGCAACTGTTCCTTCAAGATTAAATCCTTGGAAAGCAGCCAAATCTACATCCTCCATTATTGGATGATATGGGTCTGCAAAATCTGTATTCGAATAAGTGATGGCGTCAGCATCATTTTTCTCTTGGATGAACAAGTCGAATGGTAAACGGAAATCGGTTGAACCTCCACCATATACTGCTGTTCCTTGAGGGCCGAGGTGCACTTGGACAGTTCCACCAGCGGACATGAACCCTCTCAAGGCGAGTTTATTCGTATCTGCCGACATCGTATCGTAGTATCCATGACCGCCATTTTCGAGATCTTTCGCCGCAATATCGGTTTGCCAAGGCAGAATAATCTTATCATAATGCGTAAACCATTCACTCGAAAGGTAGGTTTCCCAGTCATTGATTTCGAATTGTGTATATGTCATTCCAAGAATGTCAAGATCTTCCTTAATCGTAGAAGTACGAGTTGAGGTGTCAGAAAGAATAGCGACATCAACATGGTCGGCGAACGTAGCGTGGAAGTATCGAACGTTACCCGATGGATTTCCATTTACAAGTTCAGCATCGAAACTAATGTTGTATTCGTGGCCATCTAACCATCCATTCCATGGCGTGAAAGTTACATTAGAAACTTCGTGCGAACCCAAAGCTTTCGCAGGGCCCGCTGTCATAGTGTGCGCTTGAGAGCCAGTCGTCATGTCATCGATATTCATATTGAATACATACTCGCCCGGAAGTACCCCATTGGTTGCTCTAAAGGTCCAATCATGTGTGTTAACACTGTCAATTGGCATCACACATTCTAATGTTTGGTCATCCAAACAATTGAGAGCGTTTGGTGGGAAAAGAGTGATGTCGACGGATTGAACATTAAAAATTACCGTTTCTCTATTATTCGAAATCGACAATTCGTTGTCATTGAACCAAGTCTTACCGGCGGTTGTATTGTCAAATACTGTTTCAACTTCAATCTTATAGACGCCAGAAAAGAATTCATGGCTTGCGACAACGTCAGTTGAACTTTGGTCGGCATCTACATTCGTTCGGGAGATCGTGTAAGAATTGTCTTCAACGAAAGTGAATTCTTGAAGTGAAATATTATTGAAAGCAACACCCTTGAAGCCGTCATTGACTCCGTTTCGACCATCGTCATCGGATTGGAATACGAAGTTAATATCTACAGTTGAACCAGCGAGTGATGTGCATTCATAGCCCCAGTTGCCCGAAGAGCCCGTCCTATTCTGGATAAACAGGTGAGTTAAGTCAATACTGGTCGTTGCTACAAGGTCATTGGTATTGAAGAAGAGAATGTTTGAATTGCCCGAACCATCAATTGTAGTTGGATCGCCAACAAATGAAATTTCAGTATAATCTATCGACTCGGTCTCGTTCACAATGTTATCACCATTATCGTCATTCCGACAAGTACCATCTTGGTTATAATCATTCCATTGGCCAAGCATTAGGCCATTCGATGCGGCACCATTACGAAGAATATCAAGAGTAATAACCGCATAATCATTTACAGAGTCTAAGTCGATGTTGACGGGGTCCTCGTTTTCCATTCGATAGAAAGTATCAGCATAATATTCGAAGTTTAATGATACGAAATCACCGTTCATCGAGGTCAAATCCACATTAGGAATCGTAAGTGTTTCATTCCAAATCTCACCATAGCCATTGGCACCGGTGTCACAAGGATGACCGAACCAATAGGCGTAGTTATTGAATATCTTGTCCGGGCATATGCTTTCACCGTGGATTCCACCTTGAGGGTTTTGACTTTCTTCGTATCGGTATCCAGTTGCTCCACCTTCGAAGGTCTCTTCGCACAAAGCAGGCGGAGTGCCACAGTAGATATCGGAGGGGGTTGCGGAGTAAACAGTTGCTTTGATATCAAAGTCAACAGCGGTGTTTCCCCAGTTGTTCGTAACGACTTCGATGTCAAAGAGTCCTTCTGCATACAATCCACCGGCTGTGAAACTTTCAAGTGACTCAACCATTGGGTCGTAGAGATTAAAAGGAGTAACATAGGCGACAATCTCATTGTTTTGAGGCTGTTCATCCCATGTATTACCTGTGAGCGTTGCGGAAATTCGGTAGATTGTATCGTTCAGTAAATCAGCTGTTATCGATGATGTGTATTCTTGTCCAGGTCCAAGGTTATTGAGTGGAACATTGGCTTGTTGAACTTGTGGGTTCGGCTCGAAAGCAGTCGTTTGCTTCCAAATACTGATGTTGTCAACTGCAAATCCATCTCGCCCTTCCCATCGGCTTTCGTTAGCATTCGAAATCGAACCTTCGAAACCTGTTCGAAGACGGAAGCGAATATCGACCGTTTCTCCAGCCCAAGGGCTAAGGTCGAAGGCACCAACACCTTCTTCTGTGAAATTGTTCCAACCGTAGTAGGTTCCGAACGAATAGACGCCGTTAATCATAAATTCGGGAGACCCAAAATTGTTTATCTTATAGATTCGGTCTATGTCAAAACCGCCCCACATCGATTCTCCTGATGCACATGCACCACTGAGTTGAGCGCTTTGAGGACAAGCGATGGTTGACCATCCTGTTTCGACACTGCCGATTTCAATCATTGCAATGTCGTCCCAGACATCTCCTGGAATGTAGTTACCTGCAGCATCCACACTTCCTAAAACGCCGTGTCCCAGGTGTTGGAATAATTCAAGACTCATGAAGGCTCGATCTGAACCTGTCAAATCGACGTCTTCGAGAACCATTGCATCGTCCCAGTTCCGGCCATATCCAGACCATGAATCACCAGATGAATTGGTTTTGTATTGTCCAGCCCACATGAAATCGGTCGGGTTATTGTAGTTGGCTGAAACATTTTGAGCGTTTTTTCCATCCGTTGCACCCCTGGAGCTATTCGTTTCTTCGTGCCAATAGGTC
>MEHZ011560431.1_pt1 | contig 11555 bp, 14 predicted proteins | sample 897221 | NCBI WGS metagenome assembly MEHZ01 (sample SAMN05514161, study PRJNA337945) | marine metagenome | isolation source: marine surface water | place: Arctic Ocean | collected 2007-12-13 | reverse complement strand
GTTAATGACGAAGATCAGCACTCGATATGGCCATCTGCGCAACCTGTCCCCGCTGGCTGGAGAGAATTGGGGCCCGTTGGCTCAAAAGAGGTCTGTCTCGACTGGATAAAGACCAATTGGACGGATATTGCTCCGAAGTCGGTCCGGACGGTCTTGAACTAAAAACTGCGCCTTAATTCGCTCATCCTATTGATGTGTCGGTGGTTTTTAAGAACCGTCCATTTGTGCAGGAAAATGCGCTCAGAGCGTTCGGCCTTTGCGAATTGCGGAAAGGGCCGCCAGCAGAGAGTGCTCTAGGGAGTTGGCTTCTACGAGTTCAGCCCCGCGGCTAAGTTGCTCCAGAACCGCTTGCTCATGTGCCAGCCCTAGACCTGGATCAGCACATCGAAGGGATCCGGTTCACTGGGTTCTATATCGACCGGTGGGTTGTAGTAGCACCAGAGGCGCCGCTTACAGTGGCTGAACGAGACGATGTCGGAGGCGACGATATCGGGCATAGCTTAGATTATAGGGGAAATCAGAGGTGTAGCAGGAGATGGCACTCAATTTTCCGAGAATGATCCTCCACACTGAGACCAACGTGACCATGCTGTCAAATTGACAGATGACAGCCAATACTTATACCGTCAAAGAAGGGCGGCTAGTCGGAATTAAGACAAGATGACTTCATCCAGATCGCGAAGTCTAACGCCTTTGAGCGCTTGCTGGTGATGACCACGCAGGCGGTATTCTTTAATTTCTATTTTTTCCTGTATCTGTTCGCGCCGAAAACCACACACCGTGTTGTCGGCTATTTCGAAGCGGAAGCCGTCATCAGCTACACCAGCTACCTGGCGGAAATTGGCGCCGGAGGGCACGAAAACGTGACGGCGCCGGAGCTTGCCATCGAATACTGGAACCTGCCGGCAGATGCTAAACTGCGGGACGTGGTTCTGGCGATGCGCGAAGACGAGGTCGGTCACCGCGACCGCAATCACGGCTTCGCGGACCAGCTAAAAAAAGCGTCCAGCCGACCGGTGCCGGGCATAAGGTCTCGGCAAAGTAGGAAGTCGCCAGACCAATAACGGCCCGCTGACAAATGGACAGGGGGCCGTGTTATTCCCCTATCCAACCCACCCGATGATCATGTCGGCGAGTTCGTCCGAATTCTCCTCCATCATCAGCATGTGTCCGTTGCCGTCGACACCGCGGTCCGGCAGCCACCAGTATTCGGCCTTCGCACCGGCGACGATCAACCAGTCGACCACCGCGCCGTCTATGTCGTTGGGGTGATCGGTATCGTCGGAGCCGGTGAACACCATCACAGGCAGACCGTCGAATGCCGACAGGTTATCGATCTTCAGCTGACTGCCGCCGATGTTCTGGCGCTCGTATAACAGGCGCGGCGGGACGGCGGCGACATGACCGGTATATGCGTCGAAGGTACCTTCGGGAAACCGTTTGGATGTGCCGATCAGCTTGTGGCTGACGAACTCCCGGCCGCCGGCATAGGCCCGGTCGCGGGACAGTCGGCGCATCATACCGAAGGATTCGACCACCACCTCATCGTCGGTCTCCTCGATTACCGTGGCTTCCGGCTGGATGTTACCCGGTGGGCCTGGCGCGACGGCAACCACCCGGTCGATCAGCGGGCGGTTCTGTTCGATCAGTTTCCAGCCCATCGCGCCGGACATCGAATGGGTCATCAGCACGATTTTACAGGTCGGCGAGGCCGCCGCCGCTTCGGCCAGGACAGCTCCCAACGCGGCACAGACACGCTCCCCCGTCAGGTCAGCAAAGGGGACATCGCCACTCCGCCCGGAACCCGGCCAGTCGGGCAGCCAGACCGGATAGCCCGCCGCGGCGAACCGGTGAGCCCAGCCGGGGCGGTTGTCGGCCGTCAGCAGGTAACAGGCACCGCTATGCCCGCCGCCATGGATCATGACGACCGGCGATTGTTCGGTCACAGATGCCGGCGTCAACCGATCAGCATAGACCGTCATGCCTTCGTGATGAACAAAGCGCGCCGTATAATTCACTGACAACATCTTTTTTCTCCATGGCTTTTTGAAGCTCAATCCTGCACCATCCGGCAACAATAAAGAAATTCTAGGCTCCATGAGTAGCCAAATCTGCCCCCAGAGCGGATTGGTAAACAGTGGGAACGTTTGGAAACGGAACGCGACGTCGTTGAATTCGAGGGCGGTGAGAAAATTCTCGACCGCTCGGTAAAGGCCATGGCGATTCTCGCCGGCATCTCGCTGATGTCGCTGATGTGGCTGATGTGCCTGGTGTGCTATGCTGTTTTTATGCGCCGGGTGTTGAACGCTCCGCCGCTGGGCGGAACCGATCTGGCTTCGGTCAGCCTGGTGCCCGTTGTTTTTCTGGGCTTCGCCTATTGCGGCTGGACCGGCGGACATATCGCCGTTGATTTGATATCGAGCCTCAACAAGCCCAACCTGACCCGCTGGACCGATGTGGTCGTCCGTCTATTGTCAGCGGGACTGCTGGGTATCCTGACCTGGCGCAGCGTCGTCCTGCTTATCGATGCAATCGAAATCGGCGAGGCAACTGAGCTGATTGAGGTTCCCCATGCGCCGTTTATCGGTGTCATGATCATCGGTACCGGCGTCTTTACCCTGACATTTCTGGCGATGGCTGTCCGCGCGTGGCGCGGTGAGCCCGACGCCCCTTCCCCATAAGCCTTTTAGCGAGCTCAATTAATGGATCCTACCTGGACCGGTATCGTTGGGCTTCTTGCCCTTTTCATCCTTCTCGGCCTGCGGATGCCTGTCGCAATCGTCATGATGCTGATCGGATTTTTCGGGATCGCCTATCTGAATAGCTGGGACGCAGCGATGTCGACCCTGGCGGATGAAGCCTGGGTGATTTCATCCAACTACGAATTCATCGTCATTCCGCTGTTTATCCTGATGGGCGATTTCGCGTCGATTTCCGGCATGAGCCGGGATCTGTACGGCGCCGCCTATTCCTGGTTCGGTCACTGGCGCGGCGGGCTCGCGTCGGCGACGATCGCCGCCTGCGCAGGGTTTGCCGCTCTTTCGGGGTCGTCCGTCGCATCGGCCGTCACGATGGGCCGCGTCGCCCTGCCGGAGATGAAGCGCTATAATTATTCCGACCGGCTTGCGACCGGCGCAATCGCCGCCGGCGGCACGCTGGGCATCCTAATCCCGCCAAGCACCGGATTTATCATCTACGCCATTCTGGTCGAGGAATCGATTGGCCGACTGTTCCTTGCAGGTGTGCTGCCGGGACTGATGCTGACGGTTCTGTTCATGATCTCGATCGCCATCGTGACACGGATCAACCCGACACTCGGTCCGCCCGGAGAAAGATCGACGATGACCCAACGCGGTCAGTCGCTGGTGCAGGCCGGACCGATGCTGCTTATCGTCTTCATAACAATCGGCGGAATTTATGGCGGTGTTTTCACACCGACCGAGGCCGCTGCCGTTGGCGCGATGCTCGCGTCCCTGCTTGCCCTGTTCCGGCGCCGTGTCAACAAAAATTCGACGTCGCGTGTACTGCTCCAGACGATCCGGACGACCTGTCTTGCGTTCTTCATCCTGATCGGCGCGCATATCTTTAACCCGTTCATGGCAATGACCGATATACCGTCGGACCTCGCAAAGCTGCTTCTTGACGCCGATCTGCCACGAACGGCGATCATGCTGATTATCATGCTTGCCTATATCGTCCTCGGCACGTTCCTTGAGGGCTTTGCCATGCTGGTCCTCACACTGCCAATTATCCACCCGCTGGTCGTGGAGCTTGGGTACGACCCGATCTGGTTCGGTGTCGTGATCGTCATCGTCATCGTGATTGAAATGGGACTTATCAGTCCACCGGTCGGGGTGAATGTGTTCGTCGTCAAAGGCATCGCGGAGGACGTTCCGCTAAAAGAGATATTTGCCGGAATCATCCCATTCTGGATAGCCATGGCAGTCTGCCTGGTCATCCTGCTGGCATTCCCGAAAATAGCCCTTTTCCTTCCGGACACCATGATCCAGTCGTTCGATTAGCACAGCTAGGGAGGAGTTCACGCACCCGTAATCTTGTTGACGGGTCAACATTCGACACCCACACTGAATTTAATAACCGGGTCAATCGGCCCGATTTTGCAACCGCAAAAATCGGCCAACAAGGCCGATGGGAGGAACTTCTAATGATCAGACTAACACCATCCATCGCAGTCGCCGCGGCGATAGCGGTCATTGCACCGCTTGCCGCTTCGGCCGCAGACCTGAAAATTGCATCCTTTCCAGGACCAAAGCATCCGATCAACGCACGGCTGTTTAACCCATGGATCGCCTCCGTCAATGGGATGAACAAGGGCCTGACTGCAAAGCTTTACGTTGCCGGCAAGCTGGGCAAGGGCCCGGCAAAGCAGTTCAAACGTGCCATTGACGGCGTTGCCGATATTACCTTCGGTCTGCAGGGGTATACATCCAAGCAGTTCCGGGCGACGACACTGGTTGAGCTCGCCAACGTGATGGGCAATGCCGCGGATGGTACCAAACGCCTTCAGGCCGCCTATGCCCAGTCGGCAGCCGTCCGCAAGGAATATGACAAGGTGCACGTGCTCGGCATCTGGACGATCGACGTGCCGATTATCATGACGAAAAAAAACCGATCAAATCGATTGCCGATCTGAAAGGCCTGAAACTGCGCACCCCGTCGCAGATGTCGGCGAAATCTATCGAGGCGCTCGGCGCAGTGCCGGTACCGATGCCTATCACCAAGCTGTACAACGCCCTGGCACGCGGCACGGTTGACGGTGTTCTGGTGTCACCGGCGGTGCTGCACTCATTCAAGATCAAGGAAGTGACGCGCTTCTTCGCGTCCGGCATTCCTTTCGGATCTTCACCGATGTTCATCGTCATGAACAAGAAATCCTGGAACAAACTGTCGCCCGCACATAAGGACATCATCAACAAGACGTCCGGCATTAAGATGGGCAGGAACGGTGGCAATATTTACGATACCGAAAACGAAAAAGGCATGTCTTTCCTCGCTGGTTCGAAGGCACATAACCTGATCCGCCTCCCCGATGCCGAAGTCCGCAAGGCCGGTTCACTGCTGAGCACTCTGGAAACAGAGATTATTCAGCAGTGGGAAAAGCAGGGCGTGCCCGCGACGGAAATCCTGAAGATCATGCGCGCTGCCGGCGCCTGATCGTCCACACCTGACGGATTAGTCTACAGAAGCCCCGTAACGTGTATCGCTGCGGGGCTTTTTGTTTAAGGACAACAAGACAAAACCCGATGGGCGGCATAAACTACCAGATTCTGGTCGGGTTCCGGGTGAATTCTACGTGTATGGCTTATGCGCAGGAAACATCTTCCGAGCTGGCATTCATCGCCTGATATGTGCCGCCTGACATTCACCGCCTGACAACCAAATTCGGGCGGTTTATGCTCTCAGCGCCCCGTAGCGTTGTTCGCTTCGGGGCTTTTATATGGAAAGTGACAAAACTGATGCTTTACATGGTGTACGGGGTCGACGGACAGGATGCCGACCGTATTCGCGCTGAACAGCGAGAGAGCCATTTCGCCTATCTGGCGGAGAATGAAGACATTCTGGTTCTGGGTGGCGCCACACTGTCCGATGAATCCGATGCCCGTACGGGCAGCTTGCTGGTGATCAGTGTGCCGTCCCGCGCCGATGCCGATGCATTCGCCGCCGGAGAGCCGTTTAACAAAGCGGGACTATTCAGTTCCTACACGGTATCGCGCATGCGGCGCGGCCAGTGGAACCCTGCTGCAGCGCCGTCGAGTTCCGAAGGCAACTGATCGGCGACCGGACCCAGACCATGGCACGCCTGTGACGTTCATGTTTGGGGGGTGCGGATTTCCGCTCAGAGCAGGCCGGTCTGGACGAATTTCGACTGGATGATATCGCTGTCGAAGGACTTCATGATGTATTCGTTGGTGCCCGCAGCGATGCCTTCCTGAATATGCGATATATCATTCTCGGTCGTGCAGAACACGACGACCGGTTTTTACCTTCATCGGTAACGCGCAGCGCACGCAAGTATTCGATGCCGCTCATGACCAGCATATTCTAGTCGAGCAGAACTACATCGGGCATGGACTGCATTCTCATATCGAGTGCGACCTGACCGTCTTCGGCTTCTGCAACTTCGAAACCGAGCTCTTCGAGTATTTTAAGGGCAACCATTCTGACGACCTTGGAATCGTCTACAACGAGGCATGTTTTCGTGTTCTGGTCCGGCATTCTGAAGGGTGCACCGGATGCGGTACACCTTGGAAACTCTTAAAATGTAACGCGATTGTTCGAACTCTGTATTAAAGGTGGTCTAGGCGGCGCCCCGGACCCAGACGACGGGGTCCGTCAGACCTTACGCAGGCCGTCAGATAGCCTTTCACCGATTCGCCATACTCCATCCGAAGCGTATCTGTGCGGCCAACAATCTCTTTGAACCCGGCGGTTCGAGCCGATTTTTGGACATAGGCCGGTTTATGCGCGTAGCGGCCGGAACCGGTCAGCGAAAACCCCCGCTTGGATTGAGCTTCGACCGAAAAAATTATGCACCCGCCAGATTTCAGGGTCACGAGAGCGGCTTCGAGCGATTCCGTAAGGTCCCCGATGTAACAGAACACATCTGCGGCAACGATAAGATCGAAGCGACCAGGGTTGGCACGCATGAAACCGGCAAGTTCATTTTCATGCAGCTCGTCATATAATCCACGAGCTTTGGCGAGTTTCAGCATTTCAGGCGAGAGGTCGACACCGGTCAGTGACGCTGCATGCGCTTTAAAATCGATCCCAGAGAGCCCGGTTCCGCAGCCAGCATCCAAGATGTCGAGACCTTCAGCCGACCCCGGCGAGATCTCCCTAAACAGTGCATAGATTAGCTTGGGTGCCCGGTATTCCAGGTCTTCCAGTAGCTGTTTGTCAAAATCCTCGGCGAAGTGATCAAACGTTTCACGCACGTAATCATCGCTCGCACGCTTTGGTTTGGGGCCGTCGCCAAGTGCCGCCACCATATGGCGCGATTCATGGTCGTCCGGATATTTATCGCTATAGGTCCGATACCATTTCAGCGCCTCTTTCAGATCACGGTCGCCGTAATTCGCTTCCGCCAGCCCCCAGATCGCGTCGTCGTAATCGGGGTCCATATCGAGAATCTTGTTGTAGCAGCGGATAGCCACATCGAACCGGCCATGAACTAGTGCCGTCTTGCCGACGCTGTAAGTGCTCGCAGTCTCGATATCGGTCGCCGCTTTCCGCGCGGTTTTGGCGTCGCCCTTCGCCCTGCCCGCTTCGACAATATCGGCCAAGGCCTTTGCCGCCGCGAGGTGTTTGGGCTGGCTTGTCAGGATATCGCGATACAGGGCGGCGGCGGCCGACGCATCTCCGCTATCGGCTAGGGCGGATGCCCGATCGAACCGTTCCGTATTTTCAGTCATGGATTGTCGTCAGATCCGTTCCATCGGCGGCAATCTAACACGCGCAGAACAGAGGGCACATCAGCCTAAAAGACGAGGCATCAAGTGGGGCCGGGACCTTACTTGCCCTTATTGCATTTGCCCCCGCCGCTGCACGACGGCTGTACTGCGTTGGCGCTGAGATCAAGGTGGAGAATCGTCGGTGCGGTATAGGCGACCGCCACGCCAAGGCCTAGGTGGGTCAGTGCCTTACGGCAGCTCACCGATGATTGCTTAGACTGCCTATCCATTCTGAACGACCCTCATTTACGCGATGGCGGTGAAAATGGGCGCAAACGTCATATTTTTAAAGCGTTAAGTGATGACAACCCGCACCTTTTTTGTTTACGTTCTGTTCCCGAAATACTTTTCGATCAGTCCCATGACACCTTTTGACCCAACCTACGACGTGCCCGAAACCACCCGCCTGTTGACGCGCGGCGTGTGTAACCTGTTTCAGGACCTGGGTTTCGGCACCCTGACCGAGTTCAAACTGGCGAGCGGCCGGCGTGTCGATGTCATGGCGATAGACCGGAACGGCGAATTTGTGATCGTCGAAGTCAAAAGCACGGTTGCCGATTTTCGCGGCGACCGGAAATGGCACGAATATCTGGCGTTCTGTGAACGGTTCTATTTTGCAGTCCCCGCAGGGTTTCCGGTGGAAATGATGCCGAAAGATTGCGGCCTGATCGTCGCCGATCCCTATGCCGCCGCGGTGCGGCGCGAGAGCCTGACGCGCAAACTGAATACCAACCGCAAGCGCCGCCAGCTTATCCGCTTCGCGCTGGCCGCCAGCAACCGTCTGAGCAATCTCGGCTGAGGCGCCCCAATGACGATTGTATGCATGTCTTTTATCTGACACCGTCCCGTTATAATGTATAGAAAAACAAAACAAATAAAGAAAAAAACAAAACAAACAGGGCGATAGTTATGATGCGGGTTGGCGCAGTCATAGTGACGGGATTTATTGCGGTTGGCTGCACGGTACCCAAAACGACTAAAATATCGCTCGTGGTCAGTGCGAGTGCGATGTCGGAAATGCGGGCAACGCATTCGGTTTTGCAAAAACGGAATCTTGCATCGCTAGACTGCCGGAAATGCGGCTATCTAAAACGCACCGCGCCCTATTACCAGTGCATGCGCGCGCTGATTGCTCGCGATGCTCAGCGCACGCGGGAACGCGCGGATAGCTATTTTCAACAGGCCGCACAGAAACACGGCGTCTGCATCGAACGATCGGCCTATCGCGTCTCTCGCTGTCTTGAAATTTAGTCTCGAAATTTAATTCGGGCTTCTACTCTTCCCGGACCCGGCCACGCCAGGGGATAAACGCGGGGACACGACGCCGGTATTCGACATATGAACGCCGGATCTATCGGCCAGTCGCCGCTCTTCATACAACGCACCAATCAGCAGATAGACACTGCCCCACACGGCAGTTGCCAGCGCAAATTCAGTCTGTGCATGGCCCCAAAGCACCAAAAAAGACCGCTATCCAGCGGGTGGCGGACATAGCGGAGCAATCCACCCGTCTTAAGGTCTTCGTCCGGTTCATCGCCAGGCGACCGGATTTGCATCGTCCTGAGGAACCGGCCTCGGTCATACCCCATCAACGCGACCGCGATGATCCCGAGCCCCAGAAGCGTCGCGCCATCGCCGATCAGGGCTGCTATGGGTAGCACGTCGAGCGGCGGCGCGGTGGACAGCCAGATCCGCCCCAGCCACCAGACGATACAAAGATGCACTAGCGCGAAACCGTTATAGACAAGGCGGTGATAGCGCCCGAACGCCAGACGGTCCTTGACGCTGCCTGCGGCCAGCACGGAATGCAACAGGCCGACGAATGCCCAGGCTAAACCGTAAAATATATGTTCAATAACGATAGGGTTGTCTCCCCGTCAGGGTGCGTTCATCCGGGCGATGGTCACCGTGGTACTGAACCCCTCGACGATCTCTGCCAGGACAACCCTACCGCCATAAGACTGCACCAGATCGGCACCGATAACCGTCTCGATCGTGTAATCGGCGCCCTTTATCAGAATATCAGGGCGCACCTCGTGCAGCAAAGCCTCTGGCGTGTCCTCGTCAAAGATCACAACCAGATCCACGGTCTCCAACGATGACAACACCGCGGCACGCGCGGCCTCGTTCTGCATGGGACGGTTTTCGCCTTTAAGCCGCTTCACAGACGCATCGGAATTCAACCCGACGACCAGCCGGTCACAGGCCGACCGCGCCGACGCCAGAAGGGAAACATGCCCGGGGTGCAGGAGATCGAAGCAGCCATTGGTGAAACCGACTTTTTCGCCACGGGCTTTCCACGTCCGTATCCGGTCGAGCGCCGCGTCCAGGCGCAGCGGCGGCTGCGGGCCGCTACGGCCTGCCATGTCGTTCAGTTCTTCTAGCAGATCGTCGGCATATACCACCGCCGTACCGACCTTGCCGACGACAACACCCGCCGCCACATTGGCAAGCTGGGCTGCCTCAAGCGCCGGCACGCCCGCCGCAATCCCGGCCGCCAGCAAGGCAAGAACCGTATCGCCCGCACCCGAAACATCGAACACCTCGCGCGCCCGCGACGGGAAATGATCTGCGCTATCGGCTGTGATCAGCGACATGCCCTGCGCGCCGCGGGTCACCAGCATGACCCCAATATTCGCACCCGCCAGCAAACCACGGGCGGCATCGACAATAGCATCCTCTGATGACAGCTCGCCTTTTGCGGCTTCTCCGAGCTCTTTCAGGTTCGGCGTAATCAGGCTCGCCCCAGCATAGCGCGTAAAATCGCGCGATTTCGGATCGACGATCACCGGCTTCCCGGCGGCGGTTGCCGCCGCGATCAGTCTCGCCACCAGACCGTCGGTCACCGCACCCTTGCCGTAGTCGGAAACGATCAGCGAACCGGCATCTTTGAGCGCATTCTCCGCCGCGCGGAATACCGCATCGGCCACATCGTCGGTAATCGGCGTCGTGACCTCCCGGTCGGCGCGAAGCAGTTGCTGGCCACCCGCGACGTAGCGAATCTTGCTGGTCGTCGGCCGGTCTTTTTCGGCAATCAGCGTCGGCGTCACACCCGCAAGATCACGCAGCAGCACATCGACGTCACGGGCAATGTCATCGTCGCCAATCACGCTGACAAACGTGACGGACGCCCCCACAGACACCAGGTTGCGCACGACATTGCCGGCGCCGCCGAGCATCGCGGTCTCGTTCGTCACGCGGCATACCGGGATCGGCGCTTCGGGAGACACACGACTGACATCGCTATATACGTAGCGATCGAGCATGACATCGCCGACGCAGACCACCTTTGCCGTTGGAAGATCGGTAATGCGCGCGGCAAGGGCAGCGTGATCGGGCGCCGTCATCAGGCGCATTTCCGTTCGAGAATATCGCACAGCATCTGACCAAGCATGATGTGCATTTCCTGGATGCGTGCCGTCGTTTCCGACGGGACAATCAGCAGGGGATCGGCAAGTCCGACCAGCCTCCCGCCGTCTTTCCCGCTCAGCGCGGCCGGGACGACCTCCATGTCGCGGGCGGTTTCCAGTGCCAGCGTTACATTGGGACTTTGCCCGGATGTCGTAATGCCGATTGCGACGTCCCCCGGTTTGCACAATGCCTCAACCTGGCGCGCAAAGATCGTCTCGTAGCCGAAGTCGTTCGCCGCAGCCGTCAGCAGCGATGTGTCGGTGGTGAAGGCAATCGCCGGCAGCGCGCGCCGGTTTACCTTGTAACGACAGACCAGCTCGGTCGCGAGATGCTGCGCGTCTCCGGCACTGCCGCCATTGCCGAAGAACACCAGCTTGTTGCCGGCATTCACAGCAGCTTCGCAAATATCCGCGAGCCGAATGAATTTGGCCTTCAGCGCGCGCGTCGCTGCAACAACGGCGTCGTGTTCATCAAGCTCGGTATCGAAATAGGCGTTGAGATCCATGGGTCAGTCTCCCTCCGGGCTGGATAACGCATTTTGCGGCGGCGTGGAATCCTCTAAAGCCTTCAGCATCTCAGCCTCGAGCGCCAGGAAATCCGCCTCCCAGCTCCAGTGCCCGAGAATATAGTTGCGGGCGGCTTCCGCAAGGCTGTCGCGCCGCGCCGGGTCGG